>Ga0210393_10001048_pt1 | contig 23665 bp, 25 predicted proteins | sample IncBWC27OmetaG_FD_160068 | JGI IMG/M metagenome (GOLD analysis project Ga0210393, IMG submission 160068) | Forest soil microbial communities from Barre Woods Harvard Forest LTER site, Petersham, Massachusetts, United States - Inc-BW-C-27-O ... | reverse complement strand
TGACAACCGAAGCTGGGAAACCACTTCACGACTCACTCTCCTTCGGCTTGACGTACATCACCGACCCAATCGCTTCGACAATCCGCTCCCATCGGCCCAGATCCGTGGCCAACTGCTTTTTTCCCTTGGCTGTGATTCGGTAGTATCGGGCTTTTTGCTTGCTCTCTGACTGCTTCCATTCAGACTGCACCCACCTCTGACGTTCCAATCGATGGAGAGCCGGATACAGTGATCCGGTCTCCACCTGAAGCACATCTCCGGATTGCAAACGCAAAGCCTGGACAATGCCATATCCATGCTGCGGTCCCCATTGCAGCGTCTGCAGAATGAGCATGTCGAGTGTTCCCTGCAGCAGCTCAATTCGATTTTTATACTGGTCTTTCTCGTTCATAGGATGTAGACACTCTACTCGCAGTGGCAGTAGATTGTCTACTCCTGCATCATGGCGGCGCCTCAATTCAAAGCCGTGCTTATACCAACTCCTCAGATGAGATCGGAATCCGGCCTGACACTCCGGTCGAAGCAGTCACGCTCTGTAGCCTGCTGACACACGCGGTCCGCGCGGCGGCTGCGAGCCAGCGGGGAAAACTTGCTATTGCCCAGATTCCACATAATGCTGCAAGCCATTTTAGACAGCGCAGCGGACAAAAGCGGACTGAGAGGGGACTGGAGCAGTTTTGCTGAAAGCGAGCTAAAGCCTTTGGAATGACGGTGGCCAGGGACGGAGTTGAACTGAACCCCAACATTGATAGCTTGTAAGTTAATGATAGCGCAAGTGGCTATGGCGGCTACAAAGGCACCATACGCCCGATTGCTTTAGCAAAACTTTAGCAGAACAGAATTGGGCTGGGTGCGATTGAAACGCAGCCCTGACCAAGCGCAGCGCGCCGTCGTCGATTACATCCCTCGCGCTCTTCCTTCCTCCGCGCCGACGGGAGCACGTGTAACCTGACCGATCTGCCATAATCTTTTCCGTGCGGACGCTACCGACTCTCGCGACGTAAGCAGATCATCGAGGAGGACTTCGATAGCGTCTCGGGTGAAGAAGACTGGAGCCCGCGCTATAACATCGCCCCTTACGACACTTCCGCTGTGACAGAGCCTAAAGGTAAGCCCGAATCGAATTGACCTGCGATGCTCGCTCGGGTGCGCTGGCACCATCGCCTCGGGTTGGGCAGTGTATTGCAGAAGTCAAACCTGATCGAGGTTCCGGTCCCGTCACTTTGGCCGCTCTCAACTGAATCGCGAAGTCGAATCCTTGCGGACTGATGCCAGTGGTGAGCAAATATTCTCCAGGCTCTAACTCCTTGTCGGCGAACACGTCCCAAGATTCTTCGGCTCGTTTAGTGGTCGTAGCCGTTACGGTTTTGCCCTCGTCAAAGCCGCCGTGGCCTCCGACCATGCTGCCGGATAGGTAAGAATAAGTTAGGGCGTCTCGTCTGCGGTGAATAGCAGAAGACTCTCGCACCACTAAACCTGGCACCATGCCGGATAACACGGCCCCGCCCAAACAGCGGCGTCTTCTCGCTGCCAAACTGTTTTCAAGCACTCGCCCCACTCTTCTCGCGGCTGACGTTGGGCGTTCACGGTTTCGTGAGGGTGCAATCACATAGGGATGAACGGGCATCGAACAGACGTGAGTGCGTAACCGTACCGTGCAGTTTGTTGTTGACTCCCGCCGCCTCTTGCCAGTATTCTCCAGCGCAACTCAGCGAACAGGATACGCCAGTTGAGTGCGGCGGGTTCTCATTTCCGTTATTCCTTCCTCGCTGCTTCTCCTTAAGCATCAAGAGTGTTGTGTGGCTCGCATAGACATCACGCTGCGAACGATCCGAGATCGTGAAGTAGTTCAGGGTGCGCCACAATTCGTTTTCAGATTCTCTTGAAATGGCTCGAGCAAGAGAGAGCAGCACGCATTATCTGCTGAACTAATAAACGCTGTCCACGCCCGGTTTAATGAGAGGAGATTCGTATGCCGGTAACCTCACAAACCATTCGACCGTATCTCTTGTTGTCCGTCTTCTTTCACTTATTCCTTACGTTCGGGCACTCTCAGGTCGAGAATGTTCCCGACGTTCTATCCACTCCTGTGCCCAGATCCGGGCATGACTATATCAAGCTATTAGACGAGACGGTGGATCCTAGCACCGGGTCGGTCAGTCTTCGTATTGATGTTCCGACCGCTGGCAGCCGAGGACTGACTTTGCCATTTCGATTTACTTATGATAGCGGCGGAGAGACCAATTACATTCGTCGGGGAGGATGGGGACACAACTACTTACAAAATGGCGGTTGGGGATATGGGCTACCTGTGCTCAGAGATGATGTTGTTACAATGGCTCCCAATCCAGATCCTCCCGTCAATCCCAATGCCCCTCTATGTCAGGTTCACACTGGATTTATATTTACCGACCCCTCAGGGACACGGCATTCTTTAGGGTTGTCGCTGGCCAACCAATCGGTATGCAACAGTGTCGGAGACAATCCTAACATCTACACGAATGCTTCTGACGATTTTGTTTCTGCGTGGGCACCATCGAATGCAATTAGTTGCTTTCCATATTGTAGCGAAGTAGGACCATTCAGCATTCAAGACAGCGATGGAACGGTCTACCATTTTCCCTATATCACAACTAACTGCACAGGCGGATACTGTGGGCTACCTGATTACATCGAAGATCGAAATGGAAATAAACTCAACTTCACTCAAGGTAGCAACGACTTTCCGATTACCGTGACCGATACGGCTGGACGTCCAGAAATCTCTATTCCAACATTCGGCAATTCAACTGATTCACTTACGATCGCCGGTGAGCCCTATGCCGTAACGTGGGGAAGCACTAACTTCACTTTTTCCCTGAATGGCACTACTACAGGCTTAACCTCGCACTGCCCTGCATGGACCAATAGCGAGAAAAACACGTTCACCGGCTCTGAGACTGTAGTGTCGACCATTAAACTGCCAGATGGACAATTCTACCATTTTTACTATAATGGCGACCCGTATGGGTTGCTCAGTAAAATTGGGTACCCCGACGGCGGGTACGTTAGCTACGCATGGGGAGCCAACCCTCTGTCAGATCGACTCACTTGGTCGTATACATACGTGACGCAACTGGATACAGAAGTAGATCCATGCATGGCTGAATACGACACGCCAGCCGTGCTTCATAGATATGTCAGCTTTGATGGTATTAACATCGCTGAACAGCAGGATTTCAGTTACTCCACAGTTTGGGCTCTTGACAATGTTGGGCAGCCCTACTGGACGTCAAAACAAACAACTGTTACCACTACCGATTTGTCTAAGCCGGGCCATCCTAGTTATCAAACCGTGTATTCGTATGTGCCATACGCTGTTCCGTTTCCACCAAATACTCCGACGATGACACCGGGAGTGATCAGTGTAACGTTGCTGCCAGACAATGTACCCCATGAGAGCTCGATTGTATACAAAGATACCAACGGAGCAGTCCTTAGAACAATCGCGAAAACGTGGACGTCTTTGCAGCTATTGGGGCACCAGGCAATCACGTTGGAAGATGGGTCAACTACAAGCTCAACGAGCTACACATATGGGGCACTTGGAGTTCCAGTCGAGGAAGATGACTACGATTTTGGCGGATCTTTGCTACGGCGGGCAGTTAATAGCTTTGGTGGGTTTACCACCGCCACACCGCTAGGGGCACACATCTACGATCGGCCGTGTAAAGCAGTGACATACGATGGCAGTGGAAACAAGGTGGCCGAAACAGATTACCTCTACGATGGCGGCACAGTCGTGTGCGGTACAACGGGATTGGCTGCGACTGCTATTGTCAGCGGTCTGCCCGCCGGGACTCACGACGAGACGAATTATGCTCCGACTTCGACTACCGTTAGAGGCAACCTCACTAAGAAGATCCAATGGGTCAATACTGGGGCGGTGCCTACGACCACTTATACTTACGACGAGACCGGCCAGATGCTGTCGATGACTGACCCATGCGGCAACAGCACGTGCAGTGACGTGGCAGGTACCTCCCACACCACGACCTACTCCTATACTGATCGCTACACCAACGGAACTCCACCCGGCAACACGAACGCCTATCTCACGACTCTGACCCGCCCAACCGTCAACGGTGTAACTACCCACGGCTACTACCAATACGACTACACCAGCGGCCAGCTAACGGTCTCACAGGACGACAACGACTTTGCGAACGACAAGAGCACAACATACGCCTACGTTGATCCGTTTTCCCGTCCCACGGAGGTCAACTATCCCGATGGCGGCCAGACTCAGTACGCGTACAGCGATGCCTCTCCCTCGCCAAGCGTCACGACCTGTCAGCTCATCAGCGGTACCGCAGGCGCGACCTGCAGTCCAACAAATCCGCCCACCGGATGGAAGACTGCTGTGGCGACATTTGATGGTATGCGACACATTGTGGAGACCGAACTTGTTTCGGACCCGGACGGCCCTACCTATACCACCACGAGCTACGACGGCACCGGGAGACCATATCAAGTCTCCAACCCGTACCACACCACGAGCGATTCAACCTACGGCATTACCACTTACTACTACGACGCACTGGGCAGACCGTGTGTGGTCGTGCCGCCGGGAGGAACAGCGATTTCTGCGTCGACCTGCCCATCAACAGCGCCAGCGGGCGACACTTTCACCTCGTATACTCGGCGGGCCACGAGCGTAAAAGACGAAGGAAATGGAACCGCGCCCGTCCAACGTATTTCCCAGGTAGACGGCCTCGGCCGCTTGACCTCAGTCTGCGAAGTGACGAATTCGACACAGCTCGGACCAGGAGGAACGCCCGGAGCTTGCGGACAGGACATCGCTGGCACCGGCTTTCTAACCACGCATCAATACGATGCCCTGAACAATCTGTTAACCGTGAACCAAGGCAGTATGGGCCAGCGCACGTTCGCCTATGACGGCTTGTCCCGGCTACTCTGTTCGGCCAACCCAGAGACCGGAGCCGCCACCTGCCCCAACCCGGACAACGGCACCTACACAGCAGGAACCACCCGCTATGCCTATGACGCCAATGGCAATATGACTTCGCGCGTGCGGCCTGCGCCGAACCAAACAAGTGTGAGCACTACGGACACAACCAGCTACTCCTACGACGCTCTGAACCGGCTAACTCAACAATCGTACTCCGACGCCCTGACGCCCACGGCCTTGTTTGGCTATGACCAAACCAGCGTGACGATGGGCACGCAACAATTCAATGTGGCTGGCGGTATAGGGCGTCTAGGTTGGGAATGCACCATTGCAGGCAATTCTTGTCCTACTATGGACGCCTTCAGTTATGATCCGGCGGGTCGTCCCGCACAGTTGTGGGAGAGCCTCCAGAATGTGTCTGGGGCGAACATTGTTCTTACTTATAACTACGACCGGCTTGGAGACGAGGTGAGCTATTATATCGGCAACAGTCCGCCGGGCTCCACTGGGTACGTATCCACTTATAGCGGCGCGGCTAGGCTAACGAGCTTTACGACATCCTCCTATGTTGACGCCACCAATCCCGCGAACCTACTGACCGGCGCTCACTACGACCCATTCGGGCACTTGATCTCGGCGACGCTCGCGAATGGGCTGACGGAATCCTGGGGATATGACAATCGTGGTCGTCCCAAGGCAATGGCAGTGGGAACCACTTGCTCGGCAGGCAACTGCACGGGCAGCACGGCGTACAACTACACCCTCGGCTATGCGCCCAATAGCAATATCCTGTCGGGCACGGACAGGGCTAATGGCCAATGGATTTACACCTACGATGGCCTCAATCGGCTGCTCACGAGCAACTGCTCCGCGAATTGTCCGGACGGGCTGTCAACCCAGGGATTCAGCTATGGCTACGACCGCTACGGAAATCGTTGGAGTCAAACGGTCACAGCGGGATCGGGGGGGCAGTCGACCTTGTCTTTTACTGGCGCCCAGAACGGCGGCGTGCCCAACAACCGCATCGATGGCTACAGCTATGACGCTGCCGGAAATTTGCTCAACGACGGCACCAACAACTACGCCTACGATGGGGAAAATCGTATCGTTTCCGTCAATGGCTCGGCATCAACGTACGTCTATGATGCTGAGGGTCGCAGGTTCAGCAAGACGACGGCGGGAGTCACGGTGGCAAACATCTATGACCGGAAAGGGAATCTCATCCTGTACAATTCACCCACCGCGACTGGTGGGGCACCGTTCGCAGAATTGTATGTAGCTGGGATGCACCTAGGAACCTACGTTCTGAATTCGGCGATTACGGACACCATCTTCTACTACGACCACGCCGACTGGCTGGGAACGGAACGAGCACGCACCGATTTGGCGGGAGCAGTCTGCGAAACGATCGCAAGCCTGCCATTCGGCGATGGACAGAGAATCAACAGCACATGCGGCGATGTAAGCCCGATGCACTTCACCGGCAAAGAACGCGACTCCGAATCAGGCCTCGACGACTTCGGGGCACGGTACGATGCATCAAGTCTCGGAAGATTCATGACGCCCGACCCGCTTGGCGGTCACCAGGAAGATCCCCAGACGCTCAATAAGTATGCTTACGTTAGGAACAATCCAACCACGCTAACCGACCCGACAGGTCTCGACTTCAGTTTGAACTGCGCCAAGAACAACGGCACGACTTGCCAGGGTGGGCACCAGTATTACAAGGACAAGGACGGAAACTACCAGGAAACGGTCGTGAAGAGCGATAAGGGTGGGAACCTGACGGACCAGAGCGGCAACAAGTACCATGCGGAAGTAGATGGTCTTGGCGTTCACTTCAGCATGGATGGCAGCAAAACGTCTTCACTCGGAACGTGGGTCAACGGGAGTAATGAAACAAAGTTCACTCAAACCTCAGGCACACTCGCGGGGTTCTCTTTCGACTTCCACCAGACCTCACATGAGCAAACGTCTAACGGTACGTTCTATTACCCGGGAGCACCGCGGGACGCCTATGATGCCATCTTGAAGGCAGGATTTTCAGCCAGTATGGCTGATGATTTCTTTAACCCGCTGCATGGATATATCGGTTCATACCACTACCGATCGGACGGCGATCCAGACACGGGCAAGAACTCTGGCCATGTGATAATCCGAGGCGTAGGGATCTTTCATCCATGGGACACTGTGCCCACCCAGGGCGACCTACACTTCGGCGAGACCAACCCGCAGGTAAATTTCTTTCAACATTTCAACAAGGACGTATTCTGATGCAAAAGGCACTGTGGACAACCGCACTAGGGTCGATCAGTACCGCGATAGTAATCGGCTTCTGGGTTTTGGTAGCTATCTCATGGCGTCGCGAAGTTCACTATCCGGGGGAGTTGGGCGGTGTAATGGCAACGCTCGTCGCAGCGCTCGCGTTGTCGGTGGCTGCGGCAGCGAAAGGTTCACGGTGGTGGCTACTCGCAATTCTTGGTTCATTGGCCACCATCATAGCGGTAATGGCTCGCTTACATTGAGCACAATTGAGGGTGCTTGAACACCCCAGAGGGCGTGTTCTGATGACGTCTCCGCGCTGGACAATTGCGGTTGGCTGCGTCAGTTGTTTGGTTGTGCTCTATTTCTGGATGACCATGTTCCTTGCGTCCGGATGGATCAGGCAGAGGCCAGGCGATCTATCTCCCCTACTTATCGGCATATGTCTTTCCGTAGTACTCTCCGTCCCTGCCGCAGTGAAGGGGGCAAAATGGTGGTATACATCTACGGCGCTCAACGCGGGAACCCCGATATGGGGTCATGTGGCGATTCCACTGACTGGACTACCTCGCCACCGGTACGACGCTGCGACCTACAAATTCACCGGCAAAGAACGGGACAGCGAATCCGGGCTCGACTACTTCGGTGCAAGGCACTACGCCGGTCTGGGGCGTTTCACGCTTCCCGACTAGGAGACAAAACCAACGGATGTGCCGTACGCGCATTACGGCAATCCGCAAAGGTTAAATCTTTACAGCTACGTTCAGAACAATCCCGCTACGCTGGGTGATCCGGATGGCACTGTATACCATTCTGTTTGGGACCGCTTGCCCTGGCCGGTGGCGGCACTGTGACCGAAGGGGCGGCACATCGAGCGCGGCCCAAGAGTCTCCGTTCTCTTGCGTCCATTGCATCAGGTGCTCCCGCCTGAGATAACGTTCGAACGCGACCGCGTCAGGGTCGCTACACTTCTACGAACTTCCTGAGCCCACCCGGCAGACGAACCTGGGGCTGCACAGCTTGATGGCAGGGTTAGAAACTCAACAGCCATTTCCCTCCCTATGTGGGGGATATATAAAACATTTCCGTATGTCTTTGTGGTTCAATCACTTACAAATCACCTTCTCCCCTTATAAGGCTCGATATGGCGACCGGCCCAGGCGATACAAGAAGCGTTCAATGGCGTATCTGCCAAGGACCCGTTGGGAGTCCTCGCCTTTGCTCTGGGCGAGCGAAAGCTCAGCTGAAAACTTCTCCTCTCGCCGGCCCTGGCAACACGTCATCTGGTTACGACACGATTCCGTACTTCGGATCCAAAAACTTCCGCAGGCGACATGGCAGGTATTGAACGAGTCCCTGCCATGTCACAACCTTGCACCTGCTTCTGAGTTCTGCAGTTCTTATGCATCGCAGAATCTCATACCAGTCATCGATCAGATCCGGCCTCCGTGCGTCAAGCAACAGGCAGAATGACAGATCAAGCGCTTGCACCGCGAGCACATCCCGCAAGAGCTGATAGGAAGCGTATTTCCCGCCCGGCGCGGCAGTTCGTTGACTTCAAAGACCTCCTCCAGATCGCGATATCCTTCGACGATCGCGACGTTCTATCTTTGAAAATCCGCTTCAGTAAGTTTTGCCTCGAACAAGACGGAACCAAGCTTCATATCAATCTCAGTCCTCTCGACGAACCCACAGGTCAGAGGAATACGCAGCTTGAATCCAAACTCCGGCAGATCCCCCATCCCCGTTCCCAAGATCGAACTCAGCTCTTTTCTTTTCGTTACGCGGGGATAGCAGAATATGTTCATCAGCAGTGCGTCGGAACTCATCGAGGAATCGAGTTCCTTCCAGACGCAATCGCTTTTCGGCAATGTGCGGTCCGCCTGGCTATGGACTTTGGCGAATCTTTTCTTCCACTCCGGCCGTCTTGTGATGGCTTGGTAGCTGGCCGAAAGGAAGTTGCCATGTTTCTTGCCGCATGAAGATGCCTGGCAACCCACCACCGGCGTTTCGCCGCAGCTAGTCACATGGGCGACTTGCTCAAGCGTCGCATAGGAGGCGTTGCGGGCACATAGCTCGCGGCGTATGAAGACTGGCGTATCGGGATCGGTTGGACATTGCGTATTTCTAAAATCAATGAAAATCGTGGGACTGAGTCGAGGCCGCGCTGACCGAGAGTGGCGAGATGCGTTCCGCTCTGAGATGCACAACCCCGTCCTGGTTCTAGACTAGCCCCTTCACTTGAACAAAACGTTCGTGCAGCACCACGAACGAGGGCTGCGGAGGACATAGCGGTGAGGAAAGAGGAACAGAATGATGTTCGTCTTTTGTTCGCCTATTACGCTAGCCCTTAAATCCTTTTGGGGGGGATACACTTCGGGAACAATTCGGCTACACCCCCCGCCCCCCGGCCCCGCCGGTCTTGACCCGGACTCGCTCCCGCCCGCGCGCGAGAAGGATAGGATACGAAGGGCGACCGCAGGGCACGAAGGGAGCGATGCAGCGGGTCAATGAGTGTAATCGCCTGTTTACATCAGCCACGTCAGGGCTGGTGGCTTACGTTCAGTGAGAGCGTATCAATTGCACGCCGGACGGTACTTAGTCTTGTCCCCGTAGATCTTTTTGGCGGGTCTTCAAGACAATGCACGGCAAGCTTCGCTACACCCTCTGGATAGGCCGTCTCGCTGGAACCATGAAACGCGACGGTCACAGCATGGGGATATTTAGGGATTTCTATCGAGACAACGTTTTCGAAGCATTGATGCTTAACTGAGGGAAAACACTGTGCCCGAGAGGAAGATTGGCGCAACGAGAAAAGCGGGTGGGCGATTTCATCAACCGCCCACCTAATGGCACATCACTTACTGCGTAACCGTATTTTGTTCAAGAGTGACTTGGGTCTGAGCTAGCAGCTGACCGTTCACGGATGCTCCCGTTTTCAGGTTGATGGCGGTTTGAGACAAAATTACTCCATTGAACTGAGCCTGTGCCTGAATGGTCACATCTCCGAAGCTCTGCCAGAATACATTCTTGGCCAGTGCGCCGCCGCTTAAGACTACATGTGTTGCGACGGCCTGATTTAAGGTTTGTGCTATCTGAAATATCCAGACATCATTCGAACCGCCAGAAAGGGTCACGTCCGTTGATATCGTCACACCCGTGCCCCATTTGTAAAGGCCCGGAGCGATCGTCAACCCGCCAATCTCACCAGCCCCCAGGTTGGTGGCAGTTGGAAGTGTACGCCCCGCCGCGTCGGTGTATGCAGTCATCATGTCTTTGACCGCAGCTGTCAGTAAAGTAGCGTCAGTTATCCGGCACGGGAGTGGGCCCGATGCATCCACAGAGTAACTGTTGCCGGTCACTTCCAAGCAGGTCAGGCTATCAGCTGCTCCTGTAATCGGACTTGCCCCTACATCTCCAGTGATAACGGAGGATGGCACATCCGTTACTCCAGACTTGGTCAGGACAGCAAAAGAAGACGCTGATTTCAAGTTTACCGGCGCAGGACCTTTTCCGTTCGGGTTTATGGGATGGGTTGAGGGTGAACTTCCGCAGGCGACCGTAGTTACAAGTAGCATCACAATCAGTACTCTGTTCATATAATCAACACTCCTATATGTCTTAGTGGTCTGGCGTTCTCACTCCGTCTCACTATCGTCATGTGCCCGACCAACCGTAGGTGTGTCGTCACTAAGAACAGAGCAGGTGCGGAAGTGTAATACGACACTTCCAATGTTCAAGCTTTTCGCGATCCGCCCATTGCTGTTTGATCTAAGATCGAAAGTAGACGGAATTCACGAGAAACTCCAGTCTCACTCATTTGCGTCGGCAGTACTGAGCAAACTTGCTCACATTCAATCCTCTACGCTGCAGTCCAATACTCACGAAGATGGTCAATAAGTGCGATCTGTTTTCAACAACTGGAAGTGTGATACGACAGCTCAAAGCGCCGGGACGCAGCGGCAGTAAGCTTCTTGGCCTTCATGGGTGTTGATGATGTAGGCAATCCACAAAAGTACAATGTTCAATTTTGTGCAGTGAGCTCGATAGTTGTTGAAATATCCCCATTACACTGATTGACCAGGAAAGCGAAAAACGAGGAACGCGAGCGGTCAGTCCTCGTCGGTAAATCGGAGTCCAAATGCGCTGCCCGCCAGTCGCGACACGAATTCATGGTTTCGAGCTTCGAACTCCCGTCTAACATTACCGGTATACCTCCACTCTGGAGGGCGAGGTTTCTTGTCGGGACAATACACCGAATGGCATCAAGGTCTCCTCATTCCCTGCCCCGCATGGTCAATGAGCGTAATCGCGATTTTGCAACAGTTAAGCACCGACTGGGGCTGCCCGCTTCTGGCGGGTCGACCGACTGTCCCGCGAAGGCGTTCGGATGACGCTAACTATCCACCGCCCCGATCACCCATAATTGAACCTGACGATCCCGCTGAGCCTAATCAGATACAACAGTCAGAACTGCGGCAGCGACCTGCGAAAAAAAAGGCCAAGCGCGGCGAAGAAGATGAAGGTGTCAGTGAGGACCATTGCCGCGTGCGCTGCGGGCGGCGTGAATCGCAAATGAGGTAAGCAAGAAAAGAAGCGGCGCGGCGGCGCGAGGGCAGTTCATGATAATTGAATTACAATCTGCCTTCCTTAGCTTCCCGCACGATCCGGACAGCGGCTTGACCGGCGTCCTCGCATTGGCATTCTTCCTCGCTGAGTCCAGGTGACACAGCGCCATTCCGCATGTAGAGAGCGATCTTTCCACAACGAATACACTGAGCCCCTACGAGTTTTCCACTGGTATCTGTCCTGGTGATCGAAAAGTTGTGTGTCTCACTGCTCATGTTTTTCGCGGCGATATTAACACCCCGCCATAGCACCTTGTGTCAGGATTTCGGCCACGCTTTCCCTGTCCACAGGTTGTGGTTTGTTGCCCGCAAGCAAAGTGAGGGGCGCGATTGATACTCTGTTTGGAACAGCCATTTTAACACCGCCTTCTCGTAGCGACCAACCAATCCCACACTAGTCCTTAGAGTCCTTCCGATCTGGTCAATTGTGAACAGGTCCGCGTATTAGCGGAGGCAAAGGGGCTGTGACTGTCGAGAACAGGCCATTTCACTCATTAAGAACTTGGCCGACAACCTAGTTTCTGAACTGGAACGTCGTGGAACGCTTTACTGAGGACCGTGCTGCCACCCCAAACCTCAATCCGGTATCGCGTACCTCCGCTCAGTATGAAGCGCTGCGGACCTTGGAGGAGCAACAACCCGATAGCTGCCGTGATCGGCATCTAACAATGCGGGGTTCTCGCCCATCTTCAAAGTAAAGTCGTGAAGCTCAGTGTCTGCGTGCAGCGTCACAATCTCCCACACGACAGCGGGGTGGTCCAGATCAGATAGCCGGACACGATTCACCGTGGTGGGATATTCTCCCAGCATCTGAACGTCAACGGTTATTTCCGTCCCCGTCTGAACCAACTGTAAAGGCGGAGCATTCCATCGAAGACCGATCCAGACGACCAACAGCACGATCACGATGCAAAGGGCGATTGCCGCTTCTTTCAACCTGCCACCAGTCTTCACGACAAGCACTCTACGCCGAAAATGGGCAGCGGTCCAAACCAACCGTGATGGTTGACGTTATCAGGCGATAGCGCTCAAAACCCCTGCCTCAGGGTCAATGAGTGAAATGGGGATTTTGCAACAACTACGGAAGTTTGATTAGTGCTGTGGCTTTCGCTTCGCGCGAATGGCCAAGCGCAGCCTTAGGCCCCCGCAAAATTCAGAACCTGCGCCACTGCTGCATACCGAGATGTCCTAATTCCGCGAGGGCATTGTCGATCTCCTTCAGGCGGCGCGCAATCGCTCGCCTGCGTCCGATCAGCTTCCGCATCTTGTTCCTGAGCCGCTTCTTAGCCACTTTCACGTCGTACCTCCAAGCAAGCATCGCCAGCCAAGAAGTGTGAACTCAAAACAGGAACGGCCCCTTACAGAGCCGCACCGTGATCGCCGCTCATCGCTGAAGACTGGACTGGCGGCGAGGGCTAGACCCGAACCTTTTAGCTTTCCCTTTTAAGCGCCCAGCCGCCAGCGTCCACAACCTACGGCTCCGCTAGGTTGTCGTGCAATGGTCTGAAGGTGATGCCGTCCGCCTAAAGGTGCCATGTGCCTGCTCACCGCCTTGCATTCAAGCCGCACCGAATTGAGCCTAATGAGCGTAAAGCGAGCAATGAAAATGCCCAGCTCATCTCGTGAGTCTGGGCATCTTTAAGTCAGCTTCTCCGTCAAGCGGTCTTCTTTGCGGCCCTCACTTTCGCCCACCGAGCCCGTTGTGCCGCAGCAATCCTCCTGCGGGCGCTGGCGGACATTGTTCGTTTCTTCGGCATTGTGACGGGGTTTGCCGTTTCGCCCTTGGCCTTCACTTTCGCCCATCGTGCTCTTTGGGCAGCCGCAATTCTGGCTCTTCCAGCGGCAGACATCCCACCCCGAGGTGCAGCCCCTTTCCGGTATGCCATTCCGAAAGCTGAGAGCGCGGCACCAATCGCTTTCATTTCCTTGGTCAACCGATCATGCTCTTTCTTCAACAACTGTACAACACTAGCTATCTGTGTCAATGAACCCCCTCTTAACTACTTGCGAAATTGGATTGTCTCGCCGCAGATCCTGAAGCCCGCACTGCAATTCTTCAACTCCAGCACCCCGGCGAATTGGCTCAAGTATACGCAAAAACTGGACCGAGCATGGAAGACAAAAGCGACGCTTAAAGAGCGGCGAAACGATGGATGGGTCAATGAGTGCTAAGGGGATGTTACGCCAATGATGTAGACGTACGCCTTAAACCTCTTCCCTTTCCTTCGTCCGAAATCATAGTCGGTTCTGTTCGGAAAGAGGGAGCAGGTCAAGCTGGGGCTGCCATCGGGCGCGGTCAGCGACGTGCGATTTTAGCCAGATCAGTAGCGATACGGAGAGCTCTATAGGTAGCGCTCACCAATATGCATGCTCCGCCGAGTCTGAACCAGACATCCGCGTCGGTTATTTTCCACACGACACCACAACAGAGACAAAGAATGAAGGAAAGCCGCTCGGGCGGCGGTGATCCGTACCTCTTCCATGGCCTTTGCGAGAGAGCCCACAGGTCGAGACTCCAAACAGCCAAAAAGCCTGCCCCAAGAACGACTACCTTTGCAAAACCTGGGAGGTAAGTTAGTAGCGCATAAGAGACAGATATCCAGAGCAACAAATCCATGTACACGGGCCAACTGTCGCTGGAACGGCCCTCAGGGGCCGTCAATGTCGAGTACTGTGCGAGATAGCACCGGCGGCACAGCTGTTCGTCCCCTGGCAGATCAAGACCGCAAGATGAGCATTTGCCCATATCATATCCAGAACATGTAAATTAGAGCGTTTCAGCGGCAAACTTGCGGCTTACGACAGTAACTGTTGCTATCAGGCCATTACACTCAAGACCCCTCGCGCGCGGGCGGGCGGGCCCCAGGTCAAAGTCAAAACCGGCGGGTTTCGGGGAGGGGGGTGTAGCCGAATTTTTCCCGAAGTGTATAACCCGTGGGATAGTAAGAGGCGTCCAAAGAACGCCGAAAGACCGAGAGTGAGATATTGCGAGGTATCGTGATCGCCTTCAGTTGAGGAACCAGCACCTCGGCCGCGTGGCCTCTCTTGTGTATCGCTTCTTTCAGCTGACGCAGAGTAGTGAGATCAAGGGCAGCCCACGCGTTCAGGAATTCGGATTCACCGTGCTGACCAAGGTCCCATCCAACGCCAATCGTTATCCCGGAATCGCCCTTTGGCCAATACGGGTGCGTGGGCAGATCTTCCGCAGTAATGAGGAAATCTGCGGAACGTTCCAGTACGGCCCCGCGACTTCCGGCAGCAAAAGTAAGTGTCAGGGTTGGCCAGCAGGTAGGTTCTGTGGGGGTCGATTGGGCACAGGACCGTGAAGTTCCCGGTGCGTACAGAAGAGTCAGATGCAGGCATCCGATTGCACCTAGGAAAAACCACACCCTCGAGAAGTTGGGGCTATCTCGGAGCATTGTTGCCTAACGTCATCCTGTAGGCGCCGGATCTCCCATCTTCGGTCCAGCGCTTTCGCCTTGCTCCAGTCGGGATCACGACCGAGCAACACTCCCCGGTTAAACACAAGCGACAAAAGGGCCACTTGCACGTCCGTAGATAATGATTCGACGCCAGGAAATAGTTGCAACGTCACCCTTTTGATGTCAACCGGAGGAGTGCCAAGAGAGGCTAAGTTACTGAGGAGGTGGCGAATATTCTTAGCGGGGAACTTCAACTTTCCTGTTTGCTCTCTGGTTCGGGCCTGTCTGCGGCCGGAGAGTCGGGATTCGTGACTGTTTCTTCACCTGTTTCGTGCTTCTTGTAGGTTCCCCTGACCGACAGTAGTTCTGCGTGGCTTGGAGGAAACACGTAATTCTGGATGAACCAAAGTGCGTCATAGGTGAGCCGACGGCCCACGACAGCGCGGCCATGTTCTTTCACAAACTGGCAGAAATCGTCGGCATGGATACTTTTGGCTTTTGTTCCCGCAGCCATGAGGGATCGAGACTTGAGCCAACCCAGGTCAATCCATTTTTGTATTTCGTCGGGCCGCGTGTGGAGGGCCCGCGAGAGTGAAAACTTGGTGAACCATTCCCGTCCTGTTTGGCCGCCGATGCCCAGCCGGTGCAACATCGAGCGAACCGAACCCGCGGGCCGCCCCAACTGCTTGGCAGCCTCCTCCACTGGCATGGTGGTGATGAGATCCAGAAGGCGCTGTTGCTCGGGCTTTGTCCATTCTCGGTACGCTCGTTTTTCATTGACACCGAACTCGTGCACGAAACGTAAGCACGCGTCCCGTGGATTTCCAGAAATCTCAGCCAGTTTCGTGACAAGCTTTCGCCGGTCCAACTCGGTATGCTGCTGGCTTCTGCTGGTTCGCTGTTTGTATGCCCTGATCAGATCTCTTGCTTCTTTGGGCCAGCGGAATGCGCGGCGCTTATGGACACTGTCGTCTTCGCCCATAGTGCTGCTTCCGGGGCTGGGTCCTGGAGGCATTGAGGTGCCCCAGGCCCGTCTACAGGCACTTCTCTGCGCCCTGGAATGCCTCCTCTCCTGCTGCGAAGAACATGCCCGATTTGCTTCGGACATGACGGGCGACGAAGGTGGCGGATGGAACTGTTCCGCACCCGAACCAAGTGGTAGAGGTCAGGGTATCCCCATGGGAGAATCGCTTTTCAACATTTTTTTTCTTGCACGAAATCGTGCAGGCGGACTTTCCTGGTCGGCCGTAGTCAAGACAGACGGAACGAGCAGCGACAGGGGAAAATAGCACGCAAATCCGGAGCGATTTTCGCAACTATGGCGCCAGTAAAGGGTTTTAGACGATCACCACACCTAAGCGTGATCAAGGTGAAGTCATGCCTGGCCGGCGCAAAACGGATTTCAGTTGGCGGGAAATCGCCAAAGTTCTACGGATCACAAGGTCTGAGACTAGGGCCGGTTTCTGGCACGAAATCGAACGCTCTCCTTTTAAGACTCTAGCAACGAGGAAATCTCCTGCTCGTTTCGGCGCAAGTGAGAAGGACGTGGACAACCTACGACTTCGCAGGTGAAGAGTAGATCGCTAGATTCCCAGCCAGGATAGGCACCAATGAATACGGGCTTCACCTCGTGATCTCAAGTTAAACTGTTGCGCGTGACTCGAGGGCTCGCCGCAGCGGGACGTGTTTGCCATTTACATCCGTCTCGGGACGATGAAGAGACTTTGGGAGAAATCGGGCCAACGAGGCTTGCTTTACCGTCGTCGTGACGAACAACACCTCATTCGGCCTTACGTCGATCAGGAGTTGATGTGGGAAGAGAACCGCGACAAACTCAAGGCGGCTGGTCTTCCTCCATGTTCGAAATGACTTCCCTGAAGCCGACTTACTAGGAGTTGGGCTCTACGGTCGCGGCGTTGCGCCAGAAGGGACTTCGAAGTCAGTGTTCCCTGACCTTCGGTACCAGGACGTTTTCCGGTAACCACGCCTGTCGCTACTTGTAATTTAATGAATGATTACGAACCGTTGTGATTTTTGGTATGTTAGACCCATTTATGAAAGACCATGGCGCAAGACATGTCGGTGAAATTCGCCTCAGAAACGGACGCATCGTAAAAACAATCACCTCTTCCGATACTGCCGAGTCTCGAAACAAATTCGACGCACTCAATGTCCACAAGACGCGTGGCGTCGCCCGGTCCTTGAAAAGCCTCAAGGCGGCGAAGAAGTCCGAGGGCGGGGCCGATGCCGACATTGTGGATCAGCCCGTGTCCGGCGGCCCCACGCACGAAGTCGTCTCCGATGGCGGCGGTCGGCGCCTGGGCGGCGCGATGCTGTATGTGATTTTCTGGGGCTCGCAATGGAGCGACGACCCCGGGCCCAACCCCTCGCTAAGCGATATCGTGGACGACATGCAGGGCATCATGAGCGGAGCATACCTCGATGCCACTGTGCAGTACGGTGTCGGCTCGCAGCCCGGCATCCCCTTAGCCCAAATTGCCGCCGTGTACATCGAGAACCGCGCGCTGCCCCTCCATCACTTTTCGATTGTCGATATCAATTATGAGGCGTGGCTCTCGATGATCGATGGGCCCGTCCCCACGGATACCGAAACAGTGGTCTGCGTGATCATGCCTCCCGGTGCGACGCCCATCGAGAACTATGACGGCGAGCACGACCACAGCTTGCAGCCGGATCTGTACTGGGTCCCGACGATGTGGGTGAAGTACAACGATCGCGGCACGATGTCCGCCCTCTTTTCTCACGAGCTGGTAGAAACGCTCACCGACCCCGACGGCGACGGAATTCAGTTAAAGCCGACCAGCAGTACCGATTGGCACGAAATCGCCGATGTTTGCGAATCCCTTGACTATCAGAGTTTGAACGGAGTCATGGTCGCCAGTTACTGGTCCGCGGCCGACAGCGCTTGCATCGTCCCGCAACCGGAGGCTGTCCAGGCGTGGATCATCCAGTGCTTTCACAAAAAGTGGGGCGACGATAATCCCAACGAGCAAATCACTGTCGTGAGCGGAGTGCGTATCCCCTCAGGTGACAAATTTTGGATGGAACAGACCGAAGTGATTACCAGAATCGAAAATGGCGATCGCTTTGTAGTCATAGGCGCCGATGGCGCCGAAGCGAACGTCGTCGTGGCTAAACATTTCCCGGCATGGGCCCCTCAGGGGACAAAGTACATCACGACGGAACCCGACCAATCGAAACTCGACAATCTACTGAGCCTGCCGGATTGCGGCTCACTCACCGACTGGAACTAATTCATCCCCGATCCCGAGGAGGTCGAATGGAAGCATCTACTCCAGAGCGAGAAGTCGTCAGACTGAACGGCGCTATCCAGAAACTTTTGAGCGACCACACGCGGCATGAGCTGGTGCGACGCGATTGGCGTCAAGCGGCGCTTGAATCCCTCGGCTTCACCGAGGCGCAAAAAGAATTCGTCGGCACGCTTCCCGCAAAAAGCGTCGACAGGGTTCAGGAAGTAGTCCGCGCTGTTATAAGCGCCAGAGGGCGAATCTTTTTCCAGAAGGACGCCGACGGCGACGCCGAACTGATGGCTGAATACTCCGCGAAAGGCGAAGGCCCTGCCGATCCCCTGCGTGTGATCTCGCTAAAAATCTGTAAATTCGATGCGAATTTCAGAAACTGCAAATGGATTTGGCAGAAGTAGAGAATTGGGACCCGCAACGACACCGCTTAAAAGCTACGGGTGCTTAGAGATATCGCTTGCGAGTTGCTAGTACGAATGTTTATTTCAACTTGGGAAACCAGAGTCGAGTTTGCTCCAACAGTCCGAGCCCCTGGGCATCACTCCCAAATGAAGGCCGCTGAACTGACTGCTGAGTGGGCGAAGCTGCAGCGCCCTTCATCACAACGTGACGGAGTCAAGAGTTACGCGTGCCCGAAAGGGCAGTTGAATGTTCCCCTCTGGCGAGCATTTACCTTCTGCAAAGCAAACTAACTGCACATTTCATAACTCCTGATAAACGCGCATTGCGGAACTCAACTGTCGCTCTGCCAGGTTCAATGAGCGACCCGACCTGATAGCGCCAATATAGAAAAGCCATGCTTCACCGGCTCAATTTAGAACCGAGACCAAGTATGCTTCCCCTGTGGGGGGAACGGGGCTGTCGCATTTTTACCTAAAGGAGATCCTATCTGTGAAGCAGAGTTTCGCAGCAGTGATCCTTGGTGGTACCGGACAAGTCGGCGGTGCAGCCGTCGCGGAACTGCTGGCAACTTCGAAATGCCGGGAAGTGGTGATGGTCACCAGAAAGCCCATTGCGGCGCGACTGCGCCTGCGCAACGTCGTTCTTGATACCGGAGCTGCTGACTTTGCCGAGCGCACCGCCGCCCTTACCCGCGAAGTCTTAAGCCAAGGTCCCGTCAGCGCCGTGAGCTGTGTGGGTGTTGGTTCTGGATCGGCGAGCTGGAGCGAAGAAGAATTGAAACGACTTGAAATCGGCGTCGTCGGTGCCTTTGCGCGGGGCTGCCATGACGCCGGAATCGCCCAGTTTTGCTTGCTTTCTGCGGCGGGAGGCACAGCTCGCAGCCGGTTTCGCTACGCGCGAGTAATGGGCATGAAGGAAGACACCGTGCGCAGCATCGGTTTTACCCGCCTCGCCATATTTCGCCCCGGCATCATTGTCGGCAACGCTCATACCCCGGCCTGGGTCGGTTGGTTGGGAAGCCTCGTGCCTGGGCCTTTCGGCAATATCGATCAGCGAATTCTCGGTCGCTCAATCGCCGCAGAGATAGCTTTGCACAATCGAGAGGCGGGTGAAGTTACCCCTGAAAATGCAGCAATTAAAACACTCGCTGCACAGTTCAAGAGCGTGCCCTAGGAATTCTTGGGTGGAGCGCATCGGCCTGTTATTTGAAGTCGTGATCGTCCACCAGGAGCCGACTTATCAGTAGTGATCTCTCCTTGGAACCCGGATCGCTTCCCGGTTGCAGACAATCCGCTCGGTATCATAAGGCTAGATCGGCGGATGGCAGTCATGCGTCAACTTGACCGGTGCCCGCATAGCGTGGGTACATCAAAACCGGTAGATGGTGAAGACGACCTTGCCGAAGGGCGGCCAGCGACAAGGCCTATCCTCGAAGCTCGCGCTCTCGCTTTCCATCAACTCCGGGCGTTTCCCGAGCGATGCGCACGGATGACTTGCTCGACCAATTCTTCGCCGAACCGTCTGGTGAACGGGCCCGAGCCCAATAAGAAGCGATAATAGATCGCGCCAAAGATCGCGTCGTTCAGCAGGTCAGGTTCTGTATCTGACCGCAACTCACCTGCATTCTTGCCCCGCTGCAGATCGGCGATGGTAGCGGCGCGCCGGGGACTAACCCATTGGTCGAAGAACGCCTGACGGATGGCCGGCTCGCTCTGGCCTTCGGCGATCAGCCCGGCCACGATCTTGCCAAACGGTCCGTTAAAGGCGTCGATCAAGCGCCGCACCCGAAGGCGCAGAGACTCTTCCGCGGTCAGGACCGTCGGCTTCTCCAAGTTGGGAGCCATCCGCTCGCAGAGCATGGCCAACACCAAGGTTGCCTTGGTCGGCCACCATTTATACAGGGTGGGTTTGCCGACCCTGGCCCGCCTGGCGACCTCTTCTATGGTCAAGTCTCGGACCGATTTTTCCTGAAGGATGGTATAGACCGCATTCATGACGGCGGCATGCGATGCCGCCATCTCGCTTGGTGGCCGGCCTTTGCGCGCAGTGGGGAGCACGTTCTTCTTCATGGAACTAAGTTTAACGGAACGTAGCGTAAATTCAATTGACATCGGCGCCGTTTTTATTATAAAACGTAACGTAACGTAAATTAAACGATTGGTCGGATAGCTGGCAGAAACCAGTATCAACGCAAAGGAGAATGCAATGAGTAATCAAGTGCGTCCTTACGAACCGCTGACTTCCCAAAATGCGGCGCTCGTCCTCGTCGATCATCAGGTCGGTCTCATGACAGGCGTCCGTGACTATTCGACCGGCGAGCTGAAACACAATGTCGTAGCCTTGGCCAAAGCTGCGAAAGCGCTCAAGTTGCCGATCGTCGTTGCCACGACGGCGCGCGACAGCATGTGGGGTCCGACAATCCCCGAACTCGTGGAGGCTCTTCCGGGCATTGAGATCATCGATCGTTCGTCGGTCAATGCATTCAACGACGCGCGCGTGACTCGCGCCATCGAGGCGACTGGCCGCAAAAAGCTCATCTTCGCCGGCATCTCGCTCGAAGTCTGCGCGGCTTTTCCGGCCATGACAGCCGTGGCAAAGGGGCTCGACGCCTATGTGGCGGTCGACGCGTCCGGAACGTTCAGCGAGACCAAACGGCAAGCTGGAATCCTGCGCCTGTTACAAGCGGGAGTTATTGTTTCCGACTACGCAACCTTGATGGTGGAAATCCTCAAGGACAACGCGCGACCGGAGGCCGCCGAGGTCTACGCCGCCATGGATATGGGCTGGGCCAAGCTCGTCGGACAGATCGCCCAGGCCTACGGAAAGTAAGTGGGACTGCTCTCCGGGTTGCGTGCTCCCGCTGACGGGTTGGCGGCAGCGGCCCGCTGCAACCGTTGCCGTCCTTCACCAGGAACGCGGCGGGCACGGCAATTGTTGGCCGCTGCTCTTGTAGTCGGTGCAGCCGTACCGCTTTGGACGCAGTCACATCCTACCCCTGCGCAATCCTCGCAAATCACCAATGCCGATGGCCCGCAGGTGACCGCGGGCGGCTCAGGCATGCCGGATTATCAATTGGATCGCAGTGAGGAGGATTGGAGCGGTTTGTGTCGCCACGCGAACGGGCGTGACGACTTTTGGGACCCACTCAAGTACATCGGATCTCGGACGACCTTTCTGGCACGTCTCCTTCGGCGCAGAATTGCGCGGTTCATATGAGGGCTACCGCAATTACAGCTGGGGCAGCGGACCACAGGATGGCAACGGCTACTACCTCAACCGACTAATCAGCCACGGGGACTTTCACCTTGGTCCGTCGGTGCGTATCTTTGCGGAGCTCCAGAGTGGTCTTGAGTTCGGTCGCAATGGGGGCCCCAGGCCCGCGATCGATGAGGACAAACTTGACGTCGGCCAACTGTTTCTCGAACTGAGATCGCCAACCCAACAGCAGAAAGTTCCTATCGAGGTCCGTGTCGGCCGGCAAAACCTGAACTACGGTGACGGCAGCCTTGTTTCGATACGAGACCTAAACGTCCGTCGGCCTTTTGACGCGATCAAGCTGATACTACGGCCACAAGCGTGGCGCATCGATATCTTTGCCGCAAAACCTGTAGAGACCAGCCCTGGATTCTTCGATGACGCTCCCGATCATACTGAAACGTTCTGGGGAATCTGGGCCACCGACACGAAGGAACAATCGTTCGTCCGACAACTAGACTTTTATTACCTCGGGCTCGATCGTAAGAATGCTCAGTTTGACCAAGGGACTGCTCGCGAGCAACGGAACACGCTGGGATTCAGAGCTCACCAGACAGCGAGTAAATTAGCCTTCATCCAAGAAGGAGACTTACAGTTAGGAACTTTTGGATCGGGGCGACTGCTTGCCTGGAAGTTTGCGGATGGACTTTCCTACTCACTTCCACAAATTCGGCAGCATCCGGCTCTCGAACTTCAGGGAGCAATTTCTAGCGGCGACAAAAACCCGCAGAACGTTGACCTTCAGACGTTTTATCCGCTGTTTCCTTCGGGCCTGTACTATGGCGACATGGTCTTCACGAGCGGATCCCTCAACGCAATCGTGGCGCACCTGTTTCGCCAGCAGCACAGCACCGTTCGGAGTTCCTAGATCCGCCGAGACCGCGTCTGCCCGTCCGCCTTTCGCTTGGATCTCGGAGACCAGGGATTTCGCTTCGTGCGCCGAGCGACCATAGTGAACCAGGACGTGAGCCCCGGCCCTGGCAAGTACCGTTGCCGTCGCGCGGCCAATGCCGCGTGACGCCCCGGTCACGAGTACTGTTTTGTCTTGGAGAGTGGACATTTTATTTTCCCTCACAGTTCAATTCGTCAATGGCACGCGGCTGGGGCTACCAACTCCGACTGATGAGCGTAGAACGATTGAGTGTGGAGTTTGCTCACGCATTCATTCCACCATCCACGGTAAGATTCGCTCCCGTGATGTAGGAGGATTCCGGACCCGCGACAAACGCCGCCATTGCGGCTATCTCCTCAACATGCCCATAGCGGTCGAGTGCTGTGGCGGCCTTCTGTGGTACGGCCCAATCACCTGAAGCGGGATTCAAATCAGTGTCGATCGGACCCGGCTGGATGTTGTTGACCGTTATGCCCCGACTCCCGACCTCTCTGGATAATGCCTGAGTGAACATCTTGACGGCCCCCTTCGTGGCCGCGTAAGGCACAAGCCCGGGCGCAACGGCACGC
>Ga0210393_10001046_pt1 | contig 23683 bp, 22 predicted proteins | sample IncBWC27OmetaG_FD_160068 | JGI IMG/M metagenome (GOLD analysis project Ga0210393, IMG submission 160068) | Forest soil microbial communities from Barre Woods Harvard Forest LTER site, Petersham, Massachusetts, United States - Inc-BW-C-27-O ... | reverse complement strand
CCAATAATAGCCGGCTTGGTCTAATCAAGAAAAGGAAATCATGACCACTATCATTTTGATCGTCGTGTTGGTGCTGCTGTTCGGCGGAGGTGGCGGCTATTATTGGAGCCGCGGACGGAGATGAGGGTTCTGTGCCATAAGATACTGCGAGCAATGGTCGTGCGGACAGCACCAGGCTCAACTGTCAGCGATTAGGAACCGAAAGGCCGCTTCTTGACTGAGTCTCGCCCCGGCCAGAGCGCCGAATGATAGAGCGAAGTCACGCAAGGTCGTCACAGAGGAAACTCAAGCGTTTTGTGGGAATCGCTCGCCCCTGAACGATGACCGCCAAGGTGGCTTGAATGGCAGCGCATCAAAGGAACGATTTCTGGTTTTCTGTGGAGCGTGCAGTCTCAATGCAGAGTTGAGATGTCCGACGAACGTCACGCTCCGAGAGTCTCGGAACGAACACGCGGTTGCCGAAGATCAGACGGTCAGGTTGACGGGAACGACGCCATGCTGGAAAGCTTGGAGCCGTTTTCCAAGCAACAGCGGCAAGATGCCGGCCCGCGCGAGAAGGGGCAGCAGTCGAATGGCCAAACGGCCCGTCCAGCGCGGCTCTAGGAACAGCTTGGCCTGCCTGTGCTGGTGCTCTTGCAAGGCTACGATCTCGGGCATCGGTTCCTCAGCCACATGCTCCGCGGCCGCATCGATATCTGGCGGGCTGGCCCCTGTCGCCAGTACCGGACAAAGATGGTTGGCCGCTACCAGTGCGTCTCGCAGCGCCACGTTGAGGCCTTGACCGCCAATTGGCGACATGGGGTGTGCTGCGTCGCCTAACAGCAACAGGCCCGGCTTCGTCCAAGAAATCAGTCGTCCGACGAGTACATCAAGCAGCACGGTCCTGCTTACAAACTCCACGTGCGCTCGCAGGTGGGCAGCGAGGTCCGGCGCCAGGCGTTGGATGATTTCGTCGATCCACCCCTCCGCGCCCTGTGCGCGCAGCTGTGGGAAGGTCCCTTTGGCGATCGTGAATCCCGTCTGTAGCTGGCCGTCGCTCGAAGGAATTCCTCCCGAAATGTAACCCGGTCCCAATTCCAGCCGGACGGTTGCATGGTCGGGCCAGAAGTCCGGAAATGGCACCTTGAACCAGACCACGTCGAAGTTCTGCCGCACCTGCAGTTCGGTAAACGCACCTGCCTTGCGCGTAATCGAGTGCCGTCCGTCGGTCCCGACTACGAGATCGGCATGATAAACCTGCGTGCCGGTCGGCGTATCGGCTCGGACGCCGACCACGCGTTCACCCTCATAGAGAAACTCGCGAGCGCTGACGCCCATTTCCAGTTGGAAATTGGAAGTGCGACGACTCTCCTCCGCGAGCATTTCAAGCAGCGCGGGTTGCGAGACGAATTGAGCAGCGAACCCCAGCTGCTCCGTGTTTATTCGAGTGCGGAGTCGTCCCCCGCGGTGAAGCTCGATGAAATTCACGCTGACCTGCGGCAGTTGGCCGACTTTTTCACCAAGTCCCATCTGCGCCAAGGCATTCAGGCCGCTTGGCTGCAATCCCTCCCCACGGAAGGCCCGTGCAAAGTCGCGGTGTCTTTCCAACAGAGTCACCGCCACTCCGCGGCGGGCGAGCAGATAAGCAAGTGCTGCCCCGGCTGGCCCTGCGCCGACGATAAGAACGTTTCGGGCCATCGTCAGATTTGCCTTTACAGGATGTGATCAACGTCGTCGGCGAATCTTGAGCGAGTCTAGCGAGGAGTTCCTAGACCAGCCACCGGAGGATTAGGGCTAGTGGAACTCTCGCGCTTTGTTCGATCCCATGGTACGCGCCGCCCGGTACTGGAAAGTCATCTGTTTTTCTGCACGCGGTCTGCGCACCAGATTGCGGTACATTTGGCCGATGTGGCCTCCGGGTGGCGAGAGCGTATGAAGCGCTCCGAACTCTCAGACAGAAATCAACGCTTTCTAACTCATTCAAGAGCTTGTTGCCCCGATTGTTGGGTTCGGATTTGACTGATGTTGGGATGGTGTGGCATCTTGATTGGGCGTCACTCGAATCTTTCAACTTGCTCCTTACCATTTCCCCAGGACGGCTCTTCTCGTGTGCGACTTTGCCTTATCGGGCTGGAAGGCGTAAACTAAAGTGAGTGGGGCCGGAATTTAGTCCTGGTCTTCACAAGAGCTTGTCGGATGACTAGATAAAGGGCGACCCGTCCGCGGGGAGTCCGTTGAAGAGTAAGCCGACGTGGTCGAAGTCCCAAAAGGGGTTCGACCACGTCGGCTTTTTTCGTTCCCTTGGGGCGTGAGGGTGAACGCCGCAAACTCGCAAACGGTCCGCGGATGCGTAGCATGACTCAACAACTGCCTCTGGTTTACTTAGCCCGACACGCGGACACTGCCTGGACCGTCTTGGGCCGGCACACGGGTCTGATCGATCTCCCGCTAACCGAGCGTGGCGAGCAGAATGCTCGCCGCCTCGGCGAACGGCTTCAAGGCCTGACGTTTGTGCGTGTCTTCACCAGCCCGTTGCAACGCGCCTCGCGTACCTGTGACCTGGCCGGTTTCGGCATGGTCGCGAGCGTGGACGACGACCTCGTCGAATGGAGCTACGGCGACTACGACGGAAAGACGATCTCCGAGATTCGCGACCAGCGGCCCGGCTGGGAACTCTTCCGGGACGGCTGTCCCGGCGGCGAATCGCTCGCGGACGTAGCCGTGCGAGCGGACCACGTAGTCAGCCGGCTTCGCGCCATTGACGGTTACGTGCTGCTCTTTTCCAGCAGACATTTTCTCCGCGTCCTCACGGCTCGCTGGCTGGGACTGGATCCTGGAGCGGGCCGGTATTTGTTCCTGGATACTGCCGCGTTGTGCATCGTTGGTTATGAGCACGGCAAGCACGATCCGGTGATCCGTCTTTGGAATGATTGTCCACACGATCCGTCTCATGAACGGCGGAATATCAGCCCAACCGAGTGCGGCGTACAGGAGGCTTCATGAAGACGATCAGCCCTTGGTTCCAGACTGCAGCGTTGATGAGCGCCATCCATCATGCGATCCGGCAATCTGGAAACCGCACGGCCGGACCGACGGCCCAACAGCCAACTGATAGTTGCGGGTCGAAACGGTTCACTCCGCAGGCATGCAGAAGTGGGAAAGATCGCGACATCGATAGCCTGCTCAACACCGAGACCCACGAGATTGATGGCGCAGTGCTTTTTCATCATAGCGGTCGGCAATAGCCAAACGAGGAGACGAACAATGTCAGTCGATCTGCACGAGGATGCGGGCGGGAAGATCTTGGTGATCAAACTCACCGGCAAACTGACCAAAGAGGACTACGAGCATTTCCTGCCGAAGGTTGAGGCCCTGATCAAAGAACATGGCAAACTGCGGATACTGGTTCAGATGCACGATTTCCTAGGCTGGGAGGGCGGTGCCCTCTGGGAGGACATCAAGTTCGATCTGAAAAACTTCCGGCACATCGAACGCCTGGCTCTGGTTGGCGAGAAGTCGTGGGAACACGGTATGGCGGTATTCTGCAAGCCATTTACCACTGCCACGATCCGATACTTCGACCGCAGCGAAGTCGAAGAGGCCGAAGCGTGGATTCGTGCTGACCTGATGGTCGCTCATGGATCTGAGTCTGCGTCTGTAGTCGGCCAAGTGAAAGGTTGATGGATCGGAAGCAGACGCATGGTGCTTCTGTTCAAGAATGTCATCTCGACCCTGCCTTGCGCGCGTCGAAGGGCCAAGGCGACAGGACGATTGACGAATGGAAAGCGGATCAACTGGCTGGGTTGTTTGGATCGGGACAGAAACTTGAAAGGGAAATCGATGGCTGACGAACACGACCGAGAGAGGGAAGAGGAGGACGAACTGGACAGGGACATCATGGATCGCGACGAAGCCATAGCGGTGGATGAGGCAGCAAGCTCCGTGACGTGTGCCATTTGTGGAAAGGAGATCCCTCACGGCCTGAGGCCCGAGTGTGACGAAGGCGGGAAGGTGTTTTGCGACGTATGCGCGAAAGTCTAGCTCGATCATCAGCGTTCTTAGCTTCGTCGCGCTGTTGTTCGCCGGCTTGGACTGGTGGAACGAGTCTCGCAGCTGGCTTCACCATCGGTCCATTTCAATTGACCAATCATGAGCCGAATACCGCTTTACCCGCTGCGTTTTGAGCCGATCTACCAATACCGGCTCTGGGGCGGCCGGCGGCTGGCAAAACTGCTCGCCGCGCCGCTGCCTGACGATGAGCCGATTGGCGAGGCCTGGCTCCTCAGCGACCGCGCCGAGCACGCCAGTCGAGTGGCTGATGGACCGCTCCAAGGAGCGACCATCCGGCAATTGCTCGAACAGTCGCCAGAGCAAATGCTGGGAAAATGGGCCGGCCGATTCCAACGCTTTCCACTCCTGCTCAAGTTCCTCGACGCGTGCGACGTCCTCTCGGTTCAGGTGCATCCGGCGGATGGGAAGACGGACTTGTTGCCGCCGGGAGAGAGCGGAAAAACCGAAGCATGGGTGGTGCTCGAGACGGGCGCCAAAAGCCGCATCTACGCGGGACTGCAGCCGGGAACGACTGCCGACGTATTGCGGCGAGCGCTCGCGCAGCGGACAGTGGCGGACCAACTGGCCAGCTTCGCGCCGCGGCCCGGTGAAGCCGTCTTCATCAAAGCCGGAACCGTCCACTCGCTGGCCGACATTGTCGTGTTTGAGGTGCAACAAAACAGCGACGTGACTTTTCGCCTCTACGACTGGGACCGGGTTGACACCAAGACGGGCCAGCGGCGGGCACTGCACGTCGACCAAGCTCTCGCTTGTATTGATTGCTCGCAGGGCGCCATCGGTCCGACGACGCCGGTCGTGGAGAGCACAACACCGGTGCGGCGCGAGCGGCTCGTTGATTGCGAGCATTTCCGGCTGCGGCGTCTCCGCGGAGAAACACCGTTCACCGTCGGCGCGGTTGGTGCGCCCCGAGTCCTCGTCTGCATCGACGGCGCGGGACAACTGGAACACGGCACCGGCGTGGATGCCGTTCGTAAGGGCGATGTGCTGCTCCTGCCGGCGGTTGTCGGGACGTGTGCTTTTCGGCCGCGCGGCTCCGTGAACTTGTTAGAGGTCGCGATGCCGGAGCGGCCATGAAAAAGCTGATCGTCTTCGATCTGGACGGCACGCTTGCCGAGAGCAAGGCGGCTCTTGACGACGAAATGGCAGAGCGTCTGTGTGACCTCTTCAGCATCCTCCGGGTGGCAGTCATTTCGGGGGGCAATTGGCCGCAGTTCGAAGCACAACTGCTCGCCAATCTTCCCCATGATGAACGCTTGAAGAATCTCTCTCTGCTTCCGACCTGCGGAACAAAGTTCTTTCGATATCAAGGGCTTTGGAAGGAAATTTATTCCGAGGATTTCACGGACAGCGAAAAGATGAAAATCATCGGCACTCTGAAACGGGCGCTCGATTTAGCGGGTTTCAAGTCGGGGCATCTGTGGGGAAAACTGATTGAAGACCGCGGAAGTCAGATCACTTTCTCGGCATTAGGACAGCAGGCGCCCCTCGAGGAAAAGAAGAAATGGGACCCGAATTTTGCCAGGCGGACAAAGATCAAAACGATCCTCGACACTTTGATTCCCGAGTTTTCCGTCCGCATGGGAGGCGCGACATCGATTGATATCACCAAGCCCGGAATCGATAAGGCGTATGGCATCAGAAAGCTCCGCGACATTCTGGGCATCGAAATCCAGGAGATGATTTTCATAGGGGACGCGCTGTTTCCTGGTGGAAATGACCATCCGGCCAGAGAAACGGGCGTTGTTTGTATCCAAGTCAGAGATCCCAATGAGACGAAGCGGGTGATCGAAGCGATCCTGGCTTGCAAGAATCGTGCACAGCCAGCGCCGGAATGCGGCTCTAGCGTCTCACGAGCGAAGAGTCTGACACCGAATCGATAGAAGAAAAGAGCAAGATGAACTACCTGGACCGGTTCAAAGTGCAGCCCGGCACCGAGGTCAAGCTCAAGGACATCGACCCGTCGTTCAAAGATCGCCACGATGGCCGCAAGGAAGCGGCGGAAGAGATCGAGCATTACCGGAAGAAGCTGTGGGACCTTCAAGAGTTACTCTACGCCGACGGACGGCGCTCGCTCTTGATCTGCCTGCAAGCCATGGATGGCGGCGGAAAGGACGGAACGATCAACCACGTTCTGGGTGCGATGAATCCTCAGGGCTGCCGAGTGGCGGCGTTCAAGCAGCCGACAGCCGAGGAGTTGGCGCACGATTTCCTGTGGCGAGTCCATCCCGCTGCGCCCCGGCGCGGCGCCGTGGCCATCTTCAACCGCTCCCACTACGAAGACGTGCTGGTCGTGCGTGTCCACAACCTGGTCGAAAAAACGGTCTGGTCCCGCCGGTACGACCGGATCAACGCCTTCGAGAAGGAGCTCGCCGAGGACGATACGCACATTCTGAAATTCTACCTGCACATTTCCAAAGAAGAGCAGCTGCGGCGATTCAAGGACAGATTGGACGATCCGGCGAAGCAATGGAAGATCAGCGAGTCCGATTACAAGGAGCGACGTTTTTGGGACCAATACATGGCGGCCTACGAGGAAGCTCTCTCCCGCTGCAGCACAGAGCAAGCGCCGTGGTTCATCGTCCCTTCCGACCACAAATGGTTCCGAAACCTTGCCGTGTCCCGAATCGTCGTCGAGCACCTGGAAAGAATGAACATGAAATTCCCCTCCTCTGCGTTGGATCTCGACCGCATTCGCAAGGAGTATCACGCGGCGAAGCAGCAAGGCAGCAATCGATGATCGCCAACAAGGACTGCGGCATCTTCAGTTTTGCAATTGGCCGGAAACAGGATCATGAAAAGCAAGACATGCGTCTGAAAGGAGCATCCTTATGACAGTGCAAACTCGCGTTAAGGAGAACGTCGCCGCGGCGACCGAGAAGATGCCAGAAAGGGCCAATGCGTTGTCGCCCGATCTGCTGCGAAGGATGAATGCTTACTGGCGCGCCGCCAACTACTTGTCAGTCGGACAGATTTATCTCTACGACAATCCGTTGCTCAAGGAGCCGTTGACGCAGGCGCACGTGAAACCGCTGGTGGTCGGACATTGGGGCACGACGCCGGGCCAGAACTTCATCTATGTGCATCTGAACCGGGTCATCAAGAAGTACGACCTGGATCTGTTCTACATCGCCGGTCCCGGTCACGGCGGCCCGGCAATCGTGGGTAATGTTTACCTCGAAGGCACCTGGAGTGAAGTTTATCCGGACGTCACCCAGGACGAAGCCGGGCTGAAGAAGCTGTTCAAGCAATTCTCATTTCCTGGCGGAATTTCTAGCCACGTTGCGCCGACGACACCGGGATCGATTCACGAGGGTGGCGAGCTGGGGTACTCCCTCAGTCATGCTTTCGGGGCCGTGTTCGACAATCCCAATTTGATCGTCGCCTGCGTCGTTGGCGACGGTGAAGCGGAAACGGGTCCCCTGGCGACCGCATGGCAATCCAACAAGTTGCTCGACCCGATTACCGACGGCGCCGTGCTGCCGATTCTGCACCTCAATGGCTACAAGATCAGCAACCCGACCGTTCTCGCCCGCATCGAGCATGAGGAATTGGAGCAATTTCTCCGGGGCTGCGGCTGGACACCCTACTTCGTGGAGGGCGATGAGCCGGAAACGATGCATCAGCTCATGGCCGCGACCTTGGACAAGGCCGTCGATGACATTCGGCAAATCCAGGCGAATGCGCGAAGCGAGAACGACACCACTCGGCCACGCTGGCCGATGGTCGTTCTGAGATCACCGAAGGGCTGGACCGGACCGAAAGTCGTGGATGGCCTGCCAGTCGAAGGCACCTTCCGAGCGCACCAAGTGCCGCTCCTGGTTGATTCCGATCATCCCGACCATGTCAAACAGCTCGAAAGCTGGATGAAAAGCTACAAGGCCGAGGAGCTGTTCGACAAAAATGGCCGTCTGATTCCGGAATTGGCCGAGCTGGCGCCGCAGGGCGAGCGCAGGATGGGCGCCAATCCTCACGCAAACGGCGGCGTGCTGCTCCGGGACCTGCGAATGCCGGACTTCCACGACCACGCGGTGCACGTGCCGGCGCCCGGCGCCGTCGAGGGCCAAGACACGCTCGTGCTGGGCAATTTTCTGCGTGACGTCGCCAGGCTGAACGAGGATCAGCGTAATTTTCGCATTTTCGGGCCCGATGAGACACTCTCGAATCTCCTGGGCGCGGTTTTTGAAGTCACCAATCGTCAGTGGGACGCCCGAAAAATAAAGAATGATGAATTCCTCGCGCCGACCGGACGCGTGCTGGACTCGATGCTCAGCGAGCACCAATGCGAAGGTTGGTTGGAAGGATATCTGCTCACCGGGCGGCACGGGCTGTTCAACAGTTATGAGGCCTTCATTCGCATCATCGATTCGATGTTCAGCCAGCATGCCAAGTGGCTGAAGGTCACGTCGGAACTACCCTGGCGGCGGAAGATCGCGTCGCTCAATTATCTGCTCGCCTCCCACGTCTGGCAGCAGGATCACAACGGCTTCACGCACCAGGATCCCGGCTTCCTCGACCACGTGATCAACAAGAAAGCCGACATCGTCCGCGTTTACCTGCCACCCGACGCCAACTGTTTGTTGTCCGTCTTCGATCACTGCCTGCGCAGCCGGCATTACGTCAACGTGGTGGTGGCCGGTAAACACGCTCTCCCGCAATGGCTCACAATGGACGCCGCCGTCGTGCATTGCACGGAAGGCATTGGCATCTGGCAATGGGCGAGCAACGATCAGGACGCCGAGCCGGACGTGGTCATGGGCTGCTGCGGCGACACGCCCACGCTGGAGATTTTGGCGGCCGTCTCCATTCTGCGTCAGCATTTGCCCGATCTGAGAATCCGGGTGGTCAATGTCGTCGATCTGATGAAGTTGCAGTCTGCGAGCGAGCACCCACACGGGCTGAGCGAAACGGATTACGATTCGCTCTTCACGAAAGACAAGCACATCATCTTTGGCTTCCATGGTTATCCCTGGCTGATCCACCGGCTGACCTACCGCCGGACGAACCGCAACCTCCACGTCCGGGGCTACAAAGAAGAGGGCACGATCACGACGGCGTTCGACATGCGGGTCCAGAACGACCTGGACCGCTTCCACCTGGTGATGGATGTAATCGATCGCTTACCGCAAACAGGCACCAAGGGGGCCTATCTCAAGCAGGAGCTTCAAGACAAGCTCATCGAGCACAAACATTACATCGCGAAACATGGACAAGACTTGCCGGAAATCCGCAACTGGAAGTGGGGCCAGGAAGCCGTGCGGGAAGCGAAACCGCTGACAGAGAAGACCGCGGGGGCCCGAACTAAGCCGATGGTGGTAAGCGCGAAGGACAGGAAATGATCCGTTCCGCGATGCCCGCCCAGGGAACCGAGCACTCGAATCACGGCGTCGTCACGTCTGTGCGCGGAAGCGTGGTCGATGTGCGTTTCGAAGAAAGCTTACCGTCGATTTACTCGTTGCTGCGCGCGGGGAAGGAATCGCAGATCGCAATCGAGGTGTTGATGCAGCTGGATGCACATCATGTCCGCGGGATCGCGCTTCATCCCACGCAGGGTCTTGCTCGGGGCATGGCTGTGGAGGACTCCGGTGGGCCTCTAAAGGTGCCGGTCGGAAAGGGAATCCTGTCGCGAATGTTCGACGTCTTCGGAAACGCCATCGACCGCCAGCCGGCGCCGACCGACCTTGAATGGCGATCCATTCATCGGGATCCGCCGCCCTTGGCCAATCGTTCCACCAAGTCCGAAATCTTCGAAACAGGCATCAAGGTCATTGACGTATTGATGCCGCTGGAGCGCGGGGGCAAGGCCGGTTTGTTTGGGGGTGCCGGAGTTGGCAAGACGGTGCTGCTCACCGAAATGATTCACAACATGGTCGGGCATCAGCAAGGAGTGAGCATGTTTTGCGGCATCGGCGAGCGCTGCCGCGAAGGGCAAGAACTCTACCATGATATGAAGGAAGCCGGCGTGCTTCCGCACATGGTCATGATGTTCGGCCAAATGAACGAGCCGCCGGGCGCCCGGTTTCGCGTGGGCCTGGCCGCGCTCACGATGGCGGAGTACTTTCGCGATGACGAGCATCGCGACGTGCTGTTGCTCATCGACAATATCTTTCGTTTCATCCAGGCGGGCATGGAGGTGTCCGGATTGATGGGCCAGATGCCATCCCGGTTGGGCTATCAGCCGACGATGGGCACTGAGCTATCGGGATTGGAAGAGCGGATTGCCAACACCGACACCGGTGCTATTACATCCATTCAGGCTGTCTATGTGCCGGCGGACGATCTGACCGACCCGGCCGCAGTGCACACGTTCTCACATCTATCCGCGTCGATCGTTCTCTCCCGCAAGCGGGCAAGCGAGGGACTGTACCCGGCCGTTGATCTGTTGCAGTCCAACTCCAAGATGGCAACGCCGACCATCATCGGTGCACGACATTACTTGCTCGCGCAGGAAATCCGGAAGACCCTGGCACACTACGAGGAGCTCAAGGACATCATTGCCATGCTCGGGATGGAGCAGCTCTCTCCGGACGATCGCAACGTTGTCGGTCGTGCCCGCAGGCTGGAGCGATTTCTAACCCAGCCGTTCTTCGCGACGGAGCAGTTCAGCGGTATCAAGGGAAAGGATGTCAGCCTAAAAGACGCGCTCGATGGCTGCGAGCGGATCATGAACGACGAGTTCAAAGACTATCCAGAGAGCGCCTTTTACATGATCGGGGCGATCGACGAGGCGAAGGGAAAAGCGCAGTCCGCCAAGCCGGCGAACCCTGCCGATTCCGGCCTCAAATCAAAAGTGCCAGCTGAGCCCCAAGCGGCCGAAAAGCCAAAACCGGCTGTCAAACAGGGAGTTACCGCCCATTAACCTCAAGATTCTCCTCCCCTTTCAGATCTTCGTCGAGAAGACGGATGTGCAGCGGATTGTGGCCCAGACGCTCCAGGGCTCGTTTGGACTCTTGCCGCACCGACTCGACTGCGCGGCAGCCCTGGCGCCGGGGATTCTGACCTATGAAACGGAGGCCGACGGCGAGGTTTATGTGGCCGTCGATCAAGGCGTGCTGGTCAAGGCCGGCCGCGATGTTCTGGTCTCGGTGCGTAACGCGATCGGCGGAACGGATCTCGGCAAACTTCACGAGGCGGTGAAGCAGCAGTTTCTCAACCTGGACGAGCAGGAAAAGAGCGTTCGCTCCGTTTTGGCGAAGATGGAGAGCGGATTCATTCGCCGCCTCATGGAATTTCAACGTGAATGAAGAGCAGAAAGCACATACCGCGAACGAAGAGACCGCCTTCAGCCGGCAGGTCGGCGCCCAGGCGGCGCGCAAGTTGAGGGCGCAGAGCAGAGCCAGCAGGGGCGTCTGGTTCGGCTTGGGCATGTCCGGACTAGTCGGCTGGTCGGTAACGGTTCCCCCGCTGATGGGAGCGGCGCTCGGTCTCTGGGTGGATCGCCACTATCCGAGTCACTTTTCCTGGACGCTGATGCTGCTGCTCAGTGGTTTGATCTTGGGCTGTCTCAACGCCTGGCATTGGGTCGCTTCGGAATACAACAGAATGCAGGAGAATCCGGATGGGTGACATGCCGGTTCTCGCCCTGGCATTCATTGCCGGCGCCTCGCTCGGCGCGTTCTTCGTCGGCGGCCTGTGGTGGACGGTGCAGAAAGGAGTTTCGTCCGAATCGCCGGCACTCTGGTTCCTCGTGAGCCTGCTGTTGCGAACTGGAATCGTTCTGGTTGGATTCTATTTTGTCGCGCAGGCCCATTGGTCGAGGCTCGCGGCGTGCCTCCTTGGATTTGTAGTCGCGCGCTTCGTCGTCGTCAGACGGCTCGAACAATTGCCGGCGGCAGAGCCGACCCGATCGGAAAAGGAGACCAGCCTTGCGCCTTAGTCCCGATGCGCTGGTTTTCTGGCGATACGGCTTTCTCGTGCTCAATAGCACGATCGTCACGACCTGGGCGTTGATGCTCGTGATGACCGTAGCGGCGAAGCTAGTCACGCGCAAGCTCGCGACGGAAGGATCCATCTCGCGCTGGCAAGGCCTGCTCGAAATCGTGGTCACGACGATTCAACGCCAAATCAAAGAGGTGGGCCTGCAACATCCGGAGAAGTATCTCGGCTTTATTGGCACGTTGTTTCTGTTTATCGCGGTGTCCAACCTCTGCGCGATTGTCCCAGGGTACGAGCCGCCGACCGGTTCGCTCTCGACGACTTCGGCGCTCGCGATCTCCGTGTTTGTGGCCGTTCAGCTCTTCGGCATCGACGAGCAAGGCCTGGGCGGTTACCTCAAGTCCTACCTGAAGCCCACGGTCATCATGCTGCCGTTTAACATCATCAGCGAGCTGTCGCGGACGTTTGCCCTGGCCATTCGTCTGTTCGGCAACATCATGAGCGGCACGATGATTGTGGGGATCTTGCTGACGATCACGCCCCTCATCTTCCCGATCTTCATGAACCTGCTTGGCCTGCTCACCGGCATGGTGCAGGCATACATTTTCAGCATTCTCGCCACCGTCTACATCGCGGCCGCCACGCGAACCCGCGAAGGATGAAATAAGACCACTCGAAGCGAAAGGACACGTATGGACAGCACGACTCTGATCGGCATCGTTTCGATCATCACCGCCGGCGTCACGATCGCACTGGGGAGTATCGCCCCCGCGCTCGGCGAAGGACGGGCCGTCTCGACGGCCTTGACTTCGCTGGCACAGCAGCCCGATGCCGCATCCACCATCACGCGAACGTTGTTTGTGGGCCTGGCGATGATCGAATCCATTGCCATCTATTGTCTCGTGATCTCGATGATTCTGATCTTCGCCAATCCGTTCTGGAATCACGTCATCGCTCAATCCGCAGGAAAGTGAGCCATGCCAATCGATTGGTTCACCGTCGTCGCGCAAGCCATCAACTTCCTCATCCTGGTGTGGTTGTTGAAGCGATTCCTCTACAAGCCCATCCTGCACGCCATCGACGAGCGGGAGAAAGGCATTGCGGCCCAGGTTGCGGCAGCCGAGGCGACAAAGGCCGAAGCGCAGAAGGATCGCGACGACTTTCAGCACAAGAACGAGGCTTTCGATCAAGCACGTGCCGCGCTCTTGAAAAAGGCCGAAGACGAGGCCAAGGCCGAACGCCAGCGACTGCTCGACGGCGCACGAAAGGATGCCGACGCGTTGCGTGCCAAACGCCAAGACGCATTGCGAGACGAACAACTTAACTTGGGTCAAGAAATCGCCCGCTGGACGCAGAACGAAGTCTTTGCTGTCTCGCGAAAGACTCTGGCGGACCTCGCCACCATGAGTCTCGAGGAACGCATGGTCGACGTCTTCGTTCACCGCTTGAGCGCATTGACCGGCGCGGCGAAGGAGGAGTTGGCGGCTGCCTTTAAGGCCTCGACCCAGCCGGCCCGCGTGCGCAGCGCGTTCGATCTGCCGTCGGCACAAAGGAAGTCGATCGAAAGTGCGGTTAACAAAACCTTCGGCGCGGAAGCTCATGTGCAGTTCGAGACGTCGCCGGAACTGGTCAGCGGCATCGAGCTTTCGACAGGCGGACAGAAGATGGCTTGGAGCATCGCGGATTATCTCGCGACGCTGGAAAAGCGTGTCGGCGAACTTCTGCATAAGGACACCCAGCCCGAATCCAAGCCGGACTCAAAGTCCAAGCCCGAGGCCGAGACGAACGTCCCGCCCGACGCGACGGCCGGCGCCGGGCCGAAGTCAAATTCCGTCGCCAAACCCGAGCCAAAGGCCGAAGGCAATCCCAGGCCGAATGGTGAGAATCATCAAGTGCTTGAACCGGTGCCCTCGACTTCAAAGGCCGACCATTGAATAACGCGCCGGAAAGCCTACACACCCTATTCGACCACGCGTTCGCAGGGATCACCCGCGCGCTGGACACCTTCAATCCCGAATTTAGACCGCGAGAGGTGGGAACGATCGCGAGCGTCTCCATCGGGATCGCCAAGGTAACTGGTCTTCCGGGTGTGGGCTTTGATGAGTTGGTGAAGTTTCCAGGCGATCTCTATGGCATCGCGTTCAATGTCGACGCGGACGAAATCGGCGTGGTGCTCCTGGGCGAATGCGAACATCTGCACACCGGGGATGAAGTCGAGCGCACGGGTCGCGTGATGGACGTGCCGGTGGGCGATGGACTTATCGGCCGCGTCATTGACCCGTTAGGCGGGCCGCTAGATGGCAAAGGGCCGATCGCCTCCAGCCAGCGATTGCCTATCGAACGCCCCGCCCCTCCCATCATGGACCGTGCTCCGGTCGCTGTGCCTCTGCAGACGGGACTCATCGTGATCGATGCTCTCATTCCGATCGGCCGCGGCCAACGGGAACTGATACTCGGCGACCGGCAAACCGGCAAGTCGTCCATTGCGATTGACACCATTCTGAATCAGCGCGACCAGAATGTGCTGTGTGTCTATTGTGCCATCGGCCAGCGTGCGTCAGCTGTTGCCAAGGTCGTTGCCAACCTCCGCGAAATGGGTGCGATGGACTACACGGTCGTCGTGGTGACCGAAGGCAACGATCCTCCCGGGCTTGCCTACATTGCTCCGTACGCGGCGACCAGTATTGCGGAGCATTTTATGGAAGCGGGGCGGGACGTGCTCATCGTTTACGACGACCTTACGCAGCACGCGCGTGCCTATCGGGAGCTTTCGTTGCTGCTGCGCCGCCCACCGGGTCGCGAGGCATTTCCCGGCGATATCTTTTACATCCACTCGCGTCTCCTGGAGCGTGCCACTCATCTTGCCGAAGACCTGCACGGCGGCTCGCTCACCGCTCTGCCGATCGTCGAGACCGAGGCGCAGGACATTTCCGCGTACATTCCGACGAATCTCATCTCCATCACGGACGGTCAAATCTATCTCTCGCCGGCGCTGTTCGAGCTCGGCATCCTTCCCGCCGTCGACGTCGGCAAATCCGTTTCTCGCGTCGGAGGTGCGGCACAATGGGCCGCCTATCGAGCGGTGGCAGGCGATCTCAAGCTCGCGTACGCGCAGTTCACCGAGCTGGAATCCTTCGCCAAGTTCGGCACGCGGCTGGATGAACACACCCGCAAGATTATCGACCATGGCCAGCGCATCCGCGCCATCCTCGTACAACCGGAACTCGAACCGGCGTCCGTCCCAGAACAAATCGTCGTGCTCGTGGCGCTGACCGACGGTCTCCTGGACAGTGTGCCGCTCGCCAAGGTGAAAGATGCCGAACAAGCTCTGAGAAAGTCGGCAGCGAACATCCCTGCCGAGGTTCGTCGGCGTTTTACCTCGAACGACAAATTGAGCGACGAGGACCGCAAAGCCATTCTGCAAGTCGTCGCCAAAGCGATCGCGCCGTTTCAGCCAAAATCCGCTTCCGAAGCCAAGAAGTAGCCATGAGCGATACCTTGGTAAGTTTGCGCCGCAAGATCGGCGGAGCGGGCGATCTGGAATCCGTGGTTCGCTCGATGAAGGCGCTGGCCGCCTCGAGCATCGGACAGTACGAGAAGTCAGTGCTGGCACTCGCGGACTATTATCGCACTGTGGAGCTAGGCCTTGTTGTCTGCTTGAGAGAGCGGGCGCCGACCACGTCCGAGCCGGCTGGCGAAGTACGGACGGCGGCTAAGACGGTGAGTGCTATCGTCTTCGGCTCGGATCAAGGGCTCGTCGGCCAGTTCAATGATGTGCTGGCGGAATTTGTCGCCAAATCACTTGCCGATCTGCCGGGCGAAAAGAACGTCTGGGCCGTCGGCGACCGCGTTCATGCGCGGCTGACAGATGCCGGTCTCCCGCCGGCAGGAGTTTTCGCCGTGCCGACTTCTGTTAACGCCATCACGCCGCTTATCGGACAGATTCTTCTTGAAGCTGAAACGCACCACGGCAACCGCGAGAACGTTCAACTTTACCTGTTCCACAACCGTCCCAAGTCCGGGGCGACGTATGAGCCGGTGTGCCAGCACCTGCTGCCTCTGGATGAGAAATGGAGACTCGAGCTGGCCCATCTCACCTGGCCGACCGAAAACTTGCCCGAGGTGGTTGGTTGCCGAGAGCAGACGTTGTCGGCACTCGTCCGGGAATATCTTTTCGTTTCGCTCTTCAAAGCTTCCGCCGAGTCCTTGGCGAGCGAAAACGCGAGCCGACTGGCCGCCATGCAACGAGCCGAACAAAACATCGATGAAATGTTAGGCACCCTCAATCAGACGTTTCGCCGTTTGCGCCAAACATCAATTGATGAGGAGTTATTCGACGTCCTCTCCGGATACGAATCCTTGTCCAAAGGAAAAGCACGCTGATTTGTAAATGACGACAATGATTCCCATTTGCCAAAAGGCCGCTCCGGACACAACGGAAACTTCGTCTTTTCAACGTCTCGCTCGTTTCAACGTCCCGGTGGAATACCGAAACAAATCGGACGTGGAGACCCCGCGCTTGATGGCAACATCCGGGAACGGAGCCGACATCGCATCGGCACCGATTCGCAACGTTGTTGCCCTGGTCGCAGTCCCGAAATCTCAAGCGTTTTTCGGGGTCGCCATCAAACGACCCATTTTCGGGAATGCCGGTGACCACTGGGGGCCGCGGCCCTTGTGGTCTCGCACAGCGGTTCAGGGCCTAGGACACGCCACTCGGGCAACCGGCGAACGCTGAGAACCCAGAGCGCGATCGCCAGAAGCCTAGGCGGGCGTTCGTGTTGATTTCGGCTTCATCGGATTGTCTGATTTCGGCGCCATTGGTTCAGCAAGGGCACCGAATTCAGTCTGTCTGATGAATTTCGGAACTCAGAATTGTCGCATTCAGGCTGCGGGAGTCGCCCCTGCGCGGTGTTGTAGGGCCGCGGCCCGAAGTGGCTATCGACACAGTCTGAAATGCGCGTCCTTTGACGGCGAGCCCGGAAAGAGCTCGAGTTTCCAAGAGGATAACCGGATCGCTTGGCGGCATTCGTCAGCGTGGTTGCAGTTGGGGCCGATCGTCGCCCGCGTCGAGAGAGTAGCCCCTACGGCAAATGCCCGCCAACCGGCGACGGAGCCTCCGTCACGGACACATCCGCAATGCGTCGTCGAGAGACGTTTCAGGGCGGCGAGCGGACAGGCGAAGGGCTCGAGACATGAGTGCACGTTCGGAATAATCGCGAGCAAGACGCCCAAGAATTTGGCCTGGCTTGGTGTCTCCATGCCTTAGTGGTGCAAGAGCCCTTCGATTCCTCGGGCTTCTGGTCAATCGGTCACTCGCAGGCCAGGTCGGTGCCGTAACCGTCGCAACGGAGGCGCAGTTTGTCGCCGCGTTTGAGTTTCCAGCCCCCCAGTTCCGACCAGCCGACAGTCAGCGAGTCGAGCGGCTTCACTTCCCGGTCGAGGCGATAGGTTCGCTCCTCCTTCTCACCCTTCCCCTGCACGAAGACCACGGCCACTTTGATTGTTTCCGCGGCTGACGGGTTATTGACGTTCGCCACCATCCCCTGGCTCGGGATTTGGGACTTCCGAAAACTCACCTTAAACCCCGGCGGCCCCTTAGCCGGCCGCGCGCGGGCCGGCTGTGGCGGTCCGCACCCGACAACCAACGGCAGAGCGATCACTCCGACCAACAAACAAACCGCGAGACGCATCGACTCACCCCCGACCGCATTTCACCCTGGCTCAAAGCCCGGTCTTTGGACCTTGGACTGAACGTCCAATTGTCCCACGAGTGATCGATTCGCCAATACCGTTTTTCGGAAGGGCTGGCGTCTTCCGCTCCGCCCTGCTCAGCGCAACGCTGCGTTCAAAACGAAGGACTTGATCCTACGTCCCTTGCTCGACAGTTCCTCTGCCTGAGACGCAAACCGCCGCGACGCAGCCTCAAGCGTTTCCTTTCGCGATTTCTTGTAACTCCATGAGGTCTCATCCCATTGTGGGCAGCGAAACCATGCGACGAGATAGATCCCGTGCTGGCAGGGGTTGTCGCGAAGGTAGCGGTCGACGAGTTGCGTCTGCATCGCAGTATCAACCTCAGGATGCCATGGGCCTTTGACTTCGATGATCACGCGCACCTGGTCGAACGTCTCCTCCTTGAGCCCAGGTACGACGCCAGTGACGTGAAGATCTGTTCGTTCTCCATCGCCTTTGCCTTCTCCGCGCCGGATCTCGACCTCGCGCAGTGCGACAATCCCTCGTTCTCTTAGGTCTCGTTCGAGATGTCGCTTGATGTAATTCGATAAATCGTTCTCATCCACAGGCTTGAACTTGCTCCCGTCACCCTTATCCCAAAGATCTCGCGCGGCCGGCGTCTCTCCCTGCAGGGTAATTTGCAGGCTCTCCAACGACTCTAGAATCACGTCCTGCAGCTCCGCGGCGCTTCGAACTAGCGAGCCGTTCGGGGCCTGCGCGAGAGCGATAACCTCCTTGGCTCCGAGGGGGCGCCACGTAGCCTGAAGCGTGGTCTGTCGTGCCCCAGCGATGACCCACTTCATCCATTCAAGTTCTGGCAGCTGAGTCGCAATCCACAATAGGGCATCAATCGCGTTTGTTGTGCCCCGGTATTGAATCCCACGAAGCAGCGAATCGCGATAGTGGCCGATGGCGTCGCGCGTCCCCACGAATGGCCCGCTGCGCTTTTCATCGCTCTCGTGCGGGTACTGCTTCGTTATCCAGACGTAGAGTGCTGCCGCATCGCGCTCCGAAAGACGCATGACAATGGATGCGTTGTGCATGTCCTGCATCGCTACTGACTCGATCACAGTGCGCCCAAAGGTGAGGTCGCTCTGCAGCGCAGGCCACACCGCGTCCCAGCCCGCGTCTTCGGCATAATGCAACAGCGCCTTCGCCGTCACGACGGCCCGCTTGCGTCCCACGCCCGAGGTTGGGACAGGAAGGGTTAGCATGGCCAACGCCGGACGTATGACCTCATCGCATCGATGCTTGAGGAGGACCTCGAGCAGCGTCCCCAAAACCCTTGGATCGACACTTTCGCTTGTCGCCGTCTCAAGCAAGGTTCGCTCGATCGCCTCACACCAGGCTCTTTCAACGAAGTCCGGCAGGATGAGGGTTTGGCCGTCTGGAATTCCCCTCAAAACGACCCTTTTGAGGCATTCGGCGACGACACTCGGCACTTCTGCCACGCAAGTGCGCGCAATATCGACATGGCGTTTTTGATCCTCCTCAGCCACCTGAAATCCGTGAAAGTCCACGATGATGGGCGCCCACCGTTCCCAGACATCGGGCGTCAAAGATCGGAATTGATCAGGAGATTCCTTGTGAATGAGGAAGATCGCCTTGTAACCCGCGAGTGCGCGAAAAGGAGTTGAATCTGTGCCGAGCCATTCATCGCCAGCCCTGTGATCGTTCAAGAACCTTACTGCGCCTGCCACTAGGCGTGATCGAGTGTTTCGATCCGCCTGAATCCACCCTGGCAGGGTAGTCAAATCATGCTCAAGATCTTTCATGTAATGCGTGCTGTTTGGCTCAAGCTCGAGGTCGTAGCTCGCACGGAACCAGGCCTCTGCGTCGCCGGCCTCGGAGGCGCTCAGGTGCTGTTGAATCCTGATGTCTGGGGGCGGATCAAGCGGTGGTGGATTACGGCCCTCGTCAACTCTCCGCCTGAGTTCCTCGAAATGCTCGTATTGTTTGCGGAGGCGCTTGGCTTCCTCGGAATCCAAGGCGATCGCTTGGTATTGCGGTCGTAAGGCGGCATCGAGTTTCGGAATCTTTTCGCAGACCCGCAACGCGGCATCCAGGTGACCGGGCGTCATCGGATTGAACAGATGCTCGATCAAGCCAACCCAATGTTCGATCTTGTCATCGTCGCGTTCTTCTGTGATTTTTGTCAGTAGCCAAAGCGTGTCGCTTCTTCCCAACAATCGTGGCGGCAAGTAAATTAGACCGGTGAGATGACTTCCCAGGTCGCCCATCTCCCTCACGATGGTTTCGACCAGCATCCTGCGATGTCCTGGCTGGTCGTCCACACCATCCGTGTCCATTGGGACAATGTCGTCGTGTCCGCGCAATCGAACAATCGCGAAGGCTGCCATCGCAGCTCTGACGTCTGGATCATCCAGATGCGTCCACGCCAGCCGCGACATTTTTTCAATCAGCGGGCGGATGGAGTGCTCCTGTAGTTCGGCATCGCTGAGAGTGATCACCCATCGTAGCGCCTGCGGAACCTGAGCAGCCGTCAGTTGGTCTGGAAGCTCGTAATTTAAGAAATGCCGGTATGTTCCGTACGTCCCTTGCTCAGGCACCGTCAGGTTTTGGAATAGCTCTTCTGCCGTGATGTACTTTGGCCACAGAGTCCGCAGCACGAGAGCCTTGAGCGTGAAATCTTCGTCGCCGGGGCTCGTTTCCAAGGCTAGCGGTTTCAAACGCAGTTGCGACGCCCCGTCGCCGATCGCAACAACCGCGTACGCGGCTCTGACGCGCACCGCGTACCCCTCTGTTGTGTCGAGCGCACGATCTGCCAGAAGCGACTGAAGGTCCCGCCGCGCGCAATCTTGTGCTACGCTGATCGCGAATCTACGAACGGACAGTCCTTTCGAACGATCGCAGATCACGGTAGTAAGCTGTGCTGATAGTCCTTCGTGATTCAATTTGTGGTAGTGGAGATGTTCCTCCCAACCCGCTTCTCTGATTTCGTCTGCCGCAAAAAGGTCAAGCAGACGCTGAATTAGGAGTTTACGATCGGACGCGTCTGCTTTAGCCACGTCACTGCGCACGAGGATCTGTGGGTCGCACAGCATGATCTCGTCGAACGCCTTCGCGTCCATGCCAGCAAGCCATGCGGCGGTTTCGGCAAGTTGTGGAACGATTTTGCCTTCAGTATCGTCTGCGTTTCGCAACAGATTCATTCGGTCGGACAAGCGACGCACACGACTCGCTAAGTAACCGGCAGTCAGAAACTCCGCATAGGTATGATGGGCAAATCCGACTCGTCCTTGTCCGCGACCTGAAAACAGGCCGGTCCTGAGCGCTTCTTCGATCTCTGGAGCGCCGACCTCGAACCGCTCCCAGTTCAAGATTTCAACGCCCCCAATCAAGTCAGCGACGTCCAATGATGTAGGCGACTGCTCGTGAACGCTCAGACCCAACCTGATCGACGACTTATTTCCGAGGATTAGAGCGGCGGCAATTCGTTGCGCGACGACAAAGCGGCGTTGCGAGGTTAGACGCCCCACTTGTTTGGCGTCGCGTCGTCCCTGATTAGTCTCCTCGCAGAGTAGGTGGCACCCCCTGCTGTAGAGTTCGGCCTGCCGCGAGGGAAATCCATGGTCTGATTTGTAGGCTGAAATTAGGAACTCAAGCGTAACTGGCTTGATTGCTAGCGACTGAGCGCCCACACGAATCAGTTCGTCGACGAACTCGTCAGCATCACACTCCTTCTCACTTGCTGCAGACGCGATGTCGCGTCGGCGCAGGGGCAGGAGTTCGTAAACCTCCGGCGTCTCATTCCACAAGTCATTGAGAGCTGTCGTCAAAGACGCCGGCCAATCCGCTGTCCGGCACACGATACGAAGGCGTAAACGCGATAAATGCGGCTTCAGCTTGGCAAGTTCGTTGCGAAGGATTTTTGCAACGTGCGCCACCTGGAGGCCGCATTCATCAAGGCTGTCAAGAAAAAGATGGAGAAGATGCGATCCGGTGGCCCAATTCGCAACTGCGGGCGCCTTGAAGACGTCTTCAATCACCCGACTCTCGTCCCCGTATTCGCCCAGATCTATGGAAATCAGTTCGTCCGAGGCCGCGAAGCTATTGCGACATGTTGCGACCTCTCGTTGAATCGCGATCGATTTTCCGATCCCGGGCTCGCCCAACAGAACCAGGCAATTCTTGGCGTGAAGGTCAGAAAACGGCACTGCGTTTGGATTGATTTGCGGTCCGTACTCTGCCTCCGGGTCATACAAAAACCCGTCATCGCCCAAGCTGAAGGCGCTGCTGCTCGGGATCCAAAAACGCTGCCATTCGTACATAAGCCCAATTAGAACAGAGCCGCCTCAGATCCCCCACTCAAGAATTCCCTAGCTCGACTTAGCGAACGGGCGTGTCGGCTGAGTAGAGCATCGTGTCGCCGGCGCAGCGCAAGCACCCGCCAGCTTACCCTGGCGGCTCGCCGCGTCTCCGCGCGCTGCCCTCACCCCAACCCTCTCCCAGCAGACTGGGAGAGGGCGAAGGCGCGTCGGCTATTTCGGTGTTCCCATCGTCACTTTCAGCTTCACCGGCTTGCCGCCGCGGAGGGCGGTGATGGCGACTTCGTCGCCGGCGCTGACGCGGCGGAGGGCGAGGTCGAAATCGTCGAGGCCGGTGATTTTTCGGCTGGCGAATTCGATGATGATGTCGCCGCCTTTGAGGCCTCCCTTTTCAGCCGGGCTGCCGGGGGCGACGCCGGTGATGGCGTAGCCTTTCGCTTCGCTGGCGAAATCGGGAATGCTGCCGAAGTAGGGGCGGCTACCCTGGCGCTCGACGCGGGCCTGTTCCTTGATCTCGATGTACGGCGGGCGGGACGGCTCCTCGTCGGTGTCGGCGACGACTTGCTCGATCAGGTCGACGATGCGATTCATCCCCTCGACGTTGATCTTCTCCCAGTCGTCGGTCGGACGATGGTAGTCGGGGTGCGTGCCGGTGAAGAAGTGCAGCACCGACATGTCGAGTTGATTCCGAGCACGGTACTTGCCGCACTTACGTGCTTACACGGCCGCACATGAATCAGGTTCTCCGTGTCGTCGTTGCCGATAAAGTTTCCGGGAGCGGCCCCGGTCATGCTGAGCGTCGGCGTAAAGATCGACCATCCGGCCGGATTTCGCCTTTGGAGGCGAACCATTCATCCAGCATTTTTCGAACCGTGGTGATCGTGACCTTTAGCTTGTTCTTTGCGATTTCTGCTACTGTGAAACCCGCCTGGTACAGGCTCGCCGCCAGTTCCACTTGCCCTGCGCGGCGGTCCGCGAACTTGGGCACGGGCAGATCGCGGCTCGTGTGCCACCATTCGATGGACTTGCGCACGGTCGCTTGGGTTGTCTCGAAGTCCCGACCGATCTCAGATTCCGAGTCTCCTTTGTCCCACCTCTGTTTCGCTTCGTCGGCAATCCGCTTGTAGAGCGGCGTCTCACGGCGCTTTCTCTTGGGCCGGTTCTTTCGCTCCGGAACGGGCATTCCGGAGCGCTCGTGCCAGAAGTTGTAAAGGAACGTAACGCGACTTGGACTAACCTGCAGTTGCTCCGCGATCTCCCAGTTGGCCAAGCCTGTGTCCGAAAGCTGCTTCACCTCGTCGGACATCTCATACTTAGGGTCTGGCTCTGCAAAGTCGATCACGATCCTGTCGCCGCTGTCGCCTTGTCCTGAAGCTGTTTCGGTGGTCTGACTCTCATTGCCATTGACGGCATCGACAACGCTCCGTGGGTGCAAGGCGAATTCGCCTCGCAAGAACGGCCGCATTCGCCCGGGTCGCATCGCCTCGCTGACGACGACTTTCCCGATCAGATTTCCGAGCGCAACCGCGGCGGCCGGCCCATCGCTTGCAAGCACTTCGTGCAAGTTCTTGAGCTGCTCGTCGACCCACTCCGGGGTTGGTTTTCGAGGCCGGTTGGACGCTGCATTTTGTAACCTGCCGATGTTCCGTTCTAGCTGCTGACGCTCATTGCGGCGCTGAGCGAGCCGAGCTTTGATATCAGGATCTTCAAGGCCGTCTTCGACCTTGTCTACCAAGCGC
>Ga0210393_10001045_pt1 | contig 23694 bp, 18 predicted proteins | sample IncBWC27OmetaG_FD_160068 | JGI IMG/M metagenome (GOLD analysis project Ga0210393, IMG submission 160068) | Forest soil microbial communities from Barre Woods Harvard Forest LTER site, Petersham, Massachusetts, United States - Inc-BW-C-27-O ... | reverse complement strand
CAGCAAGGTGATATATCTGGTCGGGGTTGGCCGCGCGCACAACCGCGTTGACATCATCTGCGTAGCGGATGTCCGCCGTGCAATAATTGACACCCGGTTCTTGAATCGATGGAGGGGTAGAGGATATGACCGTGAGTTTCGCGTCGAAAGATCTCAGAAATCGAGTCAGGTTATGGCCAACAAACCCAGTCCCGCCGGTGATGAGGATGCGTCGCACTGTTTAGGAGAATTCTAGCCAGATTGGGGAATCGTAGTATTTCAGCGCGCGACAGACACTGTCCTAGACATATCGTTAGAGACTAGCTCCAGATCGCTGTCGACCATCATCTCGACCAGTTTCTCGAAGGGCACTGCCGGATGCCAGCCGAAAACATTGCGAGCCTTGGCGCAGTCGCCACGGAGGTGTAATACGTCAGCGGGGCGCAACAACTCCGGATCAATTGCGACGTGGTCCCGATAGTCCAAGCCAGCATGCTCGAAGGCAACTTCCAGCAAGCGCGCCACACTGTGCGTTTGGCCTGTGGCGATGACGTAGTCATCGGGCTTCTCTTGCTGCAGCATGAGCCACATCGCCCGGACATAGTCTCCTGCGAAGCCCCAGTCTCGCTCGGCCTCCAGATTGCCCATCGTAAGTTTTTCCTGGAGACCCAGTTTGATGCGGGCCACGTTGTAGCTGACTCGCCGGCTGACGAACTCAATGCCGCGACGCGGCGATTCGTGATTGAACAAAATGCCCGAACAGGCATAGAGGCCATAACTCTCTCGCGCATTCACTGTAATCCAGTGGCCATATAACTTGGCGACACCGTAAGGACTCCGGGGGTAGAACCGGGTCGACTCGGTTTGCGGCGACTCCTGGACCATACCGAACATTTCGCTCGAGGATGCCTGATAGAAGCGAAGTGCAGGGTTTACAACCCGGATTGCCTCCAACATGCGAGTTACGCCAAGCGCTGTAAACTCTCCCGTCAAGACGGGCTGACTCCAAGAGGTTGGGACAAATGACTGAGCAGCGAGGTTGTAGACTTCATCCGGTTCGGTCTTCTGGAGCGCAGTAATCAGAGAACTCTGGTCCAGAAGATCGCCAGGGATAAGCTCAACTTGATCCTGAAGATGCTTGATACGTTCGAAATTTATCGTGCTGCTACGACGAACGAGCCCGAAAACCCGATAGTTTTTCTCCAGCAGAAACTCTGCCAAATACGAACCGTCCTGACCCGTGATTCCCGTAATTAGAGCTTTTCGTGGCATTTTCCCTACACCGAGCCTAAGAGTCTAACATACAGCTTTACCACCCCTCACGACTGATCGAGCAGCGTAGTCAAACTCCGATAGGCATAGATCAAGGCGCAACGATAGCGAGGGCAGCCGCCGTTATGGCCAGTTGCGAAGCGATCTGCGTCCAATCGCGAAGGCCGCGGACGAAGGCTCCTGTCGGGAGTTTATAGGGGACTACGATCTGATCACCGGGATACATCCGAATGCGATCGAATTTTGTCCCCTGGAAAACACCATTGACGTTATTGGCGGCGACGACTACGCCATTCGCGCGCAGAACAAACGCGTGATGCATGTCCGATTGGGGCTTTCCCTTGCCTGCTACTTCAAGATAGGCTCCCGTTGTGTTGCGCGTCTCGTAGATAAACGACCCGGGATTGTACACATCTCCCACCACCGAGACGGTTGAAGGCGTGTGAGGAATGGTGAGCCGGTCGCTGTCCTCCATCACCATGTCGGGAAAATCGGTTAGGCTCTTGTCTCTGGGCTTGACGGGAAGAGCGACCCGTCCGCTCGCACGCACGCTCTTAAGCTGCGTGATGATGGCTTCCTGGGCGGCAAGCATTTGTGGCAAATCTCCGGGATTGGTGGAGGCTGCCACCGTCACCGCAGACTGGCGGATTTGCACTTCCATCGAATTCGCCAGTTCGTCCAGACTCTTTTGTTGGTCTACTCTTGCCGATTCTCGTGTGAATTGCGAGCCGTAAACATAAGCGTTAGGAGTTAACCCACCCGCGCGTTGCAAAACCGACCGAAGAGTTTCGTTGGTTTCGAGTTTATAAACGCCGGGGCGAACGACTTCACCTTCCACGATCACGTACTGGGAGCGCTCCGTCTGAGGCACGCTGATATCGCGTTGAGAGAAGATCGTAACGATATCGCCCGCCTGCAATTCCAAATTACTGCCCGGGTCATGTTCAAGGATCGCCTTCCGAGGACTCATCCAAATGAGCTTGGAGGTAAGGTCAATCGGGTTAACCCGCTGAATAATGGCGTAATCCCAGTTGATTTCGGGAGCATAGCGCCGCACATCTTCGGCAACATCCCTAACCGTGTTTGGGTTGGGATTGGATGCTGAAGCTGATGAAGAGTTTTCACTTCCAGACGGGCGATCGGTCGTTTTCGACGAACCACTGCTGGTTGGGTTTTGCTGGCTTTGAGCGTAAAGAGTGTCGCTCAAATTCGACGAACCGGCCGCTTCCGGCAAATTTTCGAGAGGGTAGTTCGTCGAGTCCGGACCATTCGTACCTGCTGCGCCGGCTGGCGAGTTGCCGTTCATCGCGGTGCGATTGTTTTGAGGAGGTGCCGTGCGAACCGGATACTCCGTTGCACGGCCGTTGACAAGCGCCGCGCGATTGCGCCAGTAATGGCGAGAAAGCAATGCCTGGGCGTCGGGAATCAGATCGCTGATGCGCATGCCCGATTTCCAAGGGTAACGGCCGGGGTTGGAAACTTCTCCCCGCAAAGTTACGGTTTCCTCAAATCGTGGGACGATCGAAAACACTCGAACAATGTCGCCATCCTGAAGCGGCAGAGCGCGGGATTCCTTGTCATCCGGAAATTCCAGGGTCTTGCGCGCCTCATGATTCACAAAACGATCAATCGTGATCTTGCTGGTATCAGCTACGGTGCTGAGGCCGCCCGCAATTTCGATTAAGTCATCGAGCGTGGAGTTTTCCTTTGCCTCGTAGATGGCTGGGGAGTTCAAGGATCCTGCCATGGCGACCAGCGGACCAACATGAGGAATGTAGAGAACATCCCCCGGCAAGAGGCGGGCGTCTTTTGATTTGTCACCCTTGATCAACAGGTCGTAGAAATCGAAATCGGTAATGGTGAGGCCATCACGCCGCACCAAAATATGGCGCAAAGACCCCTGTGGAGTGGGGCCTCCGGAAGCGAAAATGGCATTGACCAGCGTGCTAAGCGAGCTAATGGTATAGGTGCCGGGATAACGAGCGTTACCAACGACAACCACTTGAATGGAACGAAGCCGGCCAATGTTTGCAGTGACATTGAAGTTCTTGAAGATTTTCGAAATTTCGGTTTTCAGATGCTGTTCTAAATCTCCGTAGTGCAATCCGGCCACCGAGATTTGTCCGACATGCGGGATGTAGATCTGGCCAGAACGGTCGACGATGACGCGCAAGCTGGCTTCGACTTGGCCCCATACTCTGATCTGCAGTTCGTCCCCGGGGCCGATGATGTAATCACTCGGCACCTGCATCCAGTCAACAGGTGAAAAAGTACTCGGGGCCTGCTCGAACAGAGACTGACCAAACAAGGGCAATGGCCGGCCAACCGAGTCAGCCACCATCTGCTCGAATTCGGTTTCGGGCCGGCGAGGTATTTGCTGCCGCCAGATCTGCGAGGGATTCAGGGGAGGCTTAGCCGGGGTGTACTGGTCTGGACTGAAACCGTAGGGGGTGTTCAACGATGGCGCGCGCGTGGAGGAAGACGGATATTCGCCATACTGCGTGCCGTTTCCTCTTTGACCCCGCATGCCGCTGCACAGGGGGCTTCCCGCAATCGTCGGATCGGAGCAATCGATCGTGTCCTGAGATGTGCCTTGAGATGTGCCTTGGGACGTGCCTTGAGACTGGGATAGCGGATCATTGAGGGCTTGCGAAAAGCACACACTAGCGAAGAAAACAACAGGCAACGCAACCTGCAACGAGTTTTGAATGATATTTTTGCGAGTCATGTATTTCCAGAGTTCGATCCACGTCATTCTACCAACTGCTTCATGCGAGGCAAGAAGAGCGCTGCAATGAAGGTTCATTGTATCTCGTAAGCATGCGCATTGAAGCTAAAGCCATCCGACAGCTCGCAAGCTTAGCGATTTGGAGCGCAGAGCCGAACAGATCCCTGCACGGTTTCGCAAAGTTTTCCATGGGACTTTCGATAGAACATTGTTAACCGGCCCTTCAGCACACGTTCTCAAGTCTTTTTTCGTAGGTCCAGTTCGTTAACCATCACGGCTTTGCGCCTCGGCCTGCCCTGAGCCGATCCGAAAGGAATACTCTGGGATAGGGAGCGTCAGTACACTATAGCTTGCGGGCGCTCTCCGCCTAATCGAAACAACGCGAGGAGCGTGGCAACCCCTGAAGCGAGGCGGGAAACTAAGCTCTAGTACGCTGCTTGTCTACAAGGTCTTTGGCCTCGAGACAGGGAATTTCGAGGCGAGTCATGAGGGGCGAGAAAAATGTTCGACTGCGGACTATATTTCCATTGTCCCGCCCGGCCTTAGTATCGATCTGCCTACTTCTGCTCAGTGCCACCGCAGTTCTCTTGACCGAGAATGGTTGCGGAAACAGTGGTCTGCCGATTCGGCACATTGTGATTATTTTCCAGGAAAATCGCACTCCGGATAATCTGTTTCAGGATCCAGTGCTAGTCTCGCGCGGTGCCGATATCGCAAGCAGCGGAGTGAATTCGAAGGGCCAGATAATCCCGTTGAGCCAAATTGATCTCGGAACCAATGGGAGTAACCCGGATTACTACGATTTGAGCCATGCCCATACCGCGTTCGAGCAGATGTGCCATTTAAATACGTCCACCGGAGTATGTGCGATGGATGGCGCCGACCTTATTGCCGCTGGCTGCTTGCCGGCTCGCCCGGGTTGTCTGCCAATGAATCCGCAATTCAAGTATGTGAATCCGGCTGACGTTCAGCCGTACTTCCGACTGGCTGAGCAATATACCTTCGCCGATCGTATGTTTCAAACAAACCAAGGCCCCAGCTTTCCGGCTCATCAATTCATTATCTCCGGGACCTCAGCCCCGACGCCCGGCAGTATCCTGTTCGCAGCGGAGAATCCCTCCGATCTGGGCCCTACGGGGTGCATTGCTCCTCCCGCTCAGACGGTAGCAATGATTGATCCGGCCGGGAGTGAGTTGAGCCGTCAGTACCCTTGTTATGAGCATGCAACGCTAACTGACTTGCTCAACGACGCCGGGGTGAGCTGGCGCTACTATGCCCCGTTGGCAGGTTCGATTTGGACCGCCCCCAATGCGATTCAACACATGTGTGGACCTAACGCAACACCACCGAACGCGACGGCGTGCGTGGGATCGGATTGGACCAACAACGTGGTGCTGGCTTCCACTGAAAATCCAGCGCCGGTGCTGACGGACATTGCCAACAGGCGCTTACCCTCTGTTAGCTGGGTCATACCAAATGGCGTAGACTCGGACCACGCTCAGGGCAACGACGGTTCGGGTCCTTCGTGGGTCGCTTCGATCGTCAATGCCATCGGCAACAGCCACTATTGGTCAGATACGGTTATCTTCATCACGTGGGATGACTGGGGAGGATGGTACGACCACGTGCCGCCGCCGCAAATTCTCAATTCGTATGAGTACGGATTCCGAGTGCCGATGCTTGTGGTGTCGCCTTATGCCAAGCCAGCTTACATCTCACATGTCAGACACGATTTTGGAAGCATCTTGAAATTTGTTGAGGAGAGGTTTGACCTGCCGTCGTTAGGCTACGCAGACGCTCCCGCCGATGACCTTAGCGACTGCTTCAACTTCCTCCAGAAGCCGACGTCCTTCCAAAACATTGCCGCTCCTCTTCCAGCCGAACACTTCCTGAACGACCGGCGCCCCCCCACCGATCCCGACAATGATTGAGAGATGAGAGATCAGGAGTGAGATTGTCAGGCGCCCGCCTCTGTCGATCCCGGCAATGACTGGATGACATGAAGGCCGCACTCATTCTTTGAAGATCCGGACCAGCGTCCTGATCTTGCGTCCTCTCCCGGCTGCACGGCGCGCGTGCAATGAGTGCAGCCGATGCTGGGATAGCTTCGATCATGCAGCGCATTGTAAGGCGTGTCATGCTGGCGAATGTATTGCCATACTTGTTTCGAATTCCAGTCGGCAATGGGATTGATCTTCACCAGGCCAAATTTTTCGTCCCACTCGATTTTACCGGCGCTGGCGCGCGCCGCAGTTTGATCGCGGCGGATGCTCGTGATCCACGCCTGCAATTCGCTGAGCTTGCGGCGCAGCGGTTCGACCTTCCTCAAATTGCAGCATTGATCAGGGTTTCGCTGCCACAGGGCCGAACCGTGAACGCGTTCTTGTTCCTCGGGCGAAATTAGTGGATAAACTCTTTCGATCGAGATTCCGTATTTCTGCTCGACCTGGTCCATCAGATTGTAGGTCTCGGGAAAAAGGAATTCCGTATCCAGTGTGAAGAGGCGAAACTTGTGGCGACCGCGCGACGCAATGTCGATCAAGACCATGCCTTCTGCGCCGAAGGCGGAAGAGATGGCTACAGCATTGCCGAAAGTCCCGAAAGCCCAGTCGAGTATGCGCTCGGGTGTCCAGGTCTCGGCCGCAGCTTGTAGTTGCAAGATTCTTTCTCTCATGCCAGTTGCTCTTTCTGCGCGGTTAATGCAGTCTCCGTTACCGGGAAAGTTGCCTCCGGCAGATCGGCTGGGCGATCGGCGAACTTCACGGCTTCGCCTACCACCAGCAGGGTCGGAGCGGGCATCCTCGGCGCCCCCTGAAGACTCGAGATTGTGGTGAGATGAACTTTCTGCTGAGGAGTGGTTGCGCGGGAAATAATTGCGCAGGGAGTATCTTTGGTGAATCCGGCGGACGCAAGCTGGGCGGCCATTCCGGCATAGTTGTGACCGGGCATGTAGACGACGAGCGTCGCATCGGCTCCGCCGAGTGTGCCCCAGTCCTGTCGTCCCAAAAGCTGGGCAGAATTTTCCGAGGCGCGATGGCCCGTCGTCAGCACGAGCGTAGAAGAGGCCTGACGATGGGTAAGAGGAATTCCGGCCGCCGCCGCCGCTCCCAGAGCCGACGTTACGCCAGGAACAATTTCGTACGCGATGTTGGATCGCCGCAGAGCCTCGATTTCCTCCCCGGCACGGCCGAAGATCAGCGGATCACCGCTTTTTAGCCGCACTACTTGTCGTCCGGAATCTGCCAGCGTGACCAGCAGAAAATTAATTTCCTCCTGCCGCAGGATCTTTGTTCCGCAGCGTTTGCCCACGTTCTGTACCTGGGTGGCAGGTGGGATCAATTTCAGTATTTCCGGCGAGACCAGATCATCGTGAAGCACCACGTCGGCGGCTTGCAACAACCGCAGAGCTTTCACGGTCAGCAAGCCGGGATCACCCGGACCTGCGCCCACCAAATAAACTTTGCCACTCATACCGTTACCCCCCTGTCATTCTTTAGAGTTCTGTTCGCGGACTCTTCGGCGATTGCCGCTTCCAGTGCCTCGCGGCTTGCCAGCGAGTGCAGCAATTCGTTCTTGCGTTGCGGCTCCAGATCGCTGGCCAGCACCAGCTTTCGCGTAGCTCCCAGCTCCGCGACCCAGGGTGCGTATCCCGGACCAAACTGCCGTTCGAGTTGTTGGCGAAGTTTTTGAGCCAGAGATGGACTCTGACCGTTGGTGGAAATGGCAATCTGAAGATCGCCGCGGCGCACCACCGCGGGATAGTAGAAGTCACAAAATTCGGGCACGTCCACCACGTTGCAAAGAACTCCGCGCCGCTGTGCTTCCTGATAAATCGATTCGTTGAGGCGATGCGATGCGGTCGCTACCACCGCCAGAAATGTTTCATCGAGATCTTCGGGGGCGAAGCCGCGGAGTTCAAGCGAAACCTTCCCATCTCTCGCCCACTCTTGCACCGCATCTGCTGCCTCCAGGGCGATTATGCGGATTCGTGCGCCCGTATCGATGAGGCCGCCGATCTTTGGGATGCCGACTTTTCCGGCGCCGATCACGAGGCAACGTTTGCCTTCGAGTTTCAGAAACATTGGGAATAGGCTGTTCATGGTTAGCCTTCCACGCTGCTGGGCACGCGGCCCTCGGGCAGATCGCGGACCACGGGGTCGACGGATTGTCCGGCCAAATAGTCCCGCAATTCCGCATCACTGTGACGGGCAAAAAACTGCCGAAGATTCTCGCTGGCATCGCCATCCGCCATGTATTTGCGTAGAAGACGCTCGATGGCTTCGGGAACTTCCGTCGCCAGGCAGCGATATCCGACCGGCCTGGCGATCGACTGGTTCAGACCAAGTGCTCCGCCCAGGCAGAAATAGTAGGCATCCACCATGTGTCCATCGACTTTCAGTTTCTTGCCTTCGATGCCGATGTCAGCGATCCAATGTTGACCGCAACTGTTGGGGCAGCCTGTGACGTGCAGCTTCAGGTGCTGATCAAAACCGGGCAGGTGTTCCTCCAATTCTTCGACCAGCCAGCGAGAAAAGCTTTTTGTTTCAGTGATAGCGAGCTTGCAAAACTCCGAACCACTGCAGGCGATGGCTCCGCGAAAGAACGGCGACCCGCTTACCGGTAGTCCGATTTCACCCAGCTCTTTGGCTAACTCGTCAGCGCGTAGACGAGGGACATTCACGATGAGCAAGTTCTGCATGTTGGTAGTGCGCAACTCGCCGCTGGCGAAGCGTTCGGCGAGATCGGCGGCCCCATCCATTTGTTCCGGCGTAATCCTTCCGCGCAAAACCGCAGATCCCACATAGCAGTAGCCTGGCTGCTTTTGCGGATGGATACCGATGTGATCGCGATAGACGTCCGCTGGCGGATTCTCGGGTTCGGCGGGATCGAGTTGAAATCCGATCCGGCGCTCCAGATCTTTTTGGAAGTCGACCGGCGTCCACCCGTGGCGCAGAAACAGAAATTTCAGGCGCGCGCGTTCGCGGTGTTCGCGCAACGGTTCGGAGTCACGGAAAAGCTCGGCGATGCCTTTGACGACTGGCAGGACCTGGTTCCACTGCACGAAGGCATTCAGCGGAGCACCAAGGTAAGGCTCAGTAGAAAGTCCACCACCTACGCGTAATGCAAAACCAACTTCGGATTTCCCATGGAGCTTGCGTTCGATCGCAGTCAGGCCGACATCGTTGATCTCTGGGTATGGGCACCAGACGCGGCACCCGGTGATGGAGATTTTGAACTTCCTCGGCAAGTTGTAAAACTCCGCATTGCCTGCAAGCATCCGATCGGTTTCGAGCGCGAGGGACGATGCATCGCAAATCTCGTCGGCATCCACGCCTGCAACCGGGCAACCTGTGATGTTGCGCGTGACATCGCCGCAGGAGCCAGTCGTGTTCAGACCGACACGCCAAAGTTCATCGAGCACTTCGGGGAGAGCCTCAATCGTGATCCAGTGCAGCTGAATGTTTTGGCGAACAGTCAGATCAGCGGTGCCACGGGCGTAGCGGCGGGTAAGGCTGGCGATGGTTCGCAGTTGGAAGGATCGCAACAGGCCGTTGGGAATGCGAATCCTCAGCATGAAGAATGGCAAACCCTTCCCCACGCCGCCCTGGCCGCCGACTACGCCAGCGCCGTCCCCCTGTGTGTACACTCCCCACCAGCGGAAGTAGGTGCCGATCCACTCGGGAGGAATCGAGTCAAATCCGTCGCGGGCGAAGCGGCGAATTTCGGCCAATCCGTCCCATGGATTCATTGCACGCTTCAGCCGCTCGGATTTCTGTGCTTTCGTCTCTGTAACCGTATTTGTCATATTTCCCGCCAAAACGAAAAACCCACCGCCAGAGAATGTCTGGCGGTGGGTATAAGTGCCGATAACCTATGAAAATCTTAAGTCAGCAATTTACCTGCCCCAGAGCACACGGATGCGCAACAACAACATGCACACATGCACTCCTGGCGAGAATTGCTGAAACTGGTCATGCTGGCCTAAATACTAAGCTGAGCCTTTGGAATCGTCAACTTACTTTCGATGCATAATTTCGATTGATAGCATCAGTTTTTTTGAATCCCGAAAACGCTCTCAGGCACCCTGACCGACACGGCGTCCTGCCGTAGCCTGAATTAGTGACTGCCGACACGGGCAATCTACGATCTACAATCGGCCGTCCAAGGTACGGACTGATCGCGTAAGTTCGTTGAGAAATTCGGCGGGTTGGAAGTTTAGGCCAGGAGAGGCCATGTCGATCCACAGCAAGGACGAAGTTCTACCGAATCTGGACGATCAGGTATACGGCTCCAGTTTTCTGCAGCGTCCCTTGCCCAAGTACAAGTTTCCCAAGCAGGAAACGGATCCCAACGCGGCCTATCAACTGGTGCACGATCAGCTGTTGCTCGACGGAAACTCGCGCCAGAATCTTGCCACTTTTTGCCAGACATGGGTTGAGCCGGAAATCCAAAAGCTGATGGACGAATGTCTTGGCAAGAACATCATCGACAAGGACGAGTATCCGCAAACCGCCGAGATTGAGACGCGATGTGTCCACATGCTCAGTAACCTCTGGAATTCTCCCGATACCGCAAATTCACGGGGTTGTTCAACGACGGGATCGAGCGAAGCGGCGATGCTCGGTGGGTTGGCGATGAAAGCGAGATGGCGCCAGCAGCGAAAACTCGCGGGGAAGGCGGCGAACAAGCCCAACTTGATCTGCGGTCTGGCGCACAGTTGCTGGCCCATGTTTGCCCGCTACTTCGATGTAGAGCTTCGACAGATTCCCTGTGAAGGCCGCCGGCTGCTTATCTCGCCGGAAGAGGTGATCAGGCGCTGCGATGAAAACACCATCGGCGTTGTGCCGACCCTCGGGTCAACATATACGCTGCAATACGAACCCGTCCACGAAGTGGCCGTCGCACTGGATGATTTCGAGGAGGAGCATGGCCTCAATATTCCAATGCACGTGGACGCTGCGAGCGGGGGATTCATCGCTCCTTTCATCCATCCTTCGGTAGTGTGGGATTTTCGTATTCCGCGAGTGAAGTCGATCAATGCTTCGGGACACAAGTTTGGTCTGGCGCCGTTGGGGTGCGGATGGGCCATATGGCGCGAAGCCAGAGATTTGCCGGAGGAGTTGATCACGAAAGTACAGTATTTGGGCGGTAACATGCGAATTTTTGCGCTCAATTTCTCGCGGCCCGCGGGGCAAATCGTTGCGCAGTATTACAACTTCGTCCGGCTGGGGCGCGAGGGCTACTCGAAAATTACGCAGGCCTGCGCCGACGTGGCAGCATGGCTGGGGGATGAAATAAAAAAGCTGAATATGCTTGCGGTGCTTCACGACGGCCGCGGCGGAATTCCTGGATGCACCTGGACGATCAAACGAAATGAAGATCCCGGATTCACCCTCTACGATTTGTCGAACCAACTGCGCCTGAAAGGATGGCAGGTGCCCGCTTATCCCATGCCTGCGAACCGCGGCGACCTGGTCGTGCAAAGGGCAGTGACTCGTCTCGGAGTCAGCCGCGATCTGGCGGGCTTGCTCATGGAAGATATGAAGCGCGCGATTCAACAGTTGAAGAATAATCCGCCGTCGAAGTCGCTCACGCGGGCCAGCGCGGGCGGGTACAGCCATAGTTAACTGCAGTTAACCTCCGAAGTTTACGGCAAGGTCATAGCTTCGGAGGGAAAGTCCTGTCAGCGATTGCAGTGTCGCACGTATGAGCGAACCGCTTCCGGCGACCTCAAAGCTGCTCACCGCAAGATGTGACTAGACGCGAAACACCGCAGCAATTAAGGTCACACGCGTCGTCATTAATCGTGAGGAGGTCACAACCATGGCGGACATGCATGAGGGCGAACTGGAGCTGGAACTGGAAGACGAGTTCCACGAGGGCGAAGAGGAAGCAGGGGAAGGCGAAGGCTGGCTGGGCGCCATTGGCAACATTGCAAGCAGCCTCCTGGGCGAGGAAGAGTTGGAGGACGAGAGTTCGCACGAGTTCCACGAGCACGAGTTCCATGAACACGAACTCCACGAGCACGAACTGGAGGATGAACACGCCTTCGGCGAAGAGGAGCTCGAAGAAGAACTGGAAGACGAACACGGTGAGGGCGAAGGCTGGCTGGGCGCCATTGGCAACATTGCCAGCAGCTTGCTGGGCGAGGAAGAGCTGGAAGACGAGATGGAATTTGAAGACGAAGGTGAGCACTTCTTCGGCGGCATCGGAAAATTCTTCAAGAAGGCCGCGCCCTTCCTGAAGAAGATCGCCAAGGTAGCAGCGCCGATTGTAGGTACGGCGATTGGCGGTCCGTTCGGGACGATCCTCGGCCAGGCGGCGAGTTCAGCTCTGGGAGAAGAAGAACTCCATGAGGACGAGCTCGAAGACGAGATCGGCCAAGAGGGCGAAGAGGAGATGGCGCACGAGATCGCCTCTCATGAATTGAGCCACAACGAAGCTTTGGCGGAGATGATGGCGGAAGCCGCATCGCATGAAATGCATGAGGGCGAAGCGGAAGCGATGGCGGGAGCGGCTGCGGTGACCGTGATTTCACCCCGCGACCGGCGGGCGTTGCGTCGGATTCTGCCGCATCTGGTGCGAGGGACGGCGATTCTGACGCGCATCCTGCGTAAACGCAGCATCACGCGGCCCGCGGTGAGGGCAGTGCCAACGATTATGCGGCGCACAGTGAAAAGTCTGAAGCGGCAAGCGGCGAAAGGGATTCCGATCACGCGAAAGACAGCGGGGCGCGCGGCCGCGAAGCAAGTGCGGCGCGTGCTGGGTAGCCCAAAGGCATGCCGGGCAGCGATTATGCGCAATGCCAAAGTCAGCCGCAGATATAAACGGCGTCCGCGTCGTGCGATGCGTTCGCGGATACTGCGTCGCCGGCGAAATTTCGCGCGCTAGCCACTAACCAGGCCACGTAGAGTTCGATTACTTTCGCAGGAGGAATCATCATGGCATACGAGTTCGAGACTGAACTGGAAGGTCATCTCGAGGACGAGCACGAAGAAGAACTCGAAGACGAGATGGAAGACGAGTTGGAAGATGAGCTGGAGGACGAGGCTGGTCTCGAAGGGGAGGGCTGGCTGGGCGCCATCGGCAATGTGGTGGGCAGCTTGCTTGGAGAAGAAGAGATGGAGGATGAGATGGAAGACGAAATCAGCCCCATCCGAAAAATCTATCCCGACGCAATGATGGAGCACCTGGGAGAGCTGGCCGCCGAGGCAGAGACGGAAGATGAGGCGGCGGAACATTTTCTTCCATTGATCGGAATGGCCGCCAGCAAGCTGCTTCCGGTCGTGGCCAAGGCGGTGGCGCCCATGGCGAAGAGGATGCTACCGAAAATTGCGCGAGCGATTACGAAGGCGACGCCGCGGCTCACCAAGGGAATCGGGGCGGTGGCGAAAACGCTTCATCGCAATCCGCAGACGCGGCATTTGTTGAAGACGGTGCCGGGGATTGCGCGGAGGACGGTGGGTGCACTGGCGCACAAGGCGGCGCGCGGGCATGTGGTGACGCCGCGCACGGCCGTACGAACTTTGGCTCGACATGCGAAGCGGGTGCTGGGAAGTCCACAGCACCGAGCGCAGGCGCTGCGACGGCATCATCGACTGGAACGTGGGCTGCACGGTCGATACGGACGAGGGCTGGTTCGCCGGCATGGACACCTGAGAGGTCGGCGGTATTACGGGGGGCGTCCTTATTATTGGCGCGGACGGTATGGGCGCGTCAGAGGCGGAGTGGCGCCAGGATACGGAGCACCAGGGCAGGCTGTACCCGGAACCGTGTACCGGCCGGGTGTGGCGGGATATGCGCCTGGGGTTGGTACCGTGAGGACGGGGAGAATCGTGGGCGGGCAGTGCACCTGTCCGGCTTGTCCGACGTGCGGGACTCCGGGTGCAGCTGCACCGGGGCCGCAGTACTGCCGGTGCTGTGGTCAGGTGCTGCGGTAGAACATTCGTTGGTGCAAGTCTTTTTGAAACAAGACACTTGAGGCAGAAGTAGTGAGGCAAGAGAATGGCCACGCTGATCGAAACGCCGTCGCCGAAAGCAAGCATGCGGGTCGAACCTGGCTCGCAGAAGAAAGCTGGAGGCAGACCAGAGCCCGTGATGTTGCCGTGGTTGCGGGCGCAATCGATCAATGTGACTCGACACGCGGCGGCGCTTCGACCCTTTCGTCCCGACGAATTCGGGACGGGAGCCGAGGCGCCAACACCGGGCCACCTGCAGGCGGTGAACAAGTTGATCACCGGTCTGCGCGGCGGACTGTTGCAAATGTCCGGGAGGGTGCGCAAGGCGGCGGTGGCCACCTCCCAGGAGTTGCACACGGCGCGACTGCAGGACTTGATGCGCAAAAAGGCGCACGCGCACAAGTGGGTGCGCGGGATTGAAAAGATATGGGACTTCTACTTCGAAACTTTCGGGCAACGGCAAACTCGCTTCGCGAAGTGGCTGCTGAGTTGCGACCGGATCGCGCTCGATTGTTACCGCGCGAGTTATCTGGGCCTGGGAGTGGCCAGAACGATTCCGGCGCCGCCACCATTCTCCTATATGGCGACCGGATTCGCGCCGGCAACATTTCGGAGAGGGATTCCCCTGAAGCGGTTGGGAAAGCAACTCAATCCTTTTCCGCTGGTGCAGCTTCCATATCACCGGCTGATCAATCCGTGGACGCTGGGGGCAGTGTTGCACGAGGTCAGTCACAATCTGCAGAGCGACTTGGGACTAGCGAGAGATGTGCCAAAAAAAATTGGCTTGCGCTTGTTGAATGCGGGGGCAAGCAAACAGGTGGCGCGGACGTGGGTGCGCTGGAACCGCGAGATGTTTGCCGACATGAGCGGGATGATGCTGGGTGGACCGTGCATCGCGGGATCTTTGATGGACATACTGGCGCGCGGTCCGGCGACGGTGACATATTTCAACCCGCGGGGAGTGCATCCAACGCCGTTTTTTCGCATGTTGATCAACACCGAGCTGCTGCGGCGGATGGGCTTCGAGACGGAGGCCGAGCAGTATCGCAGGGTGTGGTTGAGGATTTATCCGAATCCGTCGGCATCTGGAAGCATACCGGAGGCCATCTTGAAATCGTTTACCGAGGCGTGTCCCGTAGCTGTCGACGCGATGTGCTTTCAGCCGTATCCGTCTTTGGGAAACCGGAGCCTGGCGCAGGTGTTGAACTTCGGCGCGAAGGAGCAGCAGATGATCGAGGAGGCTTCGCGTCGGCTGGCGGCGGGAGTTGACCCGGGAATTATTCCGGAGCGGTTTTTGATTGGCGCGGTGCGATTAGCGCTGGATCGCAGACATGCGCGGCCGGAGATTTTGACCAAGAATTTTTACAGGGCCCTGGCGAGTGGCTGAGGTAGGCGGCTGAATCCCGAGTGGGTAGAGCGATGGCACTGGAAGCGACATTTCGAACGCTGTTGATTCAGATCCGCAAACTTTCTGACACTCTGAACGCCGTGCTGCTGACCGTGGGAGACCGGCCCACGAACCGGGGAACGGTTCTGGCAGAACAGTTGGAGAATGCGGTCCTCGACATGATGGGACTGGCGGAGGATGCGCGCACGGCGGCGCGGGCTGCGGAGAAAGCAGTGACGTCTCCGATCGACATGGATCGCGCCCGGCACTCTCTGGCCAAGTGTCAGGAGAAATTTCATCAGGTCGAACAACAATTTTCGAATGAGCTCGTGTCGTACGAGAAGCTTAAGAATCTTGCTGCGCTGGGAAGCGAGCGTGGCGGCGAATGGAAAGCCTGGGCCGGAACGATGAAGGACGCGGTTGAGGAATGCCGGCTGCCGGTCGATGAAGCCGGCAAAGCGCTGGTCGCATGCTGGAATGAATTGACGGAGCGCCTGGGCATGACGAATGTTTCAGTCAACGCTACAAACATCGGCCAGCAGATCACGACCGCCGCTTCTGAAGTGCGCGATCTTGAACAAGAGGGTGTTACTTGAACAGCGGCAAGACTCGGCGTGAAGTTGGCGCAACGGGCAACCGGCGCCTGGAATCAACCGCAGACCGGAAGAGTGAATGACCGTGGCGGAAGGAGAGCGAAAATGGCCTCGACAATAAGGGTAACGGGTTGCAGAGTTGACACGCAATCGATCTCGATTTCCTTCTCGGAGCAGGTCGATTCGACCACTGCTTATGCTGTGGGTGCGACCTCAACCAACGCGGGAGATATCTCTAACTACACGATCTTCGCTCCTAATTCTGGATTCAACCAGGTCCCGCTTCCGCCTGGGTGGACAGCGTCCGTGATGGCTGATGGGCGGACGGTTATGTTGATGGGCACTGCCCCGACTTTCGGCCCGGGCGACTGGGTCCAGATCACAGTCGCGAGTGTGGGGCCGGCGTCGGCTGCTGGAGGAACAACTGCGATTACCACTCCTGAGCACGTCTCAGGCCGAGTGCCCACACCAGCGAGCCGATTAACGCGAGGCGTGGAGGATGCTGTTACCTATCCGGTGCTCACGGAAAATGTGAGCTTTCCGCGCTCCGGCGGAGGGCCCACGACGGGAGCGAGTTCCTCGCAAGGCGGAGCGTCTCTCGGGCAGACGGCGGCACTAGCCATCGGAGACGTTCTGGGATGGAAGGTGAGCGGCACCGATCCCAAGGGATTTGTCGGGGCGCTCACGCAGGCGTTTACTCTGTCCGACATTGAGGGCCATGTGGAGTCGACGTGGAATCCTCGAACCTTTGCGGTGCAGACGGACCTGGGGGGAGGAATCTCGGGCGCGCAGGCCAGCCTTTACACGCGGGCGAAAGATGCGCTCGACCAGTCGCTCCAATTGTTGGATGGACTTTATCCTCTGGATCCTGAAGCCGATCCGGAGTACGTGAAGGCGCTGCGGGAAATGGCGCGCAGCCAGATGACGGAGATCGTCAAGGAGTTTGGAGCTGTCGGGCTGCCCTCCATTTTGCGCATCGATACTTATTTTGACATCCTGCTGGGCCAGCATCCCTCGCGCTCAACCCCTGTGCAATTCGACCCGGACAAAATTAGTGGAACTCTGGGCGAGCTCAGGGACACTTACGGAATCAAATTCCGCGGCAATCCGTTCAACAATTCAATCGAGGATGAACAGGACATCACAAACTTTCGTGTGATCTCTGATTACATGACGTCGCTGATGCAGAGCTGGATTGCCAACCGTGAGTTCTTCATCGTCTCGCCGAACCGGATTGCTTTCTTTGGAACGCAGTTGGTCTTGATCTCTCGGCAGCTTAACGTGATCGCCGAAACGGTGGACGAAGTGCGTTTCGCATTGGACTCAGTATTCATTGGGCCCAATGAGCGCCAGACGCTGCTGCTGAAGTTTCCCGACCACGGCTTCCCGCCGATGTTCCTGGAGGATGTGCTGGAGGAGACTGAGAAATTTGTTAAGGACGAAGGGCCGCGGCTGTTGCGCGATGGCGGCAAGATTTCAGTTTCCAATAACATCCTGCCGGTGGTGAGGACCCTGAAGCGCATGATCGAACAATCGCGTGATCCGGAGAACAAGAGGGAATTGCCCGATGGCTTTAAGACGGCCAGAGTGCGCCACTCCCTCGATGATCTGCGCGACCAACTGGGAGAACTGATTAAACTGATCGACCAGGTCAAGCAGCAAGTTCCACCTCCGGAGGACGAAGTCGAACTATCAAGTGTCAACCCAGTCAGCGCTTCGCTGGCGGTGGACGATACCGTTAAAATCTCGATCTTTGGCGATAACTTCGACCCGAGAGCAACCGTCAGCGTTACGCAGGGAGCTACCTCACTGGCGCTGGATCCAGGTACGATTCCCAACCCTGAGTTTTATTCAGGCCAGCGAATTGACGTGACCCTTGTCCTGACCGCCGCCACGCCGACAGGGCCATACGATGTCACGGTAAGAAATCCTGACGGCGAGTCCGTCACGCTGCGCAACGGTTTTACTCTCACTTAATGAGGGCATCACGAACTGGAAGCGATGCTCAAGAACTGGACCGATGGCAACGGCGAGGCTAAGAGCAGAGACCAAGACGATTAGGAGTTGCACTGACAGGTGTTTGGGAGCTTCGGCGGAATTCAGGCCGTAGTACGGGACTATAGAAGTAAGGAGGCGCATCAATGGCTTCAGAAAAAGATTATCAAGGTTTATATGACCGCATAGCGGGGCTGCGGGAGCAGGTGGCCAGCCGGCTGTCGGCGGATTTGGTCTCCAACCCGGCGCTGGCGGATGCGCTCACCAAGCAGATTGATGACATGCTTGCCTCCGTGGTGGATGCGGACTCGAAGATTCCACCACCGCCGGATAAGGGCCTGGCGCAGTTAGCCGGCGTCGGTCCCGATGCGGCGAAAGCGTTCGGCGCCACACGCATGCCGCCGGGAGTGGAACCCTACGACGAGACCATCACTTCCGAACGGATTATTGCGGTTGGAGATATGTACTACCTCTGGCAACACGAGAAGATTGGGGTGTTCCGCGTAGTGCAGAAGCTGCAGGAGTTGTTCAAAGCGGGCACAGTACGGCTGTCCGCGGGTCCAGGCGCGTTTGCTCTGTACCAGTTTGATCGCCGCGATGTGCTGCGCTATACGAAAACCGACCGGCTGTCGGCTTACAAACGGATCTTTGGATACGGTGGCGCGCCGGTGCCGACAGGTTCGCGCGCGAATACCGATTTTCACAAGCTGTTTTCTCACTTCGTTCACCAGGTCACTTTGTTCTGGCGCGACAAGCGCATTTCCGATGTGATCCGCGAGCGGGCATACGATCCGAGCTTCGGATCCATCGCCATTGTGCGGCGCGCCGGTCTGGACCTGCGCAACAATCTGAAATGGTTGTCATTCGGCCACTTGAATGTGCTGCGAGTGGAAGTGATGCAGCTGTTGGAAGAGGCTTTCAAGATTCTGGACTCGGATGATGTCAAACGATTGTTCGGCGCTGACAATGCCTGGGATGTAGTGGAAGAAGTATTGATCCGTTATCACAATGAGCGCCTGGTGACCTCTCCACGGCAGCGCATGGGAGTTACCGGACGCGAGGTGCTGCGCTGGCTGGCGCAACCGCATATTTTGCAGACCACGAGAGCACAATTCGAAACGCTGCTGCTCGAAATTGCTGAGCAGTCAGAAGAGTGGCTGACCAGCGCTCAGGCCATGGGCTTGAGCAAGCGGACAGGATCGCATCGCGTGTTGCCCTGGGACCAAACGCAACCGACGCCGACGAGGAACGGACACCAGAAAGCCGGAGTTTCTCCGCGACGGACGCCGGCGCCGGAGTTTGAGTTTGAAGTCTGAACAGAAACCGAACCCTCCTCAGTTTGAGGCGCAAGGTTCACGCTGAGGAAGAAACGTACTGACAATTCAGAAAGCGAGGCTTAGTTTGGCAATCGATCCTTTTCTGCGGGCGCCAGGGGGTCTTTACCGGCAAATCTCCAGCGAAGTGGTTCGCACGAACCTCGGGAGCCATGCGGGGCGGCGGCAGCGGTACGATGCGCGCGCGCGGCGGCGAGACGGAGATTGGTCGGTACTCGGTGTGCCAACCGCCTGGCTGTGGCTTGAAGAAGAGGATGTCCTCGAGCAGGAACTGGAATGGCCGTTAGGCATGTGAGAAGTAGTTTCGGAGGCGATTTCAATTGCATGGGGTGAGCCTTGGATCCGCATCGCGCTCTGAAATACTCTCGATCTCGCCGGGCGTATTTTGTCGGGGAGTTAAAGGAGTTCGTACGGTTTCCCAGCGTCAGCAACCAGCCAAAACACGCGCGCGATGTGCGCCGGTGCGCTGCGTGGCTGGCGCATCATTTGCGGCGAATTGGACTGGAGAATGTTCGAGTCGTACCCACCCGCCGTCATCCGATCGTGCATGCGAACTGGCTGCACGCGCAGCGTCGGCCAACGATTCTTATCTACGGACACTATGACGTCCAGCCGCCGGAGCCCTTGAACGAATGGCGCACTCCGCCGTTCGAGCCCGTAGTGCGTGACAATAACCTTTACGGTCGGGGAGCTTGCGATGACAAGGGACAACTTTTTACTCACCTCAAAGCCTTGGAGTCGTACCTGAAAACCGGCCGAATTCTTCCGGTGAATGTGAAGTGCATTTTCGAAGGAGAAGAGGAAATCGGCGGCAGCGTTGGCCTGAAAAGGTTCGTCGCTCAAAATCGGAAAGCTCTTCACGCTGACGCGGCCGTGATTTCAGACACTCGAATGTTAGGTCCGGGAAGACCTTCAATCGGGTACTCGCAACGCGGGAACTTGCGTTTTGAGCTGGAAGTGCGTGGACCGCAGCAAGATCTTCACTCCGGAAACTTCGGTGGCGTTATTCACAATCCGCTGCAGGCGCTCTGCGAAATCCTTGCCAGCATGCACGACGCTGAGGGGCGGGTGTCAATCCCCGGTTTCTATGACAGGGTTCGGGAATGGAGAGCGCGGGAGCGCGAGTATATGAAGAGGACTGGACCCCAGGACGCCGCCATTCTACGAGACGCAGGCGTTTCCCAACCGTGGGGCGAAGCGGAGTTCAGCCTCTATGAAAGGGTCACGATTCGTCCCGCGCTTACTTTGAACGGGATTGCCGGCGGATATCAGGGAGCCGGAATCAAGACTGTGATTCCATCTCGAGCCCTGGCCAAGCTCAGCATCCGAACCGTTCCCGATCAACAAGCAAAGGAAATCGAAGACCTGTTGCGTGACCACATTCGCCGGGTCACGCCCGCCACGGTGACTGCGAGCTTGCGAACGCTGGCGGTTTCCAATCCCGCCCTGGTGAATCGAAATCATCCTGCCTTAAGCGCGGCAGCGGCCGCTTATCGCAGAGGATTCGGATCCTCACCGGTCTTCTTGCGGTCCGGAGGTTCCGTTCCCGCCGCCAGCATTTTTCAAAAGACTCTCGGGATCCCCACGGTATTAATGGGCTTCGCTCTGCCCGATGATCACATTCACGCGCCCAACGAAAAATTTCATCTCCCCAATTTCTTTCGCGGAATCGAGACTTGCATCTGGTATCTCGCCGCGACTGCCAAAATGCTCGACGCACGACCTCAACAGAACCAAGAAATCGAAAAGTGGAACGCATGATCATCGATTGCCATTGCCATGCGGGGAAGGGCGATCGGATGACCGCTCCGTGGAACACAGACGCTCCGATTGAACCGTACTTGCGGCGCGCCCGCAAAGCCGGCATCGACAAGACTGTCGTCTTTGCCCCTTTTCACTCCAACTACGACCACGCCAATCGCGAGGTCGCCCGCATCGTGGCGCGCTATCCGGACCGTTTGATTGGATTTGCTTTCGTACACGCAACCCGCGATGCCGGTCGAATCCTTCGTATGGTGGCGCGCGCCTGGAAGTGGGGCTTCCGCGGCATCAAGCTGCATGGTTTCGAGGCCATGCCCACGCGAGAGGTCTGCCAAGCGGCTCGTGCCTTCGGCATGCCGCTTCTCGCCGATGTGGTGGGCCGCGCGGAAGTTGTCGACATGATAGCTCCCCAATTTCCCGACGTGAATCTGATCATCCCTCATCTCGGCAGCTTTGCCGATGATTGGCGCGCTCACCAGCAGGTGATCGATCAGCTCGTGCGTTACCCCAACGTGTACGCGGATACCTCCGGGATTCGACGCTTCGACTACATCGTGGAAGCGATTAAACGCGCGGGCGCCCGGAAGATACTGTTTGGGTCGGATGGTCCCTGGCTGCATCCGGGACTCGAGCTTCACAAGATTCGATTGCTCGGCCTACCCGCGGACCAGGAGAGCCTCATTCTCGGTAGCAATGCCATTCGCTTGCTAAGTCAGGTGAAGAGACGAGTCGCGGGTGATGCAGTTCGTCAAGCGGCTCGGGAAGCGGAATGTAATGTGGCCGCCGGGGCAGGACGGCGGGGCTCAGTCGATTCGGGCAGTCAGCTGCCGCCTGGTACGCAGCCTGAATACGAGTTGTAAGTTGGAGACTGTAGAAAAAAGGCTTAGCGAGTTGCGCCCGGAATTCGATGTTCGCGGGCCAGCACTCCCATCTCCAGCAGTTGGGCGACCATGGCGGCGCGTGAGCCCACGCCCAGCTTAGCGAAGATACGCCTCAAGTGCGTGCAGACCGTCCATGAACTGATGTTGAGAACATCTGCGATGACCTTGTTAGGATGTCCCTTCGCCACCATCCGGACGATCTCCTGCTCGCGCGGACTAAGTTGGACACGGCTCCGTTCCAGCTTGGGCATGCGGACCAGCAGGTAGCGCGAGCCGCCAACGTCCGTATCAAGCAGCACTTCTTCGGCAGAGTCTCCATTGCACGAGTCGTGGGTGACGCCGCCATTTGCTCTCTCAATTAATTCCACGAGTGTTCGGAGCACGTCGCCGACCCCGCTCTGTGTAGACTCCTCGAGGGTGTGCATGGCGACCAGGGCCGGGCTGCTGCGCATGGCTGTTTCTCCATCTGCACAGGGAGACTTCCCCCACGGACGTTTCCGGCCGAGCCAATTTCTAGAGAGTTGATCCCTGATGCAATGAGAATGTGCGATCCCACTTATTAGGAATAGTGTACTTACTCCCGATTTCGTTTCAAGGGAATTCGCGGGTTAAAGCAAGTTACTCCATGTCTGACATTGATGCCAGTCGCTTTTTCAAGCGAAGCCTAAACTAACTAACGATTGAATAAGTCGGACAGTGGGTTCAGGCCGACCAGTTCTGAGGTCGGCTTGTAGCTCAACAGCGGCTTCGGGGTCGAGTCGTACCGGACTTTCCCGCTCCGTACCACGCCTCCTTTCCGCTACAATCATCCCGCCCATGTTGCGCACTGAACTCTACGCGAACCCCGACAACGTTTTTGTCCACGATGCGATCCTGGCGTCCTGCCGCAGGAATGCGCAGAAAATTGCGCTAGTGGATACTTCCTGCGGACGGCGGATTACTTATGCAGAGTATGGAGAAACGGTAGAAGCGCTGGCGCGCGGTATGGTTGCGGCCGGGGTGAAGCCGGGAGAAGTCATCGCTATTTTTCTGGCCAACTCCTGGGAGTTCTGTGCGGCGTATCACGCGGCCACGCTGGCCGCTGCAATTCCAACGCTGCTGAATCCGACCTATCGCGAGCGCGAGGTGCGGCATCAGTTGGGGAATTCGGGCGCTGTCCTGCTGATTACCGATCGGGCATATATTGACGGAATCAATCTGGCGGGACTGCCGAACTTACGGCGAGTGTTTTGCACGCGGGAGCAGGGCAGCGGTGCAGAGGCCTTCTCCGACCTGTTCAAGCCGGTGAGCACGACCCTGCCGTTGCCCGGTGACGGTTCAGAAGTATCTTTGGGGGCGCTGCCTTATTCCAGCGGAACCACGGGGTTGCCCAAGGGCGTAATGCTTTCGCATCACAACCTGATCTCCAACGTATATCAATTTCTTGGACCAGGCGCGACTTCGCTCAGTTGCAACGACAATATCCTTTGCTTCCTGCCGCTGTACCACATCTATGGGCTGAACGTAATGCTCAACCCTGCGCTGATTTTGGGGACAACGCTGGTGCTCATGCCGCGCTGCGGCGTTCCTCAACTCATTCAGTTACTTACGGACGAGGCGATCACGATGATGCCGCTGGTGCCTCCGGCGATGAACGCGCTGTGCCTGGCAGCAGAGTCGGGGCAGTTTCCCACAGAACACAACGTCAAGTGGGTGAAGTCTGGCGCTGCACCGTTGGCACCGGAGTTGCCGCGAAGATTCACGGCGCTCACCGGCATTCTGGTGTGTCAGGGATATGGCATGACCGAAGCGTCGCCGGTGACGCA
>Ga0210393_10001041_pt1 | contig 23767 bp, 20 predicted proteins | sample IncBWC27OmetaG_FD_160068 | JGI IMG/M metagenome (GOLD analysis project Ga0210393, IMG submission 160068) | Forest soil microbial communities from Barre Woods Harvard Forest LTER site, Petersham, Massachusetts, United States - Inc-BW-C-27-O ... | reverse complement strand
GTTCGCCGGCGATCGCGATCTGGATTACGTCGCTGTTGGCGCTCGCGTTCACGATTTACACGCCGATTTACACCACGCTCACCAGCGTGTGTACGATCTTGCTGTACCTTTCTTATGGGTTGCCGACGCTCCTGGGCCTCTTGGCCTACGGACGCTCGTGGACCGAAATGGGCCCGTGGAGCTTGGGCCGCTGGTATCAGCCGCTAGCCGTGATCTGTTTGCTCGGCTGCGGGTTCCTGCTTGCCATCGGCATTCAACCGCCGAACGAAAAAGCCGGCTGGGTCGTGCTCGCGATGTGTGGTCTGACGGCCGTAGTTTGGTTCAGTGTGATGAGGAATCGCTTCCAAGGGCCGCCCGCAAGTTTGCTCGGCGTCCACCGGCGAGTGACCGTCAAGCCGGTCGAGACCGTTGCCGCAGGGAAATCGCCGGGCGAGTGAGCCGATGAGATGAGCACCGCGCCGTTTAACGGCTCCAAACGTTCAACGAGTCCGAAATTGTGAAAGACGTGCGTCTGGTGGGGCTCGATTTTGGCACGACGACCAGTCGTTGTGTCGCCGCGAGCGCTCGCCTGTCGCGAAACGCAGTGACCGGTCGGCACGAGCTGTCCGACGTCCGCGAAATCTTTCGGTCGCCTGTGATGCTGACTCCGTTCGCTCAGGACGGCCTCGATGAATGCCAGCTCAAACAGTCTCTGGACGAATGGCTCGCCGCTGCGACGAGTGACGCGGAAGAAATCTTTGGCGGCGGAGCGCTCGTGACAGGCCTCGCCGCGCAGCAGCCCAATTCAGGTTTTCTGGTCGAGCTGATTCGGTCGCGCATCCCGGACGTGCTGGTTGCCACCGCCGGTGATCCCTGTCTCGAAGCCTGGCTGGCGTTTCAGGCGAACGCGGGAACCGTGTCGCACGCCCACCCGGATCGCTGGGTGTTCAACATTGATATCGGTGGCGGCACGGCCAACATTGCGCTCGGAAAGAATGGCGAAGTGCTGCGCACCGGCTCGCTGTTTGTCGGCGCTCGACATATCGAAGTCGTTCCGGGTACGTATCAGATCCTCAAGCTGTCACGCTACGCCAAGGCGCTTTTGGCCGAGTTGAAGATAGATTCGGGCGTTGGCGATTGTCTGCGTTCAGACGACGTCCGCGCGATTGTCGACTGGCAAATCGATTTGCTGGAACTCGCTCTGACCGGAAATCGGGCCGCATTTCAACAACCGCTGGCCCGGATGCACGAGCAGGCGCGGTTCGACCTGCCCGACGGAGTCCACGAGCCTCTCTTTTGTCTCTCGGGCGGCGTTGGGGAGTTGGTGTACGAGTTTCTTCGCGAGCGCCAACTTCCACCCACGACACAATTCGGTGACTTGGGAATCGATCTAGCCCATCGCATCGCGACCAACGCGCGCCGGGCAACTCGCTTGGCCGCGGCCGCGCCGCCCGATGCAGGGCGAGCCACCGTCTATGGATTGTTGCTGCACGCGACGCAGGTCTCGGGGAGCACGGTTTATCTCTCCGACCCAGCCCTCTTGCCGATGCGCGACGTCCCGATCTTGGGTCGGGTCACCTTCGATTCGACAGCCGACCAGATTCGGGATATTTTTCAACTCGTCGGTCGCAGTGCGGCCGGCGGCTGCGTTTTGGTTGCACTCGACCACGCGGATGGCCTTGGAGTTCGCACCTTGGGCGAGCGGTTGGCATCGACGATCCGATCGTCTCCTTTTCCGCGCGCGACGCCACTCGTGCTCTTGGTGCGAGAAAACGTCGGCAAAGCGCTCGGCGGATACGCGTCGCAATGGGGAACGCTGCCCGTCAAGTTGGTCGTGCTCGATGAAGTTGAACCGCTCGACGCTCGGTTCGTACAAATTGGCCGCATTCGCGAGCAGGTGGTGCCGATTGCCTTTTATGGAATGAACTAACCGGCTCGAGGCTGAGGGGGCCTGATGCGCGATTTGACTCCGCTGAACGAAATTCGCGTGCCGCCCCCGCAGCCCGATCGCGCTTACACCGCGCAAGTGCTCGAACGTAGCGTGTCCTTCGCCGGACTCAAGCGACTGCTTGGCGCGGCCGACTACAGCAAAGCGGGCGATCGCCAGGCCGGTTTGGCGGCGGATAGCGAAGACCTGCGCGAGGCGGCCCGCAGCGCCCTCTCCGATTTGACGCTCGAGCACCTTTACGAGCATCCGCTAACCGACGACCGGGGCCGGGTCGACAGCGTGATGCGCGTCAATTACGACATCGATCTCGACGTGTTCGCAACGATCGCCTCGCTGACGTTAGGCGATTTAAAGGATCGCTTGCTCAGCGCGCCCGATGCGGACGTCCAACGCATCGGCCGCGGGCTCACCGGCGTGATGGCGGCTGCTGTCGCCAAACTTTGCGATGTGCACGAGCTGATCCTCGTCGCAAAGAAATGCAGTCGGCCTACCCAGGCTCGCACGTTGTTGGGATCGCCGGGCACGCTGTCGTCCCGTTTGCAGCCGAACCATCCGACCGACGATCCGCAAGGCATTGCCTGCTTGTGCTATTGGGGCCTGTCGCTCGCGGCCGGTGACGCGCTCTTGGGGATCAATCCGGCCATCGACACGGTCGACAACGTCGAGCGACTCCTGCGTCTGCTCGACGCGCTCCGCCGTCGCACGGGCGTGCCGTCGCAGATTTGCGTGCTGGCCCATATCAAGACGCAGTTGGCCTGTCTCGACCGCGGGGCTCCGGTGGAGGTGCTCTTTCAAAGCCTCGCGGGGACGGAAGACACCAATCTGGCTGAGTTCGATATTTCCGTCGAGCTGCTCGACCACGGCTACCACACGATGGTCGAACGCGGAGCGCTGGCTGGAACGGCGCGGCAGTTCATGTACTTCGAGACGGGGCAAGGCAGCGAGTTCACGTACGGCCGGCATCACGGCATCGACATGACGACGACCGAGGCGCTCTGTTACGGTCTCGCGCGGCGCTACGATCCGTTTATGGTCAACAACGTCACCGGATTCATCGGCCCGGAGACACACCTCGACAGCTTCGAGATGATGCTCGCCAATTTGCAGGACCATTTCATGGGAAAGCTGTTGGGCCTGCCGATGGGGATGGCCCCCTGTTACACGCTGCACTCGCGCACGACGCTCGAGGGGCAACAGATCGCGACGCAGTTGCTGACGGCTGCCGGCGCGAACTATTTCATGGACGTTTGCCTCAACACCGACCGCATGTTGGCCTACTTCGACACCAGCGCGCACGACGTGCAGACCCTGCGCGAAATCCACGGTCGAACACCCGCGCCCGAGTTTTTGGAATGGGCAATCGGCCGTGACATTTTGCGACGCGGCCCGAATGGCTCCGTGCTCCGCGGGACGCAGTGGGGCAATCCCGAACAATTTTGCGACTCGCCCGAGGAATTTGCCGAGCTGGCGCGGCGGACGCCCGCACTCTACGGTCGGGAGACGGCCGGCCCGAGACCCGCGAATGCTGTGGCGCGCCGGGTGAAACTCAATCAAGGCGCCGCTCGCGCGGCGATCTATTCCGAACTGCGGATCGTCGAGCTGGCGCATCTGGCGGACTTTCGCACGCTGGAGACAATGGCCAAGGACAAAGAATCGCATCTCAACTCGCCCAATGCCGGCGCTCGCCTCTCGCCCGCCAGCCTGTCCCGACTCTCGCCGGAAAAAAAGCAGGTGCAGATCGTCGTGTCGGATGGCTTGAGTGCCGAGGCGGTGCACCACAATCTACCCGACTTGCTGCCGACGCTCGTCGACGGATTGACGAGTCGCCACATCAGTCTCGGTCGGCCGATCGCCGTTCGTTACGGGCGGGTCAAGTTAGCGGAGCAGATCGCGGACGCTTTGGAGTGCGAGCTGGTCGTGTTTCTCGTGGGCGAGCGACCGGGAGGCGACGCGCTCGCGTCGCGCAGCCTGTCGGCCTATCTTGTTTATCGTCTCACTGGGACGGCCCAGGCCGAAGCCGCGCGATTCAGCGGCAACGCGCAGGCGCGGTGGGAACAGACGGTGATCTCGAACATTTACGCGGGCGGCCTGCCACCGGTCGAGGCGGGCGCGGTCATTCTCGAAAAAGTGGTTCAAATTCTGGATCATCAGGCGGCGGGCAATCGTTTGGCCACCCTGCTCCACTGACGGCAGCCTGAGCGACCGAAAACCCCTCTTGCGTTCACCCCGCTTGGGCCACACAATCTCGCGGAGGTTTCAATTTACCGCAGGAAGGGTCCATGGACGTCTTCTGTCCGCATTGTCTGCAGAGCGTGACGCTCGAAGGACGCGAACCGGGAGACTATTCGTTCGATTGCCCCGAGTGCGCGGGCGAAGTGCTCGTCACCCTGCCGCGTAACACTTCCGAACGCCCCCAGGTTCGCCCGGTGCGTTCGAAACCTGCCGACGCGGCTGCGAGTGAACGTCCGAAGCGTCCGAAGTCACCACCCGTTCCGACGCAGAAAAACTCACGTCCCCCGGGCGAGAGCTTCGGCACGTTTCGCCAAGACTTGCCGTCGTCCAATCGCCGGGCGCCACGCGAACCGGACCCAATTGATTTTCCATTCCAGGCCGGCGAGGAACCGGTCGTTGAAACAGAGCAGGTTGAATCCAAGGCGCCGCGTGACGAATGGGACTCGCCTGACTTTGAAGTGAGGAAGCCGCTGCGTGGCCAAATCGTCACGCGGCGGGTGGCGCCCAAGCCTAGACGCCGCAAAAGCGCGGACGAACCCGACTTTGGCACCTATTTGAAATGGATGGGAGCGGGAGCCGCGGTTTGGCTGGTGTTGGTGGTGTCGGGTTACTTCCTGCCTGAAGCCGGTTGGGTCGCGATTGTGCTCGGTGTGCTGACGCTTTTGACGTCTCGCGGAATGATCTTGCGTCTGGCTCGCAAAGAAGGTCCCTGGATTTGGCTGGCCTGCTTGCTGGTCCCTTTGTATTCGATTTTTTTTGTCGTCTCGCACTTTCGGCAAACGATCAACGCCTTGTTGATCGCCGCCTTTGGTTACGGATATTTGATCAGCGGGGTCGTGGTGCTGACCTTGCCCGATCTGATCAATGGCGCGAACGCGGCGATCGTCGCTCCCGACGAGGACGACCCCGACGAGGCGGGCGATCATCTTGCCTTAGACGCGCTCACCTTGAATTTGGACGGCGAAGAGACGTCGATCCACGTCGACTCGCTCACTTGCTTCGAGATCAAACCAGACAACGGCGCAAAAGCGGGGCCGGCCGCCGCCCAGCAGGGCTTTGAGTTTTCCGGCCCTGGAGTGAGTCTTCGCGGCACTTTTCCGGTCGGCTTCCACGGCGACTGGAACTCGCTATTCGGCAAGTCGGTGCCGATCGTGGCACACACCGATCGACCCAAGCCGGGCGATTCGCAGATTAAGCTTCCCGGGCGCGGGTTGGTCAAAGTGACGGGCGGAAAGTTTGCGATCTCGGTCGCGGGAGCCGCACCGAAGGGAAAACAACAGCAAAAGCAAATTGGCGGAGCGATCGAACTCGACATCGCGGGCCCCAAGAATCCGGAAACGATTCAGGGCGTTTTCATCGTCCGCGTCAAACCGGAAAATTGAGTGGACTCCTCCGATCGCACCCCGGCCGTCGCCCCATCCTGTCAACGGGCGGTCGTCAGGCGGCTAAGAACCGCCACGCATCAACTGCCGGATTGGCTCGTTGTCGGCATAGACCCGCCACCCGGAAACCAGGTTTCCGTTCACCACCGCGCGGCAAGCGACCGGGGTTGTCCAGCGGCGTTTTGGGTCGAGCGAGCCGTCGGGGCTGTACGTGCCGCTCGCGGTGCCAAGCATGACCACCGTTGATCCATCGGCTAGCCACTGCTCGGCAGCCAGCTTGTAGTCGGGCACCATTCCAAAATAGGCCGCCCAGCCACCTTTCATCGCCTCGCGGCCGTCGACGACATTGCCGAGCGAGTCGACGAAGCGATGATCCGCGGTCATCAGCGCGACCAAACCGGGAACATCATGTGCGTTGATGCGGTCGACGAAGGCCCGCGCGACTTCTGAGGGCGTTATTTCCATTTTCAGTTCACTCACGACCTACGATCGAGCTTCGGATTGAGTGCCGCCAATCGCGCCGTGCGGAAGGACCGCGTGCACGCCGCGGACACCATTGACGACCTGCGTGATGCGGAGATTGACGACCAAGCTCGCGAGTGAAAGGGCCGACTTGGCGGAAAGGTGATGCAGCTCGCTCATCAGCCGAACCATGTCTTCGGTCGCCTGAGCCCAGGCTTCGTTAACGTCGGTGTGAAAACCGAATGTCAGCCATCCGATCGGCGTTTGCGCTCGGGGCATCTTCAAGTGCAAATCGCGATGAAGGTGGATCTCAATCTCGACTCGCTCCATGGGGCACGCCAAAGCGGGGCCGGCGACTTCGCCATCGCCCTGCGCGGCATGGCCGTCGCCCAGCGACAAGAGTCCCCCATCGACGGCGATCGGCAGGTAAAGGCTGCTGCCTTCGACCAATTCTCGGCAGTCCATATTGCCGCCGCAGAAGCGCGGCGGAAACGTGGACTGAATCCCGGGTTCATCCGCCGGCATTCCGACGACTCCCAGGAAAGGCCGTGTCGCGATTGTGAGCCCTGATTGCGTGCGCCCCTGTTGCTGGCCGGGATCGAGTGCCCAAAGCGTCGCCTGGTCGCCCGTCGGGACGGTAATCACGGGAGGAGGCCCCCCCGGCCCGCTACCCAATCCCAGACGCGGATCGAATTGACTTGGTAGCGCTTCGCCTGCCGACCAGCCCCAGTTGCTGAGGCGAATCGTGCGAAAGCGAATCTCCAGCGTCATGCCGGCACGAGCGCCGCGGACAGCGATGGGTCCGGTGAGCGCGTGGGCGAAATCCCGCGCCGTGTCCCGCGGCTGGAAGGAAACAGGCGAGGCAAACGGATCGGCCTGCCGCAGCGCCCCCCAACCGGCGTCGAGCGTTTGGCAGCGGACCGTGTCGCCCGAATCGATCGTCACGGCTGGCGTAACGTCACGAGAAAAGTAACCGCGCAACGTGCTCGGGCCGAGTTCGATTGAGTGCGTCGCCATCGGATTTCACTCCAGACACCAGCGTCGGACGACCGTTCCTATTTGAGCGGCTACTTCCGTCGGCGATAGTAATAAACCGGCTTCGCCGATCGCTCGTGTGCTCCCAGATCGACGATGACCGCCACGATCACCAAGACCAGCCAACCGCCCGACACCTCGTGGTTGTTGTTGAGCATCGCTCCCATGTAGGCAAGTGTCGTGTAGGGCATGAAGAAAAAGCCCAACAGCGGCCAGATCACCGTCTGATAGGCCATAGTGAACCAGTTCGTGAGCAGAAATATGAAAAACATCACGACGCGCGGGACGAACACCGCGACGAGTGGCAGGAGACAGCCCATGTTACATTCGCCTTGCAGGGTTCAGATGCTTCGACGCCTTGCTTCTAAGTGTCAAATGGCCTTGGTCGGGCGTCCACGCAACCGTTTCAAGCGGTCGAGCTGATCCCGAATTTCGGCACTCGAATGTCCCAGCTCCGTCAAATGTTCGATCGCGGAACGAAGCGTTCGACACGTCCTACTGAGCCCCGAGTTACTCAAGTAGAACCGCTCGCCGAAGCAATAGAGCAATTCGACTTTCAGCCACTGCCGCGTCGCTCGACTTGGCGGCGCTTTGAAGTACTTTCCCATGCGAGTCATCGGGCTGCGGCAATTTGGGCACGGACACGGGCGCTGCGGTATCTCTGGATCCCGCGCGGACGATCCGATCTGCTTCAGTGCCCTACGACACGCAAAACAGGCAAAATTTGCCTTGTTTGCCGGCTTCGGTTTCTTCGAGGGTTGCTTGCGCATCGGTCATCTCGGCGATTCGCCTCTGCCTTCAACCGGCATTGATTCTATCCGTCTCTCGGGTCATTTGCGGGAGTCTAGCCTTCCTGCCAGCCGGACCGAAACCACGGCACATCTATCTGATAATCGAGTCTTAGCCGCAGAATCAACTGGGCCGCGTGATGTTGGATGTGGCGAATGTTGTAGACGTGGATCTCGGCTCTCGAAAATGATTTTCGAGGAAACTTGGTGGCGGCGGCCAGTGTTTCCGCGGTCTCGGCCGTGACCACGTCGTGGCACTTCTTCCGGCAATATTGCAGATACGTTTTGGTCCAGGGTTTTTCGTACAGCAGCACGGGCGGACGCGGTTCCAGTTCTTCGTAATCGCGAAAGACGTGGGCGTTTTCGCGATGGAAGGCCTGAGGCCGCAAGTCGTCTTCGGACACGCCGAGATAGTAGTCGGCGTAGAACAGCGTGTGAAAGACGACCTGGCAGAATTTGTAATTCGCGACGGGTGCATTCCAGGCCGCCTCGGGACATTTGTCGATGCACGCGTTGAGCGTGCTCAGCGCCGCCTCGAACTGATTCGTGGTCAGCTGCTTGAATGTGTCGAGCATCGTTTCGGACCTTTCAGCAATCACCAGAGGAGCAAACCGCCAAGACAGAATTATGGGACCCCTTGATCCTCTGTGAAATCGACGCCTGACACCGGCGACATGTTCGCGGTTGTCGATCACGAAATGAGGTGACGAAGGTTGGAACGTGGGGCCCGGCGAATTTGTCGGGAAGAAGCTGTTATCCCTGCCCACCTCGCTACGGTTACATCCTCAAGCCGGCTGCCGAAAGATCGGTTGCAACGAGGCGACCACGAGTGACCGGGCGGGATCCCCAAATGCATGACGTAGCCATTGTCGGAGGTGGAGTCGCAGGCATGGCGACGGCTGCTCGGCTGCAGGCACGGGGGCTTTCGACCATCGTTTTCGAGGCCCACGGTCAGCCAGGTGGATGTGCCGGATTCTTCCGGCGGCGAGGATTTGCGTTCGATGTCGGGGCGACCACGCTCGTCGACTTCCAGCCGAACGGCGTTGGCGGCGAATTGCTCGAGATCATTGGCATGCCGGCCATTGAGGGCCAGGTCCTTCCCGGATATCGGGCTTGGCTGCCCGATCGTTGCGTCACCCTCTACCGCGACACGGCCGCCTGGTCTGCGGAGCGACTGAACGCCTTGGGCGACACCCCCGCCCATCGGCAATTCTGGAACCTCACCGACCGGCTGGCGCAGGTTTTCTGGACAGCAAGCCGCCGCGGCGTGAAGTTGCCGATCACAAGTCTCGACGACCTAGTTCGTGCCGTTCGGGCCCTGGGCGCAGCCGATTTGTCCCTAACAAGGTACTTGCGCTGGACGATGGGAGACGCTTTGGCCGCTTACGGATTGTCCGACGATCGCCCGCTCGTCGGACTGTTGGCCATGTTGATCGAGGATACGGTCCATAGTTCGGTCTGGCAGGCTCCCTTAATCAATGCGGCGCTGGGAATCACGATCCGCGGAGCCGGGCTGACTCGGCCCAAGGGCGGGATGCGAGGGTTTTGGAATTCGTTTGTCGATCGCTATCGCGCGATCGGCGGGCAGTTGAAGGTGGGTTGCCCTGTAGACCGGATCGTCGGAACCGAAGGTCGTTATCTGCTGCAGACGCGGCGCGGCTCGTTTTGCGCCCAACAGGTGGTGAGTGCGCTCCCCGTGTCGCTGACAGCTCGCATCGCTCCGGCTGCCGTCGAGCGCCGACTACGGCCGTACCTCGAGCGGGATAGAGACGCGGCGGGGGGAGCGATTGTTGTGTTCCTCGGTGTGCGCGACAACGACGTGGCGGGGCAAGAATTCACTCATCATCAATTGCTGCAAGACTACGCGCAGCCGCTGGGCAACGGGAACAACATGTTCGTCTCCGTCTCCGACCAGGAAGACACGGCGAGCTCACCGCCCGGCCATCGGGCCGTGATGATTTCGACGCACTGCCCGCTGGAATCGTGGGATGGTCTCTCGGCCGAGAATTATCAAGCTCAGAAACTTGCCACGGGTCGCCGGCTGATCGCCTTGGCGAGACGGGTCTATCCGCGTTTGGGCGAATCGGCCGTGGTCTGCGAGATCGCCACGCCGCGCACGTTTGAACGCTTCACTCGTCATCCGCGCGGAGCGGTTGGCGGTGTTCGCCAAACGCTCGCGAATTCCAATCAGCATGCGATTCCGCACGACTTGGGAGTGCCCGGCTTTTGGCTGGCAGGCGACACCACGTGGCCCGGCTTGGGGACGGTGGCCTGCGTGATCGGGAGCCGCATCGTCGCGGAGGGCGTGCTGCGTCGCAGCCGCCGGCTCCGGCGGACCTCTCTCAATCCGGCTCGCGAAGTGAGGCAAAAGGATGCCATCTATGCTGCAGAGTGAACCCGATTGTCCGGCGTTTTCGACGCTCGGTACCGATCTACTGGTGACGACGGCCTTCCAGCGACGGTTGGCGTTGTCGCGCCCCTTCATTGGTCTGCTGGCCTTTGGTTTGGCTGCCTATGCTCAGTTCTGGTGGCTGACGCCATTCCTGGCGTTCTTGATCTTTGTGGCCGTGGTGACCGTCACCCACGATGTCGTGCACGGGTCATTGGGATTGGATCGCCGAGAGGCGGACTGGGCCTTGTTTGCTCTCGGAGCCATTCTGCTGGAAAGCGGGCATGCGTATCGGAGCACCCACTTCCGCCATCACGCTGTTTTTCCCGCCTGCGATGATCCGGAGGGTGACCCCGCTCGAATGAGTTTCTGGCAGGCAGTCTTCCACGGTCCGCTTTTCTTGCCACGGCTGTGGTGTTGGGCGTACGCCAAACAGAGGAACAATGTGCCGGAGCGATTGTGGTTAATTGCCGAAGCGGCCTGGCCGTTGGTGGTATTGTCGACCGGGATATTCGTTTGGCGGCGAACACCGGCCGTCCTCATCTACGTGGGCCTGGTCCTGGTCGGCAGTTGGGTCTATCCCTTGCTCACGGTACATCTGCCGCATCGGCACTATGGCGACACGCCTCTGAGTCAGACGCATACGCTGCGCGGCCGAATCGTTCCCGCACTCTTTCTCGAGCTGACCTACCACTTGGAACACCATCTCTATCCCCAGGTGCCCAGCCATCACTTGCCCGAGCTTTCGCGCAGGTTGGAGCCTTTTTTTAAGCAGGCTGGCGTTCGTCCGAAGCGTGTCCCGTGAAGCAACGAGCCCTTTCGGTTCGCCGGATTATGCGGGATCCGTCAGAACGGGGGTTTTGCGAGGGCGCGGTGCTCCGCCCGCGAAACGAGTCTTTAAATTTTTTTTCGTCCGATGTAACAAGTCGGGACGCATTGCGCTTTGGAGACAAACTGACTATTCCCCGACCAAAGCGGAGGTGGCGATGCACTACTCATTCCGGCCTTACCTGATTGGGCGAAAGCGGACCTGTCGGCTGACTGATCGCGGGATCGAAATCGACGACGGGACGAAAGAGTCCGATTTCGTCCCTTATTCGGAGATTCGCTTCTTAAATCTCCGTTACAACGGTTTCATACCGGGCGCCGGAAGTTACCGGTGTGTTGTCGCGACAGACCGACGGACACTGGCTATTCCCAGCTCAAAACCGAGCACCGAAAAACTCGACGGGGAACTGCAAACGTATCGCGACTTCGTGACCAACTTACATCAGCGATTAGTGCCTCTTGAAGATCGGATCCGATTCACGCGCGGTTCGACCGGCCTGTACATCGCGTCAATGGTCCTGTCGACACTTCTGCTAGCCTTCCTGGCGTTTGCGGCTTTTCTCGTGCTTATCAAAGGGGCACCCATCCGGATCCGGACCGGAGTCAAGTTCGTCGCGCTTGGGTCTCTCTTCTTCGCCTGTCTCTTCCCGATGATTCAGCGCGGAAAAACTGCCTCCTACGCGCCCGAGGAGATCCCAATGGATCTGCTGCCGGAGTCCGCGGCCGTGTTGGTACCCGCCCCTCAGTAAGTTGGGCGTGCTCGCTGCCCGCCTCGAACTGATTCGCGATCAGACGGCGGCACGAACGCCTGGCGCCCAACTCGCGAAAGCCGCTTGCGGGTCGGAATCGCGGGGGCTGCGTGCGTGCGTCGGGCCCCAAAGGATCAGGACTTGGATCAGGAGGCTCCATAATTCTGTCCCCCGCCGGCACTCGTTTCCCCCGGTTTTTACCGCGATATTCGTGAGATCAACACAAAATCTTCATTTTGTCTGGAACTCCGTTCGCCGAGCGGCCGGCCGAGTTGAACAGGCGGAAGCGGCTTGCTAGAGATAGCAGACCATCCGCGAAGCATTCTGCGAACGAGCCGCGGATGCCGCCATAGAATTCACAAAGGCATGCCCGATGTCCGACCTGACTCGCCGAGGATTCATTCAGACCGCATCGCTCCTTGTGGGCGGCGCGTATACCCATTCGCTATTCGCCGATACGCCGCAGCCGGCTCCGGCCTTCGCGCCCAAGCCGTCCTACCAGCCGACGGCGCTCTTTCTGACTTGGCAAAGAGACCCCACGACGACGATGACGATCCAATGGATCGGCGACGCGAAGGACGCCGTCGATCGGCCCATCTGGTACGCAAAACAGGGCAGCGATCTGTGGCAACAGAAGACGGGTAATTCACGTCCCTTTCCGATGACAGACCGCTCGGTCTTGCGGACCGAATTGACCGGCCTCGAGCCGGCCACCGATTATCGTTTTCGCGTCGGCCTCGACTCGGCCGAAGAGCGATTTCGGACGATGCCTGCCAAGGCAAACGACACCATTCACTTTGTCTCGGGCGGTGACAGCGGCGTCGGCAAGCACGCGGTCGCGACCAACCATGTGGCAGCGGCCCAGTCACCGATGTTTGTCGTGATGGCCGGCGATATCGCGTACGAGGACGCGAAATCACCCAAGATCTTTCTAGAGTTTTTCAAAAACTATTCGCGCGATTTGCGTGACAGCCAACGGCGGCTGATCCCGCTCTTGGGCGGCATCGGCAACCATGAAGTGCTCGGCCGATTCGGCAGGCCGCGCCACGAGGCTCCCTTCTTCTATTCGGTCTTCGACGGGCTTTACCCGGAGACCGGCTACGCGAGCCTCGACTTCGGCGACTACTTGTCGCTGATCTTTCTCGACACGAACCACACGTCGCCGGTGGCCGGGGCGCAGACTGACTGGCTGGAGAAAACCCTCAAGCAGCGCGAAGACGTTCCCACGGTCTTCGCCTTCCAGCATGTGCCTGCCTATCCGTCGGTGCGGGCGATGGAGGATCTCAAGAAGATCGACGCTCAGATCGGCGCGGACGCTCGCAAGCATTGGGTGCCGCTCTTCGAGCGATACAACGTCGACGCCGTCTTCGAGCACCACGACCATACCTACAAGCGGACGCATCCGCTGCTGGATGGCCGCGTCAACGACCGCGGGATCGTTTACCTGGGAGATGGCTCGTGGGGCAAAATCGACCGACCCGACACACCGGCGCACCGACCTTACCTGGCGGTCGCCGACGAGGCGTACCACATTTCGGTGCACCGCATTGAAGGTCGCGAACGCTTCCACGTCGGCCTCTCTGACGCGGGCCGTGTCGTTGACGTCTGCGTGACGCAGAAACGCGACCACCGCCGCACGACATAAGTGGGGCACGGTTGTTTGCCGGGTCTGTCGCCGTCGATCGAATGCTGCGCCGAGGAATCGTCGTGAAGACGCCTCGCGCCTCACATGCACACTGACTGGCGATGAAAGCTGATTTAGCGACTCGTGGAGCTTTCAAATTGCGACGCGACTTCGGGCCTCGTCAAAATCCAGAGTTGGGATCCCGCGAAGGCGAGCCCAACCCCTAGCAATACGAACGCGCGCCCCGGATGGTCGACAATCAGGCCTTGCGCTGCGACGGTCCAGCCGGCCAAGTGGCCGAGACACAGCGCCCCGCCGATGACGCAGATGATTGTGCTGCACAGGGACAGCAATACGGCAACTCTGCGAGCCAGAGGATGCCACTTCAGTAGACCGTAACCGAGCAACACGGCAATCACCGCGCCGCCGAAGTCGCCGCCGCTGACGCCAAACAAAGTCGCGTAGACGAGCCAGAACCCACTCGAAATTCCGAGAATCAGGTAGATCCAAGCGATAACCTGCACTGCGACTCGCATTTGTGCCCCCGGGGTGACACTAGCGAGTTAAGCAGAACTCAACAGCCGATGTGACTGCAGAAAATATGTTTTTTGGAAGAAAAGCTGATTTCGGTAGTCTGGCCGGCGCGCCCGGCTCCGCGGAAGCCCGAAGCGTTCGGTAAATGCTTGTGAGTCCCGCCCTCGTCCATTAAACCATCACACATTCGGCCTCACAGGTGGGGGTGTCGCGTGCTTCGCAGTATCGTTGGCGTCGTGACCGGGTACGTTGTGTTTGCGGCCTCGGGGTTCGCCTGGTTCCAGATCGCTGGCCAACCGCCTCATGCCGAAGCGTCGGTCCCGTTCATGGTCGGCTTCGTCGCCTACGGCGTTGCGTTCGCCCTCTTCGGCGGCTACTTGAGTGCGTGGATCGCCGGCCGCCGACCGGTGACCCATGCGGCCGCGATGGCCGCCATTCTGGCCCTCGGCGCGATTGCCTCTCTAATGGCGACATTCGGGAAAGGCGCCATCTGGACGCAGATTTGCGCCCTCGCGCTCATGACCCCAGCGGCCGTCGCCGGCGGTTGGCTTAGGCAACGAGTCGCGCGCGGCTGAATCAGCGGCCGCCACGGTGTTCCGCGAAACCCTTGGCGTTGGTCAGCGGTTGTAAGGCAGTTCCTGAATCCAGTGAAAGCCGCGGGTCGTGAGTTCGTACTGCTTCGCGGGCGTGCGTTTCAGCGTCGCGTTGATTGCCTTGCCATCCATCGAACCCTGAAGCTTCAACTTGTCTGGCTGAGGTAGATCGTAGTTGAAGGTCGCCGTCCACTCGGGCTTGCGGAAATCGGCGAGGGTGATCTTCTTCTCTGTCGGATCCCAGGTGAGCAGGTAATACGCGTTTCGAGGTTTCGGCCCCGCCACACGCAGGACCTTTCGGTTGCTGAAATCGAGCCAACTCCAGTTCAGCGGGTCGTCTTTGCCCGGCTTTTTCTGATCAACCTGCATGGAGACGATGTCCCAACGGCCAAGCACGGGCGCGGGGAGGCTGCCATACATGTCATTCCAGAGTTCTAAGCTCCCGTGGATCTGGCCATAGACCATTGCAACCACGAGGAGCGTCCGCAGTACGTGGGCCAGTCGCTCGAGCGGGACGTGGCCAAACAAAGGTGTGAACGGTCTGGCTTCGACGGCCTTTCCCAGAACCAGCACGCGGATGAGGCGTGGGAGCTCTGGAGCGACCAGAAAAATGGACATCAGCAGGTAATTGAACGAATAAAGTTTGACGGGCACGTCAAAGCACATATTCAGCGCGAAGACATGCGTCATCGACACCGACGTGACGAGTGCCCCCAGCAAGGTTGTTCGACGCACCGTAAGCAAGAGCCCGGCCAAGACCTCGACCGCTCCGGTAAACATTTGATACTTCGGCGAATGGCCCATGAAGGTCCAGAGCAAGCCCATGGGGGACATTTCGCCCAATTGCTGCTCCAGGCGGACGGAACTGGCCTCGGGAAACTGGAGCGGGAAAACTTTGGCGAAGCCGTAGCCCAAGAGCATCTCACACAAGAAGAAACGGACCAGGATTCGGACAAACTCGTGCAGAAAGCGCTCGGGACGCGAATCGGGTTTCCACTTCTGTACCAGCGGCACGATCGCGGTCCACAACAGGGCAGCGACGGCCGCGATGACGATCGCGCACAGGCAGCCGATGTAGGCGCGCATCGTGTCACCGCTGCCAGTGGGCTGAATGATCGCTTCGACGTCCAGCACACGATTGCCGACCGAGGTGCAGGCGGCGTTTTCTTTGTCAGTAATCCACGAATAGGCCTCGCCGTATTTCTCGCCCGCAGCCTTCATCCAGGCCGGCTGATTCTCCGTTTTTACGAACTGGAACGGCAAGCCGACGAGTTCAAGCGGGAAGGGAAAGGTGAAGCAGATCCAGTAGAAGAGGATGAAGGTCAGGCAGTAGCGGCCGATCACGCGGACCAGGGCTTGCATGGGTCGCAACCTCAGAAGAGACGCATCGCTCATGGGGAGCGATTTTATCCTGCAGTCTGTGCATCGGCTAACTTATGCCAGACGCGCGATAACCGAAAACTTTGACAGGCGTGACGACGAGCATTCGCCTGCCGCGCGCAGGGCTCAGCGACTTGCACGAAGCGGCTAACCGCGCTGGCGCTGTTGCTTCAGGTAGGCGGCCAAGTCCGCGTGCCCGTCGTGAGCGGCCCAATCCTCTGGCAGCTTATCGATTTTCGCGTCGCGCACGGCAGGATCGGCTCCGTGTTGCAGGAGCCAGTCGACTGTGTCGCGCCGACCACGCAGTGACGCGTTGTGCAGAGGTGTTCCGGCAAAGTCGAATCCGGCCGGAATAGCATTCACCTCGGCGCCCCGGTTCAGCAATTCCTGCATCGTTTCCTGCTGTCCCCATACCGCGGCATAGACGAGAGCATTGTTAACGATTTCTTGCCGATCGTGCCGCAGCTCGGGAGAATCGAGACGGTCCCATTTGTCGAAGGGCGATACGATCTGTCCGGCTTGTTCTGTCAACTCGCCTGTTTCGTCAAAACAAGCGAGGAAAACATCCCTCCGTCCCAGGGCGGCCGCCTTGCGAAGATTGTCGACGACGGCACCCCGTTCAAGCAACAAGTTCACAGACGCTGCGAATCCCCAATAGAGGGCCTCTTCCAGGGGCGACCAAACCCCATTTCCATCAATCGCCGCGCCCAAATCGAGCAGTTCTTTGATCGCCCGCACGTTGTCCACGCAGGCCGCGGCAATCAGCGGGTTAGTCAGCTCGGAGCCGAAGTCCGCCAGCAGGCGCATGAGCCGCTCCAGTTCCTCTCGCGGCGGTCTGACCAAGACCAGGCACTGCATCAAATTCGGGTGACTGCACGTCGAGCGTGCTGTCGCCAACGCCGGTTCGGCCTCCAAGAGCGCCTTCAGGCGATCAACGTCGCCCGCATTGATGGCCTTTTCGGCGGGCCCAAATCTTGCGTCCACTTCACACCTCTTGAAACGTTGTTACGGAGTTTTGGTGAGCGGCGTCATCGGCGAGGCACATGCAGGACCTCGTCCATGTAGCGGTCTGCGACAGCGGCTGCTTCCTCCGGACTGCTGCCGTTCTGACGCGCGCTCAGATACGGCGCGTACCAGTCCCACCAGCGGTGGTCCGTGTGCGTCTTCTCGTAGTTGTTGTGGTGTTCCCCCGTCTCGCGGAGCAGCTCTGCGAGGGTTGCGACGTCCGTGGCCGGTGCTCGTGTCGCCTTCCATTCGCGACCGGGAAGCCGCTCCTGGATCTCCTGGAACAGCCAGACGTTCCCGTCCGGATCTTTGAACGAGGCAAACGAACTGTAGGAGCGACCCTGCGGATCGCGCCCGGCGACGCGTGCGTTTTTCGCCGCGTTGTTGAAGGGGCCCGCGGCGTAGTGGAAGACCTCGCTTACGTCGACGCCGCGGGCGATCAAGTCTGCGCGGGCGACTTCGATGTCGGCCACGGCCAGGACCAAGCTGTCCGCCGGACCAGACTTGGCCGACGTGATTCCCTTGCCGAAGATGATCGAGGCGTCGGAGTTGTGCGGCGTCAGCTGGATAACGCGGAAGTCGTCGCCATTCGCAAAGTCGGCGTCGAGGCGCCAGCCGAGCTTCTCGTAGAACGCCTTCGCGCGGTCGACGTCGGAAACGACGAGCACCACGACTTCGAGCTTCATGTCGACCGGTTCGACTTTTGCGACTGTTGTGGTTGCCATAACTTCTCCTAAGACGCGGCTCTGTTGACGGTACAGCCAGCAACTAATCGACGGCTTTGACTTCTTCCATCAGTGTCCAGAACCCTTCGGCGAGTGTCGGGTGGATGTAAATGGCCCCTTTCAGAAGTGTGTAGGGGGCTTTGGCGAGCATGATTGCGGAGAGGATTTGAACCAGTTCGCCACCTTCCGTGGCGAGGATCGCCGCCCCCAGTATCTGATCGGTCTCTGCGTCGACGATTAGTTTCATCAGGCCGGCCGTTTCGTCGCGTTCGATCGCGCGGGCGACCCAGCTCATTGGGATTTTGCCGATCTTGAGTCGCCTGCCCGTCGCCCGCGCTTCTTTCTCGGTCATGCCGACGCGTCCCAGTTGCGGATCGGTGAACGCGGAATAGGGAACGAGACGATCATCGGTGGTGAGCGACTGGCCCCCGATGAGATTACCGTAGACGATTTGATAATCGTTAAACGAGATGTGCGTGAACGCGGGCGCCCCTTTCACATCACCCAGTGCCCAGATTCCAGAGACGTTTGTTTCCAGACGGTTGTTCACCTGAATGTAGCCATGGGGGTCGGTCAGCACCCCCACGGCATCCAGACCCAATTCATCGGAATTGGGTCGACGTCCGGTGGCGACCAGCAGGTGCGTTCCACTTACCGTCTCGGGACCGCTCGCCGCCTCGAACTTTAGGACAACTCGGTTGTTCTCCTTGTCGACACGGGTGGTCCGAGAGTTCAGACGGAATTCGATTCCCTCGGCTTCGAGGGCCTTTTGCAGTTCCTGGATCACGTCGGCATCCTCGCGCGGCAGGAGCTGTTCGCCGCGATGGATGACAGTCACCCGGCTACCGAATCGGCGGAACATCTGCCCGAATTCCAGGCCGACGTAACCGCCCCCGAGAACCAGCAGGTGCTCGGGGAGTTCGCTTAGCTGCATGATGCTGGCGTTGGTCAGGTAGTCGACCTTCTCCAAACCATCGACGCGAGGAGTGTCGACTCGCGTTCCGGTGTTTATGAAGATGCGTTCGCTCTCAAGTTCTTGATCGCCCACCGTGAGCCGGTGAGGCGCGACGAACCGTGCGTGCCCGTGATAGAGGTGCAGGCTCTTGCGCTGCTCGACCTTTCGCTGGATGCCGTGACGCCACTGGGCGACGATCTGCTCTTTGCGGGCCACAATCTTTGGCAGATCGACGGTCACATCGCCGGTCCGCACACCCCATCTCGCCGCGTTACGCGCGTAATGAGCCACCTGCGCGGAGGCGACCATCGTCTTTGTCGGCGTGCAGCCGGTATTAATGCACGTGCCGCCCAAGTGCTCCCTCTCGATCAGGGCAACGGCCCAGCCCTGGTCTGCCAGTTTTTGAGACAACGGATTTCCGGCCTGACCAGACCCGATCACGATCGCGTCGTATTTGGACATGCGAGTTACTCGTTAGTGCAATCGCCCCAGAAAATGGATCGCCGGCCTGCAGACAAACGGCATGACGGCCTGCGCGAGGTTACGCGCCGCCCGAGGCACTGGCGTCACTCACACCCTCTGAAGTCAGCTCAAACGCGAAGAAAGATCTTGTTCTTTTCGAGCGTGCGCACAAAGAGCCAAATTAAGAAGAAATCGAAGCACAATGCGGTGATCACGTACCAGGCCGGCGCATCTTGGGGAATAAAACTCTTCACGGCCCCGCCGATAATTCCATGCAACACGTAGGCGGCCAGCGCGTTGGTGCCGAACGTGCGAAAGACTCCAATGCGGACGCCCAGCAGGTCGGCCAACACATAAAACAACACGTAGACCAACAAAGAAAACCCTGCTCCGAACGTGACGTACGACAGCGAACCGGCGCGCTGGGTCATCATCCAGTAGTTCCAATAACGATGCATCATATAAGGGGGCAGATCGACGCGTGGATCATCAGCCGGCGGTTGGACGAACGGGGGTTCGGCAAGGAGAGTCTTCCACGTTCGGCCTTGCCAGGCCTCTTGCGGCGGGACGACCGGACTGGGGGCCAATTTAACCTCGCGAAACTTGTGCAGTTCCGCGCGCAACTCGGCGACGTTGCCTTCGAGTTTGGCCGTTTGGCCATCCGCCTTTAGCGTCTCGAGTGCAGCCGAAAGTTTCGCGACGCGCGGATCGGTCCCCTCGTTGGACAACTGCCGTTTTGCCTCGTCGATGTTCGCCGTGCGGTCAGATTTGCCCGGTACGTCCTCCGTGCTCTCGCGCTTTGCCGCCACTTCGGCAAGCTTGGCTCTCAAGCGGTCCCGGCGAATGTCGGCAAGCTGGTCTTCGAGGTTTTTTTCATCCGCTTTGTGTGCAGAAATCGCTTTGAGAGCGGCGTCAATCTTCTCGTTCAGACGCGAGTTTCGATCGTCTTGCGCCTTTGACTCCTCCTTGAGTCGCACCAACTCGATGGGCGACAGATCGTACAGCCGCGTGCCGCAGGAAAAGACGTAGCCGAGCGCCATGACGAGGAGAGCGACGAGTGTGAGCCGCGCCAATGGCGGGCGAGCGGGGGCATCCACGATGGCATCGCAAGTCAGCGTTCCCAGGATGGTCGGAACGGCCCACGTGAGGAAGCCGAGCGGGCCGCCGTCGATCCCATTCGGGTCGGTGTTGTCCCAGTGATAGTTGAACAGGTGCGACAGCCAGACATGCAGGGCGGCTGAAGCGATGACGAACAGAATTCGCACTTTCGCACCGGCGCGGATCACCGGCAGAATCCACAACGACGTCAACGCAATCTGGCCCAGCGTCTGCAGCCAGTGTCGCTTCAAGTAGGGGGAAACTGCGTTCCAAGCGCCGAGTGTTGTCAGGTCGTGCCAGTTCTCGGCCACCTGCCCCTCGACGTAGATGGCAAACGCGACCAGAAACAGCCCGAGGATCCGCCGCACCATGCGACCATAGCCGGCGACCAGCCCCTGAGACTCAACCCGGCGGCCGAACGAAAGGCGCATCGCGAAACCGACCGCGAAGAGGAATTGCGGCATGATCGTGTCGGCATAGCTGCAGTATGTGTGATGGTGCAGCAGGACCGGCGGCACCCAACTGTCGTAGGCGGCCAGAAAATTTACCACGAACATTCCGGCCACAGTGTAGCCGCGAAACTGATCGAGCGACGCCAGGCGCGGTTTGGCTGGGAGAGCTGTGGACATTCCGTGAGTTTGCTCCCAATAGCTTCGCGGGGCAAGGTGATCGCGTTGGACGGCGAGGCCGATCGCTGGGGGTCGCGCGATGTATCGAATCGCGGGCCGATTGCAGGCGACCAGGTCCAGCGCGTGGCCTGATTGCCAAAGCGAGATGCCTGAGCGATAAAGGCACAGCGCATACTCTCCACCCAAGACCCCTGCCCGCCCCAACCACGTGCCGCTCGAGCCCCATGAGGAGCGAAGCCGCTTCTTAAAGATCGTGGACAACGATGACGACTGCCGCCGACCCCAGATTGTCGAACTCAGCAGCAGGCGAACGGCCACGTCTTTGGTGGCCGACCGTCGGGCTACTGATGCTTGTCGTCGGCACAGCTCAATTCAATCGCGTCGCGATTTCTGTTGCGGGCGCGGAACACATCATTCGCGAGTCGGGCATCAGCGCAACGCGGATGGGGTGGGTCTATTCCGCGTTTCTGTTGTTCTATACGCTAGCCATGCTGCCGGCCGGTTGGCTCATCGATCGGGTCGGAGCGCGGGCCACGCTGACCATGCTCTGTTTGGGCTCGGCAATCTTTGTGGCCGGGACCAGCATGGTCGGACTCTTTTCGCCGACGGCCACCCTGCTCTTTGTCGGGCTCCTTGGCGTGCGCTCGCTGATGGGGATCGTCAACGCCCCGCTGCACCCGGCAGCCGCCCGCATGGTCTACGGGCAGGTGCCGCACCGGGCGAGATCGTTTGCCAACGGCTTAGTCACGTTTTCGGCATGCTTGGGGATTTCGGCGACATATTACGGTTTCGGCTTGTTGGCCGCACGTTTCGGCTGGCCGACCGCATTCTTAATGACCGGCTGGTTCACGCTGCTCGTCGGTGTCGTCTGGGTGTGGGGGACTCGGTCGAAAAGAAACGAGTCGAAGCCTGCTGCCGCGCCTAACAACGCGAGCTCCGCCGCCACTCTCGCGTCTCCCGATGAGGCGATCTGGCACATCCTGCGAAATCGCGGAGTGATTTGCCTCACATTGAGTTACGCGGCCCTCGGGTATTTCCAATACCTCTTCTTTTATTGGATTCAGTACTACATCGGCACCGTCGAACATTTGGGGGCCGACACGGCACGCCTTTACTCGACGGGCATTACGCTCACGATGGGTTTCGGGATGGTTTTCGGCGGCTGGCTGGCTGACCGAATTCCGCCGCACTCCAGCGGTCGCTCGCGACGGGGACTGGTAGCAGCGTGGGGAATGGTTGCCAGCGGCGTCGTATTCGAGCTCGGATTGCTCGGCTCCGATTCGCGCGTGATGGTGAGCGCCTTTGCAATTTCCGCGGCCCTCTTGGGAATGTGCGAAGCTGCGTTCTGGACGACGATCGTCCAACTGGGCCGAACCCGCGGCGGCCTCGCGGCCGGAATGATGAATCTGGGAGGCAACGCCGGCGGGTTTCTTTCTCCGATCGCCACGCCCTGGTTGGGCACGTATTTTGGAGCTCACCTCGGAGCAGCGATGGGTTGGCGTGCGAGCCTGGCCGTGGCGGGCGCGATCTCGGTCGTCGGCGCGCTCTTGTGGCTGGGCGTGCATCCGGAAGCGCAGGATTTCTCCGAAGATGAAACGAGGAATCGGTTGTGAAGATCACCCATGTGATTTGTCAGGTGCTGCGGGTCGGAAGCGTCGCCGCCAAAACGGCCAGCTGCCAGGACGCAGTCCTCGTGCGGGTTCGCGCCGACGATGGGACTGAAGGGATCGGAGAAGCCGACTCGTCTCCCGAAGTCGTCAAGGCGGTCATCGACGCTCCCTTCAGCCACAACATCGCCTGCGGGCTGCGCGAACTCTTGATCGGTGAGAACCCGCTCGAAACCGAGCGGCTGTGGCACAAAATGTTGGCTGGCACCGTCTACTTCGGCCGCACCTCGGTCACGATCACCGCGATGGCCGCCGTCGATATGGCGTTGTGGGATCTGAAAGGAAAGCACTATGGGGAGCCGATCCATCGGCTGCTCGGTGGCAAACGCCACGACGCCATTCCCGCCTACGCCTCGATCCTATTCGGGCGCGACGGCCGTGAAACAGCCGACATCGGCCGCCGCTGGCGCGCGGCCGGCTATCGCGCCGTCAAATTCGGCTGGGAGCCGATGGGGAAATCCGAGGCCTTGGATCTCGAACTTGTCCGGGGCGCCCGCACGGGAATTGGCGAGGACGCTACGTTGCTGATCGACGCCGGCCTCGTGTGGGACGCGCGCACTGCGTTGCGGCGGTCGCAACAGTTTGCGGATTACAACATCGGCTGGCTCGAAGAGCCTTTGCGGCAAGACGACGTCGACGGCTACGTCTGGCTGCGCGATCGCTCGCCTGTCCCCATCGCCGCCGGCGAAGGGGAATGCGGCCGCGAGTCATTTCGGCCCCTCATCGATCGCCACGCGCTCGACGTCTATCAGGTGGACCTCTCACGGTGTGGATTCACCGACGCGGCATACATCAAGAACCGGGTCGAAGAGATCGGCGCCCGCCTGTGCAACCACTGCTACACGAGCCCCTTGACCGTCGCCAGCAGCCTGCATTGGCTCGCGACGTGCCGCGACGCCTTTTTATTCGAGGATTGCGTGGAGGATCTCCCGCTGCGTCATGAGCTGACGATCGAAAAAGTCCAAGCCGTCGATGGAACGATCAAAGTGCTGGACGGCCCCGGCCTCGGGGTGACGTTGAACGAAGACTTCGTCAAGTCGACCCTCGTCGCCGAATCGGGCCGCTAGAGGTCGACAGCTCGCCCCTTGTCGTTAAACGACGCGCCTAACGCGAACGCCCCTTAGTTAGCTTCGAGCGGACGGCAGTACGGGTGGTTGGGCAACAGGCCGATGCTGTCCAGATCAATCAGCTGGAAGCCGAGCTTCCATGCAGGCGAGTCCGGCTTCAGACGCAAATCGCCTTTCTCGAGATCCACGAACAGCGGATCGGCGCAGAGACTGTTGTTTTCCACACCGAGCGGTTG
>Ga0210393_10001039_pt1 | contig 23775 bp, 22 predicted proteins | sample IncBWC27OmetaG_FD_160068 | JGI IMG/M metagenome (GOLD analysis project Ga0210393, IMG submission 160068) | Forest soil microbial communities from Barre Woods Harvard Forest LTER site, Petersham, Massachusetts, United States - Inc-BW-C-27-O ... | reverse complement strand
CGCAACTGTTCGCCCCGACCGAGGAGACCGACCCCTCCAGCACCCTCGGCGTCATCGACCTGCACGGCTCACGCGCGCTGTTCCAGATGCCCGGCGGACCGCTCAGCATCGGCGTCGGGGCGCAGTACTTCCACAAGGCGCAGAACTACGTCGATCCGCCCACGGTCGTCGCGGGAACGCAGGAGGGCGCCTCCGCGTTCGCGGTGGGCTCGCAGGACGACACCGCAGGCTTCCTCGAGCTACAGGGCAAACCGATCCGACAGCTGGAGCTGGATGCCGCCGTACGCTACGACCACTACGACACCTACGGCGGCCAGGCGACGCCGAAGTTCGGTCTCAAGTTCACCCCGATCGACATGCTCACGCTGCGCGGCACCTGGGGTAAGGGATTCCGTGCGCCGTCGATCGCGGAGTCCGCGGTCGCCGGCTCGGCGTTCGGCGAGGGCAACGTCGCCGACCAGACGCTGTGCCCGGGCGGCATCACCAACGTGAAGGGCACCTTCAACGCGCTGTGTGCCTATCCGGCGATCGGCGTGTCATCCGCCAACCCGGACCTGAAGGCTGTCACCTCGAAGAACGCCACCTTCGGCCTGATCTTCGAGCCGGGGCAGTACTTCAACTTCTCGGTCGATTACTACTGGATCCAGCTCAACAACGACATCATCTCGGCATCCGCGGCCGGTGGTCTGGGCGCGCCCTTCCTGCAGCTGGTGCGCGGCGCGCCGGCGAAGCTGGCGGAGTGCACCAACACCACCACCAACGGCACCCCGTGCACGACCGAGACCGTATACACCAACGTGAACGGTGTGCCGGTCGGCTATCCGGCCTACGAGATCGTTCCCTACGTGAACGCGGGCATCACCACCACCGCCGGCATCGACTTCGATATGCGCAGCCGCTTCGACCTCGGTGCCGTGGGCCGCTTGACCGCAGAGATCAACTACACCTACATCACCGAGTACGAGTACGGCTACGCCGGCACCACCTTCTACCTGGCCGGCACGCACGGACCCTCGAGCATCTCCGGCGATACGGGCAATCCGCGCCAGCGCGCCGTCGCCACGCTGACCTGGGACAAGGGCCCGGTGAGCAGCAGCCTCACGATCAACTACACCAGCGCTTTCAGCATTACGGACCCGTCGGCGGGTCTGAACAACTGCGTCGCGGCTCTGGAGTCGGGTGCGCCCTCGGCCTATGGTCCGGTGGTCTCGGGGCTGACGTCGCTGCCGGCCGCGTGGGCGCCCTACTGTTCGGTGGCGCATTTCACCTCGGCGAATCTCTACGTCAACTACGCCGCGACGGATCACTTCTCCGTGCACGGCTCGATCACCAACCTGTTCAACTCGGATGCGCCGGTGGACCTGCAGACCTACGGCGGCGGCGCCGAGCTGCACTACGATGCCTCCCTCCACCAGGACGGCGCCGTGGGACGCTTCTTCCTGGTCGGTGCGACATATAAGTGGTAGCGCAGAGCTGAGCTCGTCGGCGAGGATCGGCCCCGCGAGGGGCCGATCCTTTATCGGGCCCGCTCATTTTCACGTGTTGAACCGAAGTCCGGCCCTGTGACCATTCGGTGACATTCGCGCGGCGGGCGCGGTTAAGCTTTCGCGGATGCACCAGATCGGCGTGGTGGGTCTGTCCTATCGACACGCGGGCGTGGATGCCGTGGCGCGCCTGGCCGTGCCGCGCGCCGAGGTTCCGGCGCGGCTGCCGGCGCTGCGCAAAGAGCTGAAGGCCGCCGAGATCCTGTACGTCGGCACCTGCAACCGCGTGGAGGTGGTGTACGCCACCGGGGACGGCAGTCCCGCCGGCGATGCACGCAACGAGGTGTTTCGCATCCTCACCGGTTACGATCCCGCGCCCGGTGAGGCCGCGCGGCTGCTGCGCGCCTGGACCGGGGAGGCTGCGGTCGAGCACCTGTTCCTGCTCGCCTGCGGGCTCGACTCCGCGCAGACCGGTGAGCAGGAGATCGCTGCGCAGCTGCGCAGTGCCTGGCAGGAGGCGCGCAGCGCACACACCTGCGGGCCGGTTCTCGATCGGCTGCTCGGCGAGGCGCTCGCGATGGCGCGGCAGGTGCGGCGCCTGTCCGCCGGCGTGCAGGCGCCCTCGCTCGCGGACCTGGCCGCTGAGCGCACGCGGCAGCACCTCGACGGGGCTGCCGGGCGCGTGGCGCTCATCGGCGTATCACCCATGACGCGCCGCTGCGCACGGCTGTTGCACGAGGCGCAGCTGCCGCTCGTCATCGTCAACCGCAGCGCGGCCGCCGCCAGCGAGCTGGCGCAGACGGTGGCGGGGGAGGCGCTCGCGCTCGAGCGTTTCTGCGCTGAGCCCCCGGCGGTGAGCGCCGTGATCCTGGCCGCCGGCGGCGGCGAGCCGCTGCTCGATGCCGCGGCGCTCATCCGACTGCGCGGCGCGCACCCAGGTGGCGCCGGGCCGCTGCTGATCGATTTCGGCGTGCCGCCCAACGTCGATCCCGCCGCGGCGCAACTCGCCGGACTGCCGCGCGTCGGCATGAGCGAGCTGGTGGAGCTGGCGCAGGGACGGCGCCTGGAACAGCTCATGCGTCTCGCGCCGGTGCGCGCCGCCATCGATGCGCAGCTCGCGCGCCTGCGCGGCGAGCAGGCGACGCGCGCACTCGGGCCGCGCCTCGCGCAGCTGCGCGACAGCTTCGAGCAGATCGCGGCCGAGGAAGTCAGCCGCGCCCTGGCGCACGAGCTGCGCACGCTCGATGAGCAGCAGCGCGCGCAGCTCGAGCGTCTGGCGCGCAGCGTGGCGCTGCGGCTTGCGCACCTGCCGCTCGCCGGCTTACGGTCCGCGGCGGAGCTGCTGAGCCCCGAGGCCGCGGACGCCTTCTTCGCGGCGGCGCAAACGCGCCGCGACGAACAGGCGACGCCCGCCGCCGAGGCGCACGAAGGAGGGCAGACATGACGGTCCGGCGCGGCGGCGGTGCAGCCGGCGCACAGTCGCTGGCGCTGTTCGAGCGTGCGTGCCGCGTCATCCCGGGAGGCGTCAGCTCGCCGGTGCGCGCCTTCCGCGCGGTCGGCGGCACGCCGTTATTCATCGCGCGCGGCGCGGGCGCCGAAGTGACCGACGCCGACGGGCGCAGCTACCTCGACATGGTGTGCTCCTGGGGTCCGTTGATCGCCGGGCATGCCCACCCGCAGGTCCTCGCCGCGATCGGCGCGGCGCTCGCCCTCGGCACCACCTACGGCGCGCCCTGCGCGGCGGAGGTGGAGCTCGCCGAGCGCATCGTGGCCGCCTACCCGCAGGCCGAGCAGGTGCGTTTCGTGTCCTCCGGAACCGAGGCGGTGATGAGCGCCATCCGCGTGGCGCGCGCCTTCACCGGGCGCGACCTGATCGTGAAGTTCGCCGGGTGTTACCACGGACATGCCGATCACCTGCTGGTCGCGGCGGGCTCGGGACTGGCGACCTTCGGCCGTCCGTCCTCCGCCGGGGTGCCGGAGGCTTTCACGGCCTGCACACGCGTGCTGCCGCTCGATGACGAGCCGGCGCTGCGCGAGCTCATGGCGCGCGAAGGTGCGCGCATTGCCGCGGTGATCATCGAGCCGGTGCCGGCCAATCACGGCCTGCTGCCGCAGCGGCGCGAGTTCCTGCTCATCCTGCGCGAGCTCACCCGTGAGCACGGCGCGCTGCTGATCTTCGACGAGGTGATCTCGGGATTCCGCTTAGGCCGCGGCGGCGCGGCCGAGCGGCTCGGGATCGACCCCGATCTCGCCACCTTCGGCAAGGTGATCGGGGGCGGCATGCCGGTCGGCGCGTTCGGCGGTGCGCGGCGCATCATGGCGCGCCTGGCGCCCGAGGGCGACACGTACCAGGCCGGTACGCTGTCCGGCAATCCCGTGGCGATGGCGGCCGGAGCAGCCACACTCGCGCTGCTCGAGCGTGAGGCCGGCTGGCAGCGCCTCGAGGAGATCGGCGCGCAGCTCGAGCGGCTGCTCGAGCCGGTGCTCGCCGCGGCGCGATTTCCGCTGCAGCTGGTGCGGGTCGGATCGCTCTTCTGGCTGTCGCTGCATGCCGGCGGTGCGCCGCGCACGGCGGCGCCGCTCACGAGCGAGGAGAGCGCCCGCTTCAGCGCGCTGTTCCACGGCATGCTGGCGCGCGGCGTGTACCTGCCGCCCTCCGCGTACGAGGCCTGTTTCCTGTCGCTCGCGCACGGCACCCCGCAGCTCGAGCGTTTCGCCCAGGCGCTCGCCGGCACGCTGGCGGAACTGCCGTGAAAGCCACCCGCGTCTTCCAGCTCACCGCGCTCGCCCTGGTGGTGGTGGCCGCGGTGCAGGTCGGCTGGTGGCTGTACGACCAGCACGCCTACACCGTCGAGAAGGTGCTGGCGGCGCGCGCCGCCTACCGCGAGCAGACCGCCGCGGCGCAGGCGCTGCTCGCTGCGGGAGTGAGCCCGCAGCAGCTACACGAGCTGCTGCCAGCCATCGTGGTGCGCGACGGGCGCGCGGCGCTCGCTGCCGAGATGGATCGGGCGCTGAAGAGCGAGGAACGTCATCGCTACAACCAGTATGCCTGGGAAGGCGCCTTCTTCCTGCTGGCGCTCGCGCTGTGCATCGCGGTGATCGCGCGTGCGCTGCGGGCCGAGGCGCGTGTGCATGAAGAGCAGGCTAGCTTTCTCGCGCTGGTCTCGCACCAGTTCAAGACGCCGCTCGCCAGCCTGCAGCTCTCGCTCGAGACGCTCGCCCTGCGCGCCCCGCCCCCGCAGGGCGCGCGCACGCTCATCGAGCGCATGCTGGCGGACCTGGCGCGCATGGAGCTCATGGTCACGCAGATACTCGAGAGCGCGCGCCTCGAGCGCGGGCGCGTCGAGCTGCGCCCCGAAGCGCTGCCGCTGGCGGCGGCGGTGGCGCGCGTGCTGGCGCAGCTCGAGGAGCGTGCGCGCCAGGAGCGCATCGTGCTTGAGTGCGACATCGCCGCCGGACTGTGCGTGCAGAGCGATCCGCTGGCGCTCGACGTGGTGCTGCGCAACGTGCTGGAGAATGCGCTCGCGGCGGTGCAGGCGGCCGGCGGCGGCCGGATCGAGGTGCAGGCACGTGCCGCCAACGGCGAAGTGCAGCTCACGGTGCGCGACAGCGGCGTCGGCTTCGGGGCCGCCGACGGCGCGCGCTTGTTCGAGAAGTTTACGCGCCTGCACGGCAGCGCCGGCCACTACGGCACCGGCCTCGGACTCTTCATCGTCCGGCGCATGATGGAGCTCGCTCACGGTCGCGTCAGCGCGCACAGCGCGGGAGTCGGGCAGGGGGCGCAGCTCGAGCTCACCTGGCCGGCAGCGCCAGCGGCACTGTCGGTGGCTGCGCCGGTGAGCACGTCGTGAGTGCGCCGATGCCTGCAGCGGCGCACGTGCTGGTGGTGGAGGACGATCCGCACCTCGCCGCCGGAGTGATGGAGAACCTGCGCGCGGAGGGTTACGAGGTCAGCGCCGCAGGCGACGGCGTGCAGGCGCTCGAGTGGCTCGCCGCGCATGCCTGCGGGCTCATCGTGCTCGACGTGATGCTGCCCGGCATGGACGGCTTCGGCGTGTGTCGCACGCTGCGCGAGCGGGGTAACACCACGCCGGTGCTGTTCCTCACCGCGCGCGGCGACCCGGCCGACCGGGTGCGCGGCCTCGAGGCCGGCGGCGACGACTACCTGGCGAAGCCCTTTCACCTGCAGGAATTCCTGCTGCGCGTGCGCGCTATCCTCAGGCGCTGGGACTGGTACCGCAGCGCCTCGGCCACCGCGGCCACCGCCGTGCTGCGCTTCGGCGGCAACGAGGTGGATTTCCGCGCCTTTCGCGCGCGCTCCTGGAACGGCGAGACGCAGGAGCTCACCGAGAAGGAGGCGATGATCCTCAAGGTGCTGGCCGAGCACGCCGGCGAGATCGTGTCGCGCGAGGACCTGCTCGAGCGCGTCTGGGGCTACGACGTCTTTCCCTCCACCCGCACGGTGGACAACTTCATCCTGCGGCTGCGCAAGCGCTTCGAGAAAGATCCCGCCAGTCCGCGCCACTTCCTCACCGTCTGGGGCGTGGGCTACCGCTTCCTCGGCGAGGGCGGGCCGTGAGCGCACCGTCCGTGCTGCGCATCGGGACGCGCGCCTCGGCGCTGGCGCTGTGGCAGGCGCGTCACGTGGCGCAACTGATCGGCGCGCAGCGCGGCGCGCCGGACGCGCCGCTGCGGCACATCAGCACCGCCGGAGACGTGCAGAGCGAGGTGCCGCTGTGGCAGGCCGACGGCCGCGCCTTCTTCACGCGCGAGATCGACCGCGCGCTGCTCGAAGGCACGGTGGACGCGGCGGTGCACAGCCTCAAGGACATGCCGACGCAGCTCGATGAGGGCCTCACGCTGGCGGCGGTGCTGGCGCGCGCGGATGCGCGCGACGCGCTCGTCAGCCGCGGCGGAACGCCGCTCGCGGCACTGCCGCGCGGTGCGCGCATCGGCACCAGCAGCCTGCGGCGCCGCGCCTTTCTCGCCCGTCTGCGCCCGGATGCCGAGCTGCTGGAGCTGCGCGGCAATGTGCCGACGCGGATCGAACGGCTGCAGCGCGGCGACTACGACGCGGTGGTGCTCGCGGCCGCCGGGCTCGCACGGCTCGGTCTCGAGCGGCATGTGAGCGAGTACCTCGATCCCGAGGATCTGCCGCCGGCAGTGTCGCAGGGAGCGATCGCGGTGTGTGCGCGCGCCGGCGATGCGGCGACGCTCGCCTGGCTCGCGGCGCTCGATGACGCTCCGACACGGCTCGCGGTGAGCGCCGAGCGTGCGCTGCTCGCGCATCTGCAGGGCGGCTGTCAGGTGCCGCTCGGCGCCCTGGCGACCTTGCGTGAGGGGACACTCGCGCTGCAGGCCAGCGTCTGTGCGCTCGATGGCTCGCAGCGGCTGTCGGCGCGCGCGGCGGTCGCCACCGGCCGCAGCGGCGCGGCGGAGGCGCTCGGCCGCCGCGTGGCCGAGCAGCTGCTCGAGCGCGGCGCCGCTGCGCTGATCGCGGCGGTGCGCGCGACGCACGCCGTGGAGGAGCCATGAGTCTGCCCCTTGCGGTACGGCCGGTGGTGGTCACGCGCGACGAAGGCGCCGACGGGCCACTCAGCCGCGAATTGCGCGAGCTCGGACTCACGGTGCTGAGCTGGCCGGCGGTGAGTGTCGGGGCTGCGGACGCCGGCGCGCTCGCCGCGGCGCTCGCCGCGGTACGGTCCTTCGGCTGGATCGTCTTTGCGAGCCGCCACGCCGTGGCGGCGGTGCTCGAGCAGCTGCCCGCGGCCCCCGCCGGGGTGCGCATCGCGGCGATCGGACGGGCCACCGCGCTCACTCTGCGCCAGCGCGGCTGGCCGGTCGAGCTGGTGCCGGACGAAGCGAACGCCGCGGCGCTCGTAGCCGCCTTCGCCGCGCGCTGGCGGCCGGAGGATGCCGGCGTGCGGATTCTCTACCCGGCGAGCTCGCGCGCACTTCCTACCATCGCCGCCGGACTGACACAGCTCGGCGCCCAGGTGACCCAGGTCGAGGCTTACCGCACCGAGGCTGCGCCGCTCAACGTGGCCGCATGCCGCGAGTGGATCGCGCGCGGCGCGGTCGCGGCGGTGACCTTTGCCAGCCCTTCCGCGGTAGCCGAGCTGGCGCGCTCGCTCGGGCCGGAGGATTTCCAGCGCCTGCTGTCCAGCGCCGCGCCAGTGGCGATCGGCCGCACCACGGCGGCTGAGCTGCGTACCCGCGGCCACACCGCCGTGATCGCCGATCCGGCGACGCTGCACGGCCTGGCCGTGACCACCCTTCGCCTTGTGCAAACGAGAGACTGAAGCCATGGGATTTCCGCAACAGCGCCCGCGCCGCACCCGCGCTTCCGCCGCCTGGCGGCGCCTGGTGCGCGAGACGCGCCTGACGCCCGACGCCTTCGTCTACCCACTGTTCGTCGTACCCGGACGCGCCACGCGCCACGCGGTGGCGAGCATGCCGGGCATCTGCCAGCTCTCGGTCGATGAGGCGGTGAAGGAAGCCCGGTCCGCAGCCGCCAGCGGCGTGCCGGCGGTGCTGCTGTTCGCCGCGCCCGAGCGCAAGGACGCGCGCGCCAGCGATGCGCTCGATGCCCGCGGGCTGGCCGCCGAGGCCATCGGCGCCATCAAGGCAGCCTGCCCCGACCTGCTGGTGTGGGCGGACGTGTGCCTGTGCGGGGCCACCGATCATGGCCATTGCGGCCACGTGTCGCCGGGTGGTGTGATCGACAATGATTCCTCGCTCGAGACGCTGGCGCAGGTCGCCCTGAACTACGCGCGTGCCGGCGCGGATGCCGTGGCGCCGAGCGACATGATGGACGGCCGCGTCGGCGCGATCCGCGCGCACCTGGATGCGCACGGGCAGGCACACATGCCCATCGTTGCGTACGCCGCCAAGTACGCCTCCGCCTTCTACGGGCCGTTCCGCGAGGCAGCGGAGTCCGCTCCCGCCTTCGGCGACCGGCGCTCCTACCAGATGGATCCCGGCAACGCGCGCGAGGCGTTGCGCGAGGTGCGGCTCGACATCGAGGAGGGCGCCGACCTCGTGATGGTGAAGCCCGCCGGCCCCTATCTCGACGTCATCCGCCAGGTGCGCGCTGCGGTAACCGTGCCGCTGGTCGCCTACCAGGTCTCAGGCGAATACAGCCTCATCAAGGCGGCGGCCGAGCGCGGCTGGATCGATGAGCGCGCCGCGGCGCTCGAAACCCTCACCGCGATCCGCCGCGCGGGCGCGGATCTCATCATCAGCTACTTCGCCCCGCAGGTGAGCCAGTGGCTGCAGGAGTGAACCCGTCAGCGCCGGCGGCGGGCAGCGCGCCGGGAGCCTTCCTCGCCGCCTGCCGCCGCGAGCGCGTGCCGCATCGGCCCATCTGGATCATGCGGCAGGCGGGGCGCTACCTGCCGGAGTATCGCGCGCTGCGCGAGCGCGTCGACTTCGAGGCGCTGACGCGCCGACCCGAGCTCGCCGCGGAAGTGACGCTGCAGCCGCTGCGGCGCTTTCCGCTCGACGCGGCCATTCTGTTCAGCGACATCATGACGCCGCTCTCCGGGATGGGCATTGCGCTCAGCTTCGAGCCCGGTCCGGTGGTGCGCGAGCCGATCCGCAGCCGCGCGCAGATCGAAGCGCTGCCGGCCCTGGTGCCCGCGCGCGACGTGCCGTTCGTGCTGGAGAGCATCCGCCTGGTGCGCGCCGGCGCCCCCGCCGGGGTACCGCTCATCGGTTTCGCGGGCGCACCGTTCACGCTCCTGTGTTATCTCGTGTGCGGCCGGCCCTCGAAGGAGTTTGCCGCAGCGCGCGCGTTTCTCTACGCGCAGCCCGAGGCGGCGCGCGCGCTGCTCGCGCGCCTTGCGGAGGCGATGGTGGCGTATCTCGCGGCACAGGCGCAGGCCGGCGCGCAGGCGCTGATGCTGTTCGAGTCATGGGCGGGACTGCTCGCGCCGCGCGAGTTCCGTGAGTTCGCGCTGCCGGCGGTGAGACAGGTGGCGGCGGGATTGCACGCGAGCGGGGTGCCGCTCATCTACTACATGAACCAGGGCGCCGCACTCACCCCGGCGGTCGTCGATCTCGACGTGGACGTGATCGGCGTCGACTGGCGCTCGGACCTCGCCCAGGTGCGTGCGCTGCTCGGGCCGGGCAAGGCGGTGCAGGGCAATCTCGATCCGGCCGCCCTGTTCGCGCCTCCCGAGGCGCTGCGGCGCCATGCCGATGCGGTACTCGATGCCGCCGGCGATGCCCCCGGGCACATCTTCAATCTGGGCCACGGCATCTGGCCGGATACGGACCCCGACCAGGTGGCGCGGCTGGTGGATTACGTCCATGAGCGGCGCTAGCGATTTCGCGGCGACCGCGACCGCGAATTTCCGCGATCTGCAGGGGAGAGTATGCGCGGCCTTCGAGACGCTCGAGCCGCGGGGTCGCTTCGTCGCGAAGAGCTGGAACAAGCCGGCCGGTCATCGCCTGCAGGGGGGCGGTGAGTCGCGCCTGATGCGCGGCACGGTGTTCGAGAAGGTCGGCGTCAACGTGAGCCACGTGTGGGGCGTGCTGGCGCCCGAAGCGCGCGCCCAGGTGGCGGGCGCGGCCGAGTCGGACGGCGCGTTCGTCGCCTGCGGTATCTCGCTCGTCGCACACATGATGAATCCGTACGTCCCGGCCGTGCACCTCAACCTGCGCTACCTCGCCACGAGCCGCGCCTGGTTCGGCGGCGGCACCGACCTCACGCCGACTTTCCCGTTCGAGGAGGACATACAGGAGTTTCATGGCGCGCTGCGTGCGGCCTGCGAGGCCTACCGCGTGGGCGCCTACCAGGAGTTCAAGGCGTGGTGCGACCGCTATTTCTATCTGCCGCATCGCCAGGAGCCGCGCGGCGTCGGCGGGATCTTCTTCGACGACCTGGCGAGCGGCGATGCGGCGTCCGACTTCGCCTTCGTGCGCGCGGTCGGCGAGGCCTTCCTCGGGGTGTACCCGCGCATCGTCGCACGGCGCATGCAGCTGCCGTACGACGAGGCGGCGCGCGAGCGCCTGCTGTACAAGCGCGGCCGTTACGTGGAGTTCAATCTGGTGTACGACCGCGGCACCCGCTTCGGCTTCGCTACCGACGCGGACCCGGAGGCGTACCTGATGAGCCTGCCGCCGGTGGTGAAGTGGTGAGCGGCACCGCAACCGGGGCGCGGGTGGGCAGCTGCAGCCAGCTTGCCGGGGCCGACCGGAACAGCTGTACCGTGCGGCTTCTTGCGGCAGCGCGCCAATGCTCGCCCAGCACCGTGGCAATGGCCTCCAGGGTCTCCGCCGGCGGCCGCCACAGGCGGCGCAGTCTGCGATATGTCACCACGGTGCTCTCCCTTGCGTTCACGATGCCCCTGTATGTGAAGAGTGGCCCGGGGCGGGGGAGGTTCCGCAAGAAGCTGTTGCCCGCGAGCGACGGCACCTTTAAACCCTTACCCGGCAGGCGTCCTCTAAAGGCTTGAATGACACAAGCGCAGGCCGAGGATACGCGGATTGAATGGGAAGGCGCGCTGGTTCAGCGGGCCTGCGCCGGGGATACGCGCGCCTTCGAGAGGCTGTACCGCGAGCACGCGGGACGTGTTTACGGGCTGTGCCTGCGCATGACGCGGGACGCCCAGCTGGCGGAGGATTGTACGCAGGACACTTTCATCAATGCCTGGCGCGCGCTGTCGCGGTTCGAGACGCGCAGCTCGCTGTCGACCTGGCTGCACCGCATCGCGGTGAACGTGAGCCTGGCGAAGCGTCGCAAGAGCATGCCGGTCGCCGAGCTGCCAGCCGAGGATGATGAGGGCATCGCCACGGCCTGGACGCTGGAGACGCCGGTGGAGGTGGCGGAGATCGAGAGCGCGATCGGCAACCTGCCCGAGGGGGCGCGCGATGCGCTGGTGCTGCATGCGCTCTACGGGTATTCCCACGGCGAGGCGGCGCAGATGCTCGGCATCGCCGAGGGTACGTGCAAGGCCCAGTTGCACCGCGCGCGCAGGCTGCTGCGCGAGCGGCTGGGCGTGGAGGTGAGCTGACATGACAGGGCGCGATGAACGGCAGGTGAGCTCGCTGCGCGAGCTGCCACAGGCGATCGAGCCCGCCCGCGATCTGTGGCCCGGGATCGCGGCGCGTATCAATGAGATCCACGCAGCCGCGCCGTCCGTGACCGGCGCGAACCCGATTCCTCCGCGTCGCAGCGGGGCGCGGCTGCGCTGGCTCGCCGCCGCCGCCATGGTGGCGAGCGTGGCGGTGGGCGTGTGGATCGGCCGCAGCCTGCTGCCCGGCACTGCCGTCCCCGGCGCGCAGGCGCCCGGGCAGATGACCGCCAGGCAGGGCGGCAGCGATGCGCTGCCGGGCAGGCCGGGCGCTCTCGATGCCATGTACGAAAGCGATCCGCGCTACCGGCGCGAGCGTGCCGCGCTCATGCGCTCGCTGCAGTCGCAGCTCGCGGCACTGCCGCCGGCGACGCGTACCAAGGTGATGGCGAGCCTCGCCACCATCGAGGGCGCCAAGCAGGATCTCGAGCAGGCGCTCGGCAAGGATCCGGGCAACGCGCTGCTGCAGGAGCTGCTCGTCAACACTTACCAGGATGAAATGCGCGTCCTTACCGACGTGCGCGAAGCCAGCGACTCTGGCAGAGGTACTTAGAAGTATGCGTGCCGTCGTCATCGTATCTGCTCTCAGTCTGGTGCTGGCCGCCAGCGCCGCGCGTGCCTCGGACAAGATCTTCGACCACCAGGTCGCGGCGCAGCCGCGCGGCGTGGTCGAAGTGTCCAATGTCAGCGGCTCGATCAAGGTCACGGGCTGGGATCGCCCCCAGGTGAGCGTGCACGCCGAAACCGGTGAAGGCGTCGAGCGGGTCGACGTGACCAGCGAGAACGGCCGCACCCTCGTCAAGGTGGTGCTGCCAGGCCACTCCGGCCGCGACGCGGAGGCGGACCTGGTGGTGCAGATCCCGAAGGACAGCGAGCTCAACGTGTCGGCCGTGAGCGCCGACGTCACCACTACCGGGGTGACCGGCATGCAGCGCTTGAGCGCGGTGAGCGGCGATGTGACTGCCGAGCTTGCCGGAGCCGACCTGGAGCTCAAGACCGTGAGCGGCGATGTGAAACTCAAGGGTCGCGGGCAGCCCGCGCGATTGCACCTCGGCACCGTGAGCGGGAACGTGCACCTGGAGCACGGCGCGGGCGACCTCGAGGCCAACACGGTCAGCGGCACCCTGGTGATCTCACTCGACACGGCGCGCTCGGTGCGTGCGCGCAGCACCTCCGGCGACGTGCGCGTCGAGGCGCACCTGACGCGTGGCGCCAGTTTCGACGCGACTTCCGTCAGCGGCGACCTGAACGTGCGCGCCAGCGCGGAGGGCGGTTACGCCTACGAGGTTTCGACCTTCAGCGGCGACATCACCGACTGCTTCGACGCCAAACCCGAGCGCGCCGGCAAGTACATGCCCGGCAGCACGCTCGAGGGTACGCGCGGCGAGGGCACCGGCCACATGCACCTGAAGACCATGAGCGGCAACGTGCAGCTGTGCGATCGGCCGTGAGCGGCCGGGATCGCCGCCGGCGCCGTCCACCGGGCTCACATCAGGACGCCGACCGTCCGGCGTCGCCGTCTACGAGGCCCTCGCGTATCTCGGCGAGGGGCTCGAGCAGCGGCTGCAGTGCCTCGGCAGGCGGACGCCAGCGCCCGATCGAGCTGTGGAACAGCGGTAGGCGAACCTGGTGCTTGCTCGCGGTCCCGACCGGCCGGGCGGTCGCGTAGAAGGTCCGGCAGGCCTCGTCCCAGGCGAGGCCGCAGTGGTCCAGCATGCGGCGCACCTCGGGCTCGAAATTGCGCACCAGCGCTTCGTAGCGGACATCGAGCATCACCCCCGCCGGGAGCACGCGCCGCCAGTGCTGCATGGTGCGCGCATAGGCGCGGTAGTAGCGGCCGAGCTCGCCCAGATCGAAGGCGTACGGCACCTGCTCGAAGTAGGTCGCGAAGCAGGACAGGCAGGTGTCCACCGGATCGCGCCGGATGTGGATGATGCGCGCACGCGGCAACGCCAGGTGGATGAGTCCGACCAGACAGAAATTCATGAGCATCTTGTCGGTGATGCGCAGCGCGGCCGGAGCGCTGGCGCGCAGTGATCCGAGATAGTCCGCGGCGAGGCGGCGCAGCTGCTCGGCGCTGAGCGCCGGCACGGCCTGCGGATAGGGCTGCGCGGGCTCGTCGAGCCCCGCCTGCCGCAAGGCATTGTTGAAGTCCGGCCGCTCGCCGGCGCCAAACACCCCCGGCAGGCTCGCCAGCACCTGCTCGACCAGCGTCGAGCCGGACCGCGGCATGCCGACGATGAAGATCGGCAGCGTCGACTGGTCGCCGCCGCCGCTCTTCGCCTGCATCAGTGCGGCAGTGAAGATCTCGGGAATGCGCTCCAGCATGCGCAGCGTGGCCGCTTCGTCGTAGACAAGCTGCCGGCGCCGCAGCCGATTGCCGCGCACCAGCTGCTCGAAAGCGTGTTGCGGCGCACCGCTCTCCGCCAGCGCCTTGCCGAGCGCGAACGACATCATGATGCACTCCTCGTCGCTGCGTGCCGCGGGACCTGCAGCCAGCGACTCGAGCGTCGCCAGATGCGCATCGCCCGCGGCAACGGGCTGCATCGCCAGCAGTGCGCATAGCGCCCGCACGTCGTGCGGCTCGCGCTCGAGTGCGGCCGCGTATGCCCGGCGCGCCTCGTCCATGCGGCCGAGCTCCTGCAGCACGGCCCCGAGTCCGGTGTACGCCGCCACGCAATCCGCGTCCGCCGCGAGCGCGCTCCGGTAGGCCTCAAGGGCGGCAGTGTGGCAGCCGAGGGCGTGCTGCACGGCGCCGAGCGCCAGCCAGGTCGGCGCGTGCGCGGGAGCCAGGCTCGCGGCGCGCTCGTAGTGCGGCGCCGCCTCGGCCGGGCGGCGCAGCCCCTGCAGCGCCGCTGCACGGCCGCGATGCGCCTCGACATAGTCGGGATCGAGGGAGAGCGCGCGCGCGAGGGGCGCCAACGCCTCCTCGTAGCGTTCCAGCGCCACACACGCCGCCCCGAGCGCACAGTGGGCCTCGGCGTAGTCCGGATCGTTCACGACGGCGCGCGCGAAGCAGGCGCGTGCTTCCTCCGGGCTGCGGGCGAGCAGTGCGCAGCCGAGGCCGTAGTGCGACTCCGCGCGCCCGGGATCGAGCGCCAGCGCGCGCTCGTAGCCGGCAACGGAGGCGGTGTCGTCGCCCGCCATGTGCAGCGCGGTGGCGAGATTCGCGTGCCCCTCAGCGCTTTGCGGCTCCAGCTCGAGCGCGCGGCGCGTCGCGGCGAGCGCGCCCGCGACCTGGCCCTGCTGCAGGCGCAGCACCCCGAGCTGGCGCAGCAGAGGTGCGTCATCGCCGCCGTCACGCAGCAGCGCCAGGTACAGCCGCTCGGCCTCGTCGAGCCGCCCGGCCTCGTGGGCCGCGACGGCCGCCGCCATTCGCGCCGCGGCATCCTCGCGCATCGTCAGGGATAGGGCTCTTTACGCAGGTTGAAAGCGATCGAGATCCGCGGCCGGCCACCCTTGTGCGGATACACCATATGCGGCAGGTAACTCGGAAACAGGATCATCATCCCCGGCTCGGGTCGCAGCGTCGCGCTGGTCGGGACGAGCGGCGGCAGGAAGGTGTTGGCACGCCCCTGGCAGGGATCGAACAGCAGGATCGGCGTGCCGGCGGCCGCATCCTGCGGATCCCCGGTGTCGACGTAATAGGTACCCGACCAGGTGGAGCCGGGGTGCGTGTGGACGCGGTTGAAATCCCCGTCGCGGTTGACATTGACCCAGGCATACAGCGTCCAGCGCAGCATGCGCGGCGCGTGGCCGAACTCGGTCAACACGCGACGGCTCGCCTCATCGGCCATCGCGTACATGTGCTCGACGAGACGCCGCCCGGCATCGCCGCAGAACTCCAGCTGGCCGGTCTCGGAATGCCAGCCGCCGATGTTGGTCTTGTGCTCGCCGGTGGCGGCGCGTTCGTGCGCCAGGATCTGCTCGCGCAGCTCGCCATTCAGCTCGGCCGCATCGGCCCAGACATGCGAGAGCAGCGGAGTTGCGAACAGATTGGTGTGCTTGACGCCGCTGAGCTCAGCCATCGTTTGCACCTGCCAGCCTTGCAGCCGACCACCCCCGAAAATCGCCTGCTGCTATTCTACGCGACCAGGAGCTGAGCCATCCGGCGATCGATGCAGCGCAAGGACAAAGTCAAATCAGCTGGCGCGCCCACCGCTGCGCCGCAGGCGGCGTCCGCCAGCAGCCTGAGCGCCGAGGAGCGCGATCAACGCCTCTACCAGGCGGTGCTCGCCTACCGCAGTGCCCGCTACGCCGAGGCGGATGCGGCGGCGCGCGAGCTGCGCGCCGCGGTAGCGGATTTTTTCCCGGCGCTGCTCCTCGGCGGCATGGTCGCCGGCAAGTGCGGCCGCGGTGCCGAGGGCATCGCGCTGCTGCGCGAGGCGGTGGCGCTCGATCCGCAGTCCGCCGAGGCGCGCAGCGAGCTGGCGTCGCTGCTGCGCTCGGAGGGACGACACGATGCAGCCATCGCCGCCGCGAAGCAGGCGCTGCGGCTTAAGCCCGAGGATGCGGGAAACCACAACGATCTCGGGCTGTGCTATCTCGCTGCAGGCCGCGTGCCGCTCGCGATCAAGGAGCTCACGCGCGCGCTCGCCCTGAAGCCCGACGCGCCGATGTTTCATCACAACCTCGGCCTCGCGCTGCAGCAGCAGTCGCGCGACTTCGAGGCGATCGCCGCCTTTCGCCGCGCCGTGGCGCTCGACGGCGACAACACCGAGGCGCATGCGCATCTCGGCCAACTCCTCTACCAGCACGGTCAGCCGCAGGAGGCGACGCAGTGCTACGAGCGCGCGGCGGCGCTGCAGCCCAACCGTGCGGTGGCAGCGGTGCAGACGGCCGAGGCACTCGTGCAGCAGGGCCGCACCGCGGACGCCGAGAGCTGCCTGCGCACGACACTCGCCGCGGATCCGCAGGCGGATCTGGTGCACCAGGTGCTGGGAGTGCTGCTGCAGCGGCTGGGCCGTTTCGCGGAGGCGCGCGCCAGCCTCGAGCGCGCCATCGAGCTGCAGCCGCGGCGTATCTCCGCCTACGCGAGCCTGGTTCGCGGCCAGCGCATCGGCGCGGCGGATGCGCCGTTGGTCGCGGCCATGCAGCGCCTGGTCCACGAGCCGACGCTGCCGGCGCGCGATCGCAGCAGCCTGCATTTCGCGCTCGGCAAGGCCTGCGACGACCTGGGCGACTACAAGGCCGCGATCGGCCACTTCGACCGGGCGAACGAGATTGAGAGCGAGTGGATGCGCGCGGCCGGGCGCTGGTTCGACCGGCGCGCCCGCGCGGCGTTCGTCGATCAGATGATCGCCTCCTTTCCGCCCGGGCGCGGCGCGCGCGCGGTCGGCGGCTCGCGCAGCGAGCTGCCGGCGCTGATCGTCGGCATGCCGCGCTCGGGCACGACGCTGGTCGAGCAGATACTCTCGAATCACCGCGACATCGGCGCGGCCGGCGAGCTGAGCTATTGGACGGATTGGCCCGTCGCGGGGACGCCGATCGGCGCGCCGCCCGACGATGCGCGCGGGCGCGAGCTGGCCGAGAGCTACCTGGCACTGCTGCGCAAGGCGGCGCCGGACGCACGGCGCGTGACCGACAAGATGCCGGTCAACTTCCTGGTGCTCGGCCTCATCCATCGGCTGCTGCCGGCGGCGCGCATCATCCATTGCCGCCGCCATCCAGTCGACACCTGCCTGTCGATCTACTCGACACCGGTTGGCAATCCGCTCGATTTCGCGCACGACCGCAGCCACCTGGTGTTCTACTACGAGCAGTACCTGCGGCTCATGGCCCATTGGCGCGTGGTCATCCCGGCCGGGCAGCTGCTAGAGATCGATTACGAACGACTGGTGAGCGAGCCCGAGGAGGTGACACGCCGGCTGGTGGCGTTCTGCGGCCTCGAATGGGACGCGGCGTGCCTCGAGCACGAGCGCAGTGAGCACCTCATCATGACGCCGAGCGTGTGGCAGGCGCGCCAGCCGGTGTACCGCGATGCGCTCGAGCGCTGGCGCCGCTACGAGCCCTGGCTCGGCGCGTTCCGCCGGCTGCTGCCGGCGACTTAGGGAAGGTTTCCGATCCTCAAAAACAAAGCGGCTCTCCGGTGAGGGAGAGCCGCGATGAGGGTCAGCCGAATCAGCGCGTCTTCAGGGTATCTTGCGGCGACGACGTCCGAGGCTGAGCGCTGCGAGACCGGCGCCGAGCAGCCCGAGAGTCGCCGGCTCCGGCACGCCCTTGCCGCAGTTTCCGCCGCAGACGTTGGTGCCCGTGTAGATATTGGCCAGCGTGCCGGGGAAGACACCTGAATGGTTGTCGTAGATGGTCTCCGACAGGCCGTCCTGATCCAGCCCTTCCCAGCCGACGAACTTGCCGGCGACGTTGCCGCCACCCTGCGTGTTGTCCGGGCTGAACACCGAGGAGATGTGATGGCCGTTCCAGGTCGCCTCGAAGTTCACGTCGAAGTTGCCGACGAACGCGCAAATGGAGCTGGGGGCCCCGCTGCCCGTTTCGCCGCAGGTATGGCCGGCGAGGTCGGTAACTCCGCTGCCGGCCGCATTGCCGAGGGTGTCGTCGTAGTCGTAGGCGTACAGGGTGAGACCGGTGGGCGTGCTCACGGTTACACCGCCGCCGCCAAAGTTCAGGTGATAGACCGTGTTGGCCCCGATGGACGCCAGCGTGATGATCTCGACCGATGGCTTGCTGGCACCGGGATTGTAGGCAGCACCGGTAGTACCGGTGTTGCCCGCAACGTCCTGGTAGCCCGTCAGGGTCAGCGTGACGTTGGTGAAGGAATGCCCGGTCGGGTTCAGGATGAAGAGGTTCGGCGTGTCATACCTCGTGCCGTTAAACACCGAGTTTGTCAGCGTCGTGGTGTTCAGCAGGCCGCAGGCCGTGCTGCCGCAGGTCGCGTCGTAGGCGCCGATGACCGTCGCGACGAGCTGATTGGCATGGGTCGCATGGTTCATCATCATCATCGCGGCCGCGCCGACTGCAGTGAGTGCGACGCGTCCCTTGGTCGATTCGCCAAGAGCAGGAAGGCTATTCATGGCTGCTCGTTCCTTGGTTATCTTAAGTTGATGAGCCGGGCCGAATGCGCGGCATGGTACACCCGCAGCGGTCGGGCGTTAAAGAGTCCGGAGGCCTGGCACAGAGGCGGCGCGGAGGCGGCTGGGAGATTATGGTAAGTACCCGGAAAGATCCGGCGGAGGCGGTGGCGGTGGACGCAGGCCTGAAGCGCGGCAGCACGGGCGGAAAATCCCCCCTGAGGCGGACCTTGCCTGCCACGTCCGCTTTTGCCGCGGCGCTGCTCGGGTGGCACGAGCGCGCCGGGCGTCACGATCTTCCCTGGCAGCAGCACCCCACGGCCTACCGGGTGTGGGTGTCGGAAGTCATGCTGCAGCAGACGCAGGTCGCCACCGTCATTCCCTTTTACCTGCGCTTCATGGCGCGTTTCCCGCACGTGCGGGCGCTCGCCGACGCGCCGCTCGACGAAGTGCTGCACGTGTGGTCGGGGCTCGGCTACTACGCGCGCGCCCGCAACCTGCAGCGCGCCGCCGTCCGCGTCCGCGACGAGCACCAGGGGGAATTCCCGCTGCGCTTCGAGCAGATCGCGGCCCTGCCGGGAATCGGCCGCTCGACGGCCGGCGCGATTCTCGCGCTGTGCCGCGGCGAGCGCCTGCCGATCCTCGACGGCAACGCGCGCCGCGTGCTGGCGCGCTACTTCGGTGTTGCGGGAGCGCGCACCGAGCCTGCGGCCGGCAAGCGGCTGTGGGAGCTGGCCGAGCGCTGCACCCCACAGCAGCGGGTGAGCGAGTACACGCAGGCGATCATGGATCTCGGCGCGACCGTGTGCGTGCGCCGCCGGCCGCTGTGTACGCAGTGTCCGTTGAGCGCGGGGTGCTACGCGCAGCGCACCGGCCGCCAGCACGAGCTGCCCGCGCCGCACCGTGCCCGCGCGCGCCGCCTCCGCCGTGCATTCATGGTCGTGGCGCTCGCAGACCCGCAGACGGTGTGGCTCGAGCGGCGGCCGGAGAGCGGCGTGTGGGGCGGACTGTGGTGTCTGCCGGAGTTCGCGACGGCCACCGCGGCCACGGCGTTCGTCCGCAACAGCCTGCAGGCTGCCGCGCCGCCGCAGCCGCTCGCCGCGCTCGAGCACGCGTTCACGCACTTCGATCTCACCATCACACCGCTGCTGGTGCAGTGTGCCCGCAGCGCGGCGGTCATGGAGGAGGGTGCGGGCCTCTGGTATAACCTGCGTGAGCCGGCGCGCATCGGCTTGCCAGCGCCCATCACGGCGCTGCTGGCGCGTCTCGCCACCGATACGCTCTTCGATGTGCGCACGGCGTGAGCGCAAGGCTGCGGAGGAAACTATGGCGCGCGTGGTGCAGTGTGTAGTGCTGAAGCGCGAGGCGCCGGGGCTCGAGCGGCCGCCCTATCCGGGCGAGCTCGGCAAACGCATCTTCGAGCAGGTCTCGAAGGAGGCCTGGGCGCGCTGGCTGCCGCACCAGACGATGCTGATCAACGAGTACCGGCTCACGCCCATCGAGCCCAAGGCGCGCAAGTTCCTCGAGGCCGAAATGGAGAAGTTCTTCTTCGGCGAAGGCTCAAAGGCACCGGAAGGCTACCAGCCGCCCAAGGACAGTTAGCAAGGAGACGCCATGCCGCTCGTCACGCTGACGGTGCGTAAGCCCAAGCCGGCCGAATTCAAGGCAGCGGTGCTCGATGCCGTGCACGCCGCGCTCGTCTCATCCGGCGTTCCGGCTGCCGACAGGTTTCAGCGCGTCCTCGAACTCAGCGAAGCGGATTTCCGCTTCGATCCGGGGTATCCGGATCTCAGCAGCCCACGTAACGCCGACTTTCTGCTCATCGAGATCCTCTGGTCGGTAGGGCGCAGCGTCAAGGTGAAGAAGAAACTGCTCGCGGAGCTCATGGAGAACCTGGCGCACGCGGGCGTGAATGGCGAGCACGTGATGGTGTGCTTCAAGGAAACCGCCTGGGAGAACTGGTCCTTCGGCGGCGGCCGTCTGATCCACACCTGAAGGAGCGCCTGACCCAAAGGCCGGCGCGTGCCGCGCGCCGCGCGGCTCCTACAGGTGAATCAGGCCGCGCCGATGCGCTACCGCCACGGCCTCGGTGCGGCTGATGGCGTCGAGCTTGGTCAGAATCGCCTTGACGTGCGTCTTGGCGGTGCCTTCGGTGATCGACAACCGCCGCGCGATGTCCTTGTTGCTGCGTCCCTCGGCGACCAGCTGCAGCACATCGAGCTCGCGTTGCGTGAGGCTGGGCTTGGCCATGCGCTGCAGCGCCTTCGCCGCCACCGTCGAGGACGTGTAGGGCCGGTCCTCGCTCACCGCACGGATCGCGGCGAGGATTTCCTGGCGAGGCGCGTCCTTCAGCAGGTAGCCCTTCGCCCCCTGCGACAGGCACTGGAAAATGTCCTCATCGCCGTCGTAGGTCGTCATGATGAGGATGCACGCCTTGGGATTGATCTCGAGCACCCGCTGCACCACCGCGACGCCGTCGCGCTTGGGCATGCGCAGGTCGAGCACCATGACGTCGGGGCGATGCTGCTCGTAGAGCGCGATCGCCTCCTCGCCGTCGCCGGCCTCACCGACCACTTCCATGTCCGCCTGCTGATTGACCATGGCGACCAGCCCGTCGCGCACCACGGGGTGATCGTCCGCGAGGACTACGCGAATGTGGTCTTTCACGACCGCCGCCATTAGGAGGCCCGCTTCAGCATGCGCACGCTGACACGCGTGCCGCGCCCCGGCGAGCTGTCGATCTGCCATTCCCCGCCGATCGCCCCGGCGCGCTGGCGCATGCTCGCTAGTCCGTAGCCCTGCCGCGCGGACTGCTCCGGGCTTTGCTCCATGCCGGTGCCGTCGTCCTGCACGGCGAGTGTCCAGTGCGTGTCCTCATCCGACATCGTGATGCGCACCAGGCGCGGGCGGGCGTGCCGCACGGCGTTGCTTACCGCTTCCTGCGAGATGCGCAGCAGCTCGTGCTCGTGCTCGGGCTTGAGTCCCGTGTTGCTCAGGCCGCCTTCGAACGTACAGGTGACGCCACCCGGCACGGTGGAGCGGTCGGCGAGCTGGCGCAGCGCGAGCTCCAGGCCCGCGCGGCGCGTCTGGTCGAGCCGCAGCGCCATGACCGAGCGACGCGCTTCCGCGAGACCGTCGCGGGCCAGCTCGCGGATACGCGAGAGCGTGATTGCAAGCTCCGAGCCGCGCTTCCTGCAGGAGGGAAACTCCTCCACTGCCCCGAGCTGCAGCAGGATCCCGGTGAAGGCCTGCGCCAGGCCGTCGTGAATCTCCTGGCCGATGCGCGTGCGCTCCACGAGGACCGCGGCCTCCTTGGCGGAATAGGCGAGACGGGTGAGCTGCACGGCGAGGGTCGCCTGCTGGGCGAGCGCCACGAGCAGCTCGCTCCTGCGCACGTCCTGGGCGGCGCGCCGGAAGCTCAGCACCAGGAAGCCGACGCTGCGCGCGCCGAAGACCAGCGGATACAGTATGGTGCCGACCGCGCCGACGCGGCGGTGAAAATCCAGCACGCCCGGCCAGAGCTCCGTCGTCTGCAGCCCGATGTCGAGATACAGCGGCGCACGCAGCTCCGCGAACCGCGCGGTGAAGGTCGATCCGGCCACCGGCACGCTCGCGGCAAAGGTCGGGGCGGCGAGCTGTCCGTCACGCACATGCGCGACGACGCGCCACTCCTGCACCGACTCCTTGAGCACGATGACCGCGCCCGAGGTGGCGTCGAACTGGCGAGTCGCCTCGAGCAGCATGTGGCCCATGAAACTGTGCAGATCGCTTTCGCCGGCCAGCCGCTCGAGGTTCCCGCGGATCACCGCGTTTGCCTTGGCGAGCTCGGCGACACGCTCCTCGGCGGTGCGCTCGCGCTCGCGCCGCACGTCGTCCACCAGGCGCTCGCGATGCAGGGCGGCGCCGATCACGCCGGCGGCAGTCTCGAGCGCCGCCAGCTCGGAGGCGTCGATGGCGCGGTGCTGGCGGGTGTTGTCGAAGCCCACCACCCCGGTGAACTCGCCAGCAACGAAAATCGGTACGATCGCCTTGGTCTTCGTGCCGATGCCTTCGATACCCAACAGCACCTGGCCCGCGGACATCTCGTCCTTGCTGAAACAGACACTGCGACCGGCGCGCAGCTCGGCGCACAAGGCGGCGAAGTTACGCTCATCGCAGCTGCACGGCGCGGACTCCTGCAGCGACGAGGTCACCCCTTCGGCGGTCCACTCGTTCACCACGACCAGCAGCCGCTCGCCGTTGGGGCCGGTGCGGGCCTCCATCAGGTTGACGCGGTCGACATGTGCCGCCTCGCCGATCAGTCCGAGCACGCCGGGGATCGCGGCGCGCACGTCGGGCGCCTCGAGCAGCAGCCGGCTCGCCTTCGCCGAAGCAGTCAGCAGCCGCTCGCGGGCCCGCAGCGACTCGTTGACGCGCGTCAGCGTCTCTGCGCCCGGCGCGGCCAGGGTTTCAGGTTCCAGCAGGGCGACGGTGGCGTTCATGTGGGTCGGCCCCCTCGCGGGCAACGGCAAGGGGGAAAGTGTAGCGCGACCCGCACGCCACCGGTCCGGACGGACCCTCCTCTCTACCTTAAGGGGGAGCGTAAGGGACTCCTCCGGGGGGCCAGACCCCACCGGCGCGCGTCTGACGGCCATGCCCGCTAGCCGATGAAGACCGCGGCGAGCGCCGCCAGGGCGATCAGCGTAATCACCGCGGCGAGCGCGGTGCTGAAGCTGAGGTTGCTGTCTGTCACGGCGCACCCCGATTGCGGGTGCGGCCGCTGCTCGGAGTGGATATATAAGAGTGAGTCACAATGGCCTCCCGGGGAATCGGTGTGGAGGTCATTGTCGTTGCCCGTGCCCTGGCGCGAATCGCGCGTACAGGAGGGCACGAAGGTCCCCGCCGGGGGGCACGCCACTCTCTCGCAGGAGTGAGGCGGGCGGCCGGTGGGCAATGGCGCGCGGTGGCGAGCGCCACTGCCGCGTGACGGATCAATGACTTAAGGGGCGTGATTTCTTGACGACCCGAGCCCCTGCCGGTCTAATACGCGCCCTTCCGTCTTCGGCGGCCAGGTAGCTCAGTTGGTAGAGCAGCGGACTGAAAATCCGCGTGTCGGTGGTTCGATTCCGCCCCTGGCCACCACTCAAATCGGGTCCATTCCGGTTGGATAGGTGGCGTTCTATACCGGAGACATGGGTAACAGTT
>Ga0210393_10001038_pt1 | contig 23806 bp, 21 predicted proteins | sample IncBWC27OmetaG_FD_160068 | JGI IMG/M metagenome (GOLD analysis project Ga0210393, IMG submission 160068) | Forest soil microbial communities from Barre Woods Harvard Forest LTER site, Petersham, Massachusetts, United States - Inc-BW-C-27-O ... | reverse complement strand
CGCGATGTATCGAAACCGTTCGAAAATTGTGCGGCCTCGTCAAGCGATCAGGCGTCGATCCCTACTTGTATTAGAATTCCCGCTTGGGTGGCTGTTGCTCCGCTCCGACGCGACCCACCGTCACCACGGCATCGAAATAACTCTCTCCGCGGACCGGCGCGCCGGCCATCCGGCGAAGGGTTGCGATCTGTCCGACGTGCGTCAACGCATCGGCAATTGGGCCCTGGAGGAGTTTTTCCGGGGTAGCATGCAGGGGCTCGGAAGAGGCCAGATATTGGTCAAAACGCTCTAACGCTGCAAAAAAACGGTCGGTTTCTTTTTCCCAGGTAAGCGGGGTAGAGTCCTTCCAAGTCCGCTTGCCAGCAGCGATCGAGAGTCCCCAGTCAAGCAGGTCCCCGATGTGAGCCAGAATATTTCCCGGAGTACGCACGCCCTCAGCGGCGTGAAAATTAGCGAAAGATTCTGACGCATTACGGATCGCCTTGGCTCCGCGATAGGCCAGTGTGGCGAGGCCGTGGCGAAGCAATTCACGTTTGGGATCTGAGTTCGAAGAGCTATTCATGGACACACCATACACTGTCCTCAGGAGAGAGGAAAAGCATGCCGAAAGATGCAACCCAGCCCGGTTCCGTGAGCCGCGAGAATGCCGAGCACTACCGTTGGGGAAGCGATTGCGACGGCTGGCATCTGGTCAAGGATGAGCACCTGAGTGTGATCGAAGAGTTCATGCCCTCCGGGGCCTGCGAGGTGCGCCACTACCACCAGAGGGCGCAGCAATTTTTCTACATTCTCTCCGGCGAGGTAATGATGGAGGTCGAGGGGCGAACCACGTTACTAGCCGCGGGCACGGGAATCCGCGTCCTCCCCGGAGCTCGTCACCAGATATGCAATCCGTCCTCGGGCTCGGTGCGATTTCTGGTCATCTCACAGCCGCCCAGCCATGGCGACCGGTTCACGGAATGATCCGCCATGGAATCGTCGGAATCGTTTTTAATTTCTTACGTTTCCCTCTCACCGGCTTCGGCTGAGGCAGGCAAGTTCAGGTCTATAAAAACAAATCCATCGCGCGTCACTACGTTTCCGCTTTGTACCGGGATGGCGTTCGCAAACATGGGACCGTCATACACAAAGGTGTGAAACTCGCCGTTTTCTCCGCAGGGATCGATTCCGGGTGGAAACTCGTCAACCAGTTGTTGATTCAAGTCACGTCCGGCAAACGAAGGGGGTAGTTTTCGAGGATCTAGACAAACGATTCGACTCCGCACTCCATCAGCCCACATATCTTTGATCAACTGCCCGGTATCAATTTTCCACAAAGGAAACAGCGGTTTGAGTTCAAGTCCGCGCATGCGGTCTTCGCGATATTGCCGCACGTCCTCAAGAAAGAGATCGCCGAAGGCAACGACATCCACGCCGGCGTCAGTCGCTCTTGCGTAGGCCGAGTTCATGGCCGCTTCGTATTCCTGGTTGGAACATGGCCAGGGCAATGGAACTTTCCACAAAGGGAGCCCGGCGGCGGCGGCCTGGGCCTCGACCAGTTCACGGCGAACTCCATGCATTGCGACACGGTCGAAGTTAGAGTTGATCGTAGTCAGAAGGCCGACGATTTCGTATTCGTTCGATCGACGCAGAACCTGAAGAGCCCAAGCGCTGTCTTTGCCGCTGCTCCAGGATACGAGAGCCTTTTTCCTCAAACCTATCATTTTTGTTTACGATGGCTTGCGCCGAATCACGCCAGCTGCGAGTATCGCGCCGCTCAGTCGCGCTCCCAGGCGACGGGCAAATTGCATATCCAGAAATCTTTCCATCTGCCGCGCGAAACCGGGTCCGTAGCCATACCACCAAACTTTCTTTATTCCGGGCATCAAATCTATATCCAGATATTTCAGGCGGACCATTTCCTCCAGCCCAAAGCGGCCGTGGGCTCGGCCAATGCCACTCGACTTGACGCCGCCGTGCGGGGCTTCGCTGATGCCAAAGCACGAAATCACATCATTCACCATCACAGTGCCGGCGCGGATGCGGCGGGCCAGCCGTTCCCCACGGGCGCTGTCGCGCGTCCAAACACTCGCCGCCAAACCGAATTCGGAATCGTTGGCCAGCCGTATGGCTTCGTCGTCGCTGTCGAATGCCGCGACCGCCAGCACCGGACCAAAGGTTTCTTCTTGCATGACGCGCATTTCGTGGGTCACATCCCCGAGAACGGTGGGCTCATAAAAATTCGGCCCGAGGTCCGGAAGCCGTGAGCCTCCTGCTAAAACCCGCGCCCCACGCGCCACAGCGTCTTGCACGTGGGTTTCTACAATTTGCACCTGGCGCTCGTGAATCATAGGTCCCACGTCGGTTTCGGGGTCAAGCCCCTCGCCAACCCGGAGTTTCTTCGTCTTTTCTGCGCACGAAGCCAGAAACTCTCCGTACAGACTGCGATGCACATAGCAGCGTTCTACCGATAAGCAAGTCTGGCCGGCATTTACAAACGCACCCCAAACCGCCGCGCTCGAGGCCACGTCTATATCGGCATCATCCAGCACCAGCATGGGATCTTTGCCGCCCAGTTCCAATACCACTGGCAGCAACTGCTCAGCCGCAGCTATCGCAATGCGTCTGCCGGTCGCGACGCTGCCTGTGAACACCAGCTTGTCGATTCTCGAACGGATCAACGCCGCGCCGGTCATGCCGTCCCCCACCACGACGCGGAAAACAGCTTCAGGCACGCCCGCCGCGTGCAGCAGCGACTGCAGTTCCAACGCCACCAGAGAAGTAAATTCTGAAGGCTTCAGCAGCACCGCGTTGCCGGCTACCAGAGCAGCCAGCGTCTCCGTGGCAGGAATCGAGAATGGATAGTTCCAGGGAGAGATAATCCCTATAACGCCGTGGGGTTCACGTACCAACCTCCCGGTCTTGAGCTTGGCCGCAAGATTTCCGTGAGGCAAGGGCTCGTCCCGCAGCAGGCGGTAGGCATGGTCGATGAGGAAGCGCGCGGCGTCGAGCACCACCAGCACTTCGGTAGTCAACGCTTCCGCCACAGGCTTGCCAGCTTCGCGCGCGATGGCCTTGGCGATCTCTGATTTCTTTTCATGCAGCTTGCGCTGGAATTCGCGCAACACGGCGACGCGCTTACGCACTCCGGTCCCGGCCCACGACGGCTGCGCCGCCCGGGCCAGCGCCACCGCAGCCAGCATCTCGCTCTCGCCCGCGCATTCCAGCTCGCCCAGAATTTCGCCAGTCGCCGGATTTACCGACGAAACTCTCCGTGCCCCGACTTGTAAGTCTGTGGCCATTCCAAGAATCCGCTGGGACTTTGCTTTGCTGGCTGCGCCTTGCCTGCGGCAGCCCGCCGCCGGCACATCGTTCCATCCAGCACCGATTAGTACTCTACATTTACCAGATAGAGCCCGCCAGCTGGTGCCGTGGCTCCCGCAGCTGATCGATTGCAGGCCTGAAGAATTCGCGTCAAATCGTCAACCGGCAACGTCTCTTTCCCCACCAGAATAAAAGTCCCGACCAGATTGCGAACCATATGGTGCAAGAATCCTGAACCCCTCACCGTGTAGACAAACTCCTCTCCCTGCCGCTCCCAGGTCGAAGAAAGAATGCGCCGTAGATTAGACACGGGTGGGCCTTCGCGTTGCTCGGGATCCACCGCCGCAAACGACGTGAAGTCGTGCTCGCCTTCCACCAGTGCCGCCGCACGCGCCATCGCAGGTTCGTCCAAGGGATAGGGGTAATGCCACACGTACCGTGCCAAAAACGGCGTACAGATTTGCGCGCGACAAATTCGATAGCGATATGTCTTAGCCCGCGCCGAGTGCCGCGCATGAAAATCGGTCGCGGCTTCTTCCACCTGCAGAACCCTCACCGACGCAGGCAATCCATCATTCAGCGCCTTCACGAAGTTTGCAGTAGGGACAGAGGACTCGGTGACAAATGTCACAACCTGGGCCAGGGCATGCACACCCGCGTCGGTTCGACCGGAACCTTGCGGCAAGACCTTTTCGCCGGTAATTCGTCCAATGGCTGAGGCAAGTGTGCCTTGCACCGTGACAGCATCGGGCTGCACTTGCCAGCCGGAGAAATCCGATCCGTCGTAGGAAAGAATCAGTTTGAGGTTACGCATGCGATCTTTCGAGTCCTTCAGCAGCGGCCTTTCATCCAAAGCACTTCTCAGGCTGCAGTTTCTTACTTTGGCGAAGGAGAGTGGATTTCAACCAGCATTGCGAGGACTTTATCAGTTTCCGCTTTACGGAACGCTCAAAAGGATCCGGCAAATCGGATATACTGTTGCGTCTCATCAACTTTCGTCTCTGGAAAAAATTCCCGCGGTTCGCGAGGATCTTGGCACCGAAGGGCTGGGTGGCGACATTCCTTCGCGAAGGCGTCCCAGTACGCACCTTTCAAGGGCTTCCTTTTTCAGGAACCTAGGTGCCTCCAGTTGCGTACTAAGGTCTGAGTAGAATTTCCATTTTGCACTGTTCGGCAATCTCGCGTCACAACAACTCTTTTTGCTGCAAGGCCATAACGAACGGAGATGAATAGATGCCATTCGCACGCATAGCCTCCAATATCCGGCTGATCGCCGCCGCGGTTCTATTTGGGACAATGACGATCGCCCTCTGGGCGCAGGAACCGCCGGCGGCGCCTACTCCGCAAAATACGCCGGAGGCACGGCCGCTGCCGGTTCTGAACTATTCTCAGCCGGTATCGCATTTTCCGAATCCGATTGGGCCGTACTCGCCACGGCATGTGGTTGCCCCTAATCTCGCCAACACGGCGCGCATTGATTCCCTGATGCACGATGGCAAGGTTTATCTTTCGCTCAATGACGCCATCGCTTTGGCGCTGGAAAATAATCTCGACGTCGCCATCGCCCGCTACAATTTGAACATTGCCGACACCGATGTACTGCGCGCCAAAGCCGGCGCTAACATTCTCGGCGTCAATGCCGGAGTGGTGCAGAACACTCCCGGCGGTGGCGTCGGCGGCATCGGTGCAACGGCCGGGGCTTCCACCGGCGGCACCAGTCTCGGGGCGGGCGGAATAGGCGCCGGCACCAATGGGTTGGTCAGTTCGACGCTGGGTCTGGGACCACTCATCACCAGCTTCGATCCGGTGATCACCGGAACGCTGCAGGAAGATCATTCGGAAAGCGTATCGTCGAGCTTGTTTAACGGCGTGCCGATTCTTGCACAGAATACAGGCACCGTGAATTTTTCCTATAACCAGGGCTTTAGTTGGGGTACCAATTTGCAAGTGGGGTTCAACAATAGCCGTATCACTTCGAACGTCCCTTTTAACACATTCAGCCCGCTCATTAACTCGGCGCTTCGCGTTCAGCTGACCCAGCATCTGCTGCAAGGCTTTGGACTTCCCGCCAATACCCGCTTCATTCACATTGCGAAAAATAACCGCGAACTCACAGACGTTGCCTTTCGCTTGCAGATCATCGACAGTGTCGATCAGATCGAACTTATCTATTGGGATCTGGTCTACGCGTACGAAAACGCCCGCGTGCAAAACGAATCACTGACCTTCGCCCAGAAAACTTTGTCAGATACGAAGAAGCAGGTGGAGATCGGCAGCCTGGCTCCCATTGAAACGGTTCGGGCGCAGAGCACGGTCGCTCAAGACCAACAACTCGTCACCACCGCGCAAACCAATCTGCAGCTAGAGCAATTGCTGATGAAGAATGCGCTCACCCGCAATTTGAAGGATCCCGTGCTGGCCACCGCCGAGGTGATTCCCACTTCCACGATTGCGATTCCGGCAGAGGAACAGATCCTGCCGACCGAGGATCTGATCAACGACGCATTACGCCATCGCGCAGAACTGGTCGAAACCCGCATCGATTTGAATAGCCGCGATTATAGTAACAAGGCGGTACGAAGCGCCCTGCTTCCCACGCTCGATCTGTTTGCTTACTATGGCGGATCAGGACTTGGCGGCTCACAGAACCCTGCCAACCTCTGCCAGGATCAAACTGCCGAACAGCGGCAGCTCGGCTTCTGCGCCGGACCAAATCCTGACAACAACGAGCAAGTCCTCATTCCGACCGCCGGCTCCACCAGCATTGGTGGGACCTGGAACCAACTCGTGAACTCCACCGCTCCCGATAAGGGCGTCGGCCTGTCACTCAACATTCCCCTGCGTAATCGCGCTGCGCAAGCCGTACAGGTCCGCTCGGAACTGGAATACCGGCAGGCTCAAATGCGCCAGCAGCAGATCGAGAACCAGGTCGGCATCGAGGTTCGTAACGCACAGTATGCCGTGCAACAGAACCGCGCCAGCGTGGAGTCGGCCAAAGCCGCTCTCGACCTTGCCCGTCAATCATTGGACGCGGAGCAGAAGAAATATCAGTTTGGCACTTCCACCACAACCCTGGTCCTGCAGTATCAGAGCCAACTGGCGACCGCCGAATCGACCTTGGTGAATGCCACCGTGGCTTATGAAAAGTCCCGCATTGAGTTGGACCGCGCCACTGGAACGCTGCTCGATCACAATGGCATCAGCGTGGACGACGCCGCCCGCGGCCAGGTCACGCGCATGCCCAACGTACCCTATATTGCTCCGCGGAAGGACTTGCCTTCGGTAGCGCAGCCCGTGCCGCAGGCCACTGCTCCGCAACCACCTCAGTAGGTATTCCGAGAAAAAAACCGGACGCGGTGCTCAGCCGCGTCCAGTTCCTCCCAACAATTCTTTACAATCTGCTACGGTTTACCGCGCTTCATGCCGCTAAGATGGAATGACGTCCTGCATGACTTGCGCATCCAACCAGATTTTGAAATCTGTCTTGTTTCTCAATATGATGCACGACCGTTCCTGGCCAAGGAGCCGAACTATGTCTTTGTCTTTGCTTCCGCACCAACGGACTGCGGCCCTTTCGCGTTCCGCCGCACTGTTTACGACCCTTGTGATTTTGTCCTGCATGCAGCTGGCGCTGTCTTTGTGCGCACAGGATGTTCCCGCCGCACCAGCGCCGCAATCTGCGACGGTTCCGGCACCGCCCGAACTGATTCACTTGCAGGACTACTCGAAGCCGCGCTCGTCGTTTCCCCGCGTTCTCGAACCCTATCGTGCGCAAGAGTTGGCGCAGCCCAATCTGGCAAACTCGCCGCGTATCGACGGGCTCATGCGCGACGGCAAAATCTACCTCTCGATTGACGACGCCGTCGCCCTGACGCTCGAGAACAATCTCGATATCGATATTGCCCGCTACAACCTCAACATCGCAGACACCGATTACTTACGCGCCAAGTCGGGGGCTAACATCCTCGGCATCAATACCGGCGTCGTGCAGAATACGCCCGGAGGAGGCGTAGGCGGTCTGGGCGGGACGGTAGGCTCCGGCACCGGAGGCACAACCGTGGCCGCAGGCGGCGCGGGAACGGGGACTAACGGCCTGGTTAGCTCCACGCTGGGACTCGGCTCGCCGATCACCAGTTTCGATCCCGTTCTCACCGGCACACTGCAAATCGATAAGAACAACACCGAATCCGTCAGCAGTCTTGCCCCGGTACCCATACTTGCTCAGAACACTTACACTGCCGATTTGGCCTACACCCAGGGATTTCAGTGGGGCACTACTTTCACGGCTGGATTCAACAATACCCACGTCACGACAAACAGTCCCACGAGTCTGCTGACACCGGATTTGAGCGCCAATTTTCAGGTCAAGATCACGCAAAACCTGCTGCAAGGCTTCGGCGCAGGACCCAATCTGCGCTTCATCCGCATCGCCAAGAATAATCGGGAAATCTCCGACGTCGCCTTCCGTTTGCAAATTATCACTACCGTCGATCAGATCGAGAATATGTACTGGGATCTGGTGTTCGCTTACGAAAACCTGCGAGTGCAAGAGGAGGCTCTTGCTTACGGGCAGAAAGCGCTCGACGACTCCAAGAGTCAGGCGCGAGTCGGCACCGCCCCGCCCATTCAGGTCGTGAGCGCGCAAAGTACGGTATCAACCGACCAGCAGAACCTGATTGTGGCGCAAAACAATCTGCAACTGCAAGAGTTGCTGATGAAGAATGCGCTCAGCCGCAGCATCGAAGATCCGACCTTGGCCGAAGCCGACGTTATTCCCACATCCACCATGCAGATTCCGCAACTGGAAGCGGTCGTTCCCACGCAAGATCTGATCAATCAGGCTCTCGACCATCGCGCCGAACTCGTGGAATCGCGCATCGATCTGAACTCCCGCGACCTGAGCAGCAAGGCCGTCCGCAACGCCCTGCTCCCTACGCTCGATGCCTTCGCGTATTACGGCGGATCCGGAGTCGGCGGAAATCTGGCTCTTCCCGCTTGCCCGCCAGGTACGATCACCTCCCGGTGCTACACCACCCTTCCACCGCCCTTCGAGTCTACAAATACCGTTGGCTACGGTGGCACCCTGAACCAGCTGGTCAACTCAACTTCTCCCGACAAGGGCGTCGGCTTGACGCTGAACATTCCTTTGCGCAATCGGCAAGCGCAGGCTAACCAGGTGCGCGCGGAACTCGAATACCGCCAGGCCCAGGTGCGGCTGCATCAACTGGAAAATCAAGTACGCATCGAAGTCCGCAATGCTCAATTTGATGTAAAACAAAATCGCGCCTCGGTACAGGCGGCCCAGTACGCCGTCGACTTCGCCCGCCAAACGCTGGACGCCGATCAGCAAAAGCTGAAAGTTGGACTGACTACGGAGACCGCGATTCTGCAGGATGCTTCCGTGCTGACCACCTCGGAGTCGAATCTGGTTTCGGCAAAAGCGGCGTATGAAAAGTCATGCATCGAACTCGACCGTGCAACGGGCTTGCTGCTCGACCACTCCAACATTGATGTCGCCGACGCAACCCGGGGCCAGGTCAAGCATCTGCCCAACGTGCCTTATGTCGCTCCCCGGCAGGATGTAACTCCCGGCGATGGAACGGCTCAACCGCAAGCGCAGCCGACTCAGCCACCGCCATCATAGCTGCGGCGGCGGCCCAGCACGAAGGCGCGGCTGACATACCGCGCTCCGATGATCCTGCGGATTCTCTGTTCCGGGCTTAACGTTGTATTCTTCCTCCCGTGACCTTGTCCGTCGTTATCATTACCTATAACGAAGAAGCGAACCTCGGCCGCACGCTCGAAAGCGTGCAGCCGCTGGTGAGCAACGGCAAGGGAGAAGTCATCGTCGTTGACTCCGGCTCGACCGACCGCACCGTCGAGGTCGCGAAGTCATTCGCCGCGAGAGTGTTCATCGAGGAATGGAAAGGCTACGCCGCCCAGAAGAACTCGGCGATCGACAAAGCTATCGGGGATTGGGTTCTGAGTCTGGATGCGGACGAGGAAGTCGACCGGGATTTGCAGCAAGCGCTCGGAGATACCGTGGACGGGCTGGAGCGGGTCGCGGCCCTCCAGCAAGCGAAGGCTCATGACCTAACAGTGGAAGATGCGAGATCTGACGGGGAGTATCCCATTAACACCATCCTGGATGGCGGCTTCAGCGGCCTCTGGGTGCCTCGCAAGAATCAGTTCCTCGGTCGCTGGCTGAGGCACGGAGGGTTCTGGCCTGACCCGAAGCTACGTTTCTTCCGCCGAGGAAGCGGAAGATTTGAAGACCGCGCTGTGCACGAAGACGTTCGGCTCGACGGCAAGACCGGGCAAATTCGGTACGGCTCGCTCATTCACCATTCCTACCCAACGCTCTCCGACTACATCGAGCACATGAACCGCTACTCGTCGCTGGGCGCGGAGATGGTTGTAGCCAGGGGCAAAGTCCGATTCAGCGTGATCAACATTGCGGCGCGTCCGCTGGCAACTTTCGTTTACAACTATTTGTTCCGACTCGGCTTTCTCGACGGCCGAGAAGGGCTTTTATTGCACCTCTACCACGCTGCCTACGTCTCGTGGAAATATGCCAAGGCCTGGGAGCTTTCGCGGAAGCAGCCTTGATACCCGCCGGGGCGCTGCCAAGCCACTTCCCTGCAGATTATTTCCGGTCCCGTGCAGACCGACCGGTCGTTTTGACGGTGCCCTCCGCCTTGCCCGGTCGCGCTCGCTTCCCTATCATCACAACAGAACACTGGGGTTCGTATGGAAAAAAAGCAATCCAAGCCGCGGGTCGCGGAAAATCCCGTGGCTGACGTTTTCGAGAATCGCCATCCTTCAGACGCCGAAAAGAATTGGGCGGAAAAAACACTCGCGCCTACCCTCGAAAAGGCTCCCGAACGGCCGATCGGGGCACCCACGGGAATAAATGTCGACGAGCACGGACAGGCTCGCTTTACTACCGTTTCCGGAGTACCCATCCGCCGGCTTTATACGCAAGCTGACCTTCCCGAAGACTGGGGCGAGGAGAAATATCTCGGCTACCCGGGCCAAGCCCCGTATACCCGCGGCATTCATGCCACCGGATATCGCGGCAAATTATTTACCATGCGACAGTTCTCCGGCTTCGCTTCGCCCGAGGAGACCAATCAGCGCTACAAGTATCTGCTCGAGCACGGCGGCGGCGGGCTTTCCGTAGCCTTCGATTTGCCCACCCTGATGGGTTACGACTCCGATCATCCGGCAAGCGAGGGCGAAGTGGGCAAGTGTGGCGTTGCCATCGATTCGCTCGAAGACATGGAAATTCTTTTTGGCGGCATCGATCTGGAAAAGACAACCGTCTCGATGACCATCAATTCACCCGCGTCGGTGTTGTGGGCGATGTATCTTGTGGTCGCGGAGAAACAGGGCGCCGACTGGAAAAAGATTTCGGGCACCATTCAAAATGACATTCTCAAGGAATACATCGCGCAGAAGGAATATATCTATCCGCCCGCGCCGTCAATGCGGCTGGTAATCGATACGTTCGAGTTCGGATCGAAATTTACTCCGCGCTTCAATACCATTTCGATCAGCGGGTATCACATCCGCGAGGCCGGGTCCACGGCGCTGCAGGAACTGGCCTTTACTTTGTACGACGGTGTGGAATACGTGGAGTGGGCAAAGCGGCGCGGACTCGACGTAGACGACTTCGGTCCGAGGCTCAGCTTTTTCTTCAACGCGCACAACGATTTCTTCGAAGAGATTGCCAAATACCGGGCCGCACGGAAGATTTGGGCCCAGGTCATGAAAGAACGATTCGGTGCGAAAAACGCACGCACCTGGCTTATGCGATTTCACACGCAAACAGCGGGTGTCTCGCTCCCGGCACAGCAACCCATGAACAACATTGCGCGTGTAGCCCTGCAGGCTCTAGCTGCGGTGCTGGGAGGAACCCAATCGCTGCACTGCGACTCCTACGACGAAGCGCTGGCCTTGCCGACTGAAGAGGCGGCGCGGATCGCATTGCGCACTCAGCAGATCATCGCCTATGAATCGGGCGTAACCCACACCGTCGATCCTCTGGGCGGCTCGTATTTCTTGGAAACTTTAACTCTGGAGATGGAAAAGGGAGCGTTCGAATACTTCCGCAAACTCGATGCCATGGGCGGTATGGTGAACGCCATCGAAGGCGGCTATCCCCAAAAGGAGATTGCGGAAGCGTCCTACCAGTACCAGCGTGCGGCTGAAGCCAAAGAGAAAGTCATTGTCGGCGTGAACGAGTTCGTGGTGGAAGAGGAGTCACCGCACATTCTCTACATCGACGAAAGCGTGGCGCGCCAACAGTCGGCCAAGCTAAAAACGCTCCGCTCCCGACGCTCCAACGATGAAGTGCGCCGCTGTCTCGGCGCGCTAAAGAAAGCTGCTGCGCAGGAGCCGAGAGCCGGCGCGACGGGAAGCATCTCTCCCGCGAACACGATGACCTACATAGTAGACGCCGTGCGCGCCTACGCTACCGTTGGTGAAATTTGCGAGGCACTGCGGGAGGTCTACGGGACTTATACCGAAGTGAGCATCACCTGATGCCAGCAAGAACGCCCGCCAGAATTCGATGCTTCAACTGACGCAGTCAAGATGGGAAGGCCCGCGAATTATGGCGCCATTGAGGAAAGCCTCGTCCCCACTTTCGACTATGATTGAGGTCGCACATTGCGGTCTCACATGACGAAAAGAAAAAAGGAAAACCTTCTGAGCATGCCTGTCAAAAGGAGCACCACCCTGGCTTCCGCCGTGGAGTCGCGGATCCTGCTGCTACGCCATCAGCGGGTTATTCTCGACACTGATATTGCCGACCTTTACGGGGTGCCGGTGAAGGTTCTCAATCAGCAGGTAAAGCGCAACCGGGAACGCTTTCCTGCGGATTTCGTATTTCAACTCACGTCCAAAGAGGACGCAGTTTTGAGGTCACAATTTGTGACCTCAAAGCAGGGCCGCGGCGGGCGCCGGTATGCGCCCTATGCATTCACCGAACATGGAGCAATCATGGCCGCGACTGTGCTCAATTCCGAGCGGGCGGTTCAGATGAGCGTGTTTGTGGTACGCGCGTTCGTGCGACTGCGCGAGATGCTAGCCACGAATCGCAAGCTCGCCGGAAAGATTGACGAATTAGAGAATCGATTGGACACCCATGACTCTACAATTCAGGACCTGATCGAAGCCATCAAGGAGTTGATGAAGCCCGAGGATCCTCCGCGGAAGAGTATCGGATTCCAGATTCCGGCGGGAAAGCATAGAGGGTAAGAGCAGGCGTCCGTGCAAAATTAAAGAACTTCAGAACGAGCCTGAAGACCAGAGTACGTTTCATGGTTTGACTGCGATTCCTTTTTATTCGCCCCGTAGCAAATCCATGATTAGAGATACCAATATGCGAAAAGCGGTCATTCACCTCAAGAAATCCGACCCCGTCATGCGGGCGATCATTGAGCGAATCGGGCCATGCCGCATGCAGTTTGGTCCGCCCGAGTTTCACAGCCTGGCCGAAGCCATCGTCTATCAGCAACTAAATGGCAAGGCTGCCGTAACAATCTTCAAGCGCTTCGCCGCGCTGGCCGGTGAACCGCTCACGCCCGAAGGCATACTCAAACTGAGCGACGAGCAAATGCGCAGCGCGGGATTGTCGAAGCAGAAGTCGGCGTATTTGAAAGATCTGGCGACCAAAACAGCTGCCGGCCTGCTGGATTTCGCGCGACTCTCGGACTTGCCGGACGCTGAAGTGGTCGAGCATCTGATCCAGGTGAAAGGTATTGGCGTGTGGACGGCTCAGATGTTTCTCATGTTCACGCTAAAGCGCGAAAATGTCTTGCCCACGGGAGACTTCGGCGTGCGCATGGCAATGTATAAGCACTATCTCGAGGTGCAACAGGCAAAAGCGACGAAGAAGACTTCCCCGGGAAGAAAACCCGCAGCCGCTAAGAAAGGCCGCAAGCGAAAGATCACGCTGCCCACCCCCGAGCAAATGGAAAAAATCGCCAAGAGCTGGGAGCCCTACCGCAGCGTAGCCTGCTGGTACTTATGGCAGAGTTTGGATACAAAAACGCTTTGAAGACTGCTTCATGCAGGCCCATGTCCCTGGGCTTCGCAGCAGCACTATGATTAAATGAATAACGATGGCTGATCTCAAGATCCGCGTATTAGTTGCCAAGCCGGGACTCGACGGTCACGACCGTGGTGCCAAAGTAATCGCGCGTGCGTTGCGCGACGCCGGCATGGAAGTAATTTACACCGGACTGCGGCAGACTCCGGAGATGATTGTGAGCGCAGCGCTGCAGGAAGATGTGCAGGTAATTGGCCTGTCCATTCTCTCGGGCGCGCACAATGCGATCGTGCCCCGCGTAATGGATCTGCTCAAACAGAACAAGATGGACGATGTTCTGGTACTGGTGGGAGGAATCATTCCCGATCAGGATATCGAGGCTCTTAAGAAACTTGGCGTCTCTGCCATCTTTCAGCCGGGTACGGCAATGGATGACATTGTGAAGTTCATCCGCGCGAATCTTAAGGACGCAGAGGTACCCATTTAAAGCTCACAGGTCGCGATCTCCAGAGCGGACTTCACAGAGTGGGCCATCTGCATCAACTGGGGCCGCGGTTCACCGCAGGGGCACCTTCTTCATAAATTTTTTCTAAATGCCAAATCCAAACTTGATTAGTCTCCGGCAGCAGCTCGAGCAAACCGTTGGCCCTGCGCCGTGGTATTGGAAAACATTTCCGGCATTTCATTCCGCAGCCGGGCAGCGTTTTGTCTGGACGCACCACGGCGATGAAGGCCCGGTAGGTTATGTGGTGTCGCTGGCTCCGGAGCAGGAACCGGATAAGCCTTGCATGGCGTTGAACACGTACTGCCGCCCGTTCCTGGTATCGCCGGGCGGCCTGGGTATCTGGTGTCCGGAGGGCCGCAGCATTCGTTTGGCTGCTTTCGAGCCGAACGAACTGAAAGGTTTTGACCTGGCGGAGATTGCCGGCTGGTTCAAACCCTCGTCGGATCGCATTTATTCCAAGACTCCCCCGATCGCGGACTTTGAGGTGCCTCTCACATTCGGCCCGGGGATGCACAAGATTGAGGTGCCGCCAGCACTGGCGACCGTCGATGAACTGATCGTGCCCACCAGCTACAAGGCGATGTCAAATGACGATCCGGCGTTCGCACTTTTCGTGCTGTACTTGCAGGCAGGCCTGGTCGAAGTGCTTCCGCAGAAGTGGTTCACCGGTGCGCAGTATCAGGTGGGGAAGCAATGGATTTCACGCGCTGCGCGCGATCGGGAGTCACATCGCATCTTCGGAGAATGCTTTGGCGCGGGAAGCTTCGTGCTGGAAGACGACGGCTGCCGCCTGGCGGAGTGGATAGAAAAGAAGTCCTGACGTGAATTCCTAGTCAAGCAGATATCGATCAGAGGTCTATTTGCCCCGCTGAGTTGCCGTTGAGATCTCGGAACCCCGTCAGCGTGCCGGAGTAGTGGCTTGCGCGGAGGTGGAGGCTCGCATCCCATTGGCATCGAAGGTGAAAATGCCGACTTCCCCGGGACTGCTGTGAGTCGGGATTTCTTTGCCATTCAGCAGGAAGCTAATCCCGGCGGGGTTACCCGCTCTCACGATGATTTCGTGGCTGGCGCGAACCGATGTGTGGGCGGGCGCGATCAGGGTTTCTTTCGCGGCGGGCTGGCCGTCGGCGGAGATTGCAATCCAAGACGTTTGGTCAGCGCGAATCAGCAGCGTGAAGGTGCGCGGCGAACTGGCAGCAGTGGCGCTGGCTCTAGGCTTCGTCACCGGGAGTTTAACCTCCGTACCGGAGGTGACTGCGGCCGCCTGATTGCCTACCGCTGCTGGTCTGGGAGCGCGCGCGACCGGCAGCAAGGCAGCGGCGACGACCGGCTTGGTTGATGCCAGGGCAGGGGCTGGAACTGGAACCGCGGGAGCCGGGGTTGGACGGGAAGAGGATGCCGACTGGTGGGATACGGGCTGATCGTGACGGCGAAGCGTCCACACGGCAAGGACCACGGCGATGAGCAACAAGGCGGCGCCTAGTTTCTCCCAAGGAACGCGGCGAGAAGCGCTATTGGCGGGAATGGCTACCGGCACCGATGCAGGTTCGGGCTGGCTTTTTCGCAAAGACTGCAAAGGGGACGCGGCGGAACTTAGGTTCAGGAAAGAAAGCGGGGAATGAGGAACAGCGTTTCCGGGGAGATCTCTGCCGGGGAGATCTTTACCGAGAAGACCTTTGCTGAGACGACGTTCCTCCGGGAAATCTTCATGAGACCGAACTTGGTGGCCTACCGCTTGGTTGAGATCGACTTCTCGATCTCCGAGGCGGCGAACTCCTTTGCGACGATCGTCTGTTCGCCGTGGCTGAGACGGTAAACCGGCGGCCACATCGTTATGGTACAGACTGCCGTTATGGGTGTGGCCCAGGTCAGGGCTCTTAAAATCGCTGCCGCGAACACCGTTGTCGCGATCGGGGTTGCGATGATTTAGTTCGGCCCGGTCGGTTGCGGATTTGATAGCGACGCTGCCAAAATGAGGGAGGACGGTTTGCGATTGAATCTGGTTCTCGCGCAACGCGGTGAGATAATCGGCCACAGCTTCTTCTTCATTCAGTCCGACCTGCCGCGCGTAGGCGCGGACAAAGCCCTTGCTGAAAACGCCGCCAGGAAGTTGGTCAAAGTGTTCCTCCTCGATGGCGCGCAGCATACGAGGGCTGATTTTCGTGATGGTAGAAATGGTGTCGAGCGAGATGCCACGTTGCTCGCGCTGTTGGCGCAGTTTTTCTCCGAACGTTCCCACGGTGAGCTCCGGCGGGCGGAACGACGGCTGAGCCCGCATCGCGATGACACTCATCATAGGCGAAGCTTGGCGCGGGCGCCAGAAGAAGCTTTTGGGGGAAACGACGACTTACTATTCCTGTGATTTTTTTCGCAGAACGATGGTGAATTGGGCCTTGCAGGTTTTTGCGGGATCATCGAAGGCGGAGCCTTCCCGTCCGCCCTCGGAGGAGCGAAAAAACAGGCCTTGCTTAGGGCTATCGGGAAGGCCTTCAAACCGGGCTTTGCCGGCTGCATTAGTTCCGACCTGGAGATCGAACTTGTGCAGGTTCATGAATCCATAGGCGATATGGACGCGGATGTTGGCAGCATAGACCGGCACGCTGGCGTCGTCAGTGACGGTGAAATCGGCGGTGCAGGAGCCCAGACCGGCGTCGACGACGGCGACGGTTTTCGAGTCCACCGGCAGGGCGGCGACGGCCGGTAAGGCGACAGTAAAGGCCGCGATGGCGAAGCCAATACGGAGGAGTGGTCGACGGCAAATGATCCGCAGCATAAGTACTAGAGTACGCTAAAGGTCGGTTGGCGTCGTTTTGTCGCCCGTCGAGGACGAAATGTCCGTCCCGCCCATCTCGCTATGTGAAGAGGCCATTGGCTTTAGCGGTTCTGGTTACCAACGGTCATTGCCTCGGTTGGGATGCGAATCTATAATTTTTGGAACTGTCACTCGTCCATGCAGCGAATTGTCGACTCGAAACTAGGGTAACGATTCGACGACCAAGAGAGAACATTCGCGGGCTGCATGCGCCCGCCTCAAGGGAGATGAACGAACCCCCCATGTCCGAGGCCGCCGGCACTCAATTAACCCGCCAGAGCCAGGAGCTTAATATTTTCCACGACGTCGCCAAGGCGCTCACGTCGTCGCTTGACCTTGACTCGATTCTGCAAACCATCATGGAGAAGATGGCGGAATATTTCCGTCCCGACACCTGGTCTCTGCTGATGGTGGACGAACAGAAGGATGAGCTTTACTTTGCGATTGCGGTCGGCACGGCGGCGGAAGCGCTCAAGGATATTCGACTGAAGGTTGGCGAAGGAATTGCCGGCTGGGTGGCCAAACACGGCGAGCAGGTCATCCTTTCCGACGTGGAAAGCGATCCACGATTTGCCAAACGCATCGACGAAGCGACCCACTGCCAGACCCGATCCGTTATCTGCGTGCCCCTGCGGTCGAGACTCCGTGTGCTGGGGGTGATCCAATTAGTGAATGCTGACATCTCGCAATTTAGCGAGCAGGAAATTTTCTTTTTGCAGGCCCTGTGCGACTACGCCGCCATCGCGATTGAGAATGCGCGCTGGGTGGAGAAAATTCAGGAACTGACGATCACCGATGACTGTACGGGACTCTATAATGCGCGGCATCTTTACAAGACGCTCGAAACGGAAGTCTATCGTTCATCGCGTTTTGGGTACGAGTTCAGCGTGCTGTTCATCGACCTGGATCGCTTCAAGCACGTCAACGATACGCATGGGCATTTGATCGGCAGTAAACTGCTAGCGGAAATCGGGTATCTGGTGAAGGCACAGCTGCGGTTGATCGATTTTGCGTTTCGCTACGGCGGAGATGAATTCGTGGTGCTGCTGCCGCAGACGGGGAAGGATCAGGCCCTGGTGGTGGCCAAGCGGTTACGCGATGCCTTGCGCGCCAGCAATTTTTGCGGCGACGAAGGATTGAATCTGAATGTTAGGGCTTCGATTGGACTGGCGACTTATCCGCACGACGCGCGCGATGCACACGACATTATTCGCCAAGCCGACGAGATGATGTATCTGGTGAAGAATACGACGCGAGACAATATCGGAATTGCGCAGCGGGGAGTAATGAAGTAGAAACAGGTGCGGCTGGCTTCTAGCTCCGAGCTGAGGCCTTTACTTTGCGCGCCTGCTATTGCCTTGATCTGTTTTCTACTTCGGCGGCTCGGCTGGATTGCTGGCCGGCTTTTTATCCTTCACTTCCACTTCGTTGTTGCCCTTCTGCTTCACATCCGGGGTCCAGGGGTTTGTGTTCGCGGGGGCGTTGGGGTTCACGCCGAAGGACCACACGTAGAGATTCATGCCTTCGGCGCCCTTGGTTTCGATGATGGCGTATTCACCCGGCTCGAGGTCTTCGGTGGGAGTTAGCTTGAGCCAGCCTGCGGCGACGCGGTCAGTAGTCGTCTTCACGGAGTTTTGGTCCTGACTGATCTTGCCGGTGGGAGTGCGCTTGATATCGCCGACGATGCGCTTGCCGCCTTTCACTTTCAATCGCACTATGCGGAAACGGTCAAAGGGAATGATGGCCTTTTCCGGCTGCTGAGCCTGCTCCGGGTGCTGCGGCCCGGCGCGTGGGGCGTCGAGGCTGGGGAGAGACGGCTGGGCGGAGTCGGTTTCGCCGGGCGGCGGCGCTGGGCCTGAAGGATCGTCGTCCATCCTGATGTAAATGGAAGGAACGGCGACGTGGGCGTAAATGACAGAGTGCTCGCCATCGAGCTCGACGGTCGCCTTACCGCTTGCGACCACGCCGCGGAGGATATTGCCCTTGCTATTCCGATTGACGTCGCCTTCGTTCTGCTGAACCTCGACGAGCTGGGGCTGGCCCTTAAAGTTGTCGAGCATGTACATGCCGAAGAATTCGGGGAGGTGCAGGCCGGGAGCCACCTGGACAAGGTGTGACTCGTCGGCTTCGCGGTCGGCGGCGCTTTCCTTATCGATGAGGGCGGCCTCCGGGATGGCGGGCGGGGCGGTACGATCTTTTTCGTACTTCTCCGTGGCAGGCCAATCCACAAGCGAGGAAGGGAGTTCCTCCCAATCTTCGCGCTCGGCGCTGTAGTAGCGCACGCGCTCACCCTTGACTTCATATTTCGTGATGGATTGGTAGGAACCATCTTTGAGGATGAGGCGGTGGGCGAGCTGCTGGGCCGGGGAATGAAGAGGGAGTGACAGCACGACGTACGTTAGTATTGCAATCAAGGTTAGGCTGGAGCGCGTGGTTGGCGAAGGCATGAGTATCCTGATCTTGGTTCTGCGAAAATGTCTTCTCGATTATCTGCCGAAATGGTTTTTCCACCAAGGGCCGACGCCTGGGTTCCGTGCGATTGCGGCTCTGCGATAGAGTGAGAGCGTGAAGCGCAAACTGCAGGAGATCGCCGAAGCCGTTGGAGCGCGGCTGCAAGGGGATGGGAGCGCCGAAGTGGGCGGGGTTGCGAGCATCGCGTCCGCGTCGGCACTCGACCTCGTGTTTGTGGAAGACGGGAAATATCTTTCGCAGGCACTGCAGTCGGGAGCCGGCGCGGTGATTGCGGGAGAGTTCGCATGCGCGGGAACAGGCAAACCACTGTTGATCTGTCGTCATCCTAAACTTTGTTTTGCGCGCGCGGCGCGATTGCTCGAGGACCAGGGAAGAAATCAGGATAAGGGAGCTGGTGTGCACGGGAGTGCGGTCGTGGATTCCTCAGTTGCCATGGGCGCGGGCGTGGTGGTGGGGGAATGCGCGGTGATTGCCGAGGATGCGGAAATCGGTGAATGCACCAGGATCGGCGCCGGGTGCGTCATTGGACGAAACGTCAAGATGGGGCGGGGGTGCGAGATTTATCCGAATGTAACGATCTACGCCGGAACCACGCTGGGAGATCGCGTGGTTGTGCATGCGGGCTCGGTATTAGGAAGCGATGGCTTCGGATATGTGCGTGATCCGCAGAGTGGGCGTTATGAGAAGTTTCCGCAGCTGGGCAAGCTGGTGATCGAAGACGATGTGGAGATTGGGGCCAACACTACCATCGACCGCGGTGCCCTCGACGAAACACGCATTGGGCGAGGATCGAAAATCGACAACCTGGTACACATCGGACACAATTGTAGAATCGAGGAGAATGTTGTGATCGCGGCGCAGACAGGGCTTTCCGGCAGTATTGTGATTGAGAACGACGTCGTGCTCGGAGGGCAGGTGGGGATTGGCGAACATGCGCGCATCGGAGAAGGAGTGATGCTGGGCGGGCAGGGCGGAGTGCTGCCGAATAAGGTTTTGCGCGGCAAGGGCGTGGCGTTCTGGGGAACTCCAGCGCAGCCGGTGAGGCAGTATCTGAAGCAGTTGGCGGCTCTGGCACGGCTGGGAAAAAAGAGGTAGGCGTGGCGACCATCGTGATTGGCGGCCATTCGCGGAGCGTGGGGAAAACCAGTGTGGTTGCAGGGCTGATTGCGGCGCTGGCTGAATATGAGTGGACCGCGGTGAAGATTACGCAGTATGGGCACGGAATATGTTCGGCGAATGGGGAGGCATGCGACTGTGCAACGGGGGACCACAGTTGGGCGATCTCAGAGGAGAAAGATCGCGGAGGAGAATCGGACACGTCACGCTTTTTGGTGGCAGGGGCAGCGCGATCATTGTGGGTGCGCACCGAGCAGGGCAGACTGGCCGAGGCTATGCCGGCGCTGCGTAAGCGGATCGAGTCTGCACACAATGTAATCCTGGAATCAAACAGCGTATTGAAATTCATGCGGCCAGATTTGTATCTAACCGTGCTGGATCCGGGTACGGAGGATTTCAAGAAGTCGGCGCAGCAGTTTCTGGACCGGGCTGGCGCCGTGATTCTGCATGATCGTCCGGAAACTGGGGCGGCATGGCACAGTGTTTCGTTGAAGCCGGTGGCCGAGAGGCCGGTGTTTAGAATTTCGCCCCCGCCCTACCTGACGGCAGAGATTGTGGAGTTTGTGCGGAGTTCACTGTCTATACAGGGGTCCTCGCGCCCGGCAGCCCGCCGAGACCTTGGTAGTGGGCTAATTTGAAAATTCATTAAGATTCATCGTACACTTCGCCGGTCCCCGGCTATGGCGGCTGGCGTAACCGATCGGCTGTGGAGCGTAGAGGACTTGGTAGCCCTCTGGCAGGCCTATGAGCGGCGGAGGCCGGAAAGAGCCGCGTATGTGAGCGACCTTACTACTATTACGCAGGACTTCCTTGCCGAATGCCGCGAATGATCACGTTGGCCTTTGGTCTCTGGTCAAGCGGATCCGACGCGCGGGTGCGGCGGACGATTCTAATATTCTCAAAACCACTCAGGACTTGATACTTCCGTTCCTGTCGGAAGGAGCAATCATCGCTGGACAATTGGTGCGGGACGATGAATTTCACGCCAGCCGGTTGGAAGGTTATGAGTTCCATCAATGGAATATGCCACCACAGGAAGTGATCGCCAGAATTGAAGCCGAATGGACGGGATTGGGGCGTGACCCGAACATTGGACAGATCGTGTGGTTTACCGCCGCCGTGGGAAATTCACAGTAGCCCACGACCGAGAGCTTAGTTCGCTCGGAATGAGAATGGTGTTTTGTTATTCTTCCCGGTGAGGCAAATTCACTATAGCGCCTGGTTGTTGGTGGGAGTGTCGTCGCTGTTGCAGGTGGTGACTTTTCCGCTGCCGGGATTGTACGTTTTGTCCTGGTTAGCCTTCGCTCCGCTGATCGTCGCGGTATTGCGGGCCAGGCCGGCGGGGGCGCTGGAGATAGACGGTTCGGTTCATCTTCAGGCGGCTACGCCGGGACAGGCGTTTCTGCTGGCTTACACCTCCGGCATTCTCTGGTACGCGGGCACCTGTTACTGGATTTACGACACGATGCACGAGCACGGCGGGCTGAGCGTGCCGGTGGCAGCGCTGGCGCTGTTTCTCTTCTGTCTTTATCTCGGACTTTATCACGGTCTGTTTGGGTTGCTGGTAGGACTGGTGGCGGGACCGGGGCGGGACAATCGGCGAGCGCTGATTTCCATACCTTTTCTTTGGGTCGCGGTCGAATTGGCACGCACGCGCATCACAGGATTCCCATGGGACCTTCTTGGCACCGCGCAGGTGGACAACATTTCGCTGAGCCGCATCACCATCTGGACCGGGGTTTATGGGGTTTCGTTTGAGATCATGCTGGTGAATGTCGCGGTGGCGGCAGCGTTCCTGGTGCCGAAAAAAAAGCGCAGCACGCTGTTGCTTGCGTCGGTGGCAGCGGCAGGGGTATTGCAGGCGGGCCGGTTGGTGGATGCTCCCGGGATTCCGGCAGATCATGCGGCGCTCCTGGTGCAGGAAAATATTCCGGTGGATGAGAACTGGACTCGGGATAATTTCGAGCGCACGCTACGCGAGTTAACCGACCTCAGCGTTAAGGCGGAGATGTCCAATTCAGTATTATCCGGCGTGCGTGGGGCTGCGCCCATCAAGCCGGATTTGATCGTGTGGCCGGAATCTCCTGCGCCTTTCTTTACGAGTGATCCGCTGTTTCGCGGGCCGGTGAGCGAGATGGCTCGCACCACGCGGAGTTGGGTTGTGACGGGTTCGATCGGAAGCTCGAGTGCGGTGGAGAACGGCTCGCCAACTTCGGAAGTTTTCAATTCCGCCGCACTGGTGAGTCCTTGGGGCGATTGGACCGCGCGTTATGACAAAGTCCATCTGGTACCTTTCGGAGAATATTTGCCGTTCCCACAGATGTTTGCATTTGCCGGCGGGCTGACGAAGGAAGTGGGAGAGTTCAAAAAGGGCTCGTCGCGAGCGCCGCTACTCGCGGGAAACATACCGCTGGGAGTTTTCATCTGTTACGAGTCCGTGTTCCCCGACGAGGTGCGGCAGTTTGCGGATCAGGGTGCACAGGTTTTTGTGAACATTTCGAATGACGGATGGTACGGAGACAGTGGCGCCTATGCGCAGCATTTGAATCAGACGCGGATGCGAGCAATCGAGAATGATCGGTGGATTTTGAGTGCGACGGATACCGGAGTGACGGCGTCGATTGATCCTTATGGAAGGACGGTGGCGAGGCTTCCGCGGAAGGAACGGGGTGCGCTGATTGCGCCTTTCGCCGTCACCTCCGTAACCACGTTTTACACCCGGCACGGCGATTGGTTCGCTTATCTGTGTGCGATAATTTCAGCAGGGGCGCTGCTCACGCGCTTCGGGCTTCGCAGGAACGCAGGCAGGAAAGCAGAAACATCCCCATGAATCAAGAGTTCGAGCAGGAATACGGGTTGTTGAGCAAGAAGGTGCGCGAGCTCCGGGAGTATCTTTGACGCGGATAAGCTCCGTCCGCAGCTAAGCGAAATTGAAAAGCAGTCCGCCGACCCGAATTTGTGGTCGAATCCGCAACGCTCGCAGAAGGTGATGCGCGAGAAAAAGCGGTTGGAGCACTTGCTGGCCACGGATGCGGACCTGGCACGCCGCGGCGACGACATTACCGCCTATTTTGATTTGGCGAAAGAAGGCGAGAATGTCGATGCGGAGTTGCGCCGCGAGATTGATACGCTGCGAGAGCTGGTCGACAAACTGGAGACGGAGACGCTCCTGTCCGGGCCCAACGACGCGCTGAATGCGATCGTGACGATTCATCCGGGCGCGGGCGGGACGGAATCGCAGGACTGGGCCGACATGCTGCTGCGCATGTATTTGCGCTGGGCGGAGCGGCAGGGGTTCGAGACCGTTCTCTACGATTACCAACCGGGCGAAGAGGCCGGGCTGAAGTCGGCAACTTTTGCGGTGAACGGGGAATATGCGTTTGGACTGCTGACGAGCGAGATCGGAGTACACCGGCTGGTCAGGATTTCGCCGTTCGATCAGGCCAAGCGAAGGCATACGTCTTTTGCCAGCGTGTTCGTCTCGCCGGAGATTGATGACAGCATTGAAGTGATCATTAAGCCTGAGGACATTCGTACTGAC
>Ga0210393_10001037_pt1 | contig 23811 bp, 16 predicted proteins | sample IncBWC27OmetaG_FD_160068 | JGI IMG/M metagenome (GOLD analysis project Ga0210393, IMG submission 160068) | Forest soil microbial communities from Barre Woods Harvard Forest LTER site, Petersham, Massachusetts, United States - Inc-BW-C-27-O ... | reverse complement strand
GATGTTGGGTGTGGTGGCCTTGGCGGCGTGTTATTTGCCGGCGCGGAGGGCGATGGGGGTGGATCCGATGGTGGCGCTGAGGCATGAGTGAAGAGAGGAAGTTGACAGTCGACAGTTGAGAGTCGAAAGCAAGACGGGAAGAGACTAAACATTGTGATTTTGCGGACTTGGGGGCAGCGTGCTGCGCCCCTACAGGGATCGCGACGGCGGACTATTTTGCGATTGGACTGATCGCTGAGATCCTTCGCTTCGCTCAGGATGACAACGGCTCGTGGTTAGCGTGGTTGGCGTACAAATTGAAAAGGGCGCTGGATTTTTCGGCGCCCTTTCTCTTGGCCTAGGTTTTTTTGCGAGGATGGTTACGGGCTGCGGCCTGGAAACTCAAGAACATGCGGAGCCCATGTTTTCGCAGCTCAGTAGAGCGGTGATTGTCGTGGTTTCGATGACGTGGCCAATCATGGCGCGGAAGAGCGTTTCTGATGGAGCCAGGAATCCGTTGAATTGGGGCAGGTCGAAGGTGGTGTCGAGGGCGTACACGGTGAATCGATATTTGTGGGTCAGCGGTTGGACATTCGCGGGGGGACAGGGGCCGACGTAGCCGACGGTGAAGGTGTCGTTCGAAATTTGGGGGAAAGAGATTACGGGATTGCCGTTGGCGTCGAGCGATCCCGCTCCGGACGGGAGCCTGTTTACGTTGGGCGGAATGTTGTAGACACCCCAGTGAGTAAATTCGCCGGTTTCGTCGTAAACGACCACGGTATAGCTCTTGGTCCACGGCAGGGATGACGTCCACTCCAGGTCCGGCGAAGTATTCCCGCCGGTGCACACGCTGCCCAACGTTCCGTTGAAGACCATAGATTGCGGCATCACGGTGTTGTTCTGGAAGGTGTTGCTTCGAACGCGGAAGCGCGGCTGATTCAGGTCGTCGTCGGCCGCGTTTCGTCCGTGTGCCGCAGCCTTCCCCGGTGTTCCCGCCAACTTCCCTGCTACTGCTGAGGACATCAACACGTTCAGCAACGCAAACATCGCGAGGGACAGCAGGACATTTGATTTGATGGTCCAACTCTTTTGAGTTTTCACCGTTCTCCCCTTTTCTAGTTTTCCTCCAGGTCCGTGCGCACGACCCGTGGAAAGAAATCCAATCAGGATGAATAACGAGCGCAAGCGTTTCATGGGGCCTCCTATGTCTGCGTTCTCCAGGAGCGTTGCCGGTCGCTGAGCACACGGAGAGCTTGTCGTGCCCGGTTCGCGTCTGAATTGCATTGAGGCGTGCCGAGAACTACGGATTGGCTCTATTAGATGAAGCGGGAAATCGGAGAAAAAACTGTCATGGTTTTTTGAAAAGTTTTATGCGAGGGCATTGGCGGACACGTTTACTGTTCTGTGCTAACCTTGCGCCACTCGTTACCTAAGTTAGCCCTCGAAAGTCAACCACATGCAGCAACCTTCGTCCGGCGACATCACGCAACTCCTGAAGGCCTGGAGTTCGGGCGACGAAGCCGCGTTTGACCAACTTCTCCCGCTCGTCTATCAGGAACTGCATCTCCGCGCGCAGCGATACATGGCGCACGAGCGCTCCGGACATTCACTGCAAACTACGGCGCTAATTAATGAGGTCTATTTGCGGCTCGTAGATTTGCCGCAACGCAACTGGGAAAATCGGGCGCACTTTCTGGCTGTTTGCGCGCAACTGATGCGGCGGGTTCTGGTGGAGTTCGCGCGCTCGCGAAACTATCAGAAGCGCGGTGGAGGCGTGCAGCGTCAGCCTTTCGAAGAAGCGCTCGACGTCTGCAACGAATCGCCCGCGCAAATCATCGCGGTGGATGATGCGCTGAGAGGCCTCGCTGCCATTGATGATCGCAAGAGCCGCGTTGTGGAGCTGCGTTTCTTCGGCGGCTTGAACGTTGAAGAAACTGCGGAAGTGCTGAAGATATCGCCCGAAACGGTGATGCGCGATTGGAAAATGGCGAAGGCATGGCTGCGGAAAGAAATCGGCGGGAGCGCGCTCCATGGGACCTGAACGCTGGAAGCGCATCGAGGACATTTATCACGCGGCCAGTCAACTGCCGCAGCACAAGCGCAGCTCGTTTGTGGTGCAGGCGTGCGACGGCGACGATTCGCTAAGCAGCGAAGTGCAAGCGCTGCTGTCGCAGGATGAGGAAGCAGGAAGTTTCATCGAGTCGCCCGCGGCGGACATTGTTGCGCGGGCGATTGCGAGCGACAGAGCAAAGACTTCCGACAGCGTGTCTGCGGGCACGGTCATTTCTCACTACACCATCGTGGAAAAAATCGGCGGTGGAGGCATGGGCGTCGTCTACAAGGCGGAGGACACGCAGCTGCATCGTTTCGTCGCGCTGAAGTTTCTGCCGCAAGATGTTCGCGACCCGCACGTGTTGGCGCGTTTTCGGCGCGAAGCTCAGGCTGCGTCGGCGCTGGATCATCCGCACATTTGCACGGTGTATGAGATTGGCGAACACCAAGGCGTGCCGTTCATCGCGATGCAGTTTCTGGAGGGCAGCACGCTCAAGCATCTTGTCAGCGGAAAGGCGCTGGAACTCGATCAATGTCTGGAACTGGGAATTCAGATTGCGGATGCGCTTGAGGTTGCGCATTCGCAGGGGATTATTCATCGCGATATCAAGCCGGCGAACATTCTTGTCAGCAAGCGAGGTCAGGCGAAGGTTCTGGATTTTGGCCTCGCGAAGATCACAGAGGTGCACAAACGCGAAGGCGCGTCTTCGCTTGCGACGGCGACGGACGAGCAGTTGTTGACGACTCTCGGGACTGCACTTGGCACGGTTGCGTACATGTCGCCGGAACAGGTGCGTGGCAAAGAGCTCGATCCACGGACGGACCTTTTTTCATTTGGGGCGGTGTTGTACGAGATGACGACGGGGATTTTGCCGTTCCGCGGCGACACTTCGGCCGTGGTCTTCGATGCGATTCTCAATCGCGCGCCGTCTCCACCGATTCGGTTGAATCCGGACTTGCCCGCGGAGATGGAAAGAATCATTGGCAAGGCGCTCGAAAAGGATCGCGAGCTGCGCTACCAGCATGCTTCGGAGATTCGGGCGGACTTGCAGCGCTTGAAACGCGAAAGCGAGTCCGGCCGATCGCAGGCGTCGGGGATGACGGAAGCTCAGCCGAAACGAAGGTTGGCCGCGCTGACGGCAGTGGGGCTGATCGCTTGCGTGGTTGCAATCGGTCTGGCGTGGTTCAAGTGGCGTACGAATTCGTCGGAGCCTCCGGCCGCGCTCAAGCAAAGGCAGATCACCGCGAATCCTCCCGAGGATTGGATCCCGGCATCCGCAATTTCTCCCGATGGCAAGCATCTGGCGTATCTCACTCTCAGCGGTCTTCTGGTTCGCTCGCTGGATTCGGGAGAGACGCGATCAATTTTGCTGCCGGCCGATTTTCCGCCGGCGCAGATATGGGAAATCCGTTGGTTTCCGGACGGCGGGAAGCTCTTGCTAACTCGTCGTGCGTCGGTGTCGGAATTGAGCCTTTGGGCTGTGCCCATCCTCGGTCAATCGGCGCCGCAAAAGTTGCAACATGCGGCGGCGGAGCCGGCTATTTCGTCGGATGGAAAGGAGATTGTATTTCTGAGCGGCCCGTTGAAGGGGCCGCATGCGCTCGCGATTTCGAGCGTTGCGGGCGATTCGCAGCGTGAGTTGGCTTCCGCGAGTGAAGATGAAACGCTGCATAGCCCGGTTTGGTCGCCGGACAATCGATGGATCGCGTATTTCGTCGAGAAAGCAAACGGAACGTCGATCGAAATACGTTCTGCGCAAGGAGGAGCTGCGAAGACATTCGTGTCCGATGCGGTGTCGGCTGGCGTAGTTCCGGAATGCATCGGAGAGATGGGTTGTATTTGCTGGTTGCCTGACACTCGCCTTATTTTTCCGGGCTCACGAAGGAATGCACAGCAGAGCGGTAAGAACCTGTGGCAGATTCCGGTTGACCTGGCTGGCGGGGAGGCTTCGCGAGAGCCGACGCTGTTTGCGCAAATGGATGAGTTTATTCCGAGCAGCATGACGACGACCGCGGACGGCAGAATCCTTGTTCTCGATAAACTTCGAATGAACACTGACGTCTATATCGGCGAACTCGACCGAAGCGGTGCGATTCGATCTCCGCGCCGTTTGACGCTCGACACTCACAACAGCGTTCCCGAGCAGCTCACTCCCGACAGTCAAAGCGTCTTGTTTGTCTCCAATCGGAACGAAAAGAACGAACTTTTCCGGCAGCAAGTTTCGAGCACAATTCCAGAGCGAATTGTCAGTAGTTCGACTGGGAATTTGGGTTTTGGCAACGGCTTCAGTCCGGACGGGCGATGGTTGCTGTATTGGGAGTTGCCGGTTCAGTCCGGCGGCGCGGCCGCAACGGGGCACGTAGTGCTGATGCGGCAGCCGGTGGGTGGTGGTTCTTCCGACAAAGTGCTGGACGTGTCCGGTGACGCTGATTTCTTCTGCCCGATTAAAGCGGGGCACAATTGCGTACTCGGCGTTTCGGAGGGCAACAAACTCGTTTTTTATTCTCTTGATCCGATGCACGGCAAGGGCGAACGACTAGGCGAGCTCCCGGTTGACTTCAAGTGGTTTTACGGTTGGGGAGTGTCGCCAGACGGTGCGCAGCTCGCGGTGGTTGATCATGGACACGTTGACCAGATCGCGGTCCTGAATCTGGCGAGCAAAACCTGGCGCACGGTGTCCGTCGAAAGGGGTTGGGGGCTTTTTCAATCGGTTGCCTGGGCGGCTGACGGCAAATCTCTTTTCGTAACGGATCTTTTGCCGGATTCGTTCAACATGATTCGCGTTTCTCTTTCCGGCAAAGTCCAGCCGCTTCTCGGCAACCCGCAAAGGCAATGGATGGTTCGACCTCGATCGTCTCCCGATGGAAAATACCTCGCGTATCAGGCGCAAACCAGCGAGAGTAACGTGTGGTTGATTGAGACGGGGCGTTCTGAGGGTAAATGAGTTTTTTCTATGGCTGTGATGACTTACGACTTTGATACTCGAGACCAGGCAAATCGAATAGTGCGTGGTTGGACTGAACGCTGAGATCCTTCGCCGCCTTCTGGGCGGCTCAGGATGACAACGGTTATTCGGTGGGGGCCGAGGCGGCGGCGTGGGAATTTGAAGGACTAAAATTAGAAGAGGGCGCCGGTTGAGTAGGCGCCCTCTTTGTTTGGGTCTGGAAATTGTTGGGCTGAAAAATTTTGATGAAGCGCTAGTTGCCGGCGGCGGAGGCGACTTCTGTGCCGACTACGGTGACTGGCTTGACGGAGTTGTTCTCGGCGGTTGTGGCTGCGAAATAGTTTTGTTCGCGGAGGCGCTTGTAGATGCGGCCGGCTACGAGGGCGGCGGTTGGGCCTTCGACCTGGTGCGACTGGCCGCGGAGGAGAACGGCGAGCGCGATTTTCGGGTGCTGTTCGTCGGCGTAAGTGACGAACCAGCCGACCTTGGAACTTGGGTCGTTGCAGGTGCCAGTCTTGCCGAGCGGGGTTTCGTCGCCGCCGGCATCGAAGCTGCGCTTCGCCGTGCCGTAGAGAACAGCGGCGAGCATGCCTTCGCGAATTTCAGGAAGAACCGGAGCGATGTTGAGGTCGCGCTTTACCTTGGGCTGAAAATTCTGGATGTCTTCGGGAGTGCGCGGATATTGCAGATAGTAGAGCGTGCCGCCGTTGGCGAACGCGGACGCGAGCGAGACGAGCTGGAACGGCGTGATCTGAATGCCTTCGCCGAAGCTGGACATGCGAGCGACGCCACCCTTGGCCGGGGGCGCCATCGGGAACGAACCCGGGTGCTCTTCCGGCAGGTTGTAGCCGGCAAGTTCGCCGAGGCCGAGGAGGCGGGCGTACTTCGAAACTGTGTCGAAACCCATGCGAACGCCGAGCTGCTCGAAGAAATCATTGTTGGAGTGAGCGAGCGCTTCGGTGAGGTTCATGTAGCGCGCGTGGCGATCGTGAACGCGGAGCATGGTGTCGCGCGTGATGACATTTTCTTCGAGGGCGGCGACTGCGATGGTCGGCTTGATCGTGGAGCACGGGATGAAGCCATCGCCGAATGCGACTTTCTGATTCACGACGGTGAGTACGCGGCCGGTGTTCGGGTTCACAGCGACGACGGCACCGTTATAACGGCCGAGGCCTTCGACAGCGGCTTCGCGGACGATGGGATCATCGAACGTGCCGATGTCAGCGAGCGTGGAATTGGCGAAAGTCGGAACACCGCGGACACGGGAGGCGTGGTGAACGGGCGCTTTACCGGCAGCGGCGGCGGCTCCGGCTGGCGGAGCGGCAGGAATTGGAGCAGCCACGGTTACGGCGGTCACAGCGGCGAGAAGAACTTTGGCAACTTGCTTCAACGTCGATACCTCAATCCTGGAGTACCCGACCGCCGAACACGTGAGAGGGGTTGTTTCTAACCTAAGTGTTTTCTTAGGTCAACCTCTTTCGGTGTCGCGTTCCTTCGCGTCTTGCTTCTCCCGGAAGGTCAGGCCTGCACTGCTAGGGAGCATTTGCCTGGCCAGCGTGAGAAGACTGATTTCAAACAAGTTAGCGACGGCGCGACATTTGCCGCTGCACCTGACTGAAACACGAACACGGTGCTGATGTAATGAATTGTAGGGAGTTAAGTGTAGGGCTGCAATAGGCTAGTGGGGCTGGTACGAAATATGTGCTTTGTTTTGAAAGCTGACCGGGTGGTCTAAGGTGCATGGCCGGTGGGGCGGTGGTGGAATTGGGAAATGGGACAGGGGGGATTGAGGGCGTGCGGGTGCGGGGCAGCGACTGGTGCCGGTGTGCCGGGATGAAACGCGAGAAGAGGTTGACAGTCGACAGTTGAAAGTCGAAAGCGACAGAAAGAAGAAAAACCGAGTTGTAGGTGCGGTTGTGATTTGCGGACATGGGGCGCAGCGGTGCTGCGCCCCTACATTGAGCGAGGTCGTCGGGGTGATTTGGGTTAGGTTGAGTCTAAACCCGCACCCTCTGAAACCTGAGGGTGCGGCACCCAACTGCCGTTTAGCGGCTGGGGCGCTTGCCGGCGTCGGATGAGGAGGCGGCGGCAGCGGCGGCTTTGACTGGTGGCTTTTCGTTGGCCGCGGCGTGGCCGTTGGGGCCGTGGGTTGTGGCGGCTGCGCCGTTTGTGCCATTGGGGGCGTTGGCGGCATTGGCGTTGTTGGCTGGGCCGATGCCGAGCTTCTTGCGCAGTGCGGATTCGACCTTCTCGCGGATGTCTTTGTTTTCCTTGAGGAAGAGGCGGGCGTTTTCGCGGCCTTGGCCGAGGCGCTCTCCGCCGTAGCTGATCCATGTGCCGGACTTTTCGAGGACGCTTTTTTCTACGCCGAGGTCGATGAGGTCGCCTTCGCGGGAGATGCCTTCTCCGTAGAGAATGTCGAATTCGGCTTCGCGGAACGGCGCGGCGACTTTGTTCTTCACGACTTTGCCGCGTGTGCGTGAACCGACGACGCGATCGCCGTCCTTGATGGCCTGGATGCGGCGAATGTCGACGCGGATCGACGAATAGAACTTAAGCGCGCGGCCGCCGGTGGTGGTTTCGGGATTGCCGAACATCACACCGATTTTTTCGCGAATCTGGTTGATGAAGATGAGGCAGGTGCGCGACTTGGAGACGATGCCGGTGAGCTTGCGGAGCGCTTGAGACATGAGGCGTGCCTGAAGGCCCATCGAGGGATCGCCCATGTCGCCTTCGAGTTCGGCCTTGGGGACGAGGGCGGCGACGGAGTCGACGACGATGATATCGACGCTGTTGGAGCGGATCAGAGTTTGCGCGATTTCCAGGGCTTGCTCGCCGTTGTCGGGCTGCGAGACGAGGAGATTGTCGACGTCGACGCCGAGCTTGCGGGCATAGATGGGATCGAGCGCGTGTTCCGCGTCGATGAAGGCTGCGATGCCGCCGAGTTTCTGGGCTTCGGCTACGACTTGCAGGGTGAGCGTAGTTTTACCGCCGGATTCCGGGCCGTAGACTTCGATGACGCGACCGCGGGGGAAACCGCCGACTCCCAGCGCGAGGTCAAGCGACAGGCAGCCGGTCGGGATGACGCTGACCGGCACGAGCACGTCGCGGTTGCCCAAGCGCATGATCGAACCCTTGCCGTAATCCTTTTCGATCTGCGAAATCGCTGCTTCGATTAATTTGGCTTTGTCTTCAGACATTTCACACCTCAGTAGAGAAATTGGGTCACTGCCGACCGACCCGCGCCCGGGAGAGCGCGATTGCAAAACTTTGCTTGAGTCACTGGTTCGTAACGAATGGAGGAGTTTACCATTCGGTTTACTACGGCGCCATCTTTATTTGCGGCTGGACTGCTGTGGCCGCTGCTCCGGCTGCCTGATTGCCACGGATTCGACTGAGATCCATTGCGTGTCATCAATACGCTCAGGATGACAGGTTTTGCGGTGGCAGCAAGTGGCCGGGGCCGACTCCTGTTGAAAACGCCTGAGAGGAAAATAGCACATGGCGAACAAAAAGCAAATACTATTTTTGCTTTTGTTTCGCCTGTGAACTCCCCGCGGGACTGAGGCGTTGCGCCGGGGAAAAGCCCGCGCTCTGGGAAGCGATCGCGGCTACAGGGTGGCGACAGTTCGACCTAGCCAAGCGATGGATGGCTACTTTTCGTAGGAGTAGAAGCCGCGGGAGGATTTGCGGCCGAGGTAGCCGGCGGCGACGTATTTTTTGAGCAGGGGGCAGGCGCGGTATTTGGGGTCGCCGAGGCCTTCGTGGAGGACGTGCATGATGTCGACGCAGACGTCGAGGCCGATGAAGTCGGCGAGTTCGAGGGGGCCCATGGGGTGGTTCATGCCGAGCTTCATGACGGTGTCTACGGCTTCGGGGGTGGCTACGCCTTCCATGACGGTGTAGGCGGCTTCGTTGATGAGGGGCATGAGGACGCGGTTGGAGACGAAGCCGGGCGCGTCGTTGACGGCGACGGGGGTTTTGCCGAGCTTTTTCGAGAGCTCCATCGCGAGGTTGAAGGAGGCGTCGCTGGTTTGCAGGGCGCGGATGACTTCGACGAGCGCCATCATCGGGACGGGATTCATGAAGTGCATGCCGACGAACCGGTCGGGGCGCTTGGTCATGGCGGCTAGGGTGGTCATGGCGATCGAGGAAGTATTGCTGGCGATGATGACGTCGTCGCGGAGGAGTCGGTCGGCTTCGGTGAGCGCGTGGCGCTTGATGTCGAGTTTTTCGGGGACGGCTTCGACGAGGAAGTCGGCGTTGGAGATGGTGGACATGTCGGTGACGGGGACGATGCGGGAGAGGACGCTTCCCTTTTCACCTTCGGGGAGTTTGCCTTTTTTGATTTCGCGATCGAGATTTTTGGAGATGGTGTCGAGGGCGCGGTCGAGGTAGCGCTGTTCGACGTCGCGGAGGAGGACTTTGTAACCGGCGCGGGCGAAGACGTGGGCGATGCCGTTGCCCATGGTGCCTGAGCCGAGGATGGCGATGGTTTTGATTGAGTCGAGGGGCAATGAGGCTCCTTTGATGCGGAGATGCGTGGTGTTCAGAGGCTGCTTGATTGAGAAATTAGAGTACAAGAATTTACGCGGAATTGGGTGGCGACCGGATTGGATTTAGTCCTGTTGAGTCTAAATCCCGCGATCTGAGAGACGATCGCGGCTACAGGGTGGTCGTTGTTATGGAATGGGCGGGGTTGGTCTAAACCCCCACCCTCGAAGACCGAGGGTGGGGCACCCAATACCGGGGTTAGGTTCGAACACCCAGATTAGGTTTTGATGAGGTTGGTGAAGGTGTGCGGGTTTGTGTCGAAGCCAGGGAACACCGAGCTGAGATTCGAGAGGTTGTCGTGGCGGATGAGGATTTCGGCGAGGACGGAGCGGAAGTCGGTGGTGAGGGCGAGGTCGCGGCCGTCGTTGAGCTGGTGATCATTGAGGCCGGGCCAGCGGCCGTAGACACGGCCGCCGCGGACGTCGCCGCCCATGACGAACATGCAGTTGGCATGGCCGTGGTCGGTGCCGCGATTGCCGTTTTCTTTTGCGGTGCGGCCGAATTCGCTCATCGTCACGACGACGACGTTTTGCATGCGGTCGCCCATGTCTTGGTGGAATGCAGCGAGTCCCTGGCCGAGATCTTTGAGGAGATTCGAAAGCTGGCCGTTCACGCCGCCTTCGTTGACGTGATTGTCCCAGCCGCCGCAGTCGACGAACAAAACTTCGACGCCGATGTTAGCTTTGATGAGCTGGCCGATTTGCTGGAGGCTTTGGCCGAGACGGCTCGTTGGATATTGCGCGCCATTTTCAGCGGGATATTTCGCGGGGTCGACTTTGCGGAGCATGTCGATCGCTTCGAAGGTTTCGGTGCCGGTTCCGTGGAGCGCGTGGTCGACGCTCTGCGCGTACATGGCTTCGAATCCGCCCTGGACTGCGGCGCCCATCGCGGCGTTTTGCGACATCACTTTAAATTGTTTGAGATCGGGGAGAGCGATCGCGGAGGTTTTGCCCTGGAGCATGCGGGGGAGATTTGGTCCCATGGCGACGGCGCGGAATGGCGAGGCGTTTTCTTCGGGCACGGCGCTGACGGCGCGGTTGAGCCAGCCGTCCTCGGTGGCTTTGATACCTGGCGTGCCGGATTCCATGAAGTCTTGTGCGTCGAAGTGGGAGCGCGTGGGATCGGGCGAGCCGGCGGCGTGAACGATGGCGAGTTGATCTTTGTGGAAGAGTGGCTCGAGCGGGGCGAGGCTTGGGTGCAGGCCGAAGTAACCGTCGAGATCGATGGCGGCATCGGCACCACCGCGACGCGGCTGCGGGATGGCGATTGTTGGGCGGAGGCGATAGTAGTTTGGCTCGGAGAAGGGGACGACGATGTTGAGGCCGTCGGCGGCGCCGCGCTGGAAGAGGACGACGAGTTGCCTTTTGCCGGTGACGGTTGGGGCGGCGGCGACGGCGCGTTGGAGGAATGCGGGCATGGCGCTGAGTCCGACCATGGCGATGCCGCCGGATTTCAGGAAATAGCGGCGGGAGAATTTTAGGGGGCGGGTGCCTTCGCAGCAGTCGTCATTGTGAAAGTTAGTCATAGCCGTGGACCTCTATTACTTACCTGCGTTGAAATTCTGGTGCGCCTAAAACCAAGCCGGCGACTACGCCGAGATCGACGCGCTTGATCGGGTCGTCGAGCTTGGCTTGCAGAATTTGTGGGCTGTCGATTTGTTTTTGCAGGGTTTCGACAGTGGTCGGCGAAGTTTGACCGCCGAGGAAAACTTGCACAGCGCGATCGAGCGCGGCTTTTGCGTCGCCGCCGGTGTCATCGACTCCGAGCAACGATGCGGTGTCGCTGCGCGAGCCGCGGACTTTATTACTCGCGAGCGCCAGCGAATAATTCAGGCGGTTGAGCAGTGCTCCTGTGTTGACCCAGGCGTCCGCTTTGTCGGAATAGCCGGTCGGCGGTTGGCATTGATAGAGCGGCTCGCCGATGCGGCCGGCCCACTGCACGAGCGGCATCGGGGTGTCGACGTCGGTGCCGAGGGCGCGTGCCGTCGAAACGACCAGCTCGAACGGCGTCTTCACTTTTGAGCGATAGGCGTCGCGCGACCAAAATTCTGGGGAATAAATCATCGTCTTCATCACGTCGCGGATATCGCCGTCGCTCGATTGGAATTCCTTGGCCATGCGCGCGACGAGACCCGGCGGCGGTGTGTCGGAGACGAAGCGGCGCGCGAGCTTGGTGGAGATGAATTTCGCGGTGTTGGGATTTTTCGAGAGCAAATCGATGACTTGCTCGCCGTCTTTCATCCCACTAGCGTGAATCTTCTTACCGAGCACAATTTTCGGATCGGGGTCGTGCAGCTTTTCGTCGAATTTGAACGTGGCTTCCTGTTTTGGCTTTTCGATGGTCCATCCGGTGAAGGCGCGAGCGACTTCGGTGACGTCTTTCTGCGTGTAGCCGCCGTCGACGCCGAGCGTGTGCAGCTCCATCAGCTCGCGGCCGTAATTCTCGTTGAGGCCGCGCGTGCCTTTTTTCTGCTGCTGCGGACGAGGAGGAGGAGCACCGAACCGCCACGAGCGCGCTTGCTGACGCGCTGCGCGTTCTGCTGCGGCGCGAGCGGCGGCGTTCGGATCGACGCTCAAATAATTGTCGAGGTAAAAAAGCATCGCCGGGCTTTTCGCGGTGGCGTTGAGCAGGTCTTTGAATTTTCCCAGCGTATGCGGCTGGATGACGTCGCGCTCGTAGGAAGTCATGAGCCACTTGACGTCCCCTTTTCCGGCGAAGACGTTGAAATGGTTGAACCAGAAATCGTCCATGATTTGCTGGAGCTGGCGATCGCTGTAGACGGCGCGCGTGACTTTGGCCATCGCTAGTTCTTCGACGACACGTTGCGGCTTGCGGCTGTCGTCGGCGAGCGCGCGCGGGACGGCGTTGGGATCGACGCTTAGCGAGCCACGTTTGCCACCGCCGCCTGCGCCGGGTGTGAACGGATTGGCCTGCGCGGCGGGTTCTTTCATCGGCGACGGGCCGGCGGAAGCATCGGCGGCGACTGAGGAATCGTTCGCGCTGGTCTGCGAGGTCGCGCTTCCCTGTCGCGCCTGATTCGCGCTCATATCTTGCGCGACGATCGCGGCGGCTGCGTCGCCGCGCGTTTGTGGTGCCTGAGCTTGTTTCTTTTCTTCCTGTTTCGGCTGCGGGTAGTCGGCGAGGAGTTGTTTCGACGACATCCTCAAAGTCGGGTAAGCGTCGAGCCGGGCTTCGACGGCTTTGTCGTCGATCGAATTTGGATTGAGTTGCTGGTCGATCCATTTCGCGAGGCCCATCTGGCGGACGCGCTCGATGTCGCCGGGGCGCGGGCCATAGGCGAGACGATTCAGCGCGTGAAGGATGGCTTCGTCCGTCGAAAGCTCGGCGACCGGCAGACCTTTCAGAACTGGATCTTGTTTTGGCTTCTTGTCGTTGGCGGGGATCGCGGTCGCACTCGCTGGGGTCGTGGCCTGCGCGGGCAAGTCGATTCCGAGGGGGAAAATACAGGCGGCCGAGAGCAAGATCGACAAGAACGACCTGCCGGACGCGTTTACGGCGAATGAGAACGCTGGGCGATCTGGATGCGACGTCATGGAGCGATTCTCCACCGACAATATTGCGAGGCAGCGCTAACGCTGCGACCGGAACTTAGCGCCGGTATTGGGCATGGAAATCCGGCTGATGTCAGAATAACCCGCCATAGAAGTGGAAGTTGCGGTCGATTTTGAGGGATTGTCGAAGCGTGACCAGTACGAAAGGTCAGGTGAATCTGTGAGTTGCGAGAGCTCGCGGCGGCCCACGGGGGGAATGCGACGGGATTGACGGCCTGCGAAGCGCCACCTATTCTCTTACGGCTGCGGCGCTCTGGGCATCAGTCGAGGCTTCATAAAATGGGTGGATCCGATACAACATGGTGATTCGAAATTTTATTTTTTGGCTGTCGAGCAAGCGCGGTGTGACGAATGCGATTGCTCGGCGGGGGATGAAGAATGGATTTGCGCGGCGGTTTGTGGCGGGAGAGACGCTGGCGGAAGCGCTGACGGCGAGCGATGAGCTTTGCCGGGCGGGACGGCACGTGAGCTTAAATCATTTGGGCGAAAACGTGACGACTGAGGCGGCGGCGCGCGAGGTTTGCGCGAGTTATCTCGAAATGACAGAGCAGATGCATGCGAAGAATCTGGCGGGAAATATTTCGATCAAGCTGACGCAGCTGGGGCTCGATCTGGGCAAAGACTTGTGCGGGGCGCTGACTTTGTCGATTGCGAGGCGAGCTGCCGAGCTAGGGCGAACGATCGAGATGGATATGGAAGGCAGCGTTTACACGGATGCGACGCTGGATATTTTTGAGAGCACGCAGCGCGAGACGGGCAACTGCGGGCTGGCGATTCAGGCGTACATGCATCGCACGGAGAAGGATATCCAGCGGCTGGCGCCGTTGCGGCCGAAGATTCGGCTGGTGAAAGGAGCGTATCGCGAGCCGGCGAATATCGCGGTGCAAGGCAAGCCGGCGGTGGATGCGCATTATAAGAGGTTGACGACGATGCTGCTCGAGGGTGCGACGCGCGGGTTGTACTTTCCGGCGATCGCTTCGCACGATCCTTTTATGGTGGCGCACGCGCAGAGCGAGGGGGCGCGGCTTGGGCTGCCGAAGGACAAATACGAATTGCAGATGATTTATGGGATTCGGCGTGATTTGCAGCAGCAGGCGCACGATGCGGGAAATATTTTGCAGGTGTACGTGCCGTTCGGGACGGATTGGTGTCCTTATTTTATGCGGCGGTTGTCGGAGAGGCCGGCGAATTGCTGGTTTGTGTTGCGGAGTTTGATGGCGGAGTCGTCGAGCTAGAGGGCGACGCCGGAGACATTTGCGCCGGCGATTACGCTGAGATCCTTCGGCCGTCCTTCGGACGGCGCTCAGGATGACAGCTTTTGGGTAAGGGATGACCGCACAGACTGGTTGCGCCTTTCAGGCGCAGCATCACCGCATCAATCGCTTAGGTTCGAATCGACTAGGTCAGTCGACGACGTCGAAATTGACCGTGCGATTTGGCGCGTTGTGTTTTGCGCCGTCTACTGCTTGCACCAATAGCGTGTAGCTGCCGGCGGGCAAGTCTTTCACATTCACCTTTAATCCAGTCGGGATTACCGGGCTTCCCTTTTGAATGAAGTCGTCCGCGGGCATTGCGCCGGTGAACAGGACGTCTTTGTTCGTCGCGCGGTCGATGATGTGATATGCGAAGGCGACTTTCGGCGGATTGTCGCCGGTCAGCAGCGGCTCGTAGATTTCGGCGTACATGATGACGTTGTCGGTTTTCTTGAAGCGGTTCGTGGCCGACGGAACGATCTGCAAGCCCTTGACGATGAGCGGTGTGTGATCTTCGAGGAGAGCGGAGTCGAGGCCGGTCGGCGTGTCAGAGATGCGCGTGGCGTTGTTGGTCATGGCGACGCCGCTGAGAGACAGCGTTTTGCCATCGTATGTGTCGATGTGCAGAGGAGACTCGAATTTGCCGAACGAGTCGCCGCCACCGCTTAAGACGACGGTGAGCTTGTAATCGCCGGGCGCCGCGTCGAATTGATTCTGATAGTGATACGACTCCTTCTGGAATTCCTTCAGCTGATCCTTTTCGAGATTGAGATCGATGGTGTCGCTGAATTTTGCGCCGACGGTTCCGTCGGGCTTGTAGGCGATGCCAAGAACGTTGACGGTCGAGTGGAACTTACCTTTGTCTTTGTCGAATTTCAGTGAATCGGCCGGAATCTCCATCGCCAGGTTCACGCGCGCAACGTTCGGCCCCGTATAGAAGTAGGGCGATTCGAAATTTCCGTGGATCGAGCCGGCGCTCCCTGCCGCGGCGGCGCGTGCTTCGAGCTGTTTTTCCACCGGCTTGCCTGCCAGCACATCCTCCGGCCGTGAATTGCAGTAACCGGTGCGCGAACGGACGTTGAGCCCACCTTGGTTCGCTTTCACCTTGAGCGTGTGGCAGCTGCCTTCAGGCGAATCGCGCGGAACGTAGCCGAGAATGTAAAACTCGTTGCCCTCTTTGGAGATGCGATCGAGCCCGCCGGCGAGGTCGTTGGTATTGAAAATCGTGAAACCGCCGGTGCCATCGGCGAGCATCGCGAGGACCTGCTGATTTGTGGTGACGGTCGAGGAAATCATCGGAAGGATGTTTTGCGCCTGATTGAACGGGTTGTTCGGGTTGTTGTAATTGTTGTTGTAGGGGTTGTAGTTGGTGGGAGTGGTGCCGCCGCCGGTGCGGGTTCCGCCGCCCGGGTTGGTGGTTGTGCCGGTGCCGCCGGTTTTACCGCCGGAGCCGGTCGTGCCCGTGCCGCCGGTGCCGCCCGGGGAACCACCTCCGCCGGTTTTTCCGCCGCCTCCACCTGCTCCGCCGCCAGCGCCACCTCCACTACTGGGGCCGCCTCCGCCGCCTCCCGGATGCTGCGGTTCGAACGAGGAGGGTGAATACGAGGCAAGAACGAGCCGTGGCTGCGCGTCGACATGCTGCGGCACCCGCTCATACGATGGGAATGGCGACGCGGTCGGGGCATTGTTGCGTGCCATACCGCCGGGCGCGCCCGCCATCAAACCTCGCACATCGAGCGAGTACACCGCGACGTTTGATTTGTTGCATGCGTCGACCGTGGCGATCAACTGAGCGCGCAATGTCGGATCGAGCGGAAAGCCCGCCGAAAACAATACGAGCATCTTGCGGCCCGGGACACTTTGGAGATTTTTCGCCATGTTGCGCAGCGCCAGCAACATCGTGCGAGCGCCGAAACTGGCTTCGGCGCTGGTGATTCCCTCGCCCAACAGACTCGGCCCACCAAGCGTGGTTACGCTGCCCGTGTCGGTCGTGTTGGAGGCAACAGCGGAAGTCTTCGCGTGGCTGACGGCTGCGTGGAGCACCTCGGCGTTCGTTGTGAAATTTTGCGTGACGCGCAATGTGCCGGTGTATTCAGCCACGGCCATTTGACGTTCGGGCCCGGCGTTCGCGTCGATAAATTTTCCCGCGGCGGCGCGGGCTTGAATCTGATCGGGCAGCGCCATCGAGGAATTGTCGAAGAACAAGATCATGTAACGACGGATCGTTGTGTTGGCCTGAGCGGCTGCATCTGTGCCGCTGGAAAACTGGGAGACTGACTGCTCTTTGTTGTCTTCGTAGACTTTGAAGTCGCCCTGCTTCAAGTCGTGGACGTAGTTGCCTTTTTTGTCGGTGACGACGGCATCGACGATGACGAGTTTCGATTCGGACTTGATCACGGCGCCTTGCGGCAAGGCAGTCGGCGGCGGAGTGCTGGCAGGCGCTTGCGCAGGTGTTTGCGCGCTGGGAGTTGCGGGAGTTTGTGCAGGGGCCGAAGTCGCAGGCGGCGGATCTTGCGCCGTGACGGCCCAAGTGAGGCCGACCATAAATACGGTTATGACCAACAGAGGTACGACGCGGGAAATCGTCTTCGTCATTTGCGTCATCATATGCTCCCCCAAGAGCACCGAGCTCAAACCAAACCAACATCTCAAACGAACCGAGAAACTCAGTACGGTATCGTGACCGCTCCATTTTTTGCGGCCATTTGCTCGCCTTCACCGTCGCGAACCACCATTCGCACGAGATAGGTGCCCGGCTTGATGTCGAAGCTCGACCTGACCGTGAGTCCCGAACGATCGAGGCGAGCGAGCGTCGGGTCGAGGAGTTGCATTTCGATGATTTTTTCTCCGCCGGTGATGAAGTTGCCGTTTTGATCGAAGATGGCGGTCGCAAAAGTAAGGTTGTCTTTGCTGCGGCCCGCATCTTTGCGGAAGCGAATCGCGCTCACATCGACGCGCGTCAGGACGGCGAGTTTTGCCTGCGTGTCGCTACTCTTGAAAAATTGTGTCTGCAACTCGATCGGAACATCGTGCATTTCTTCCTGCGAGAAGACAGCTTCCTGAATCTCTTCCTTCGCCTCTTGCGCAGGGTCTTTTACGGTATGCGGCGCGTAGTAGCTGTGCCGCGCCTGAATCGTAAATTTCGATTTGCTCGTGAGCGAAACTTTCAACAGGTGCATCTTTCCGTCGTACTTCAGGTTTTGCGGCGAAAAACCCAGCAGGTAGGAAACGTCCGGCGCCGCGACGGCGAGAACCATGCCTTCGCCGAGGTCATTGCGATTGTGAAAGTATGTGCCGCCGGTCCCGTCGGCCAATTCGCCAAGGATCAGCCCCTGTTCCGATTGCTCCGACAGACGCCAGGACGAGCTGATACCGGCGGTTTGCGGCGCGTCCGTCGATGGCCGGCTGATGTCACCCAGAAGGTCCGGAGTGTACAAACCCCTTGCGTCGATCGTGTTGAGCACAATGCCCGCGCGATTTGCGCGTTCGATCAAGTCGCCCTGTTGCTGAGTCTGCATGTCTTGAACGTAGCCCGGTGAGACAAGAACCATCACCCGTTGCCCGGGCATGATCGAGAGCCGCCGCATCGCGTCTTCGAGATGGCGATACACCATCTCGGTCTGGGCTTCTCCGGCCCTCAGGACGGCATCGGCTCTTGCACGAACAACGGATTCAACCTGGTTCAGCGGGGGTGGAGTCGAAGCCGCACTGCACTTGATGTAATCCTCGGCCGCAATGTTGTTGGCAACTTGGTCCTGAAACTCGATGATCTGCCGAGCCTCGTAAAAGGTGATCGACGGACAGTCGTTGGCGCCAGCGCCGGGGCCCGCCAAAGGACGCGGGACGATACGCAAGAGTGCATCCTTTAGTTGCAAACGTTCGGATGTGAAATCGACGGCGACCTGGCCGGATGTAGTGAAAATTCCGACGCGATCGGATGGCGGAAGCGCATCGAACAACTTTTGCGCGGCGGCGCGGACGGTCGCCGCGTCTTGCATCAGCAAGTTGGTGTCGTCGAAAACAACCGAGACGAATCGTTGCGGCAATATCGGTACCGGCGTCACCGTCGGCGCACCGCCGTCAGGATTTTCGGTCGTGATCGCGTGCGACTTCGCGGCGCTCAACTCCGGAGTCTCGATCCGGAACGAACTGATTGTTTGCGGTTTCTTATTGTCGAAAAGCTGAAAGTCTTCCTTTTTGAGGTTCGGGACTATCTTGCCGTCTGAGCCGCGCACGACGACCCGCACGAGCACTTCGTTGACGCGCACTTTAAATGTGGGCGCGGTGTCGCGCGTCGTGACTTCCGCGGCGTTCGCATCGCCGGACTGTCTTGTGTCTGAAGTAGCGGACGGAGCGGGTGTTTGCGAAGAATCGCTACTGGAAGTTGACGTTGCGGGCGCGCTGGCGGCGGGAGTGGGTGCAGGAGGAGGCGGGTTCTGCGCCGGCAAAGCTGTGGCGGTCAGAAGGCATGCGCCCAAGGTAAAGATCGACCCAACCGAACGATAGCGCAATCGGTGCTCTGCCAGTCGCAGCATAATCCCTCATCCGCCCCCAGCGGTGCGCCTCGGGCAATGCCATCAAAACGCAGGGGATACCGATCGGTGACTTGACTATACTCCGTGTCGACCGATTGTCAATGTGACGCAGAACAACTTGAAGAACGGTACGCCTCGATTACCCAGACCTCTTGCGCCTCGATTCGGCGCAGCACGTAACGCTCACCATCTGCCAACCGCACACGAAAAAATGTGGCGCCCGGCGAATACCAGCGGTCTTCGACTTCGGCCACCTCATGTGCCCGGCCGTCCATCGTGACCCGCAGCGGCCGTTGGTCCGCCTTGTATCCGGAGTACGTTTCGACCTGCACGCGCTTTTCAACTTGGTCCGACATGCTCGTGAGTCAGCCGCCGCTTCATCTCCGCTGTTTCGGCGTTCCAGGCAGCTCCCAGGAAAATAATGACGGTTGAGATTTGCATCCAGATCAGCAGACCAATCACCGCTGCCAAGCCGCCATATACAACGTTGTACGGAACGCGCCGGACGTAGAATCCAAAACTTATGTCGGAAATCCACCATAACGCGGTAGCCACGAATGCGCCTGGCAGGACGCTACGGAGGCTAGACTCCCTCGGCCGAGCCACTCGATAAATAATTGTGAGGGCGATGGTCGCCAGAAAAATCGCAGTGCCGTGGAAGAAGACTCCCCACAGTGTCTCGATCGTGTGGTTCTTTCCCAGCTCATAGGCGAACCACCGGCGTATAGGTCGGCCGAACACACCGAGAAACGCGGCGAGGATTAAGGGCGCGATCGTGATCAAAAGCAAGAGGACACTTTTCAGCTGGCGTGTCCAGTATCCGGGGCGGTCGTGGTCGTTATAGATCAGGTGGATGCCTTCCATCAGCAGGCGCATCACTTGCGTTCCGGCGATCAACGTTCCGATTAATCCTACGAGCGCCCATTTCCATGCGTCGGGTCCGCGGTTGACGAGAAATTCCGAAACGATTTGCTGGCTGCCCGGCGGCAGCAGGTCCGTGAGGTCGATGATCAGATCGAACATGTTGGTGCGCCGGCCGATGGGGCTGGTGGCGACACCGACAAGGATCAGCAACGCCGGAAAGAAGGCGAGAAAGAGGTTATAGGCGACCGCTTGCGCGACCATGCTGGTTCGCGGGAAGACGCGCCCAAACACGCCGAAGGCGCGCTTGGCGAGAGCAGCGGATGCGATCATGGTTCGGCATTATACCTGTGGCGGATGCTCGAGACCGGAAACGACTTGCTTGCATGGCGGAGGAGGGCACGGCATGCCGTCACCGTACGAACCGAAGCTGTTGCGTTGCGTGACGGGGGCGAAATCGGTCTTGACATAACGTACCTTTCGTGATACTATACCTTCTGTATAAAGGCCCGGCGAACTGCCGGGCCTGTGATTCCCGCCTAAGCAGACTCCAGCGCACTCATTCGAATCTCGAATCTTGTAAGCACAGGTTATGCCGCGCCCGTGCTCTAACGCGCCGTGACGCCACTTGTCACGATTTTCCCAATCGGCCGCGCACCAAAAACCGCTCCGCACGCGATCGCCGTCAGCAGCAGAATCTCCGGCTCGATCGGATGGCGATAGCGCAACGATGTGTGCGTGATGTAGTAGAGGAACGGGAAAACGGCGGGATAGATCGCGAGCGGAAACGCGTAATCGCTGGGCTGCCATAACAGCACCATAACCCCTGCCAATGCTCCGATGCCCGAGAGCATCGCGCACAAAATCAGGCTGCGCACCAGCCACGAATCGGTCGCGATGAATTTGTCGATGGGATTCGGGATCCCTCCCCAGAACGCGATGAATCGCTCGTAAAACAGGATCGACTCGACGCGCGGGTGCGAAAAGATGAACTTTTTCGCCTTGCGCATCTCTTCGTCCATGAACGGCGTCTCGCCCATCTTGATGTAACGCCAGGTCTCGCGGTCCTTCGTGATCATTCCCGGATAGTGCGGATGCTGGTCGTCGTAGTTTTCGTTGTTGCCGATGTACAGCTCGAGCGGAAAATTCGAACGCAGCGGGACGAAGCGATGGAAGACGGCGTAGTTTCGAATCGTCCAAGGAACGCAGCAAAGAATTGCGATGGCGAGCGCCGAAGCGGGCTGCAGCAAGCGTGAGTTGCCCTTCACGCGCGGCGCCCCTTTCCACCACGCGCGATACGCCGCCCATCCCAACAAAAACGGCAGGAGCGATCCGAGCGACGGATTCGTCATCAGCACGAATCCCCAAAGCAAACCGTACAAGCACCAATCGAGCATCCTTCGCGATTCCGCCAAGCGCATCGTCGCCCAGAGCAACACTGCCGACAGCAGCGCCGCCAGCGACGTATCCCAGATCCATTCGAATGGCGTCATCGCCGCGTTGGGATAGATCGCCCAAAGCCAAGCCGCCGAGGCACCGACGCCAATCCCAGCGATGCGTTTGCCGAGCGCATAAAGCGGCAAACAAGCCGCCGACGAAAACACAATGTTGAGAAAAACGAGAAAGTAGAACGCGCGGATGGTGAAGACGCCAAAAATCTTGAACGTCACGACGACGAGCCACGGATAGATCGGCGTCAGCCACGCCGTCGGACCGGTGTTTCGCGCGAATGGGTTGCTGTAGCCCTGGCCAGTCGCGATCGCCTGCGCGATGCTCCCGGTTTCGTTTTCAAACGGGACATGCGCGAGCGCGGCATCAGGAATCTTGCGCGCCTGGCTCACCGCGAATCCCACCCGCGCCACAAACGCGATGGCTACGATCAGCGTCAGCGATGTGGCGATGGCCTGCAGTCGTTTCACAGCGTCGTCTTCCCGATTATTTTGGTATCAGTTCCCTTCTCAATTCCATTCCATCGTAACGTGACGCTCGCCGGAAAGCAGATCTTTGACCATGGTTAGGAGCAGGGAAAGATGCCGCGGTAGTACAATGGCTGAAGGTCCTCGTAAACCCTTCCTGAAAAGTCCGCAGCAAAGGAGTCCTCATGAAACCTTCGATCGTCGGTGCCGCAACAGTTCTCCTTCTAGCTCTTTGCGCCGCTCTTTCCGGCCAGCAAAGATCCGAGAACGGTTGCGACTTCAATCTGTCGGGAGCTCAAGTCGCGCCGAACATTACCGGACCGGACGAAATCGTCGCGATAACGCATGTGGTCGATCAGCCGGATTCACCGATCAAAATCGTCGCCGCGGATTTCAAAAACTCCTTCATCACAGTCTCCAATGAACGGTTTACCGAGCAACTGAACTGCACTCTAAGGGTACAAAATCAAAGCGATCGCGCCGTTCGCAGCTTTGAAACAATCAGCGGTTTGGCCGGGGGCAACGCAGCCGTTCCTGTGCTGGGTGGATACGGGGCATCACCTGACAATATGTCGACAGGCAGGAGTCTGATGCCCGGTGAACAACTCGAGATCCACGGATGCGGCGGCAGAGGCGATGGCGGAGCGCCGAACAACCGCGTACGGCTGTTCGTGTCGATCGGGAGTGTTTTGTTCGACGGGTGCGTTTATGTGCCCTCGAGGCGCTTCCCGACTCTCCGAACCACCGATGCTGCGCTTTAGAACTTTCCCCCGCATCGCTTGCCGTGAGGGGCTCACGACACGACTCAGACGCACTCTCACTGTCCGCTTCCGGGCGAGTCGTCCCACAACCGGTCAGTTCCGCGCGATCATCCATTTCAGCGCAGTGCTGCGACCATCGGCTAACCGCTTTCCCTCCAACCGTTTCCCATTTTTCTAGAAATCGGCAAGCGCCATGCAGACCATTCCGGGGGTGTAGACGTCCTACATGCAGGGATGTAGGCTCTCTACCCCTCGGAGGAAAAAGACTTGGCGCCGAATCGCTACCAGAACCGCATCGAGCTCTTGCAAGGCACGCTTGACCTCTTGATCCTGCAAACGCTCCGCTGGGGACCGCAGCACGGGTACGGCCTCAGCCAAGCCATCAAGCTCAACTCCGGTGACATCCTGCAGGTCGATACCGGCTCGCTCTACCCCGCGCTGCATCGCCTTGAACGGCAGAAATGGATCTCCGCCGACTGGAAGACTTCCGAGAACAAGCAGCGCGTGCGCGTCTACAAGCTCACCGCCGCCGGAAACAAACGGCTGCTCTCCGAACGCTCACGCTGGGCTCAACTCACCGACGCCATCGCAGGAGTGTTGGAACCCTCCAAGAAAGAGAGCGAAGCATGAAGCCTCCCTTTCATAGCAGCGACGAGCCAGACAAGAACGACAGGCCGGACAAACAGCGCGAACTCGAGGAAGAACTCGCTACGCATCTGCAAATGTCGCAGCAAGACCGTCAAGATCGCGGCGAATCGCCGCAGCAAGCGGCGCAATCCGCTCATCGTGAATTCGGCAATATCGCGCTCGTCGAGCATGTCACCCGCGACCAATGGCGCGGCCGCTGGCTCGACGAATTCCTTCAAGACGTTCGCTTCGCGGTCCGCACGCTCCGTAAGAGCCCAGGTTTTACCGCGATCGCCATCCTCACGCTCGCTCTCGGGATCGGCGCCAACACATCGCTCTTCTCCGTAGTCAACGGCGTCCTGCTCAATCCACTTCCCTACCCGCAACCCGAACAGCTCGTCATGCTCCACGAGAGCAAACCGAATTTCCGCACCGGCTCAATCTCGTATCCCAACTTCCGCGACTGGCGACACGACAACCACACTTTCTCTTCCATGGCCATCGCGCGCCGTACCAGCTTCACGCTCAACGGCCTGGGTGAAGCAGAAGAACTCAGCGCGCAATTCATCTCTTCGGACTTTTTCCCGCTCCTGGGCGTACAACCGGTGCTTGGCCGATTTTTCGGACCGGGCGAAGACGAGATCGGCGCGGCGCCGCTCGTGCTCGTCAGTGCAAATTTCTGGCACCGCAAGTTGTCTGGCTCCGCCGACGTCATTGGGAAGACTCTGATTCTCGACGGCAAGGCTTACACAATCG
>Ga0210393_10001036_pt1 | contig 23840 bp, 20 predicted proteins | sample IncBWC27OmetaG_FD_160068 | JGI IMG/M metagenome (GOLD analysis project Ga0210393, IMG submission 160068) | Forest soil microbial communities from Barre Woods Harvard Forest LTER site, Petersham, Massachusetts, United States - Inc-BW-C-27-O ... | reverse complement strand
CCGCACCTCCAATCCCGGCGCCGCCGAGGTGCAGGACCTCATGGTCGACGGCCGCAAGCTCTACCAGGTGGTGGCGCAGCTCGCCGCCGAGCGCTGGAACGGGCGCGGCAACTGCGCGCTGGTGGTCGGAGCGACCTACCCGCGCGAGCTCGCCGAGGTGCGCGCGCTGGTCGGCGACATGCCGCTGCTGGTCCCCGGGGTCGGCGCCCAGGGTGGCGATGCGACGCAGGTGGTGCAGCAGGGACAGACCCGCGCCGGCACCGGGCTCATCGTCAGCGCCTCGCGCAGTCTGCTCTACGCCTCCTCCGGCGCAGACTTCGCGCAGGCCTGCCGCACGGCCGCCGAGACGCTGCGCCGGCAGATGAACGCCGCGCGCCACCGGCCGCAGGCATGAGGCCGCGCCGGGAATCGGCGCTGTGCGCGACGCCGCGGCGGGCCGCGGCGGGATGGGCAGCGCTGGCGGCGCTGTTGCTCGCGGCGTGCGGCTCCCAAGCCCCACCCACGGGGCAGGCGATCCTGGTGCGCGGCGGTGGCCCGGACCCCGACTCGCTCGATCCGCAGAAGGCGCGCGGCTTCGAGGCCCAGGGCATCGTGCGCGACCTGTGCGAGGGACTCACCACGCTCGACGCCCACGCCGCCGTGGCGCCCGGGGTCGCGGCGCAGTGGAGCGTGAGTGGCGACGGCCTCACCTACACCTTCGACCTGCGTGCGGATGCGCGCTGGTCGAACGGCGAGCGCGTGGTCGCGCAGGACCTCGTGGCGGGTCTGCAGCGCCTGGTGGACCCGGCGACGGCTTCCGGCTACGCGCAGTACATCGACGTCGTCACCAACGCGGACGACATCGTCGCCGGGCGCCAGCCCCCGCAAGCGCTCGGCGTCGCCGCACCCGACGACTCGACCGTGGTGATCACGCTCACGACGCCTGCGCCATACCTGCCGACGCTGCTGTCGCACCCGAGCACCTGCCCGGTGCACCGCCCAACGCTGCGCAGCCACCCGGACGACTTCGCGCGGCCCGGCGTGATGGTGTCGAACGGCGCCTTCGTGCTCAAGGAGTGGGTGCAGGGCGCGTACGTGCTGGCACTGCGCAACCGCTACTACTGGAACAACGCGGTGACGCGCCTCGCCGGGGTCAAGTACCTCCTGATCCCCGATGAGAATGCCGAGCTCGCGCGCTACCGCGGCGGCGAGCTGCAGGTCACCTACGTCGTGCCGCGCGGCCAGTACGACTGGATCCGCGCGCACCTGGGGAATGAGCTGCACGTGTCGCCGCAGCTCAGCACCTACTACTACGGCTTCAACCTGCGCCGCGCGCCCTTCAAGGACGGCCCAGGGCTGCGCCGCGCGCTGTCGCTGGTGATCGACCGCGAGAAGCTCGCGCAGCTCGTGCTGCGCGTCGGCGAGCTGCCCGCCTACGGCTGGGTGCCGCCGGGGATCGACGGCTATACCTCGCAGTCGTTCGACTACCGCGAGCTGCCGATGAGCGCGCGCCTCGCCGAGGCGCAGCGGCTCTACCGGGCGGCCGGCTACTCGCGCGACAAGCCGCTCAGCTTCGAGCTGCGCTACAACGCCGGCGAGGTGCACACCAAGCTCGCACTCGCCATCGCCTCGATGTGGAAGGAGGCGCTCGGCGTCGACGTGCGGCTCACGCAGGTGGAGTTCAAATCACTGCTGCAGGACATCGATCGCGGCGACGTGGAGATGTTCCGCTCGAGCTGGGTGGGCGACTACAACGATGCCTACACCTTCGCGCAGTACCTGAAGAGCGATTTCGGCGTGAACCTGCCGCACTACAGCAGCCCGAGCTACGACGCACTGCTGCGCAGCGCGGCGCGGCAGCAGGATCCGCTGGCGCGCAGCGCGCTGCTCGAGGAAGCCGAGCGCGTGATGCTCAACGATCACCCGCTGCTGCCGATCTACTTCTACGTCAACAAGCACCTCGTCAAGCCCGAGGTCCAGGGCTGGTACGACAACGTCATGAACGTGGTCTATAGCAAGGACCTCGCTCTGGCGGCACGCTGAGCGCGCGGGCTGGCGTCGTCTAATCCGTGCCTGGAACGATCGAATACAACCCCGTAATGCTCGCGCTCGCGAGGATGTGGCCTTCCTGACCCGCTCTGATCAGCGCCTGAAACAGCGTCTCGGCGACCGGCGGGAAGTTCGTCGAGGCCGGGAGCTGCAGCGCCTTATCGAGCGCATAGACCGTAAACACGTAGTGATGGACGTAGGGCTGCTCCGCGGGCGGACATGGCCCGTTGTACCCGTTGGTGCCCAGGTAAAAGTCGTCCTCGATCTGCTGTCCGTCGGTGCTGGTCGGCGTGCCGGCATTGGCGGGCAACCCGCGCGCCTCACGCGAGATGTTGTAGATCCCCCAGTGAGTGAACGACGCGGTGGTGTCATACATGACTACCGCGAATGTCCGGGTACCTGGCGGCGCATGCCTCCAGGAAAGCTCCGGCGAGGTGTTGCCTCCGGTGCTGCCATCAACCGAGCAGGCGTTGGTGCCCGACGAGGTGGCCGATTCAAAAATCGCGCTGATCGGCAGCACGCCGCCGTCGGAGAACTCGGTGCTGCTGAGCTCCATCCTGTGGTGATCCCACTGCCCGGCATCATCGGCGAGCGCCGTTGCAGCGAGCGCGAGGCCTGCGAATGCGCCGGCCAGTCCCAGGTGATTGAACCTGCCCTTTGTTTGCGTGGTTTTCATGGTGTCCTCCCTTTCGGACCTCATAATGTTAGCGCGGAGTTGTTGTCGGAGGATGAAGGAAGCGGCAGCCATGCCCCGCGCCTGATTAGCATTGCTGCGCCGCGCTACTTGCCTATGCAGAACCCCGCGAAGATGCGCGCCAGCAGATCCTCGCTGGTGAACTCCCCGGTGATCTCGCTTAAGTGCTGCTGCGCAGCGCGCAGCTCCTCGGCCACCAGCTCCCCGGCACGCCGCTCGGTGAGCTGCCGCGCGGCCTCCTCGACGTGCTCGCGGGCGCGTCCGAGCGCCTCCAGGTGGCGGCGGCGCGCGCTGACCGCCCCGCCGGCATCGCCCTGATATCCCATGCAGCTCTTCAGGTGCGCGCGCAGCTCGGGCAGTCCCGCCCCGGTGAGCGCCGACAGCGCCAGGCGCGGCGGCACGCCGCCGGCAGCGGTGACCTCAAGCCCCGCGACGAGATCGCACTTGTTGAACAGCAGCGTGACGGGCACCTGCGCCGGCAGGGCGCCAAGCTCCTGCCGGTAAGCCGCACCGCTCGGGTCAGCGGCGGCATCGATCACGAACAGCACGCGGTCGGCGCGCTGCATCTCGGCGTAGGCGCGCCGCACCCCCTCCGCCTCGACCACATCGCCGCCCGCGCGCAGCCCCGCGGTGTCCAGCACGTGCAGCGGCATGCCGTCGAGGTGGAGGCGCTCGCGCAGCACGTCGCGCGTGGTGCCGGCGATCGGCGTGACGATCGCCGCATCGTAGCCGGCGAGGCGGTTCAGCAGGCTCGACTTGCCGGCGTTCGGCGGCCCGGCGATCACCACCGTCATGCCCTCGTGCAGCAGGCGTCCCAGGCGCGCGCTGTCCTGCACTGCCGCGAAATGCTCGCGCAGCGTGGCAAAGCGCGCGGCGAGCTCGCGGTCGGCGAGGAAGTCGATCTCTTCTTCCGGAAAATCGATCGCTGCCTCGACGTAGCTGCGCAGCTCGATCACCCCTTCGGTGAGCCCGCGCACCATGGCGGAGAACTCCCCCTGCAGCGAGCGCATGGCCGCGCGCAGCGCCTGCTGCGAGCCGGCATCAATCAGGTCCGCCACCGCTTCCGCCTGGGCGAGATCGAGCTTGTCGTTGAGGAAGGCGCGCTGCGTGAACTCCCCGGGCGCGGCGCGGCGCGCGCCGAGCTCGAGTGCGCGTGCGATGAGCGCTTCGAGCACCAGCGGGCCGCCGTGTCCGTGCAGCTCCAGCAGGTGCTCGCCGGTGTAGGAGTGCGGCGCCGGAAAGAACAGCGCCAGGCCGGCATCGAGCGCTTCGCCCTGCGCGTCGAGGAAGCGCGCCAGCGTCGCGCGCCGCGCCGCGGGCAGCTCCCCGAGCATGATGGCGCCGAGCTCGGGGGCCTTCGGGCCGGAGATGCGCACGATGCCGATGCCGCCGCGTCCGGGCGGCGTGGCAGCGGCTACGATGGTGTCGATGCGGGTCATGAGTCGGCGGCGGCAGGCCGCCGTGGGAACAAGGCTAACGCCGCACGCGCTGTCGCGTCACGCGCCGCCTTGGGTATGCTGCGCCATCCGCCGGCCGGAAAGCGCGCGCGCCGTGCGCGCACCGCTCGAGCTTGCGGATCGGGAGGCGCCATGTCCGCTTACGAGCTCGCACAACTCAACGTCGGCATCATCCGGGGGCCGATGGATTCGCCGCTGATGGCGCAATTCGCGGCGAATCTTGCGCGCATCAACGCGCTCGCCGACGCCTCACCCGGTTTCGTGTGGCGGCTGCAGACCGAGGCCGGCGACGCCACCGCCATCCGCCCGTTCGACGACGAGAACCTGCTGCTCAACATGTCGGTGTGGCGGGACGTGGAGTCGCTGCGCCGCTACGTCTACTCTTCCGCCCACACCGAGATCATGCGCCGCCGGCGCGAGTGGTTCGAGCGCATGACGCAGGCGTACCTGGTGCTGTGGTGGGTGCCGCGCGGCCACCGGCCGCCGATCGCCGAGGCGGTCGAGCGGCTCGAGAGCCTGCGCAGCCGCGGACCGACGGCTGCGGCCTTCACGTTCCGCGAGACCTTTCCGCCGCCGGACGCGCCGGCCGAGGAGCTGCCCGGTTCGTACAGCGACGAGTGCCCCGCCACCTGAAGCGCGTGCACGAGGCGCGGGCGCGCCGCCGGCCGCTGCGCCGTCAGGACTTCGCCGCGCCGAGGCTGCCGATGCGGCGGTTGATGTTCCACTGCTGCGCGATCGAGAGGATCGTGTTGGTCACCCAGTAGAGCACCAGTCCTGCCGGGAAGAACGCGAAGGTGGCCGACATGACCAGCGGCATGATCATGAATACCTTGGCCTGCACCGGGTCGGGCGGCGCGGGATTCAGCTTGTACTGTACGAACATCGCGCCCGCCATGATGATCGGCAGGATGAACAGCGGATCGCGCGCCGACAGGTCGTGGATCCACAACGCGAACGGCGCCTGGCGCATCTCCACGCTCTCGAGCAGCACCCAGTAGAAGGCGAGGAACACCGGGATCTGGATGACGACCGGCAGGCAGCTCGCGAGCGGGTTGATCTTCTCGCGCTTGTACAGCTCCATCATGGCGCGGCCGAGCTTCTCGCGATCGTCGGCGTAGGTCTCCTGCAGGTTCTTGATGCGCGGCTGCAGCGCTTTCATCTTCGCCATGGAGCGACCGCTCGCCTCGGACAGCGGGTAGAACAGCAGCTTCAGCAGGAACGTCACCAGGATGATGGCCACACCCCAGTTGCCGGTGAGCGCGTGCACCTTCGCGAGCACCCAGAACAGCGGCATCGCCAGAATCCACAGGTGCCCGTAGTCGGCGACGCGCCCGAGATCGTGCGCGATTCCCTCGAGCTGCGCCTGCAGCTTGGGCCCCACGAACAGCGTCGCGTCGAACTGCGCGCTGCCGCCCGCCGGCACGCTCTGCGCGGGACCTTCCGCGGACAGCAGGTACTGGTCGCCCGCGACCTCCAGGGCGAAGTGCCACGGCGCATCCGGCGGCGGCACGATGGCGCTGACGAAATGGTGCTGCAGCGCGGCCACCCAGCCGTCGCGCACCTCGAGCGACAGGTGGCTGTCCTGCGCATCGGTGGTGGTGAGCTTGCGGTACTTGGTGCCGTCCCAGAGCGCCGGGCCATGGAACGCGTAGCTCGTGACGTTGAAGTACGAGCGCTTGGTGGGCGGGTCGTTGCGCAGGATCTGCACGTAGGGGTGCACGCTCCACGGCGCGCTGCCGTGGTTCTCCACCTGGTAGTCGAGGCCGATGTGGTAGCGCCCGCGCCGGAACACGAAGGTCTTGGTCACCGTCACGCCGCCTGCGCTCCAGGTCAGAGGGACCTTGAGCTCGTTGGCACCACGGTCGAGCACGTAGTCGCTGCGCTCGCTGGTGTAGGTCGCGATATGCGTCGGGTATTCCCCGGGCGGCGGCCCGGTGAGCCCCGACTGCAGCAGGTAGAGCGACTGCGCATCGTTGTGATCCTCGAGGCGCACTGGCGTCGCCTCGCCTTTCACTTCCGGGTAGGCGAGCAGGTCCGCCCGCTCGAGCGTGCCGCCCTGGGTGCTGATGTCGACGTCGAGCACGTCGGTGCGCACATGCACGACGGGCGCCGCAGCGGCAGCGGAGGCCGCGAGGGCGGCGGCGCCCGGAGCGGCCGTGGTCGCATCCGCGCTGGCTGTGGCGGCGCCGGCGGTGGCGGTCGGCGGTGCCGTGGCGGCGGCCCCACCCGCCGCCGTGCCCGCGGACGGCAGCTGCGGGATGCGATTGCCGAGATCACTCGCGGGTGCGCCGGAGGCGCCGTGCTGCTGCGCGGAGGAGTTGAGCGCGGGGGGCGGCGCGTAGTCGCGCATCCATGCCTGGTAGTCGTAGAACAGCAGCAGCGCGAGCGCGCCCCACAGGTACAGGCGCAGATTATTCTTCATGGGCATGCGGGCCGCGCAGCAGCGAAACGAAGCGCTGCGGCACCGGATCGAAGCCGCCGGGCTGCCAGGGGTGACAGCGCAACAGCCGCCGCAGCGCCAGCCAGCCGCCGCGCAGCGCGCCAAAGCGCTGCACCGCCTCGAGCGCGTAGTGCGAACAGCTCGGGTAGAAGCGGCAGCGCGGCCCGAGAAGCGGGCTCACGGTCCATTGGTAAAGGCGGATCAGGAAGACTGCGACGTGGCGCATTGTTCGCCTACTTTTCTCCACAGCGCCTCGAGGCTGGCGCGCAGCGCCGGGCCGCTCGCGCCACGGGCGGCCGGCCGCGCACTCACGACCAGGTCCACCGCCGGCAGCTCGCGCTGATGCAGGCGGAAGGACTCGCGGATGATGCGGCGCAGGCGGTTGCGGCCGACCGCGCCACCGGCCGCACGCACCGCCACCGCCAGCCCCAGGCGCGGGGCGCCCGCTTGGTTTGAACTCGCCGTCACTGCAAAAAATCCGTCACTCATGCGCCGTCCGCGCGCGTACGCGGCATCGAAATCGCGCTTGCGCCGCAGGCGAAGTCGCGCCGGCAGTGTGAGCCGCCCAGGCATCGCGCGAAATTTAAGGGTTGCTGCGATGACGCTGCGCCGCTCTCGGGCGGCGAGCGCATCAGTACGGCGCTAGGGTATCAGCTTGCGCCGGCCCTTGGCGCGCCGGCGCGCCAGCACTCTACGGCCGCCCTTGGTGGCCATGCGCGCACGGAACCCGTGAGTGCGCTTGCGACGCACCTTGCTCGGCTGGTAGGTCCGCTTCATCGCGTCGGCTCCGTGGGCAATGTGCTGCTGTCAAAAAAAGGGCGGCAAGGCTAAGCCGTTGAGCATCAAGGTGTCAATATAAGGGGCGCGATAAAGCGCGCGCGCGGCGGCTTCAGCGCGCGGCGCGATCGGTATAGACTGCGCGGCCCCTTTCCTTAACGTTCACCAGAAACGTCGCGGAGGCAACGCGCGTGGAAGCCTCGCTTTGGACTCGCTGCATGGGCGCGTTGGAGGCGGAGCTTCCGGAGCAGCAGTTCAACACCTGGGTGCGGCCGCTGCAGGCCATGGAGGGCAACGGCGCGCTGAAGCTGCTGGCCCCCAACCGCTTCGTGGTCGACTGGATCAACGCCAACCTGCTGCCGCGCATCGGCGAGCTGCTGCGCGATGAGAGCACCGGGGATACACCCATCGTGACTGTCGAGGTCGGCTCGCGCAGCACGCCGCTGCGCGGTGCGCCGGCTGCGGCGCTGCCGCCACCGCGGCGCGCGCAAGGCCTGGTGGTCGGCGCGCGGCTCAACGCGGATTTCACCTTCGTCTCGTTCGTCGAGGGCAAGAGCAACCAGCTGGCGAAGGCGGCGGCGGTGCAGGTGGCGGAGAATCCCGGCAGCGCCTACAACCCGCTGTTCCTGTACGGTGGCGTCGGCCTCGGCAAGACGCACCTGATGCACGCCATCGCGCACCACATCAAGCAGCGCGACGCCGAGGCGCGCATCGCCTACGTGCATTCCGAGCGCTTCGTCGGCGACATGGTGCGCGCGCTGCAGCACAACTCGATGAACGAGTTCAAGACCGCCTACCGCTCGCTCGATGCACTGCTGATCGACGACATCCAGTTCTTCGCCGGCAAGGAGCGCTCGCAGGAGGAGTTCTTCCACACCTTCAACGAGCTGCTCGAGGGGCAGCACCAGGTGATCCTCACCTGCGACCGCTACCCGAAGGAAGTCGAGGGCCTGGAGGAGCGGCTCAAGTCGCGCTTCGGCTGGGGACTCACGGTGGCGATCGAGCCGCCGGAGCTCGAGACGTGCGTGGCGATCCTCATGACCAAGGCGCGCGCCGTCGGCGTCGGCCTGCCGGAGGAAGTGGCGTTCTTCATCGCCAAGCGCATCCGCTCCAACGTGCGCGAGCTCGAGGGCGCGCTGCGCCGGGTGATCGCCAACTCGCGCTTCACCGGGCACGCGATCACGCTGGAATTCACCAAGGAAGCGCTCAAGGACCTGCTGTCGCTGCAGGCGAAACTCGTCACCATCGACAACATCCAGAAGACGGTCGCGGATTACTACAAGGTGCGCATGGCGGACCTGCTGTCCAAGCGGCGCAGCCGCTCGGTGGCGCGGCCGCGGCAGGTGGCGATGGCGCTCGCCAAGGAGCTCACCAGCCACAGTCTCCCGGAGATCGGTGATGCTTTCGGCGGGCGCGATCACACCACCGTGCTGCACGCCTGCAAGCGCATCAAGAGCCTGCGCGACAGCGAGCAGCGCATCAAGGAAGACTACTCAAACCTGTTGAGAACCCTGGCGGGTTGATGTGTGCAGATGCGCGCACTTGCTGTGCACGAGGTTGTGGATAAAGTTATACACAGGCCGCACACAGCAGTTGGTCAGCTCGTTCGCGGCTTTGTGCCCGCGCAAAAGCGTTGCAGCTGCCTGATAGCGTATGGAAAGTTTTCTTATGCCCGTTACCATCACGCTCTATAGTCTTAACAATAAGAGAATCTTTAAGCCTGATACAGATGTCTCCTGAAGAGAGTCAAACTCCATGAAGCTCACCGCTACGCGCGAAGACCTGCTCGCCCCGCTGCAAAGTGTCATTGGTGTCGTGGAGCGCCGGCAGACCATGCCGGTGCTCGCGAACGTACTGCTGGCAGCACACGACAATCACCTGAACGTCACGGGTACGGATCTCGAGGTCGAGCTCGTGGCGACCAGCACGGCGAGCGTGCAGCAGCCCGGGGACATCACGGTCCCGGGCCGTAAGCTGCTGGATATTTTCCGTTCGCTGCCGGAGAAGACGAGTGTGACCTTGAGCACCGACGGGGAGCGCGTGTCGGTGCGCGCCGGGCGCAGCCGCTTCACGCTCTCGAGTCTGCCGGCGGCGGAGTTTCCGGTGGTCGAGGAGATCAACGCGCAGCACACCCTTACCGTCGCGCAGGGAGAATTTCGCCGCCTGATCGACAAGACACATTTTTCGATGGCGCAGCAGGACGTGCGCTATTACCTGAACGGACTGCTGCTCGAGACCGACGGTAAGGCGCTGCGCGCGGTCGCCACAGACGGCCACCGCCTGGCGATCTGCGAGATGGAGCTGGCGGGCAAAGCCCGCACGACCCACCAGGTGATCGTGCCGCGCAAAGGAGTCCTGGAGCTGCAGCGGATCCTCGGCACCGAGGGGGAGATCGAGCTGGCTGTTGGCACAAATCACGTTCGCGCCAAGATCGGCGACATTCGCTTCACTTCGAAGCTGATCGATGGTCGTTTCCCGGAGTACTCACGAGTCATCCCGGCAAGTCCACCGCGTCGTGTCGAAGCGGATCGCGAGACGCTCCGGCAGGCGCTGCAGCGCACGGCGATACTTTCCAACGAGAAATACCGCGGCATCCGCCTCACAGCGCGTCCTGATCTGCTGACGCTCCAGGCGCACAACCCCGAGCAGGAGGAAGCCGAGGACCAGGTTGAGGTCTCCTACAAGGGCGAGGAAGTCGAGATCGGCTTCAACGTGAATTACCTGCTCGACGCGCTGGGTGCCATCGAGGGTGACAAAGTCGAGATCGGGCTCACCGATTCCAACAGCAGCTGCCTGATCAACGCACCGGGCACGACGCACACGCGCTACGTCGTCATGCCGATGCGGCTATAGCCGGCTCGCCGTAGTCCGCCGGGTATTACCCCACCGCCTCGCCGCGCCGGCAGCCCCGGTGCTGGCTGGCTCGCGCGAGCGCAGCCGCCCCCTTTCCGCAAGCCCTTCGGCAAACACCAAAACCCTCGCGAGCGTTCCTCGCGGGCCCCCCCTTACCTCGCCCCCCGACCGCGTCCCTGCGAATGTGAGCCACCGCTGCCCGGAGAGTGACGTCCCGTGTGCCGTGCTGGCGGAGATCTGGACGCACCTCCCGAGGTGATCTGGATAAATTAGGTGAGCGCGCGTCCGGGACAGACTCTCGCACTGAGCGCTCGGCGGTGCCTGACACATGCCTCTTGGGATTCCTCTGCGCAGCGACGGGGCAGTCATTGGACTCGCCTCTGTAAGGAGCTGACTGAGGCTACCGCGCCCGTCCAGGCTGGCTCGCTTCAAGGGAGCCGTCGTCAGACACCCGCCGCCGACCGGTTCGCGCGGCACGCTGTTCCACGTGGAACGCCTCTGCGCTCCAGGGGCAGGTCTCGGACTGAAGCGCTCGCCTCCAACCGACATCTGTTCCACGTGGAACATGGCGTTCGGCTGCCGGGTCGTGCCACGTGGAAACACGGTGTTCGGCCGGAAGAGGTTCCACGTGGAACATCCCCTTCGTTTCAAGAGACGGGTTCCACGTGGAACATCCCTTCGCCCAGATCATCGCTGCCCGCCGCCGAGGCTGACCGGGCAGACCATCGGAACCTGACCCCTTCGGGTCTCCGAAGGTGACCGCCGCCGCCGCGCGAGGAGCTGAGCCAAAAGCACTCCTGAGCTCGCGTTGCTTTGGGAGCCCGGCCGACTGCCGCCACAACGCACCAGCACCTGCGCGAGACTGCTGTGCAGTCAGGCAGAATGGCGCCCGCGACTTAAGGGCAGGATGGCGAATGGCAAACCAGCCAACGAGCGTGCGCTGGTCGCCCGTGGAGCGGGTGGACCGGGCGGATGGAGGTGGGGTGGCGTTCGTCGCGTGCCTCGCCTCGCACGACCTGGGGCTTCGCCTGCGGGTCTGCGGCACGATCTTAAAGCCATGAGCCTCAGCCATCTCACGATCGCCAACGTCCGTTGCATCGAGCAGGCGACGCTCGAAATCCCGCCGGGACTGACGCTCATCTACGGCCCCAACGGATCCGGCAAGACGTCGATTCTCGAGGCCGCGTTCATGATCGGGCGCGGCCGATCGTTTCGTACAAGGAACAATGAGCGGCTTATTCGCTATGGACAGGATGTTTTAAGAGTCATTGGTAAGGTGCGGAGCCCAGACGGCATCCCGGAGACCATCGGCTTCGAGGTCACCCGCGCGGCGACCACGGCCCGCATCGGCGGCCGCAGCGCCGAGTCCCTGGCGGAGCTCTCACAGGCGTTTGCCGTGCAGGTGATCGATCCGGGCGTGCACCGGCTTGTCGAGGAGGGTGGTTACCGGCGGCGCCGCTGGCTCGACTGGTCCGTGTTCCACGTGGAACCTCAGTTCGTCGACACGTGGCTCCGCTACACGCGGGCGTTGAAGCAACGCAATGCGTCGCTCCGGTCCGGTGCGGATCCGCAGCTGTGGGAACCCGAGCTCGCTCGCCTCGGCGAGTCGATTTCGCATTCCCGCGAGGAGCTCGTCGGACGGTTGCAGCCGTACTGGCGCGAGGAGCTCGCGGCGCTCGCCGGCCTGCCGGTGGAGCTCGGCTACCAACGCGGGTGGACACAGGAGCACAGCCTCGCCGAGGCGCTCGAGAGCTCGCGCGCACGTGACCGGGCGCGGGCGGTCACGCATTCCGGTCCTCACCGCGCGGACATCACGCTGCGGCTGCACGGACGCGCGGCGCGCGAGGCGCTCTCGCGCGGGCAGCAGAAACTCGTTGCCGTGGCGATGACGGTGGCGCAGCTGCGGCTCCTCAAGGAGCTCACGCAGATCCATCCGACGCTGCTGCTCGATGATCCGGCGGCGGAGCTCGACGGCGAGTATCTGCAGCGATTCATCGCCCAGGTCATGCGTCTTCGATGTCAGCTCGTTGTGACCTCGTTGCACCCGGAATCCCGACTTTTCGGCGCGCCGGAGCGGGAGTTCCGCGTGGTACAGGGAAGGGTGCAACCGGTATAATGTCGTGTCACAAAATCGAGCCTCTTCATGTCCGCAGACGACGTCTACGATTCCAGTAAAATCAAAGTCTTAAAGGGTCTTGATGCGGTGCGGAAACGCCCCGGAATGTACATCGGCGACACCGATGACGGCACCGGTCTGCACCACATGGTTTTCGAGGTCGTCGACAACTCGATCGACGAGAGCTTAGCCGGACACTGCGACCGCATCGTCGTCACGATTCACGCCGACGAATCGGTGACCGTCTCGGACAACGGCCGTGGAATTCCTGTGGATATCCACCCCGAGGAAGGGCGCTCGGCGGCCGAGGTCATCATGACCGTGCTGCACTCGGGCGGTAAGTTCGACGACCTCTCGTACAAGGTCTCCGGTGGCCTGCACGGGGTCGGGGTCTCGGTCGTGAACGCCCTGTCGGACTACCTGCTGCTCACGATCGCCCGCGACGGCAAGCTGCACCGCCAGGAATATCACCTGGGCGAGCCGGTGGCGCCGCTCGGGGTGGTCGGTGAGACACACGATCGCGGCACCGTCATCCGCTTCAGGCCGAGCTCGACGATCTTCACCAACATCCAGTTCAACTACGAGATCCTCGCCAAGCGGCTGCGCGAGCTGTCGTTCCTCAATTCCGGCGTGCGCATCGAGCTGATCGACGAGCGCGAAAACAAATCAGACGTGTTCGCGCACGCCGGCGGACTCAAGGCGTTCGTGAAATACCTGAACCGCACGCGCACGCCGATCCACGAGACCGTGGTGTGGTTCCGCTCGCAGGACGGGCCGGTGTCGGTCGAAGTGGCGATGCAATGGAACGACTCGTATCTCGAGAGCATGTTCTGCTACACCAACAACATTCCGCAGAAGGACGGCGGCACGCATCTCGCCGGCTTTCGCAGCGCGCTGACGCGCACGCTGAACGATTACGTCGAGAAGGAGCTCTCGGGCAAGAAGGACCGCATCCCGATGACCGGCGACGATGCGCGCGAGGGACTCACCGCGATCCTGTCGGTGAAGCTGCCCGATCCGAAGTTCTCCTCGCAGACCAAGGACAAGCTGGTGTCCTCCGAGGTGAAGGGCATCGTCGAGAACGCGGTGGGCACGAAGCTGCAGGAATTCCTGCTGGAGCATCCGCAGGAGGCGCGCCAGATCGTGGCGAAGATGGTCGAGGCGGCCCGCGCGCGCGAAGCGGCGCGCAAGGCGCGCGAGATGACCCGCCGCAAGGGTGCGCTCGATATCGCGGGACTGCCGGGCAAGCTCGCCGATTGCCAGGAGAAGGATCCGGCGCTCTCGGAGATCTTCATCGTCGAGGGCGACTCCGCCGGCGGTTCCGCGAAGCAGGGGCGCGACCGGCGCACGCAGGCGATCCTGCCGCTCAAGGGCAAGATCCTGAACGTCGAGAAGGCGCGCTTCGACAAGATGCTCTCCTCGGCGGAAGTCGGCACGCTCATCACCGCGCTCGGCTGCGGCATCGGCAAGGATGATTTCGACATCGCGAAGCTGCGCTACCACCGCGTGGTGCTGTTATGCGATGCCGACGTCGACGGCAGCCACATCCGCACGCTGCTGCTCACCTTCTTCTACCGGCAGATTCCCGAGCTCATCGAGCGCGGCCACATCTACATCGCGCAGCCGCCGCTCTACAAGATCAAGCGCGGCCGGCAGGAGACCTACGTCAAGGACGAGGCGGGCCTCTCGCAGCTGCTGCTCAACGACGCGCTCGAGGGTACGGCGCTGCACGTGAACGACGGCGCGCCGCCGCTCTCGGGCACCGGCCTGGAACTGCTGGCGCGCAAGTACATGGAGGTGCAGGCGATCATCACGCGCTGGTCGCGCCGCTACGATGATCGGCTGCTGGAGCAGCTCATCTACATGCCCGAGGTATCGCCGGCGAACTTCGATCGTCCCGAGTGGCTCAAGGGGTGGACGGCCGACCTCAACGAGCGGCTCAACGCGCTCGCCGACGGCACGCGCACCTACCGCGTCGAGACGCGCGGTGCTAGCGACGGGCACGCGGCGCGCATCATCGTGCACAAGACCGAGCACGGCACGCCGAGCTCGAAGTACCTGCCGCGCGAGTTCTTCGAGTCCGCCGAGTACCAGCGGATCGCGGATCTGGCGCGCACGCTCGCCGGGCTGATCGGCGAGGGCGCCCACGTCACGCGCGGCAACGAGCGCGCCGAGATCGGCTCGTTCAAGGAGGCGATGCGCTGGCTCTTCGAGCAGGCGAAGAAGGGCCAGACCATCCAGCGCTACAAGGGCCTCGGCGAGATGAATCCGGAGCAGCTGTGGGAGACCACCATCAACCCGCAGACGCGGCGGCTGCTGCAGGTGAAGATCGACGATGCGGTCGCAGCGGACGATATCTTCACGACGCTCATGGGCGATCAGGTCGAGCCGCGCCGCGAGTTCATCGAGAAAAATGCGCTGTCGGTGACCAATCTCGATATATAGGCTTTACCAAGCCAAAATTGCCTCTCAGTGAGTCTATTGACTTACCAGAGAGTCAATCTGCCCTCTGATCACGGCACGCGCGTCAGGCGGCTGTAGCCCGCCGCCCAGGGCGGCGGATTGTCATCGGGCGTCGAGACGACACGGCCGCTGCTGTCGTCCACCCACTTCCCGGGATTGGTGTTGCTGAGCTTGTAGACGTTGCCGGTGCGCTCATCGCGGTAGTTGCTGTACCCGGAGACGATGTCGTCCATCGAGGAGAAACTCTCATCGGTGGCGTTGAGCTTTTCGATGGTGCCCTGCTCCTGGCGCAGTGAGGCCTGGGCCTGCCGATTGATGGCGGCGCCGGCCGCCTGGCTCAGCTGGTTCTGCCGCTCTACCCAGGCGGGGTCAAATGTGAACGTGAGCGTCATGTGTTTGAGCAGCTCGAACGCCGCATCCGCCTGACCCGCCGGGGCGATCAGCGCACGCAGGAAGATCACGTTCCACAACACGCGGTCGCGCGTGGTGCGGGTGACGGCATCGACCCGCACCTGCATCGGCTGCCCGCCATGACGGCAGCTGAAGGTCGCTTCGCCGCCGCTGGAGCTCGAAGGGATCACGGTCGGGATCAGCTGGTCCGCCGCGGCCACGAAATCGCTGCGCTCCTGCACGGCCTGCAAACGCAGCTGCGGGCAAAGTCCGCCGAGCGCCGTCTGCCCGTAGAGCTGCGCGAATTGCGCGCCAGGGATGTAGTGCAGCAGCATGCTGACGCCGCCCAGACCCGCGTCGTGGAGCGAGCCCTCGCGCCAGCCGAAGCGCTGCGTCATCGCACTGGGGGGCGTGTAGGTGAGCAGCGTCGGCTCACCGACCATCAGATAGGTCATGCGGTCCGGCGAGAGCGCCCGCACGAACGGGCTGATCTGCAGCGCACTGCGCCGCGTGAGCGCGCCCACGGTGCGCCAGCCCGAGGGCACCTGCGTGCTGAAGGCATGCTCCTCAGGATCGCTGAACGTGGTGTAACTGACCTGCGCGGGCGATTGCGCGGCGGCGGAGCTCACGAGCGCTGCGAGGGCGAGAGCAAGCGAGGCGAGTGCGGCCGGTGTTGCTGTCATACGCCACCTGCAGGACGAAAGCGCCGCATCATCGCACGAAGGGCTCCTCACGGCCGCTGCTCGAGAGTGCGCACTGTCGTCTCGATCCAACCCTGGACCTCGTCGTTCAGCTCGCGCACCTCGCGTCCCGCCGCGCGCACCGCAGGACCGATCACCACGCGCACCGTGCCGGGCTTCTTCAGCAAGCCGCGCCGTGGCCAGTAGCGTCCGGCGTCGTGCGCCACCGGGACGATGAGCCGCTCGGTCTCGATCGCCAGCAGCGTGCCGCTCACCCCGTAGCGGCGCGTCTCGCCGGCGGGCATGCGGGTGCCTTCGGGAAAGATGATTATCCAGTCACCTTCCGCGAGGCGCTGCTTGCCCTGCTCGAGCACCTGCGCGACGGCGGAGTGTCCGGCCTGGCGATCGATCGCGATGGCATGCAGCTGGCGCAGCCCCAGGCCCACCGCCGGGACCCACAGCAGCTCGCGTTTGAGCACCCAGACCTGGCGGGGGAAGACCACCATCATCGCGATCGTCTCCCACGAGGAGGAGTGCTTCCACAGCGCGATGTGACAGCCTGGCGGCAGCGGCTCGCCCTCGATGCGGTAGGCGAGGCCGCAGCTCCACCGCAGCACCTCCAGCACGCTCACCGCGTACGCGCGCGCGAGCGCGAAGCGCCGTGGGAAGGGCAGCATCAGGCACGCGAGCACGAAGAAGATCGCGTAGAGGAAGGTCCAGACGAACAGGAACCCGGTGAAGAACAGCGAGCCCGCGAGCTGCAGCAGCGGCCCGCGCCGGCTCGGCTCCGCCGCTGCCGCGCGCTCGCTCAACCCGGCAGTCGCGACAGGTCCGCGACCCCTGCGAACAGACCCTGCAGCTGGGCGAGCAGGCTGAGGCGATTGGCGCGCAGCGCCGGGTCCTCGTCCATGACCATCACCTGGTCGAAGAACGCATCGACCGCGGGCCGCAGCTGCGCGAGCCTGCCCAGAGCGGCGGCGTACTCGCGTTGCGCGGTGGCGGCGGACACCGCATCGCGCAGCGCGCGCATGGCATCGTAGAGGCGCACCTCGGCGTCCTCGCGCAGCTTGAGCACGTCGACCTCGCGCGTGGGGGTGGTGTTGGCCTTGCGCAGAATGTTGCTGATGCGCTTGTTGGCGGCGGTGAGGCTGCCGGCCTCGGGAAGCGCGAGGAACATGCTGAGCGCCTTCAGCCGCGCATCGAAATCGAGCGGCGAGGCCGGGCGCGCGGCCAGCACCGCGTCGAACATCTCCGCGCTCACGGCCGGGCCCGCCGCGCTCGCCGCGGCGCCGCCCTCCAGGTAGTAGGCGCGCAGCCGCTCCATCAGGAAGTCGTAGATTTCCGCGGCGAGGGCCGCCGGGTCGGCGGCGCCGGCCGGGGGCGCTGCCGCGCGCGTGTCGAGGCGCTCGATGTCGGCGCGCACGGCACCGAGTGCGCGCGCGATGTGCGCCGGCAGATCGAGATCGAGCCCCTTCTCGATCAGGATGCGCTGCACGCCGAGCCCGGCGCGGCGCAGGCCGAACGGATCCTTGGCGCCGCTCGGCTTGCCGCCGATGGCGAAGATCCCGGCGAGCGTATCGAGCTTGTCGGCGATCGCGAGTGTGATGCCGAGCGCGCTTGCCGGCAGCGCATCACCGGCCGAGCGCGGCAGGTAGTGCTCGCCGATGGCGGTGGCGACCTCGTGCGGCTCGCCGTCGGCGAGCGCGTAGTAGGTTCCCATGATCCCCTGCAGCTCGGAGAACTCGCCGACCATCGCGGTGAGCAGATCGCACTTGGCGAGCAGCGCCGCCCGCTCGGTGGCCTCGAGGGCCGCCCCCGCGGCCGGGCCGATCCCGGCGGCGAGCCGCGCCACGCGGCGCGTCTTGTCGCCGAGGGAGCCGAGGCGCGCCTGGAAGGTCACCGCATCGAGGCCGGGGCGGCGCGCGGCGAGCGGCTGCCGCCGGTCCTGCTCCCAGAAGAAGGCCGCATCGGCGAGGCGCGGGCGCACGACGCGCTCGTTGCCCGCGCGCACCTTGTCCGGCTCGCGGCTCTCGATGTTGGCGACCGTGATGAACGCGGGCAGCAGCCCGCCGGTGGCACCCTCCACCGGGAAGTAGCGCTGCTGGGTCTCGAGCGTGCAGATCAGCACCTCGCGCGGCAGCGACAGGAAGCGCTCTTCGAAGAACCCGGCGAGTGCCACCGGCCATTCGGTGAGCGCGGTCACCTCATCGAGGAGCGCCGCGCCGATCAGGGCGCGTCCGTTGACGCCCGCGGCCGCCGCCTCCACCGCGGCGCGGATGCGCTCGCGCCGCATCGCAAAGTCCGCGAGCACGTAGCCGCGCTCGCGCAGCGTGCGCTCGTAGGCGGCGGGACTGCTGAGTGCCAGCGGCTTGGGCGCATGGAAGCGGTGGCCGCGCGTGTGGCGGCCGGCCGGCACGCCGAGCAGCGTCGCGGGCACGACGTCCTTGCCGAGGAGCATCACCACCCAGTGCACCGGGCGCACGAACAGCGCCTCGCCCGCGCCCCAGCGCATGCGGCGCGGGATGGGCAGCTCATCGAGCGCCGTCTGCACCAGCGCCGGCAGCAGCCGTACGGCTTCCTCGCCCGCGCGTGTACCGGTGAAATACAGGAACGTGCCCTTGACGTCCGTGATGCGCTCGAGCGCCTCCACCGGGGCGCCGCAGCTTTGGGCGAAGGCGAGCGCGGCGCGCGTCGGGGCGCCGCTCGCATCGAAGGCGGCGCTCAGCGGCGGTCCGCGGCGCTTCAACTGCTGCTCGGGAGCGCGCGCGGCGAGGCGCCGCACCAGTACCGCCAGGCGCCGCGGGGTGGCAAAGCCTGAAACCTCACCATGCGACAGCTGCGCCCTGCCAAGGCCTGCGGTCAGGCCGGCGACGAACGCCTGCGCGAGCGGCTGCAGCGCCTTCGGTGGCAGCTCCTCGGTGCCGATCTCGACGAGGAAGTCGCGCGCCCCGGTGCTCACGCGTTCCTCTGCGGCTTCGTCTCCGGCACGCTCGCGCCGGCCGGCGGGCGCGATTTCAGCAGCGGGAAGCCGAGCGCCTCGCGGCTCGCCAGATAGGCGCGCGCCACGGCGCTGGCGAGCGTGCGCACCCGCAACAGGTAGCGCTGTCGCTCGGTGACCGAGATGGCGCGGCGCGCGTCGAGCAGGTTGAAGTTGTGCGAGGCCTTCAGCACCTGCTCGTAGGCGGGCAGTGCCAGCTTCGCCTCGAGCAGGCGCTGGCAGGCCTGCTCGTGATCCTCGAAGTGCCGCAGCAGCATCGGCACGTCGGCCTGCTCGAAGTTGTACGCCGACTGCTCGACCTCGTTCTGGTGGAACACATCGCCGTAGGTGATGGGGCCGTCGGGCGTATCGCTCCAGAGAATGTCGTAAATGCTTTCGACGCCCTGCAGGTACATCGCGAGCCGCTCGAGCCCGTAGGTGATCTCGCCGGTCACCGGGCGGCAGTCGAGGCCGCCAACCTGCTGGAAGTAGGTGAACTGCGTGACCTCCATGCCGTTCAGCCATACCTCCCACCCCAGGCCCCAGGCGCCGAGGGTCGGGGACTCCCAGTTGTCCTCGACGAAGCGCACGTCGTGCACGAGCGGGTCCAGCCCCAAGGCGGCGAGGCTTCCGAGGTAGAGCTCGAGGATCGGCAGCGGCGAGGGTTTGAGCGTTACCTGGTACTGGTAGTAGTGCTGCAGGCGAAACGGGTTGTCGCCGTAACGGCCGTCGGCGGGGCGACGCGAGGGCTGCACGTAGGCCGCGCGCCAGGGCTCAGGGCCCACGGCCGCGAGGAACGTGGCGCTGTGGAACGTGCCGGCGCCGACCTCCATGTCGTAGGGCTCGAGCACCATGCACCCGGCTCCCGACCAGTAGCTCTGCAGCGCGAAGATCAGCTCCTGGAAGGTGCGCGGCGCGCGGCCGAGTTTCATGAGATTTTTCCGACCCCAAAGAGCGCGCGAGTATACGGCGCTTTGCAAGCCTCCCGGATCAGTGCCGCAGGGGGCGTGACTTAAGCCTGCCGGCCCGCGGGCGCCCACTGCTGGCGCACCAAAAGCGCGCGCCGGACGAGGCTGCACGGGACCTAGGCGGCGCGCGGCCTGACTTTTCGCACACAAACAGTGCAATAATCCCTGCCGAATGCACCCTGATGGTGCAAAGCTGCGGCCGTTTGACCCTAAGGGCTTGATTCTTCGTGCGGTAAGCCCTGGCACAGGCCCTGCAACGTCAGACCACTTCGCCGCCTTCGCAGCACATGGGACCTGTGAATGGCGGCGATCTCTACCCTTTCCCGGAGGCGACATGACACCGAGTGACGTACTGAAGCTCATAAAAGAAAAGCAGGTGAAGTTCGCGGACCTGCGCTTCACGGACACGCGCGGCAAGGAGCAGCACGTGACGATCCCCGCGCGACTGGTCGACGAGGACCTGTTCCGCGACGGCAAGATGTTCGACGGCTCCTCGATCGCCGGATGGAAGGGCATCAACGAGTCGGACATGATCCTGATGCCCGAGCCCGGCACGGCCGTCATCGATCCGTTCTTCGAGGAGACGACGGTCAACCTGCGCTGCGACGTGATCGAGCCGACGACCATGCAGGGCTACGAGCGCGATCCGCGCTCGCTCGCCAAGCGCGCGGAAGCCTACCTCAAGTCCACCGGGATCGCGGACGGCGCGCTGTTTGGTCCGGAGAACGAGTTCTTCATCTTCGACAGCGTGCGCTACGGCAACGAGATGCAGGGCGCCTTCTACGCCATCGACTCGGTGCAGGGCGCCTGGAACTCTCCCAAGGAGTATGCCGACGGTAACAAGGGTCACCGCCCCGGCATCAAGGGCGGCTACTTCCCGGTGCCGCCGGTGGACGCGTTCCAGGACATCCGCTCGGCGATGTGCCTGGCGTGCGAGGAGATGGGACTGAAGGTCGAAGTGCACCACCACGAGGTGGCGACCGCCGGACAGTCCGAGATCGGCATCGGCGCGGGCACGCTGGTCATCAAGGCCGACCAGGTGCAGATCCTCAAGTACGCGGTGCAGAACGTGGCCCACGGCTACGGCAAGACCGCGACCTTCATGCCGAAGCCGCTGGTGGGCGACAACGGCAGCGGCATGCACGTGCACCAGTCGCTGCAGAAAGAAGGCCGTGCGCTGTTCGCCGGCGACAAGTACGGCGGGCTGTCGGATCTGGCGCTGTATTACATCGGCGGCATCATCCGCCACGCCAAGTCGCTCAACGCCTTCACCAACGCCGGCACCAACAGCTACAAGCGCCTGGTGCCCGGCTTCGAGGCACCGGTGATGCTCGCCTACTCGGCGCGCAACCGCTCCGCCTCGATCCGCATCCCGTGGGTGTCCAACCCCAAGGCGCGGCGCATCGAGGTGCGCTTCCCGGACTCGAGCGCCAATCCCTACTTCGCCTTCACGGCGATGATGCTCGCCGGGCTCGACGGCATCCAGAACAAGATCCACCCCGGCGATCCGGCCGACAAGGATCTCTACGACCTCGAGCCCGAGGAGGCCCGCCACATCCCGACCGTGTGCCACTCGCTCGACATGGCGCTCGAGCACCTCGACAAGGATCGCGAGTTCCTGACGCGCGGCGGGGTGTTCACCAACGACGTCATCGATGCGTACATGGGACTGAAGATGCAGGAGATCACGCGCTTTCGCATGTCCACCCACCCCGTGGAGCTGGAGCTGTACTACAGCTGCTGATCGCCATGTACCGGCCGAGCCTCCCACTGCACGCCGCGGCGCCCCAGGCGCCTCGGGCGCCTGCCCGTGCGCTGGGGCAAACGACACGGGCAGCGGCGCGCGCCACACGCCGCTGCCCGCTTTTGTCGGCGCGCGCCCGCGGCGTTATGCTGAACGCTCATGCGCAAGCTCGCGTTTACCTTAATGTCCCTCATGTGCTCGCTGGCCCTCGCCGCGACGGTCTACAAGTGGGTCGACGAGAACGGCGTGGTGCACTACAGCGACCAGCCGCATCCCAACGCCGAGAAGCTGCAGGTGAAGGACGCACAGACCTTCCCGCACTCCTCGCCGAGCGTCGCGCCGAGCGCTGCCGGCGCGCCGCCGCCGCCGACGGCACAGCGCGTCGGACCTGCGTACCAGGGGTGCGCGGTGGTGCAGCCGACCGACCAGCAGGATTTCATGAACGTCGATGCGCTCACCATCTCCGTGCAGACCGATCCGGGACTGAAGCCCGGCGACCAGATCTTCGTCAACCTCGACGGAGCGCCGCTCAACAACGGCAAGCCGACCGGGGGGCAGTTCTCACTCTCGCCGGTCGATCGCGGCACGCACACGGTGGCGGCGCAGATACGCGACAGCGACGGCACGGTGCTGTGCCAGACACCGACCGTGAGCTTCAGCGTCCACCAGCCCTCGCTGCTGAACCCCAACACCCCGATCCGTCCGCACTGACGCGCGCCGCCGCGCGCCGGAGGCGCCGTGGTCGCGCTTGAGCACAGCGCGCCGTCAGCGCTCGCGCATTTCGACCCGGCCGACCTGCTCGACGCGCTCTCCACCGGCATCGTCATGCTGGATGCGCAGCTGTGCCCGATGTATGCCAACGTCGCGGCGCAGGACCTGCTCGCCTTCAGCCTGAAGATGGCGCGCGGCCGACCGTTCACCGATCTGTTGCACGAGCCCGAGTCGCTCGGCGGCATCCTGCGCCGCGTGCTCATGAGCGGCGAGAGCATCGCCGACCGCGAGCTCGCGGTGCGTCCGGCGGGGGCGCCGCGCGAGGCGCGCACGCTCGACGTGACGCTCACGCCCCTCGATGGGCTCACCGGGCGGCACCTGCTGCTCGAGCTCGCCGACACCACGCAGCGCCAGCGCATCACGCGCGAGAACGACCTGCTGGCGCGCCTCGACGGCAGCCGTCTGATGGTCCGCCAGCTCGCGCACGAGATCAAAAACCCCTTAGGCGGCTTACGCGGCGCGGCGCAGCTGCTCGAGCGCGAGCTGCCCGGCGCGGCGCTGAAGGAGTACACCCAGGTGATCATCGGCGAGGCCGACCGGCTCACCGCGCTGGTGGATTCCATGGCAGGCCCGAGCCGCGCCCCGAGCAAGACGGTGCTCAACATCCACGAGATCTGCGAGCACGTCTATCACCTGCTGCGCGCCGAGGCGCCGGCGACGCTGCTGATCGAGCGCGACTACGACCCGAGCCTGCCGAACGCCATGCTCGATCGCCACCAGCTCATCCAGGCACTGCTCAACGTGGCGCGCAACGCGCTGCAGGCGCAGGGTGACCGCGGGCGCATCGTGCTGCGCACGCGCGCGCGCTCCAACGTCAGCATCGGCTCGGCGATGCATCGCCTGGTGGCGAGCGTGCAGGTCGAGGACAACGGCCCGGGCGTGCCGCCGCAGCTGCGCTCCTCGATCTTCTATCCGCTGGTGACCGGACGCGCCAACGGCAACGGACTCGGGCTGGCCGTGGCCCAGGACCTGGTGACGCGCAACGGCGGCATCATCGAATTCGACAGTGAAGTGGGGCGCACCGTGTTCACCCTGCTGTTACCCCTGGGAGAAGAGACATGAGCGCATTGCGAGTCTGGCTGGTCGATGACGACGCTTCCATCCGCTGGGTGCTCGAGCGCGCGCTGCGCAACGACGGCATGTCGGCGCGCGCCTTCGAGGCCGCGGAGCCGGCGCTCGATGCGCTGCGGCGCGACACCCCCGACGTGCTCATCACCGACATCCGCATGCCGGGCGCCTCGGGACTGGAGCTGCTGCGGCGCATCCGCGATGCGCGCCCGGCGCTGCCGGTGATCGTGATGACCGCGCACTCGGACTTGGGCAGCGCGGTGTCGGCCTACGAGGGCGGGGCGTTCGAGTACCTGCCCAAGCCGTTCGACATCGACCAGGCGGTGGCGCTGGTGCGCCGTGCGGCGAGCGGCTCGCTCGGCGGCGGCAACGGCGAGGCGGGGACGCCGCGCATCCCGGAGCTGCTGGGGCGCG
>Ga0210393_10001035_pt1 | contig 23866 bp, 22 predicted proteins | sample IncBWC27OmetaG_FD_160068 | JGI IMG/M metagenome (GOLD analysis project Ga0210393, IMG submission 160068) | Forest soil microbial communities from Barre Woods Harvard Forest LTER site, Petersham, Massachusetts, United States - Inc-BW-C-27-O ... | reverse complement strand
CTCTCGCGCCGGCTTGGAATGGACCCCGCCTGAGCGCCGCGCCCGCGATGAATAGAGTTCTAATTCTTGGCGCCACCAGCCCGATTGCACGCGCACTGGCGCTGCGCTTTGCCGCCGACGGCGCGCGACTTTATCTCGCCGCGCGCAACGCCGACGAAGTTCGCCGCGTCGCCGAGGACGTCAGCGTTCGCGCCGGCGTGCCCACATTGAGTGGCACCTTCGACGCCTCCGACTTCGCCTCGCACGACGAGTTCATCCGACGCGTGGCAGGCGCGCTCGGCGGTCTTGACGGCGTCGTCCTATGCTTCGGCACGCTCGGCGACGAGGACGTCGCCCAGACCGATCCCGCCTCCGCCCTCGACACGCTGCATCAGAACTTCACCGGCGCCGTGTCCCTGATCACTCTCGCCGCGCGCCACCTCGAACAACAGCGCTCCGGCTTCATCATCGTGATCGGTTCGGTCGCCGGCGAGCGCGGGCGCAAGCGAAACTACGTTTACGGCTCGGCCAAAGGCGCGCTCGCCCTGTTCGCACAAGGACTGCGCGGCCGCCTCGCAGCCAGCGGCGTGCATGTAATGACGGTAAAACTCGGGACAGTCGACACGCGAATGACCTGGGGCCGCGAAGGCGCACTCCTCACTATCGCCCCCACCAAAGCCGCCGACCTGATCTACGCCGCGTATCGCAAACGCGCCGAAGTCGTCTACGTGCCATGGTTCTGGCGCTTCATCATGGGCGCGGTCCGATCAATTCCCGAAAGCCGCTTCAAACGCCTCAACTTCTAGCCTCGCAATTCCGACTCTGAGGTCGAAGATGGAAATGAAAGTAAAGCTTGAAGTTGTCGCGCTGGCCACGTTTGCGATCCTGTCGCTCACCAGCGCGCCGCGCGCCGGAGTTAATCCCGGCGATACCATCACCAAAGACCAAGCCAGCCAGGTGGCCGACCTCGTCAGCCCCGGCAATCTGATTCTCGTGCAGCAGGGTATGACGATGAAGATCGTGCCGACTGATCGCCTCGATTGGCCGCCGCCGTACAGAGCCGCGACCGAGAAATATTCTCCGCAAGTTCAGCTCACGCCCGACGGCTCGCTGAAAAATTACCAGGCCGGCCTGCCGTTCCCGCTGGTCGACGCCAACGACCCGCAAGCGGCGCTGAAGGTGATGTGGAATTTCAGCTACCGTCCGCTCTACACCGACGACGCGGTCTCGAAGAACGTCGAGATCTCGAGCTTCAAGCCGGGCTCGTCAGCCGCCGATCCGGTCGAGCATTTCACGATCGGCAACGTCGGCTTCTACAACAACACCGGCCGCACCGAAGTCGCTCCCATTCCGACCGATCCCGAGGCGACGAGGGCGGGAATCCGCTACCGCTTCGGCGCGTATCCGTTTACCGAGCCCTCCGAGATGCGCGGCTTCGGCTTCATTCGCTATCGCAACCTCGATCCGAAGGAAGAAGACAACACCTGGATGATGAATCCGCGCACGCGGCATGTGAACCGCGCATCGGCCAGCGAACTCTCGGACGTGATCGGCCTGTATGAGCCGGGCTCGACTCCTGGAGGCGCGTCCACCTACGCGAGCACCCTCGATCCCGATTCGTTCTTCGGCTTCGCCGCGAAAATTGAGGACTTCAACTACAAGCTCCTCGGCGAGAAGCCGATGCTCGCGGTCGTCAATGCCGCGAACTCTCCGGCCAAGGCCTGCCCAACCGACGGGGGTAGAACCATCTGCCCCGAGAACTGGGAGATGCGTCGCCTGTACGTCATCGAAGCGGACGCGAAACAAACCTCGGCGCTGGGCGGCAGCCTGACGATTCCGAAGCGGGTTCTGTACATCGACTCCGAAGGATGGTTCATCACCGCGTCGGACCAATACGACCACGACGGCAAGCTCTGGAAAACTCTCGCCACCTTCAACGCCTATCGCGATCGCCCAATCCCCGACGCCAGCACCGCCATCTGGCCCTTCAAGCGGATGTTCCAAACCGCCTTGGTCGACGAAGACGTAAGTACAGGCTTCTCAACGGTCGCACTCTCTCCCGGCTTCGAAACCGAGGAACACGAAGGCTGGTACATCAACATGGGAATCGCCACCGACAACTTCTTCAACCCGACAACGATGTCCAACGCCGCCCACTGAAATTATTGGTGCGATCCAATCCTTCGCGCCCGTCCCCCAGCTCGTCCACTTTGCGCGCATCGCCGCCTCCACTATAAATGAACAATCCTCAGCCGCGTGGAGTCATCAGCAATGTCCAATAGCCCCGAAGAAATCCAGAAACTGACCTTCACCGGCGCCGTCGATGCGGACGGCCACATCCTCGAAGACGCCGGCCTGTGGGACCGATATATCGAAGCCAGGTTCAAGGACCGCGCCGTCAGAATCGGGCACGACGCCAAGGGCCTCGAATACCTCGAAGTCGGTGGCAAGCCCTCGAAGGTCTTCAGCGGCGGCCGCCTCGGTGGACTCTCCGCGATGGGCACGACGCGCAACGACAAATGGGACGCACCGCCGAGCTACGGCGGTCTCGCTCCCTTCGGCGCGATGGACGCGAAAGATCGCTTGAAGCGCATCAACGCTGAAGGTCTCGCTGCCGCATTCCTCTACCCCACGATGAGCCTGCTGTGGGAAACCGAAACCGAAGATCCCGATCTCGCCCAGGCGTGCACGCGCGCCTACAACCGCTACATCGTGGACTTCTGCTCTGACAGCGGCGGCAAGCTGATTCCAATCGCGCACCTGTCGCTCGGCGATCCCGCCGCCGCTGCCGCCGAACTGGAGCGCGCCGTCAAAGCCGGATGCAAAGGCGGATGGGTCGCGCAGTTCGTCATGACGCGCAAACCGCACGCACATCCCGATCACGACGTGCTCTTCGCCAAGGCCGAGGAACTTGACGTGCCGATCGGCATTCATCCGTCGCTGGAACCGGTGTGGGCGGCGCCGGGCCGTTACGACCGCAAGTACATGCGCGGCAACTATTACTTCCTGAACATCGTCGCGGCCGACGCGATTCGTCACGCGTTCACCAGCTTCTTCCAGTACGGCACCTTCGACAAATTTCCGAAGATGCGCCTGGTGCTGCTCGAAGCGGGCGCCGGGTGGATTGACTACTGGCTCGGCCGCCTCGACGCCGTCTACGCCAGCGCGATGGGCCGCACGGTGTCGCTTAAGGAGAAGCCGAGCTTCTACTTCAATCGCAACTGCTGGATCTCGGCCGACCCCGACGAGCGCTCGCTGCCCGCGATGGTCGAGTTGTGCGGCGCCGACAAATTTTTCTGGGCATCGGATTTCCCGCATCCCGATCATGTCGGCAACTACATCGAGGAAGTCGAGGAGCTGGCGCACAAGCTGCCGCCCGCCGCACGCGCAAAGGTGATGGGCGAGAACGTGATGAAGGTCTACAAGTGCGCGCTGCCAGGCTAGAGCCCGCCGCGCAAAAGTCTCGGACGCCGAAGCCTGCTCGCCGCTCGAGCGACGTCGCAACGCTCCGTCGAATCGCGTTGAGCTTCCCAGGCGTCGAAGAGGGGCCCTCGTACGGCACGCTGGCATTCCGCGTGCGCAAGAAACTTATCTGCCGAATGAAGGAAGACGGCGAGACGCTCGCGATCAGAATGGAATTCGGCGAGCGCGAGATACTGGTCGAAGGCGAGCCCGAGACGTTCTACTTCACCGAGCACTATCGCAACTACCCGATGGTGCTGGTGCGGATGCCGAAGCTGCATCCCGACGAGTTGGAGCGAATATTCGGCAACGCATGGCGCAGGTTTGCGGGCAAGCGCCTGCTCGAATCGCCGAGGCGCTGAATGGCAAAGCTTCCTTTCCTGCAGTCCTACTCCGGCCAGACAGCCGAGCAACTGCTGTCGCTGGAAGGCGAGTACCGGATTGATTCTCTCGTGCTCATCTTCGAGGAGGCGCTCGGCAAAAAGGCCTACCGCTGCGGCGATGGAGCACTCAGCGCCGAAGAGAATGTGATCCTGGCCGTCGAAGCTTTGGAGCGCGAGGTAAACAATGGAGGCTACAGTCAGTTTTTCGAAAACTCGTCCCAAGAATACGCGCCAATCATAGTACCTGCGCTCATTCGTATTGGTTGTCCGGAGACTGCCAAGATCACGCAGAGAGCTATCGAGTCCCTTCACCTTCCGGACCTTAGCATAGAGGCGATTGAAGCCGTCGTCGCGGCGGACGAGATGAATAGCGAAGTCCTGAACGATTGCGACAACTCCTATTTCGGTAGGGGAGAAGACATCGCCGGTCAGCTGTTCGCATTCATAAAGAAAAACAAAGACGCGATTACGCTTTAACTTCACACGTCGTAGCAATCAAACAAAAGGCCCGCGAGTTTGCGCTCGCGGGCCTTTGTGCATTCGCTATAAATGTCCGCGCGTCAGCTCACTGTCCACGTATCGCCCTTGCCGAGCAGTGTCTTCAGATCGCCGGCGCCCTGCTTCGCCTTCGCATCTTCGAGCTGCTTGTTGACGGCGCCGTCGTAGGTCGGGCGCGCAACCGCGTAGAACACGCCCACCGGCGTCGGCAGCGGAGGCTCGAAGTTGCCGAGCATGAATGCCAGCGACAGGTTGGTCTCGTCGTGCACGACGAGGTCCTTCTCCGTCACGCTGCCGCCGAGCTGCACCGCCTCGGGGCGCATCCCATTCATCCTGATTCCCATGTCGCGATTCTTGCCGAAGATGAGCGGCTTGCCGTGCTCGAGCACCAGCTGATGGTCAGCCTTCAGCGCCTTGTCGCTCACGTCGTTGAACGCGCCGTCGTTGAAGATGTTGCAGTTCTGCAGAATCTCCAGGAACGACGCGCCGCGATGCGCATGCGCGCGCTTGAGCATCTCGCCCAAGTGCTTCTGCTCGACGTCGATTGTCCGCGCGACGAAAGTCGCGTGCGTGCCAAGCGCCACCGTGATCGGATTGAAAGGAAAGTCCACCGAACCAGCCGGCGTGGACTTCGTGACTTTGCCCACTTCCGAGGTTGGCGAGTACTGGCCTTTGGTCAGTCCGTAGATGCGATTGTTGAAGAGCAGAATTTTGAGGTCGACGTTGCGCCGCAGCACGTGGATCAGATGATTGCCGCCAATCGACAAGCCGTCGCCGTCGCCGGTGACCACCCACACATCGAGGTCGGGCCGCGAAATCTTCAGCCCCGTCGCGAACGCGGGCGCGCGCCCGTGAATCGTGTGGAAGCCGTACGTGTTCATGTAGTAAGGGAACCGGCTCGAGCATCCGATACCCGAGATGAAGACCGTGTTCTCCGGCGCGATGCCGAACTCGGGCATCGTCTTCTGCACCGCGGCCAGGATTGCGTAGTCGCCGCATCCGGGACACCAGCGCACTTCCTGGTCGGAAACAAAATCCTTGCGGTTAAGAGCGGTAGCCATTTTCGATCAGCCCTCCAGGGCCCGGTTGATGCGGTTCTCGATCTCGCTGACTTTGAACGGGCGGCCCTGGATTTTGTTGAACCCGAAGGCATCGATCAGATAGTCGGCGCGCACCATCTTAAGTAGTTGTCCCATGTTCATTTCGGGGATCATGACCTGTTTGAAACGCTTGAGCGTTTCTTCGAGGTCGCGCGGAAGCGGATTCAGATAACGCAGGTGCAGGTGCGAGACTTTCTTGCCCTTGGCGCGCACATGCTTCACCGCTTCGCGAATCGGGCCGTAGGTCGAGCCCCATCCGAGCACGACGAGGTCGCCTTCGGCATCGCCGAAGACTTGCGTCGGCGGAATCTCGCGCGTGATGCCCGCGATTTTGCGCGCCCGCGTCCGCACCATCAGCTCGTTGTTGGCCGGCGAGTAGCTCACGTTGCCCGTCAGGTTCTCGCTCGACAGTCCACCCACGCGATGCTCGAGGCCCTTGGTTCCGGGCACCGCCCACGGCCGCGACAACGTTTCATTGTCGCGCGTGTAGGGCATGAAGCCTTCGGGATTCGTCGCGAATTCAACTTTGATCGGCGGCAGCTTGTCCGCGTCGGGCAGCAGCCACGGCTCCGCGCCGTTGGCCAACTGGCCGTCGGTCAGCAGGATTACCGGCGTCATGTACTTGACGGCGATCCGCACCGCCTCGTACGCGCATTCGAAGCAGTCGGCCGGCGTCGACGCCGCGATAATCGGAATCGGCGACTCGCCGTGCCGTCCGTACATCGACTGCAGCAAATCGGCCTGCTCCGGCTTGGTCGGCATCCCGGTCGAAGGCCCCGCGCGCTGGATGTCAGTGATGACCAGTGGCAACTCGACTTTGACCGCGAGCCCGACCGCCTCGGCCTTCAGGTTCATGCCCGGGCCCGAAGTCGTGGTGATTGCAATCGATCCGCCGAAGGCCGCGCCGATAGCTGCGCACACACCGGCAATCTCGTCCTCGGCCTGGAAGGTGTAAACCGGGAAATTCTTGTAGCCCGACAGCTCGTGCAGCACGTCGCTGGCAGGCGTGATCGGATACGAGCCGAGGAACAGCGGACGTCCCGATTTCACGGCGGCCGCCACGAATCCCAGGGCGGTCGCGCTATTGCCGGTGATATTGCGATACAGTCCCGGCGCGATTCGCGCGGCGGGCACTTCGTACGAGCTCGCGAACATCTCGGTCGTCTCGCCGTAGTTGAAACCGGCCTTGAGCACTTTGACGTTCGCCTCGAGAATCTCGGGCGTCTTCTTGAAGCGGCTCTCGAGGTAGCTGAGCGTGCTCTCGATCGGCCGCTGATACAGCCACGACAGCATCCCGAGCACGAACATATTGCGGCACCGGAACACCGCGCGATTGTTCAGCCCCATTCCGTGCACAGCCAGCGACGTGAGCTTGGTCACATCGACTTCGATAACCTGGAATTTGTCGAGCGAATGATCGGTGAGCGGATTGCTTTTGTAGCCTGCCCGCTTGACGTTGGATTCGGTGAACGCCTCGCGGTCGACAATGATGACGGCGTTGGGCGGGACGTCCTCGATGTTAGCCTGCAGCGCGGCGGGATTCATCGCGACCAGCACGTTCGGCTCGTCGCCGGCAGTGAAAATCTCGCTGCTTGAAAAATTCAGCTGAAAGCCGCTGACCCCGGCCAGCGTGCCCTGGGGTGCGCGGATTTCGGCGGGGAAGTCGGGCAGTGTTGCGATATCGTTGCCGGCCAGCGCCGACTCAGCCGTGAACTGCATTCCCGTCAACTGCATTCCGTCGCCCGAGTCGCCGGCGAATCGGATGACGACGTGATCGCGCTTCAGATGCGGCTTGGGCGCGGACCCAGCGGAAGCGGAATCATGCAACTCGGCAGCTTGTCCAGCCGCCTCAGGTGGTACAGCCATCTCAGTCCAATCTCCTTGTGGTTAGAGCCTGATAGAAATATAACTCCGAAATTCCGAAGCTCTGCAAATACTCCAACACGCGGATTTGAAGCATAGCTAATCCAGGCCAGCCATTAAAGGGCCACCTTTTCCACCCGCCGATCAGCGAATCCGGAAGTCGGTAAATTCTCCAGTAAAATCGCGCCAGTCTTCGCGTACCCGCGTTACGTGCGACGACGGCGGGCCCTGATGTGCCCAAGCCGCCAGCATCTGCAACTTCTCCCGCTTGCCTTCTGCAACGATTTCGACCTCGCCGCTGCCCAGATTGCGTACCCATCCGGCAAGTGCAAATTCTTTGGCCTTATCGTACGCCGAAAATCGAAAGCCGACGCCCTGCACTCGTCCGTCGACGATCAGATGCACGCGGGCGCGCCCCGATTTGTTTTGAGTCGTCACGATTTCGATCCCGCTCCCGCTATATTACGGGAGAGGTTAGGTGAGGGTTTCGGGTTCCGGCAGCGATTCACGATGTTCCCGCGAGTACCGACTCCAACCCCTTCTGATCGAGCACACGTACTCCGAAATCCTGCGCCTTCTTGAGTTTCGATCCCGGCTCCGCGCCTGCGACGACGAAATCCGTTTTGCGGCTCACTGACGACGTGACGCGTCCGCCCGCCGCCATAATTTTGCGCTCAGCTTCCTCGCGCGTCATCGTTTCGAGAGTGCCGGTGAGCACGAAGGTCTTGTCGCGAAGCGCGCCCCGCCCTTCGATCTCGGCCGGCGCCGCTACCTCGAGAATTTTGATCAGCCGCTTGACGGCCTTCAGATTGCGCGGCTCGTCGAAGTACTCGCGGATACTGTGCGCGACCTCGTTGCCGATATCGCGAACGCCGAGCAGATCGTCCTCGGACGCGTCGGCCAGCGCATCCATAGTCTTGAACTTCAACGCCAGTTGCCGCGCCGTATGCTCGCCGACGTGCCGTATCCCGAGCCCGTTGATGAACCTGTCGAGCGAGGTCTTGCGCGCTTTCTGAATCGCGTCGAGCACGTTCTGCGCGCTCTTGTCGGCCATTCGTTCGAGCCCGGCGAGTTGCTCTTTCGTCAGCCCGAACAGATCGTCCAGCTCCTTCACTGCGCCTTTCTCAACCAGCTGCCCGACCAGCTTGTCGCCGAGCCCTTCAATATCGAGGCATCCCTTCGACGCAAAATGCCGAATCGACTCGCGCATCCGCGCCGGACAATTCGCGTTGACGCAGAAGTAACCGACCTCGCCCTCCTCGTGCACGATCGCGGCGTGACACACCGGGCACTCCGTCGGCATCTCGAACGGCTTGGCGCGCGGCTGTCCTTCCCTGGTGACGCGAATGACGTACGGAATCACGTCGCCCGCGCGCTCAATCAGCACGGTGTCGCGCTCGCGAATGTCCTTCCGCCGAATCTCATCGAGATTGTGCAGGGAAGTGTTCGAGATGGTCACGCCGGCGAGCTGCACGGGTCGCAACTTGCCGACCGGCGTCAGCGATCCGATCCTGCCGACTTGCACATCGATCTTCTCGACCACCGTCTCGGCTTGCTGCGCCTTGAACTTGTACGCAATCGCCCAGCGCGGCGACCGCGACACCTCGCCGAGCTGCTCCTGGAGCGCGTACGAGTTCACCTTGGCGACGACGCCGTCGGTCTCGTAGTCGAGCTCGTGCCGCTTTTCAGTGATCTCGTTCCAGTATTCGAGGATCGCGTCGATGCCGTTGCAGACGCGCGACAGCGGGTTGACCCGGAGCCCCAGCGCCTTGATGCCCTGGAGAAAATCCCACTGCGATTTGAACGCAGCGCCCTCGATCACGCCAGGGGCGTAAAGAAAAGCGTCGAGCGGCCGCGCCGCCGTGATCTTCGGATCGAGCTGCCGCAGAGCGCCCGCCGCCGCGTTGCGCGGATTAGCGAACACCGGCTCGCCGGCCTCATCGCGCTGCTGGTTCAGCTTGGCGAATGCGGCGCGCGGGAAAATCACCTCGCCGCGCACCTCGAGGACACCTGGTACCTTCCCGTGCGCGGGATTCTGCAATCTCAGCGGGATGCTCTTGATGGTGCGGATATTCTGCGTGACGTTCTCGCCGTTGATGCCGTCGCCGCGCGTCGAGCCGACGGTCAGATGGCCGTCGTCATAAACCAGCTCGATACCCAGTCCGTCGAGCTTGACCTCGGCGACGTACTCGATGTCGGCGTCGGACTTCAGCAGCCGCTTGATGCGTTTGTCGAACTCGCGCATCTCCTCGGCGTCCATCGCGTTGCCGAGCGACATCATTGGCCGCCGATGCACCACGACGCCGAATTTTTCGCTCGGCGCCGCACCCACACGCTGCGTGGGCGAATCGCGCGTCGCCAACTCCGGATGCTCGCGCTCGAGCGTCTCGAGCCGGCGCAGCAGTTGGTCGTAGTCAGCGTCGGAGAGTTCCGGGTCGTCGAGTACGTAGTAGCGATGGTTGGCGCGGTTGATTTCGTCGCGCAGCTTTTCGGCTTGGGCGACGAGCTTGCTGTGCTCTCGATCGGCCATCGTCGAGCTTGGCGGCTAGCGGCGCGGGTAGCCCATCGCGTCGAGAAAATCGTCGAGCGTCGGAAATCGCATATACATGTTGTGACGCTTCTGATCGCCGATGGTCGTACTCGACTCCGACGAATATGCGTGCCCGGGAAAGACGACCGTTGAGTCGTCGAGGTTGCGCAGCGTATCGTTCAGGCTGTGATACATCGCCTCCGGGTCCGAGCCCGGCAGGTCAACGCGCCCGCACGAATTGACGAACAGCGTATCGCCGGAAATCAGGTTGCCCTCGACCAAAAAGCATTGCGAGCCCGGCGTGTGTCCGGGAGTGTGCAGAAACTTGACCTCGAGCTCGCCGACCTTGACCGTATCGCCGGCGTCGACCTTGACCATGTCGGAATCCGAAAGGCCTGCCACCTGCTTCACGCCGTCGGCCTCGTGCTTGTTCACGTAGACCTTGGCCTTGACCTGTTCGAGCATCTTGGCGGCGCCTTCGATATTCTGGCCCATCATGCGCCCACCCAGGTGATCCGGGTGATAGTGCGTCAGCAGCAGCTTGTCGATCTGGTAGCCTTCCGTCTCTGCGTATTTGCGTATCGCGTCGACGTCCCACGCGGGATCGACGACCGCCATTTTCCGCGTGACCGGATCGCCGATCAGATAGACGAAATTCGCCATCGGCCCGATCTGCGCCTGTCGAAGAAAAATTTTCCTTTCGCTGGTTTCAGCCATCGCCAATTCTCCGACGTTCAGGATTTCCCGCCGCGACTCGATCGGTTCTTCGCAACCCGCGCCGCCTTCTCGTCCTCTTCGATGCGCAGGGCGCGGTCCCACAGAAATTCGGGCTCGCCGAGCCGCTTCGAGACCCATCGCGATTGCACGAACAGATGGTCGCTCAGGCGATTCACGTAGATGATGAGGTTGTCGTTGATATCTTCCTCGCGCTTGAGCAACCAGCACACGCGCTCCGCGCGCCGGCAGACCGTGCGCGCCTGATGCAGGAAAGCGTTGAGCACGCCACCGCCCGGGAGCGTGAAGGATTTCAGCGGCTCGAGCTCTTTCTCCATCGCGTCCATCTCTTCTTCGAGCTTCCTGATCTCGCCGGCGCCCATCTTATGCATCTGCGGATATTCGCCGTCGGGCGGCGTCGCGAGTTCGCTGCCGACGTCGAACAGCTCGTTCTGTATCCGCCGCAAACTTTCCGAGTACGGCTCGAAGTCGGTGCCGAATCCGTCGCGAAATTGCGGCAGGTAGGTGCGCACGATTCCAATGATCGAATTCAGCTCGTCGATCGTGCCGTAGGCCTCCAGCCGCGCGCTCTCCTTCGGCACGCGCTTGCCGCCGACCAGCGCCGTCTGCCCCTTGTCGCCCGTGCGCGTGTAAATTCGGCTGAGACGTATCGCCATCAGACTCCCGCCTTGGCCTTTTGCGCCGCGTATGCGGCGTCGCCGAGGTCGGTCGTCACCGGCAAGCCGGCGTCCTTCCATCCTGCGACGACCACTTTGCCTGACGCGTCACGCTGGCCGCCAAAGCCGCCGACCACGTTCGTCAGATCGATGAATCCGGCCTCTTCGAGCATCTCGCAAGCGCGCTGCGAACGTCCGCCCGCCATGCATCCGACGACGAGCTTCCTGCCCTTCGGAATTACTTTCTCCGCGACTTCGACGAAGTCGAGATTCAATTGCATCTGTCCCGGGCCCTTCGCCACCATCACCGGAATATTGATCGCGTTGGCCGGATGTCCCGCCGCGAATTCCCCCTCGGTGCGAACGTCGAGGTACAGCGCTTCGGGATTGGCTTGCAGCGTTGCATAAGCTTCGGGTGGAACCTGTTGTTTTATCGCCATTGGAAAACTTCCTTTTTCTCAGTGTCCAGACTCTATCAGATCTTTATGGCTTGGGATTTCCCACGCGCTCATAGTGCACATTCTCGGTGCGCGGTTTCAGCGGACGCGCCTGCGGTGGATTTTTCGGATCGGCGTAGCCGAATGGCAGAATCGTAAAAATCGCCCAGCCTTCCTTGACGCCGAGTATCGCGCCAATTTTGGCGCCGTCGAAGTTGCCGACCCAGCAGGTGCCGAGGCCGAGCGCCCAGCCGGCATTGGCCATATTCTGCACCGCTTGCGCGCAATCGACGTCGGCCCATCGCGCATTGGCGACGTCCTTGAGCACGACGATCGCCGACGGCGAGTCGGTAACGAAGCGGCCGGTCGTGCACAGCGCGCCAACTTCCTTCAACGTGTCGCGATTCTGAATGACGACGAACTGCCACGGCTGCATGTTGCGCGCGCTCATCGCATGGCGTCCGGCGTCGACGATCTTCGCGAGCTTCTCGGATTCGACCGGCTGGTCCGCGAAGGTGCGCTGCACGCGGCGTTTGAGAATCGCTTCTATTGCCTCCATCGATCGAACCTCCGGCTGTATTTTCGCTCGTCAAGCAGATTAAATCTGCAGTTGGGATCGAGCCTGCGGATGACGCGGAGTGACTGCGCTAAAGTTGAGGTTCAGTCGTTCAACGGAAACTTCAGCCGCGCTTGTATACCGAAAATTCCTGCTCGAGCTTTGCTACTCGCTCCTGGATCGACGGCAGTCGCTGCACGCCCAGGAAGAACTGCACCAACTCCTCGTGACCGGCCTGCCCGCCGGGGCTCATCACCTCGACCAATTCCTCGATCAGGCTCGGGAACTTCTCGCTCGGGATGTAGTAATTGGCCCAGCCGAAGTTGCAATGACGATGCAGAATTTTTGCGATCGTCTTCTCGAGAAGTTCGCGGCGGCCGCCTGCATGTTCCTGGTCGTTTTCGTTATTCAATGGATGTTCCCCTGCTTGCGATGGTTCCCCAATTCAGGCGCCCTTCTTGACCGGCGCGGGTGGCGTGTCGTCGGCCCACAAAATCTTGTGATAGTCGAAACGCATGTCCTCGATGATATTGAATTTGATGATTTCGAAATAGGGTGACAAGTCGAAATCGCGCGGCGTGACCAGCGTCGGTGAGACCAACCTGAGTGCGCCGTATTGCAGCGCGCCGGTCGTCGCCTTCGAGCCGATCGGCCAGAGCTTGCGACGGGCCGGCTCGGGCACGGTGCCGGGCGGCAACTGTTCGTAGTGCGGCACGATCGGAAATTTCACCCGATGAAACGCCGACGCGATAAAACTCGAACAGATCACACGCGTCGGCTCGCCGCTGCCGAATTGCAGCGCCTGCCGGCGAAATCGCGCCGGCACCAGGCTCACCGGCAGAAAGTAGCGCGCGAGATCGATCACGTTGCGCAGATCATAGGTGTCGCCGACGCTGCGAATCGCCTCGTCCATCACGTCAGCCAGGTCGGCGGCGGACAGGTTGAACGGGCGGCACACGCGAAGGTTGAAATCGCGATACTTGGACAACGGCGAGAGCACGACGCCGGCCTCGACGATCGCTTCGACCACGAGGGAGTTCGCCTCTTCGCCGTATTGCGCAACCAGCGGCGCCTTCAGCTCGGGATTGCGCCGGATGGGCTCATCGCCGACATACAACGCCGAATGCGACCAGGAGCTTTGCGTCAGGTACTTGATGCATTCGCTGACGCGCTCGTTGCCCTCGACCAGAATCACGTCGCCCTTGCGGATGTGGCGTTTGAGCGCGGCGATGTCGTTGGGAATCTGGAGCGAGTAACTGCTGACGGGCTTGGTGAGCAGAGTGATAGCCCAGTCGCTCATTCGCTCCAGCAACCAGGAAATGGGCCCTGATTTATTGCGCCGAGCCATTCAGCCTCGCAGAATCTGCGGTTTCAGCAAGCCGCCGACCTAGCCCTATTTGAATATAGGAACGGCGGGCGGCTGGAAACAGCCAGGAAATGCCGACAGATTCGTTGAAGCGTGTCAGGTCTTGAACTGGCCTACGATCGCATAGAAGGGAACGTTCAGGGTGGCCTGATCGGGGTCGTCGGTCTTGATGGTTAGATTGCCACGCAGTTGGCCGTCCGGCGTGCCGTGCATGAGCGTCACCGTCACCTTGTATTCCTTGCCGGGAGTGACGGGCTCCGCGATCGCCTCGACGGCGGGCGTGCTGCTCGAGACGTTGAGCACCTTCACCGGATGCGGGCCCTGGTTGCTCAGCTTGAAAATTCGCACGATGTCCTGACCGCGCGGGACGATGCCGAACGAAACCTGCGCCGGATCGATATTCAAATCTCCCGTCACGGTGCCGAAGACGTCAACCTGCAGCGGCACGCGGTTGTTGGTGATCTTGATGGTGTCGTCGAACGGCCCCACCGGCATCGTCTTCAGCAGCGAGACTTTCAGCAGCACGCCCGGCTTGCCGTCGGGACGCTTCTCCTGCTCGACCTTGATCGCGTCGTTCGAGTTGCTGATCGGACCGACCGAGAACTCGCCGCGCGCCGGATTGAGATCGTTGACCAGCACTTCCTTGGTGCCTTCGGTCCCGCGCTTGACGTCGCCGAACGAAACTTCACCCGGAACCGCCTCGACCTGCTTCTTGACGATCCCCTGCATCGTCATCGCGACTTGCGGATTGTTGGGGTCGTTGGTGAAGGCGGTGATGGTGCGCACCTGGTGGCCTTTCTGGAAGTGCGTGTCGAACGACACCACGATGTCGCTCGTATCGCCGGGTGCGACGTGCATCTTCGAAGGCGCGCCGGTCGTGCATCCGCACGAAGTCTTCACCCCGGTGATATCCAGGTAGCCCTCGCCAGTGTTCTTGATGGTGAACGTATGCTTGACCATCGTGCCTTCGAGCGCGCTGCCGAAGTCGTACAGCGCATCCGAGGCGATCGCTTTCGGCGCGTGTCCCGGGGGCGCGCTGTTGCCGCCGGGAATCAGCGGATTCATGCCGTCCTGCGCGAAAGCCGGCGCGCTCGCAATCAGACCAATTAGCAGTGCAAGAAATATAGGTTTCATTTTCTTCAATTTGGACATGTGATTCGAAGGCGCGGCTGTGCAGCGGGCCTACTTGATCTATCAATCATGGCGCGGATCGGTGAGGTCAAGAGGCCTTGCTTACCGGCGTGTGAGCGGCAGCCTCGCGACGTGCCGGTTCATAGCGGGTCAGAAAATCGGTCGCGAATTCGCCGCGATTGAAATCCGGATCGTGCAGAATCTTCAAATGCAGCGGAATGTTGGTCTTGATGCCGTCGATCACATACTCGCGCAGCGCGGCCTTGGCCCGCGCAATCACTTCGGGGCGAGTCTCCGCGTGCACGATCAGCTTGGCGATTAGTGGATCGTACTGCACCGGCACGCGATAGCCGTCGTACAGCGCCGTCTCGACGCGGACGCCCAGCCCGCCAGGAGTATGATGATTCGACACGACGCCCGGCGACGGAATGCCGCGCTCGGGATCTTCAGCGTAGATGCGGAATTCCATCGAGGCGCCCTCGAAGGTCACCTGCCGCTGCTTAAGCGCGAGCTTCTCGCCCATCGCCATCCGGATGCTTTCCTTCACGAGGTCGACGCCGGTGACCATCTCGGTCACGCCGTGCTCGACCTGAATCCGGGTGTTCATCTCGATGAAATAAAATTCGCCGCTACCGGCCAGCAGGAATTCCACCGTGCCGACGTTCGAATAGCCGACCACTTCGGCCGCGCGCACCGCAGCCTTGCCCATCTTCTCGCGCAGACGCGGCGTCAGAATCGGGCACGGCGACTCCTCGATCACCTTCTGATGGCGCCGCTGAATCGAGCAGTCGCGCTCGCCGAGGTGAATCGCCGTGCGATGCAAATCGGCAAGAATCTGAAATTCGACGTGGCGCGCACGCTCGAGATATTTCTCCAGGTACATCTTGCGCGAGCTGAACGACGCCTCGGATTCACCCTGCGCCAGCGGGAACAGCCGCGTCAGCTCGTTGCCGTCGCGAGCAACTCGCATCCCTTTGCCGCCGCCGCCCGCAGCCGCCTTGATCAGCACCGGGTATCCGAGGCGTTTCGCGTCGGCCTGGGCCTCGCGCAGCTCGGTGACGCCCGTGCCCTCGCTGCCGGGCAGCACAGGGACGCCCGCGCGCTTCATGATTCGGCGCGCGCGCGGTTTGTCGCCCATCAGCCTTATATGACGCGCGCGCGGGCCGACGAAGTTCAAGCCGGACTTCTGGCACGCCTCGGCGAAGTCGCCATTCTCGGACAGGAAGCCGTAGCCGGGATGGACGGCGTCGGCGCCGAATGTTGTCGCGGCGCTCAGAATCGCCGGGATGTTCAGGTAGCTGTCCTCGGCGGCAGGCGGCCCGATACAGACCGACTCGTCGGCCATGCGCACATGCAGCGCGTTTTTGTCAGCCGTCGAGTAAACCGCGACCGTCGAAATTCCCAGCTCGCGGCATGCACGGATTATCCGAATTGCGATTGTCCCGCGATTTGCGACCAGCAATTTTTTGAACATCGACGCGCGCTCCACCCTGTTCAGATCACTTCGATGATCATCAGGGGTTGACCGTATTCTATAGGATTCCCGTTCTCCGCGAGGATTCTGATAACGCGCCCCGCGGCCGGCGATTCAATCTCGTTCATCATCTTCATCGCTTCGATAATGCACAGCGGCTGGCCCTTGCGGATCGACGATCCTTCTTCGACGAAGGGAGCCGCGTCCGGCGAGGCGGCCCGGTAAAACGTGCCCACCATCGGGCTCTCGATCAGCTTCTGATTCGGCGCCAGGTCGATCTTGCCAGCCGCCTTCGAGCCTTCTTCCGCGGTCGCCTCGACATGCCGCGTCGCCATCTTAATCGGCGAACCGGCGCGCGCCGCCACGTGCGCATCGGCGCCCGACTCGGTCACGTCGACCGTCGCGCGAGCGCCGCCGCGCACGAGCCGGACCTTGCCTTTCTTGTCTTCGATTTCAAGCTCGACCAGGCCGTAATCGCGCATCAGGACGAGCAGAGTTTTCAGTTCGCGTACTTCCATCCCGTCTCCGTGTCTTCCCTCAACCGCGGCTCGCCTGCGTTCTGGATCGTTGCCCGCCATGGCGCTCACCCGCTCTGCCGGCGCGACTCCTGGGCGATCGTGCGCGCCGCTCTCAGCGCGAGACTATAACTCTCGGCACCGAATCCCATGATTCGGCCGTGCGCGATATCCGCAATCGTCGAATGGTGCCGAAACGGCTCGCGCCGATACACGTTGGATAGATGCACCTCGATCAGCGGAATATTCACGGCGGCGATAGCGTCGCGAATCGCAACGCTGGTGTGCGTATATGCGCCGGGATTGATCAACAGGACGTCGCATTTGCCGCGCGCCTGCTGGATTCGATCGACGATCGCGCCTTCGCTGTTCGACTGAAACGTCTCAACCTTCATTTCGAGTTCGCGTCCCAGTTGCTTGAGTTCCTTGTCGATATCAACCAGGCGGGTCCGTCCGTAAACTTCGGGCTCGCGTTCGCCAAGCAGATTCAAGTTTGGTCCATGGACCACCAGCACCACAATCGGGCTGCCACTTTGCCCAGCTTTAGCCCTCGTCACCATCACCGCACCACCTTTCATTGAACCGCACCCACAACGCGACTGCAAGGTGGCGCCGTCGATGCTGTCCACCGGTCAGCTATCTTTGGAGTCGTCTTTGGAATCGCCTTCGCGCGACTTGAGGGCATCACGATAGACTTCGCGACGGTTCATTCCGGTTAACCGCGCGACGACCGCGCTCGCCTGCTTCAGCCCGAGTCCCGCCTCGCGCAACACTTTGAGCGTTTCTTGCACGTCGATCGTGACGTCTGCCGTCTCCGCGCCATCGACACTCCGCGTTTCAGGTTTGCCTGCGACGACGATCACTATTTCTCCCAGCGCCGTCGTCGCGCGGAAGTGGCGCTCAAGATCGGCCATCGTCCCGCGGATCGTGCGCTCGTAGGTCTTGCTGATTTCGCAAATGATCGCAGCGTCGCGCGATTCACCGAACGCCGCAGCCATCGCCGCCAGCGTGTCGGCCAGCCTGCGCGACGCCTCGTAAAAGACCATGGTGCGCGGTTCGCGACGCAGTTCGGTCAGCGACTTGCTGCGCGCCGCGTCGCGCGCCGGCACAAATCCCTCGAAGGTGAACCTGTCGGTCGGGATTCCGGCAATCGAAATCGCCGCGATCGCCGCCGACGGTCCCGGAACTGCCGCGACCCGCACATTGGCTTCCAGAGCAGCCCGCACGAGCCTAAAGCCCGGATCCGAAACAGCCGGCGTACCTGCGTCAGTCACCAGCGCAATTTTCTCGCCCGCCTTCAGCCGCTCGATCAGCTCCGGCACGCGCTGCTCCTCATTGTGCTCGTAGTGGCTCACAGTGGGCGTGTGAATCTGATGGCGCGCGAGCAGCTGCCCGGTCCGCCGCGTGTCCTCGCACGCGATCAGATTGACAGCCTCAAGCGTCCGAATCGCGCGCGCGGAAATGTCGTCCGGATTCCCGATCGGAGTCGCGACCACATACAAAATCCCGCCGCCCTCGGTTTGTTTATTTGCGCGTGTAGACACTACAATTCCCACTTACTATTCGCCGACGGAGTAATCAGCGTGGCTGCAGGCAAAGCTACCCTCCTCATCTCGTGCATCGACCGCCCCGGTATCATCGCCCGCGTCGCCGGCCACCTGTTCACGCTCGGCTGCAATATTATCACCTCCGACCAGTACTCCGACGATGAGGACGGCCACTTCTTCTGGCGCATCTACTTCGAAAGTCTGCGACTTCCCATCGACGAGCTGAACGGGGAACTCGATACCTCGATGATGTCGCTGATGCTGTGGGAACACCTGAAGTGGCAGCTGTTCGATTCCGCGAAGCGGGACCGAATCGTCATCATGGTCTCGCGCTTGCCCCATTGCATGATCGATCTGTTGAGCCGCCATCACGTCGGCGAGCTCGACGGTGACGTAGTCGGCGTCGTCAGCAATCATCCCGACCTCGAATCGCTGGTGCGTCCGTTCGAGGTTCCCTTCAAGGTGATTTCGGTCCCGAAGAACGGCAAAGGCGAGTCTGAAGCAGCCCTGCTGAAGCATCTCGGCGAGCTGCGCGCAGACACCGTCGTTCTCGCGCGCTACATGCAGGTGCTATCCGGCGAGTTTCTGCGCGCGTGGGCGAAACCGATCGTCAATATTCATCACAGCTTCCTGCCCGCCTTCGCCGGCCAGCGTCCGCACAAGCAAGCGCACGATCGCGGCGTCAAGCTGGTGGGAGCGACAGCGCACTACGTAACCGAAGAGCTTGATGCCGGCCCGATAATCGCGCAAGCGACGGCGCCAATGACCCATCGCGATACCGTTGCCGACCTGGCGCGGAAGGGCAAAGATCTCGAAGTGATGGTCCTGGCAAAAGCCGTCCGCGCCCACTTGAAAAAGCAGGTCCTGCTCCACCACAACCGTACGATAGTCTTCGAATGAACTTCAGGTCGGACCGGTAAAAAAACTGATCGACCGATTCGCGAACGAAATAATCGGCGACCAGTACAGACCGAACACTATCGTCGCGCAGGCCAGCACTCCCATCAGCCCGTAGTTCCACGCTTCGAACTTCACAGTGCCTTCGTCGCCGTGCGGCTGCTCGAAGAACATCACTCGAATCGGCTTCAAGTAGTAATACAAAGACACCACTGAATTGAGTATTCCAACAATAGCCAGTATGTAGAACTGACCTTTGATTACGGCTGCGAATAGGTAGAACTTTCCGATAAACCCGACGGTCAACGGAATCCCAGTCAGTGAGAAAAGGAAGATAGTCAGTGCGACCGCGGGCACGATTCCTCCGCGCCACGCCAGCCCGCGATACGCTTCCACATCTTCGCGCCCGGTCGAGTTCGCCACGATCATGACGACCAGGAACGCGCCCGCATCCATGACGTAGTAGGCGAACAGGTAGAACAGCATCGCGCGAATCCCGTCGTTCGAAAGCACGACGAATCCCATCAACGCGTATCCCGCCTGCGCGATACTCGAGTATGCCAGCAGCCGCTTCATGTTGGTCTGCTGCAGCGCCGCAAGGTTGCCGAGCGTCATCGTGATGACGCAGACGACCAGCAGCAGTTGCGGCCAATCGACGCCGGCCAGCGCAGTCCAACTGCCGCCGGCGGCCAGATGCGAAATGGCCGGGAAGAAGAAGCGCGTCAGCAGCGCAAATCCTGCAGCCTTCGATCCGATCGCGAGGAAGGTCGTAATCGGAATCGGCGCACCCGTATAAACGTCGGGCGCCCACATATGAAACGGCACCGACGACACCTTGTAGCCCATGCCGGTCAGAATCAGCACCAGCGCGATAAACACCGCGAGCACCGGCAGATGCTCAGGCGTCGACAGCGCCTTGTTGATCACGCTGAAATCCAGCGAGCCGGTGATTCCGAAAATCCAGCTCATCCCGTAAATCATCGTGCCCGACGCGACGCCGCCGTAAATCAGGTACTTCAGTGCGGCTTCGAGCGAACGCCGGTTATGCCGCAGGAAACCGGTCAGGATATACGACGTCAGGCTGACGAACTCCAATGCCAGATACGCCATCAGCAGGTTCGCCGACTCAGCCATCAGAAACATCGCGAACGTGCTCGCGAGCAATATCGCGTAGTACTCGCCCTGGTCGCAGCCGTGCACCTCGTTCGAACCGATCGACATCCAGATAGCCACGACCGCGGCCAACGCGATCAACGCGCGGAAATAGATCGCAAACGAATCGAACACCAACATCCGATGGAACAGCCATGCGCCCGACGACGCGGGCTCGAGGCCAATCGCCACCAACGAGGCCGCAGCCGCTATCAGAGCCAGCGCGCCGAGGCGAGACTTGTCGCGAACGGCCAGGTCAATGATCACGATGGCCAGAATGCCGGCCGCCAGGATCATCTCCGGGATGAAATGTCTAAGGCTCGCGAGGTTTCCGAGATCCATCTAAGTGTGTCCGAGGCGCGCGCGGCTCAGTGCAGCATCGCGACGGCTGCGCCCGAAGTGGACAGCACAACCTGGTTGAGATGCACCAGCGAAGTGTTCAGCAGACCGAGGATGGCCTGCGGATAAACGCCGAGTACCAGCACGATGATCCCGAGCGGCACCAGGGTGAAGGCCTCGCGAAACGACAAATCGGGAAAGTCCTTGTACTTTTCATTCAAGGGCCCAAGGTAGATTCGCTGGAAGGTCCAGAGCAGATATCCCGCCGTCAGGATCGCCGTTGCCGCGCCGAACGCCACCATCAGCGGATGCGTCTGCCACGCGCCGAGCAGCACCAGCACTTCCGAAATAAATGCGGACATGCCGGGCAGTCCCATGCCGGCAAAAAACGCGAAGCCTGTCACCGCCGTATAGATCGGCATCTGCTGTGCCAGGCCGCCAAAGCCGTTTATCTCGCGATGATGCGCGCGATCGTAAATCACGCCGACCAGGATAAAGAGCATCGCCGTGATCGTCCCATGATTGAACATCTGCAGCACGGCGCCGTTGATCCCCGCCGCCGTGAATGCCGCCAGCCCGAGCATCACGTAACCCATGTGGCTAATCGACGAATAGGCAATGAGTTTCTTATAGTCAGTCTGCGCCATCGCGCACATGGCGCCGTATACTATGTTGATAGTGCCGATCACGCCGAGGAACAGCCACGCAAGCTGGTAGCTCGCGGCCGGCAGCACGGCGAAGTTAACCCGCAAAATGCCGTAGGTGCCCATTTTCAACAGCACGCCCGCGAGGATCACCGAAATAGCAGTGGGCGCTTCGACGTGCGCGTCGGGCAACCAGGTATGGAACGGGAACGCCGGAATCTTGATCGCGAAGCCGATGAACAGCGCAATCCATGCGACTCGCTGAAAGCCAATTGAGTAATGACTCGAATTAGCCGCCAGCTCAGTCAAATCAAACGTCGGAGTCGCGCCGTAGTAATACAGTCCAAGCATCGCCAGCAGAATCAGCACCGAGCCGAGCAGCGTGTAGAGAAAGAATTTGATCGCAGCATACTCGCGCCGCGGCCCGCCCCAGATGCCGATAAGGAAATACATCGGCAGCAGCATCACTTCCCAGAAAATGTAAAACAGGAAGAAGTCGAGCGAGACGAACACGCCCATCATTCCCGTGTCGAGCATCAGCAGCATCGCGTAGTAGCCCTTCTCCGCGCGATTGATGCCGAAACTCGCGAACACCGAGATAAACATGATGAGCGCGGTCAGCAGGATCATCGAGATGCTGATGCCGTCGACGCCGACGAAGTAGCTGATGTGGTAAGTCGGCATCCACGCCGCCTTCTCGGCAAACTGCACGGCGCTGGTCGTCGTATCGAAGTTCTCGTAGAGAAAAACCGCGATGAGCAGTTGCGGTATCGTCGCCGCCACCGCGATCCACTTCGATGCACTCTTCATCGAGTCGGGCAGCGCAAGAATCAGCGCCATCCCGGCGATTGGAATAAAGGTTATCAGCGTAAGCGCGTGACTCATTTCTGTTTTCGCTCTTCCCGTTTGCCTTGAATTGGCGCCGCCGCCGAATCCGTCATGACCGTCCGACCGCGCGTACCAGCAGGATCAACATCACCGCCGCCAGAATTCCGTACAGGTATCCATTGATGGAGCCGGTCTGCAGCCGACGCAGCCTGCCGCCCACCTCGAACGTCACATTCGAAGCGAAATTCACCAACGCGTCGACGACATATTTGTCAAATAGTCCGGACAGCCACGACCCGAATACTATGATGCGCGCGGCGAGATTAACTACTCCGTCGATTATATTCGTGTCGAACCACGCGAGCGTCCGCGTCGCAAACAGGTACGGCTGTACAACAACGCGGTCGTAGAATTCGTCGACGTAATATTTGTTGTAAACCCATTCGTAGGGAACGCCGCCAAACATCTCGCTGAAGCGCGCCGGATCGAGTGTGTGCTGCCTGTACATCATATCCGCGAGGTACCATCCGACAATCACAACGACAAACGTGATGACCGCGAATGCCGCTTCGATACCGTGATGGTGTATTCCCGATTCGGTAATCCGATGGGTCACTTCTGAACTGAAAATCGGATCGAGGAATTCCTCGAACGGCTTGAACGCGATCATGAATTCCGGGAACTTGAGCCATCCGCCAACCACGGAAAGCAACCCAAGCACGATCAGCACATACGACATCGACGGCGGCGACTCGTGCAGATGATGCTCCTGCTCGTGGGTGCCACGGAACTCGCCAAAGAAAGTCATGTACACCTGGCGCGACATATAGAAGACGGTGCATCCGGCGCCCAGCAGCAAAAACAGCCACACGACAAAATGCCCGTGCGAGAAGGCCTGCCAGATGATCTCGTCCTTGGAAAAAAATCCGGCGAACGGGAAAATGCCGCAGAGCGCGAAGGTCGCTGCCACGAAGGTCCAGAAAGTTATCGGCATCTTGTGGCGCAGGCCGCCCATTTTGCGCATGTCCTGCTCTCCGCCCATCGCGTGACTCACCGAGCCGGAGCCGAGGAACAGGCAGGCCTTGAAAAACGCATGCGTCATCAGATGGAACACCGCGGCCGTGTACGCCCCCACTCCGAGCGCCGCGAACATGTAGCCAAGCTGGCTCACGGTCGAGTACGCGAGCACTTTCTTTATGTCGTTCTGCGCGAGGCCAATGGTCGCGGCGAACAGTGCAGTCGCTCCGCCAACAAGCGCGATCACGCCCATCGTGAACGGGGACATCGAAAATAAAAAGTTCAGGCGCGCGACCATGTAGATGCCGGCCGTCACCATCGTCGCCGCATGGATCAGCGCGCTCACGGGAGTCGGACCCGCCATCGCGTCGGGCAGCCAGACGTACAACGGAATCTGCGCCGACTTGCCGGTCGCGCCGATAAACATCAGCAGCGTGACGAATCCCACCAGCTGGTGGCCCGATAAAAATCCGGCGAAGCTGATAGGCACTCCCTGCAGCAGCGGCGCGTACTGTGCGACCTCGCGCGTCACCAGCGTCGGATGTCCGACCGCCTGCAGGCCGGCGAACAGACTGTAGAGCGCAATCACGAACGCCAGGTCGCCGACGCGGTTCACGATGAACGCCTTGTTGCCGGCAGTGGTGTTCGCCTGCACCTTGTACCAGAACCCGATCAGCGCGAACGAGCACAGCCCGACGCCTTCCCAGCCGACGAACATCAGCCACATGTTGTCGCCGAGCACCAGCACCAGACTAGC
>Ga0210393_10001034_pt1 | contig 23898 bp, 18 predicted proteins | sample IncBWC27OmetaG_FD_160068 | JGI IMG/M metagenome (GOLD analysis project Ga0210393, IMG submission 160068) | Forest soil microbial communities from Barre Woods Harvard Forest LTER site, Petersham, Massachusetts, United States - Inc-BW-C-27-O ... | reverse complement strand
CTCCTCGGGAAACACGGCCATTGGCGCCTCCGACGTGTGGATATCCGAGGTAGCGCGCGCACCGATCCCCAGCAATGCCATGCTGATAAGACCACAAGTCACGCCAACCAATTGACGATTGATGTAGAGTTGCCCCACATTCATTTCGCTCTCCACTTGATAGCTGTCGCATCAGCAAAATCTCGAAGCGAGCAGCATTTCATGAATTAAAGTCGGACGCTCGATTCCGAGAATTGCCATCCTTCAAACGCGCTGCCGCCATAGCCACACGCGGCAATCACGATCAGTTGGATCGCAACATTTCACCACCTGCCCTTCGACAAGCGTGCGCGAAAATCCTTGAGCTTAGATTAGGCGACGTGGTTTCTAGCCCCTTGTGGTGATTGGTAAACAAAGGATGCGAGCGCCCAAGAGGGGCAGCATCAGACAACCAAACGCCGTCGCGAGGTCTGTTGAGGCATTCCCCAACGAAGCCGTCCCTTTCCAGCGATCTAGAAGGTCAAGGTCCGAGGTCCTCACCATCTCCAAGCTCTAAGCAATCTGAGAGTGGGCTTTCTGGATTTAATTCCAACTTTTTGCGTATGATCCAGGGACACCAGTCAACGGGACGAACGCCGCCGGCTTTTGGCTACCCCCTGCGCTCTGACTCATCCTGTTCGTAGTCATCCGTCGTCAAGTCAAGGAGAGGCAGTTGGTCCGGCGACGGCGCCGAAATCCGGCTGCGACTTGCGAGCGTGAACCCAAACTCCGATGCGATGCGCATCATCAGCTCCGCCTGCCGGTTTGCGAGGCCCAAATAGGGGGACTGCATGGGATAACCGGTCGGCGATTTCACCATCGTCCCATATTTCTGGATCTGTACCATTGCCTCCGCCCACAAGGCATACGCCCCGCAATAGGTAGCTAGCGCGCCGCGGTCGAGATGGGTGATCAAGTTTAGCTTCGACAATTCGGCCGTGAGGCGGCTCCATTCCGGTCGCGCCGTCGGGCTCAGTTCAGGCGGACAATCCGGTGCTGCAGGCACGGGCCTCGGCTCGTGCGGGTTCAGGGGGCGTTCTTCTAACGACGTTATTTGAGCGGTTATCTGGCGGGACCAACAACAGGCCATGGAAGTGAAGGCCGCCGTTGCAAAGGATCAGCGGGGAAGACCTCGAATCCTTCTTGTAGACCTGCAGGTCGGCAGCCCCGATGAGGACAGGAAGCTCATCGGAAGGAGTAGACCGAGGCTTCCGATGCGTCCTCGTAACGAACGTCGAGTAGACCCGTTGGAGTTCGCCCTTCATCGCCTGGATGACTGCGCCACGAGGACCAGGAAGTTGAATGAAGGGAAACGTCAGCAGATGACAGGACCATCCATCATTCGTCCGGGCGATGACCAACTGGGCGTAGCCGTTCGCCTGTTGTCGGGTGATTGGATCGACTCGGCAGATCCGATCAAATTCGGGGATTTGCGGTTGGGACTTGATTGAGTGAGCCGGTTGATCAGTCTCGGATTCGTGCCGGTTGGTTTTGTACCGGTTGGATTGGTCCGAATTGTCTGTTTCGGTTGTTTGATTGGCTGCGGTTGAATTGGCTGCGGTTGGATTGGATGTAGATGACCAATTGCCGCGGAAGTAACCCGACATTGCGAAGCTCCGATGTCGCAGGCACGGTCGAGTGGCGTATCCATCAAGAGGCGTGGGTCTGCCTCGTATTTAGATTTTTAGAGCCCTGAAATCGTCCCACGGTGAAGGATTTTTTCGGTGCTTGGGCGCACTCCTGGAGCCCCGCAAACCTGTTCATAACTGAAAAATTATGTGGGGTGGATTGTGGGGCTGTCTACAAGACGCCACCGACTAAATACAACATTATCAATTACTTGATGATATTTCGTGGCGGAGGGAGAGGAACTGGTCTCGAACTCTCTCCACGTAGCCCAGAGTAGTAGGTGGGGTCCGGGCGAGCCTTGAGGGTCAAAGGTCGCGCTCCGCGTTTCTGGAGTATCCCGCTCCTACCGAGCCCCGATCGATCGATGGCTTCACGGCGACGGGCAATTGAGGACCGCAGCCGGTAGCTTGCAAAATCCGGCCCCCCCGAGCAAGCAACGGCATTCCTCCTTATCGACTTGTGCATGATCGGCGGACAAAAGTCGGACGACAGGACAAGATGTCATGAGCGCGACCTTCGAATGTCGATGCGGCAAGCCCGTCAGATGTCCAAACTCGTGAGCCCATAAAAGATGGTCGGGGTACTTTGCGCCCTCTGGAAGTTTGTCTTTATGTTCGCTGGGGTCAACGACAATGATCGAACGAAAATCAACTGGAAATGCACACCCATCAAACGGTCCGTTTAAGTTCGGCCTGCAGAACTCGATTTCCTTGACAATCTTGACATGGAAATCGACATCACGGACATCAGAATCTATTCTATGTACCGCGTCCCTGCTCTGCTCGTCCACAATGTCTGTAGACGTACCACCTGACCCGAAGGTGCGAATTGGACCTTTGAGTGAAAAGGTCACATCGCATGCGACATCGGTGTCACCGTTGGCTTCGGAGTTTTTCCGCAGCATCGTGGAGGCGTCTTTCAGAATATTTCTGACATCCGCCTCGCTCAGCGGTTTTTTAAGGCTAGCGTGGCGACTGACGCTTACAGAGTATGCACTCTGTGCGCTTGCTCCGTCGACCAACATCATCAGCGCCAGAGCGGCAATGACCACTTTCATTTTCATTTTCCTCGTGGTCTGAGCACGACGCATTCGCCGCGTCTGAGACTCCGCCGCGCCAACTCGTATTCGGAAAACTACTTCTTCGGCGGTCGCTTCCACGCGGGGCCCAATTTCTTTCGCAGAGCACTTTTGACCGCCGGAAATTTGGTGAACAGCTTCGGATTGCGTTCTATTATGGCGCGGACCTCCTTAGAATTTTGCAGATGCCGTATAGCTTGTCGCCTGAGTTTCAGGCGATCGCTTTTGCTGAGGTGTTTTACTTCACTCTCTCTGAACGCTCCCACACCACTTCCCATGACTATCTCCTTGGAATCGTATTGGCGGTTAAAATATAAAGAAACGCGAAGGCCGTAATCACCTATTCGATGGCTTATTGAGCGAGATGCATATGGACGAGATTGGCTGCTCCGGTCGCGTTGTCATGCATTCAAGCACTTCGCGAAAATCGCGAAGCAGGCGATCGATGGTCCGGGCTTGGAGGAGGCGCGGCTTGTAGACGCAAGTCCCTGCCAAGCCATGAGAGGATTCCCTCAGCATCAAGATAACATCAAACGATGTTATCGTCACTAAGGGTACCAGCATGTTCGGATTGGCCTCCTCGAAAGATAGCTTCTGTCCGGAGTTTGCGATCTGGCGCAATGCGGCATTTTCCAACAATATCATAACGTTAGCTAGCGGCGCGAGTTGACGCTCCCGGTCGAGGGTTTGAACGAGCTCTTCGAAAGGAAGATTCTGGTGTGCGAAGGCTGCGATCGCGGTCGAACGAACGCGACGCATCACCTCTCGATGATTGGGATCACCACCAAGATTCGTGCGGAGAACTACCGTGTTGACGAGCGGACCGATAAGGGCGTCGGTCCCCGGTCGATTGCGGTTTGCAACGTTCGTGGCCACTCGAACGTCGTCCTGACCTAGGTAGCGATGCAACAGCTCTTTCAAAGCAGCGACCAGCGCCATGTACAACGTGCCGCCTTCTTGGTGGCTAAAGCGTTTAGCGGATTCCACGAGGCTCGCCGGTAACATCCACTCTCGCCGCGCCGTGCAAAGTTCATCGATTGTCCGTCTCGGTCCGGACCTTGCCAGCCGCACGATGGGCAGCGGCTCTCGCAGCTGCTCTCGCCAATATTCAAGCTGCGCAACGATCTCCGAATGCAATTGCCACTGCCGCTGCCAGTGCGCGAAGTCCGCGTACTGGATCGAGAGCGGAGCCAGCGGCGATTCCTCTTGGTTCGAGAACGCGTCATATAGAGTGACGAGTTCCTCGACGAACACACCGAGCGACCAGCCATCGCAGATGACCTGGTGCATGGAGATGAGGAAGAGGTGTTCCTGCTTTGACAGACGCACCAGGCGCACCCGAATGAGGGGACCCTTCGCGAGGTCGAAGGCATGAAGCACTTCTTCTTGAATCAGTTGGTGTCCGATAGTCTCCTTCTTGGAACGCGGCAGCGCCTGCAGATCGTCGAATGCCAGCGCTACGGCCAACTGAGGCGCAATTACCTGAACGTATCGACCGTCGATATGGGCCAGGGTCGTGCGAAGAATCTCGTGGCGTCGCACGATTTCGTTGATGCTGCGCTCCAAGACCGCTTCGTCGCATGGTGACGTCAATCGGAGCGCATAGAGGATATTGAAGAAAGGTATGTCGGGCAGCGCGTGCTGGAGCTTCCATAACCGCTCTTGCGCGATCGAAGCTGTCACCATTCCATTTACTCGGGGTGCGCGGACAATGGTCGAAGAAGGTCGGGATGCTCGGCCGGTGTGAGTCGGTGTTTCGAGATGTTGCGCCACTTCGGCAACAGTCGGAGCCTCGAAGAACCGTGAAACCTCGAGCTCGACCAGCGTAATGTTGTAGACGTGGGCGAGAACGTCCGTGGCCAAGAGAGAGTCTCCGCCCGACGCGAAGAAGTCATCGTGAATTCCGACCTGCTCGACCTGGAGGATCTCTGCCCAATGCTTGGCCAACACCTTCTCAAGCGCAGTCCGTGGTTCGACGAAGGCCCGTGGCTGGGCAGTGCTGGTCGCGACACCCAATTTAGCTGCCAAGCCGATACGCTGCACTTTACCGGTATGGCCTTTTGGGATTTCCCTGACAACGAATATCTGGCGCGGGATCTTGAAGTCGGCGATGCGCCCAACCGCGAACTGACGAATGTCTTTCGCCGTTGCCACTGCGTCGGGTCGCAGCACGATAGCCGACGCGACGTCCTCCCCTAGCGTGGCATGCGGGACGGAAAAGGTCACGGCCTCGGCGACCGCCGGATGTTCCAGGAGCACGTCGTCAACTTCTTGTGGGGCGACCTTCTCCCCACCGCGATTGATGATCTCCCCAATGCGGCCAGCTAGAAATAAGTACCCGTCTTCATCGAAGAAACCAAGATCGCCGGTCTTGAACCAATCGCCTGCAAAGGCTGTCTGGTTGGCCATTTGGTTGCCGTCGTAACCTGACATGACGCTCGCACCACGGACGACGACTTGCCCCCTCTGACCGTGGGGTACCAGAAACCCTCCATCGTCCATGATTGCGACGTCCAAACCCACTCGTACCCCTACCGAACCCACCTTGCGCGGGCGCGGCAGTGGCGCATTGCACGCGATGGGCGACGAAGCGGTTTCCGTCATCCCATAAAACTGGATCACGGAGGTCCCGAAAGTCCGCTCCAGTTCCGTGAAGATGCGGTGTGGTAGAGGAGCTGCCGCGGATCGAATGAAACGTAGTCGACAATCGATCACTCGCAGGCGATTGTGCCGAGCGTGGGCCAGAATCGCTTGATGCATGGTAGGCACCGCAGAGTACCATGTCGGCTGGAAGGCCGTTAACCAGGCGAAGAAACTGTTGACGTCACACCCGGGGGCGCACACGACGCTCGCCCCGGCCACCAGCGAGGCAAGGACCGTGGCATTGAAACTATAACTATGAAACAGGGGCACGACGTTCAAGCATCGGTCGGTTTCTCTGAGTGCCAGTGCCGCACCACACGCGTAAGCTGACGCGAAGATGTTGGCGTGCGTCAGCGGGACAATCTTGGGCCGCGATGTTGTGCCCGACGTGGGCATCAGCAACGCCACGTCGCCGGCGCTGACCGGCTCATCGGACGGAACATTCCCTTGGCCTCCCGTGAGCGCAAAAAGTCCAGCCTCTGCATCGAATTCGGTCGACAGCTCGATGACAAGAATACCGCGTGAGAGCGCCGCACGACGAGCAGGCGAGTCGATTCCAGCTGGCGTGATCAACGCACGAGGCCGCAGATCAGCGAAATATCTGTCCAGTTCCTCGCTCCCATAGCTTGGGTTCATCGGGGCGCACGGCGCGATTGCCGCCACGGCGAGAATCACCACCGCCATCTCCGGACCATTCGGTAGCACCACCATGACTCGGTCACGATGGCCTATCCCCATCGCCCGCAGCATGCGTCCCGTCTTGTTGACGTGTTGATAAAGGCGACCATAGGTCAGCGGAGCACGCCCCGGAGCAAGAATCGCCGGCGCGTCTGGAATACGATTTGCCTGATGTTCCAGCAGGTGAGCCAGGCACGAAAATGGAACTGGCGGCATGGCGTCTGTGGCACGTTCGGCTTGCATGTTTATCGATCCGCGCTGGAATTACCGCTCTGCCCGGCGCTGAGGATTGTAACAGCAGGCTGAACCCGTGGCCCCAAATCGCCAGTAGTTCCTCCACTCAGGCCTGCCTCGAGCCAGAAATGCATGTTCATGTCTCGGTACAACATCGTCGCGTCGGTTATATTCTCTCGGGCCTGCTCCGGCTGCCCGATGCGTTCGTAGAGCTTCCCCAGACCGAGCCGACAGTGGGCGACAAGCGGACGCATGCCGTGCAGTTGGGCGAGAGCCAGAGCCCGCTGGTAGTGAGCTGCGCCGCTTTCAGCATCAAACTGTTCTGGACGGGTCGCTAAATCACCGAGAAGTCGTAGCGCGTGGGCTGTGAAGCCGGGTTGGCGCTGAGCGGATTCAACCGAACGACATCCCAGGCGTCGGGCCTCGTCGAGCCGGCCGAGCAGAAGACAGGCGCGACTCAACGCCTGATAGGCCCAGCCGCGATGACCCACGATTCCCCTGGCAACATGAAGCTCGAGGAGCCGCTCACCCTCTCTCACCCGGCTCCATGCCTCGCCAGCCTCGCCGACCTGCGCTAGCACCCAGGCGGAGGAAGCGACCGCCCAGGGAAGAAGCATGGTGACTTCTAAAGTCCCAGGTACGTTCATCCAGTGATCGACTAGTAAGCGCGCCTTCACCCAGTCGCCCTCGAAAAAACGAAGCATGCTTGCGGCCAAGTGGGCCCAACCGATGGTGTGCGCGTGCTGCGTTTGCTCAGCGAGTCGGAGCGCCTCCGCCTCGTACTTCGTCGCCTCGGCGAATCTGCCGAGCTCGGCGAGACTCATAATCAGCCACGAGCGACCGAAGACTGATGGCGGCACTGCCAAACCGAAATATTCGTGGCCCCATTCGGCGGGGACCGCGGGGAGGCTCTCGGTTGCGATCTCGACCACATGCTCGTACCCGCCGCGGTAGTAGTACGCCTCCTCGAGACAGCTCGTCGCGACGAAGCCAAGCTTGAAGTCGCCGCCGCGTCGCGCGATCTCCACGGCGCGCCTGCCTGTCACGAGGGCTTCTTCCAACTCGTCTAGCGTTGATAGGACGGTCGTCATGATACCGCAAACCAGGCCCCGCCGGCGATCGTCTTTCAATCGTTCGGCGAGGGCCTCGGCCTCGCGAAGGTGCTCGAGCATCTGCCGGACTTCACCAAGCTGACGCAGTACTGTCCGCAACTCAAGGCGGATATCGAAGGCGTTCTCCAGCGTCGCCTCGCTCTCTGGTAGCACCTTTAGAATACCCAGCGCCTGCTCGAAGCAAGCCCGAGCTTCCGAGAAGGCCGACCGCCCGACCGCCTTCACGCCGGCCTGCCGAAGATAGTGCACTGCCTTCTCTTGCAGCTCGCCCCGGACGGCGTGATGCGCGAGCCGTTCGACCTGCTCGCCCAGTCGATCGGCGTAAAGGCTTTCGATGGCACTCACGACGCGCGCGTGGATCTCGCGGCGACGTTCGTGGAGCACCCCACTGTAGGTGACGTCATGGGTGAGGGCGTGCTTGAAGGTATATTCCAGGTCAGGAAAGAGCTGTGTCGAATAGAGGAATTCTCCGGCCTGCAGATTGTCAAGCAGACCGCGAAGCTCGTTCTCCTTCAGCCCGCAAATTTCACGCAGGAGGATGAATGGGACGTTGGGTCCAATTACTGCCGCCTCCTCCAGCAAGTGCTTGTCGCTCGCGGGCAGCGCGTCGATGCGCGCAGCGAGTGTTGCCCGTACGGTGGGTGGGACCTCCGTGCCGGAGAAAGGCCTCGCAAGTCGGTAACTGCCGCTTTTGCTCTCGATTACGCCAGAATCGATCAGCGATCGCATGATCTCTTCGACAAAGAACGGATTCCCGTTGGCACGCTCCGCCAGGAAGCGCTTCAGCCTGCCTAGACTCGGGTCGGAGCCCAACAGGGCTTGAAGGAATTCGGCCAGCCCATCGCTGGCAAGGGGATCCAAATGTAGCTCGTGATAATTTGGCCGGTTCCTCCATTGACTCCTGTACTCTGGGCGATGGCAAAGCACCAGGAGCAAATGACTAGTCTGTGTGGCTACAACCACCTCGTTCAGGAGACCGAGCGAGAGCGAGTCGTTCCATTGAAGTTCTTCGAAGACCGCGACGACCGGCTGCACACGGCTCTCGCACAACATCAGGCGGACGACTGCCTGATACGTGTACTGTCGGCGAAGGGTCTGGTCGAGAGACCGAAACGGATCGTACTCGTCAAGCGAATCGAGAAGATCCAGCACTGGTGGAATGGCGTCCTGTAACGATTGGTCAAGCCCTAATATCTTTCCAGTCACCTTCTCCCGGATAGATCGCGTGCTGTCATCGGTACTGATCTTGAAATAATCCCTAAGCAGTTCGATAACCGGCAAGTAGGGCATTGCGCGACCATAGGGAGCGGACTTTGACTCCAAAACCAGCCATTCGGCTGTGTGGGGCGAATGAACAAACTCGTGCACCAAGCGCGATTTGCCCACTCCCGCTTCGCCGACGATCGCCACCACCTGACCTCGTCCGCGACCGGCAAGTTGCTGCACGCGGTGAAGTTGCTCCAGATCGAGCTCGCGCCCCACAAAGCGCGTGAGGCCACGTCCTGCAGCGACTTGCAAGCGTGTCCGCGCCGCGCCGGCGCCAGTTACTTCGTAGAGTTGCACCGGCTCGTTTATCCCCTTCACTTGCACAGGACCCAGTTGCTTCATCGCGATGTAGCCTTCCGCCAATTGGAACGTGGCAGCCGTTGTAAGTACCGAACCGGCCCTTGCCATCTGTTCCATGCGAGCCGCTAAACCCGCTGTCTGGCCAACTACGGTATAGTCCATGCGCAAATCGTTTCCGACGCCGTAGACGACAATCTCGCCCGAGTGGATTCCCACTCGAATCTCTACTGTCAGTCCATGAGACCGATGAATCTGACCTGAATATCGCGTCACTGCCTCTTGCATTCGGAGCGCGGCATAACAAGCACGCACGGCATGATCCTCGTGCGCGATCGGCGCGCCGAAGAGGGCCATGATGCCGTCGCCCATGACCCTGTTCACAGTACCCTCGTAGCGGTGGACTGCCTCAATCATGCATTCAAGCACAGGATCGAAGAGTTTCTGTACAGCCTCGGGGTCGCGATCGGCAAAAAGCTCCATTGAGCCCTGGATATCGGCGAACAGAACAGTGACCTGTTTACGCTCGCCGTCGATGCCGACCCCTGCGCTGAGGATCTGATCGGCCGGATGTAGAGGCGTGTGGCTCGTCGGCGAGGCAAAGCGGGGTTTGTCCGCAGCAGGCTTTACGGGATAGCTGCATTCGGCACAGAACTTGGCCGTTGTTGGCACCGCATGTCCACACCTAGCGCAAGCTCGCGCCAGCTCAGCTGCACACCGGTCGCAGAACTTCGCCTCAACAGTGTTCTCGTGCTCGCACTCTGGACATTTCATCGCAGGCCCTCGAGCAAGACGGGAGCCGAATGCTCAAGCGTAGCGCCGCGAACGATCGGTAACAAGCCAAATGCCAAACTAAATCGACAACGCTATCTATTCCGCTGATTGCGTACGGGTCTCGCGGACCGCACTCGCCAGCATTTGGGTCCAGCGATTGACCGCGCCGCCGGATGGCGGCGCGGTCAAATTGATCATGGCAGATCCATAACCCAGAGGTCGTTACGCCCCGATCCCGTCGCTTGAATCAGAACGACCAGTTCCGAGCGGCCATCGCCGTCAACGTCGGCCATTCTCGCCGAAGCGCCGCCGTCAGAAATCGCGCAGCATGCGATGTCTGCCTCTAGCGGATGACCGGGTATGGGCGAGAAATGGGACCAGCTTCGCAAAACAGTATCAAACTTCATCGCCCAGAAGGTGTTTCCGCCATTTCCAGGCGCATCGATCTGGAGCAGGACTTCTTCCCGACCATCAGAGTCTATGTCGCCAACGGAGACGGACTTCGCGGATTCCTGAAGCCCTGAACAGTCGAAATCGGCCTGCAGCGGATGTCCTGGGATGGGTGACAAGTGCTCCCAGAAGCCCGGTGTAAAGGCCGGAGGTACAAACTTCATCACCCAGAAATCGTTGCCGCCGGAACCATGAGCGTCGATCTGAATGACGACCTCAGCCCGCCCGTCGCCATCAACGTCCGCGAGGGCGACCGTACGAGCCGCATTCGGCAAGCCTGAACAGTCGAAGTCGGCCTGCAGCGGGTGACCTGGGATCGGTGATAGATGGGACCATGTTCGCGACGCAGGATCAAATTTCATGACCCAGAAGTCGTTGCCTCCCGAATGTGCCGCGTCGATCTGCAGCACCACCTCGGCCAGACCATCGCCATCGACATCGCCTGCAACAAACCGACGCGCCGCATTGGGGAGGCCCGAGCAATCGAAATCCGCTTGCAAGGGATGTCCCGGAATCGGCGAGAGATGAATCCAATTGAGTGTGCGGGATTCAAACTTCATGACCCAAAAGTCATTGCCGCCGGAGTGAGCAGCGTCGATTTGCGCAATCACCTCGGCGCGGCCGTCTCCATCGACGTCCGCGACAGCAAAAGCGCGTACCGCATTGCTGAGTCCCGAGCAATCGAAGTCTGCCTCCAACGGATGTCCCTCAATTTCGGAGAGGTGCGTCCAACCTTTCTTGACCGGATCGAATTTCATGACCCAAAAATCATTACCGCCAGAACCATGCGCATCGATCTGAACGACCACCTCGGCCTGCCCGTCACCGTCCACGTCGCCCGAGCCGACCGCGCGCCCGGCGTTCGGAAGCCCGGAGCAGTCGAGGTCCGCTTGCAGGGCATGTCCCGGAATGGGCGAAAGGTGGTTCCAACTGTGTGCAATGCGGTCGAACTTCATCGCCCAAAAGTCGTTGCCGCCGGAATGTGCCGCGTCAATTTGTGCGATCAATTCAGCCTGATTGTCGCCGTCGACGTCAGCCAGCGTTACTGAACGCACACCCTGCTGCAGCCCGGAGCAGTCGATGTCCGCAGCGAGAGAATGCGCCGGAATCCGGCCCAGGTGACGCCAGGGAACAAATGCCGGCAGCGGATTCGGCAAGCTTGCGATGCAGGTCGTTGCGCCGTTCGAACTCATGTCGTCGGACTTGCTGTACATCAACTGAACGGTCGAAGTTCGCGGACCCACGGTGATAGTGCCGGGTTTGCCGTTGCAGATATCACCGTTCTCGTCCCCGGTGCTGAGTCGGGTCCATGCATCGTTGAAACCGACTTCCGGATCCGAAAACATCTCGGAGAGTTCGTGGGATGCCACCTGAGTCTGCCGCTGCTCCTGAGTCTGCGACAAATGCAGCGTGCAGTCGGAATCGCTCGCGCACGAGTTTTTAAGACAGGAGTCGGTGAGGCTCGGCACCACCGCATAGTAGCAGTTCGCGCCTCCGGTGGTCGTGAAATGGTAGTGATACCCAAAGGCGTTGTCACTGCTCGCTTGGCACATCACCGCTCCCGCGCTCGTGTCATCGACCGCCGTCGCATTGTCGAGAAAGAGGATATAGGCGTTCGAAAAGCCGGCGTCGGGGACCAGGCCGTTATCGATGGCCGACTGAATAAGTCCATGAACATCATCGGCGCTCAGATCATGGTCGGGGCTCGCGACGGTCGCCGAGGCAACCACGGAGCCTGAGCTTCCACAGCCGTACTGCGACAGGATATTCATGTAGCTACTGTTGAGCATGTCGCCGACAAATTGCTCAAGATTTGTCGCGCGCGTCTGGTCTGCGCTGCTGCTCCAGTCGCCGACAAACAGGATGGAGACTTGCGGCGTGTTGACGATGGGACCGCCACTATAGGTGAAATCCGAAAACTGGCCGCCCACCGTAAACGGCGTCACGGGTGCTTTCTTCTTACCAGGTCTCGGTGACACGCCTTTCATGCGGCGTTGCCCGCCGCCGCTCCGTGAATTTTGTCTGCTTGAATCCTGTCTGGGGACTCGGCTATCGGTTAGGACGGTATCCATCGCACGATCTCCTCATGACCCGCTCTGAATTGATGCGCACAGGGGTCCGTCGAGGCGCGAAGCTGACCGTCACAGGTCGAATGTACTTTAATCAAATGCGTAATCCCGTCGGACCAAGCGGGTGTTAAGGACCGGAGCGGTTACGTGACGGCCGCGCCGATTGTGTAACATGCCGCCGTGGGACGAAATGTGAACTCAGTTACATTGCCGCCGAAATTTGGGCTTGGCGCAAGAGCGGACGAATAGCCGAGTTGCTGCGGAGTTAGCACAGGGTCAGAAGCAATCGTCCTGTTTTGACGAACTATGCTGCTCGACACCCAAAAGCGGGCTTTAGGAAGTCGTCGTCCGAGTGGGCTTTTTGTATCGAATTCCGCGATTTTCTATGTGAACTAGGTAGCCAATGCACTTGGCGTCGGTCTGAATTTGGTAGTCTGTGTGGCTCATCGTGCCCTGAAATGGCGTCTCGATGGGGCGCGCTGCCCAAACAGCCAGACCATTCTGCATTTTCATTTAAATCTTCGCAAAAACAATTTGCGCGCGAAACCCTGACGTTTTCTTTCGATTACGGAGCTACTGCCCTAACTCCCCGACTCAAGCGCGGTCGTCCCGAGGTAAAGAGGCCGCTACATCGATCTTTTTCGATGCAGCGACCGCATTCCTCGACGTATCCGTTTTTCCAATCCGAGATCGATTGAACCGCTCGAGGCCATACCGAGGGTTCGAGTACACACCGCGGCAAGTTGTAGACGGATACATTGACGCCCGCGGCAATTAGACCGTCGACGCCCTCGGCTAGACCATCCCGATAATCCATTGGATCGATCCATAGCAACGCATCGTTCGCGATAGCAAAGCCGGTATTTTCAAGGCCCATTAACGCTACATGATCCACGAACGGCAGATTACGGGCAATCCACCGGCATGTCTCTGAGATCGTCGGTGCAGTCAGGGCGTGGAGTACCACCCTGATTTCAGCACGCTGCCCCCGGTCCTTCAGTTTCAGAATCCCAAGGATCGTTTCATCAAAAGCCCCCTTAGCTTGCACGACGTGATCATGGATATGGTCTACCGACGAATAAACGGGAATCGCGGCAATCAGATCGGGATGGTTCACGCCGCGCCACGCATCCACTATTTCGGAATCGGAAAACGCGCGGCCGTTGGTCAGAACCTGAACGGCTGTCTGCGGTAGTTGGTCGCGACATCGTGCGAGTACAGTTACGAAATCGCGCCAGTCTGTTAACGGTTCGCCGCCCGTGAAGGTAAGTGACCGCGTGGATGGATCGACGAGCGGCAGGCTTTCCCTGATTTCGTCCAATATCCAATTATCATCAATGTCTTTGGGTGGCTGCGAGCACATCAGACAATAATTATTGCACCGCTCAGTCACCAAAAATGAGTTGTGCCTGGAGTTTCGGCGAAACAGCGTGCGAAACCGCCTTGACCCGTGACGAATACCGACGATGTCTCCGTCAGCTAGATAGTCGAACTGAGATGAAACAGAAATTATCCGCCGACCAATTTCAGGCTCTAACAAACATTCGCCCGTTTCGTCACCGATGAAAAAAAAGGATTTCCAGTTCGCACTCTTTGCGCGGTCAAATTCGGTAGGCGTGCGGACAACTGCAAAATCTGATGCAGTCTCGCCGGGGCAGTTCTCTAACGTTCGCAGCCTTATGACCGACCTATCGCGACCACTATTCAGCCCGACGCAGTGGGTGGCTGTACCGAATAGCTGCAAAGTCATGAGCCAGCCCATCGACGCAAGATCGCTGCGTCCGCAGGCGAGTTATCCAAGATATCCAGCAAGAGCCTCATGATCCGCTTTTGCCGCGAACAAAAGGCTGAGAGTGGTTTGATGCCAAGTGCATCGCCTTGCGTCGCATGGTGGTAGACCGGGTCTGCGCCACAATGGCTTTCGAAAACGCAAGTTGAGCATTCTGGCGCGCATTGCGTGAGCGACGACGAAATCGCTTCGACCAATTTGTCGGACAAGACGAGCGATTTATAATTGTCATCAGTGACGTGGCCGAGGCGAAAGGAGTTGTCGCCTGTTTCGGCCAGCATTCTGCCCTCGTCCGAGGCAAATACACTGCCGTCATAATTATACACAAGCGCGCCGATGCCGATACCTGCGGGGCTGCGCAAATCCACGTATCCAATGGGCTTGTCAGTGAGCATCCGCGTCAGGATGAGTGATGCGTAGAATTCTCTAAAAGGCGTTCCCTTTCGATTGATTTCTAACACACGCCGCAAACCTTTTTCGTAAAAGCGGAGCCAATTCCCGGCGTCATAACGTTGGTATTGCTTTGTCTTGATCGCGAAACCAAAAGGAGACAGAGGCCGTAGAAAGATGCCGTCCAAGCCAAGGTTTAAATATTCCTCGATGATGTCATCGACGCGATCCAAACTCGCTTCTGTCGTGGTCATCAACGCGCCGACCCGATCAGGTCCAAGGACCTCTTTCGCTCGACGTATCCCAGCAACTGCTAGCTCATAGCTGTTGCCGCCCGGCCTCGGTCGGTTCTTGTTATGCAGTTCAGCGGGGCCGTCGAGTGACGTGGAGAGCAATATTTCATTGGACTTGCAAAACTCCAAAACGGCGTCATCCAACAACGCGAGATTTGAGGCGATAACGAAGTCGACCCCTTTCCCGACAATCTCAGATCGCCGCCTCGCTGCCGAGACGATTGTTTTGATCAATCCGAAATTCAGGAGAGGCTCACCGCCCTGAAACTCAATCTTTATTCTCGATGCGTGACTTTCGAACGCAATATCGAGCGCGCGATGCGCGGTCTCCTCGCTCATATCGAATCGAGAGCGATCCGTGCTTTGGCGGGAAACTTGACAATACGGACAGGAGTGCTCGCACCGTAAGGTCACAACAAAAATATGGAGTGGCGTAACTTGGCCTAGGAACGACATCCGGCTTCGAAGGCGCGCCGCCAACACTTGCCGCTGAGCTTTTTGATTAACTCCTGTTATTAAGTGGGCCGCGTAAGCTTTCTCATACAGGCCATCGCCAGGAATCATCCGCAGGTCGACCAACTTATTTATCTCATCCCCGGTCAACCGTATGAAGTCCCCGACCATGTTGGAGACAAGATACTCGTTCGTTCCTATCCGCTCCAAATTGAGCGGCAGCAAAGACATCGCCTCACTGGACGCGCCAAAAGCTTCGGGCGATAAAAAACGAGCCATGTCGATCAGACTTTGGATTTTCAGTCAGGCGCTTTTTGCGCAGCTGCTAGTGAGCCAAACGCAAGCGCGAGTATTACGTTGCGAATGCCCTCCGTCTTTCCGGCCACTCGGGCTCGCAGATTTTCATCCGCTACGAGATTAAGATACTGGACCTTCAAGGAATAGGGATCCAGTTGCTCTCTTCGATGCGGATGAATCTGCGCCGTAAGATGGCAAACAAATCGATCATTGACGCGCTCGATTTTACAGGTTGCCGTTCCGATTAGGCGGTAGGCGGCGGCCTCAAGAGCACCCAAAGTTTGGATGCTCGAGTTAAAATCGACGGCCAGCTCAATGAGCGACGATTGTTGGTTAGTAACGACTGGAGGCATGGGACGCATGAGATGCATGCGACGCGTGAGATGCGTGCTGGGCGACAATTGTGCCGTCAGGCCGTCTTGTCATGACAAACCCAAGAAGATCCTCACCAGCTTGAAAGTGAGCATTTGCCTCGAGTTTCGCTGCCTCCAGTGCTTGGTTCTCCGGCGCGCTGACGTCGTCGTTAACGACAGCCAATTTTGCCTCTGCCCCCTGCATTGACAACCCAGAAAGTGATGCCAGCGCTGCGCCGATCGACAGCAGCGCCCTAGATTTTTCAGTCATTTCGGTCCCCAGCGTCATGTCCACTTCAAATTGAAGCGACGCCGAAATAGGGTTATGTGAACCTCTTCAGCAATAGGAAATCGACGACCGAGTTATTTTGGCGCAAGAAATGTCATTTCGCGCAATTTGTGGGACCGTAATGCCGGTTTCTAACGAGCTCTGGCCCAGCCTTTTGTTGCTCCGAGCAAATATTGATATTTCAACGCAATTGTCGATATGTACATTGTGAAAACGACCAAATCCTCAGGAGAAATGGTTTGGGACCGGAGGCTAGACTTGAATTGCATCAGCGACGTCCTGCTGCAAACGATCCATTCTTAGTTAAACGGATGTCCTGGTCGTGGTTTTCTGCCGAAATTATTCGTATTCAACCAACGGAATTGGAATTCCGAGTCGAAAGAGATGCAGCTTATTTAGCGCTGCATGATTCTGTTCGCTCTGATGGGGAGACTAGAATAAGCGGAGGGAGCCGTTCGACGCTTACTGACGCTCGAGGCAAATTGACGTTCTCGCCAATCGGATCTTCCGTGGAAGGCTGGAATTGTTTCAAAGGCCGAGTATCATCGGTCTTTGCAGTTCATCTCAGCCCATCCAAATCAGATCACTACGCAAACGATATCTCAAATATTGCTCCATCTCTGTATTTTGAGAACAACAGTCTTAAAATTACGCTCCAAAAACTCCAAGGCGTCGTGGACGGCTCAAGCATAGATGACCGCGCATATGCTGAAACACTTGGACTGTTGCTCTTGTGGGAACTACGGCACGCCGCTGACCCAAAGTACTCGCAGCTGAAACCGGTTCGCGGAGGTTTAACTGGACTTCAGTTGAGACGCATCAAAGAATTTCTTGAGGCTCACATTTCGAAGGAGATCGGGATATCCGAGCTAGCGAGCTTGATAGGATTGAGCCAGTTCCACTTCATTCGGGCGTTTAAAAACTCAGTTGGGCTTTCGCCCTATCAATACGTCCTATCCAGGCGGATCAGCATTGCAAAAGAAATGTTGCCGAAGCGCGATCTATCCATTTCCGACGTGGCGCTCGCGGTGGGGTTCAGCGATGCATCCCAACTGAACCGCGCGTTTCGGAAATTGGTTGGAATCACGCCAACGGCTTTTCGGCGCGAGAATGGTATGGGCTAGGCCCCGTGGGGCCAGAACAAACTCAAATTGTACGAATTCCTATCAGCTTTAGTCGGGCTGCCTTTTTGCATTTTTTCCAAACACTTTGCGGGGTAAATCGGGCTTGGGCAACGGCCGTTTTCATCTCTGAGATGGGGATTGAGATCGCCCATCACATTTTATGGAAGAATTCGGCCGCCGGCCGACTCTTGCGAGCAATATTCAGTTTTTAGTCCTCGTCAACGGAGACGGCGGCATTCGAATCCCAGCCAATCGTGATTTCTTCGCCAACCTCCGGACACGTAGATTGGCGCCAAGTCGGGACGGTAAGGGAAATCTGGTTTTCATCCCGCGTATTGACTAGAAGGTGAAACGCGGCCCCTGTATAGGTCCAGTTGACCACCGTTGCGGTAAGTTGGTTCGGCAGTCTACGATCCGCAGTTACTATCTCGATCTTTTCTGGTCTCAACGCGAGCAAGACCCTGCTTCCGGGCTTCGCCATCTTGCCGGTTTGGAATAAGGTCGTCTGACCCCAGCGGTATGAAAAGCCATTCGGACGAATGGATTCTACGAGTCCAGGCACAAAATTGCTTTTTCCCAGAAAATCAGCCACGAAACGGGTGCGCGGCCGCTCGTAGAGTTCAGACGGGGTCCCCTGTTGTACTATGCGGCCGTTGCGGAGAACCACGACCCGATCGGACATTGAAAGCGCTTCCTCCTGATCGTGGGTCACATAGATAAACGTAAGACCTAACCGGCGATGCAAAGCTTTGAGTTCAAGCTGAACGTCTGCGCGCAGTTTACGGTCCAGCGCCGAAAGTGGCTCGTCCAGCAAGAGCAGATCCGGCATGAATACGAGCGCCCGGGCGAGCGCGACACGTTGCTGTTGCCCGCCAGAGAGCTGGCGCGGGTAGCGACTGCCAAGCGAACCAAGCTGGACCTGCTCAAGTACCTGACGAACGCGTGAATCAATTTCGGGTTTGGGCATCTTTCGGACTTCGAGAGGAAATGCGACGTTTCCTGCGACTGTCATGTGAGGAAACAGAGCATAGCCCTGAAAGACCATTCCCAGGTTTCTATTTTCCGGCGGCTCTGTAGTGACATTCCTGTCGTCCAGCAGGATTTCGCCGTTCGTTGGCGTAACAAATCCCGCTATCATCATGAGAAGGGTCGTCTTACCCGAACCTGATGGGCCGAGCAGTGTGACGAACTCACCACGTGCGAGTGCGATACTGACATCGTCCACAGCCAGCATATCGCCATACGACTTGCTGACTTGATGGAGGCGCAATGCACCCCCTCGCGGCAGCGTATTGGCCGGCTCCGCGCCGTTTATCGAACCGCCAGCGTGCTGGAACATCAGCCAGCCTCTTTTTGGTCAAGAGCTGCATTGTGCCGCTCAAGCATTAGGTACACCAAAATTCCACATAGGGTGACAAGCATCAGAAGCGTTGCGACCGACGCAACCGCGGGATCAATATTATCCTGAATGCTATTCCAAATTCTGCGTGGTAGCGTTGACACGCGGCGCCCAGCAATAAAAAGGTTTATCACCAGATCGTCCCAAGAGGTAATGAACGCGAAAAACGCTCCCGCCATGATGCCCGGCCAGATCGCTGGCAGAACAATGCGGCGCACGGCCAGCATCATATTCGCACCCAAACCTCGCGCCGCTTGCTCAAGACGCAAGTCAAAATTCGCGAGGGCCGCCGACACCGCGATCACCACATAAGGAATACCCTTCATGGTGTGCGCAATGATCACGCCAAAATAGGTGTCTGTGAGGCGAAATTGAACCAGCGCCTGATAAAAACCAAGTGCGTCAACAATCGATGGAATAACGATGGGGACCAGCATCAGTGCGCGCGCCGCGTCCGACAGGCCGGACGACACCCGCCAGCAACCGATCGCGCCGATGCTGCCTAAAGTCGTCGCCGCGAACGTCGCCCCAAATGCGATAATGGCGCTATCCAGGGCACTGCGGCGCCAGGTCTCATCACCAATCAAATCCGCATAGTGTTGTAACGACCAGTCCGTTCCGGGCAACGATAGCCAACGATTAGGCGTGAACGAGACCGGAACAATTACGATTAGCGGAAGAAAAAGGAACAGGAGCCCTATCCATGCCCAAAACGTTGTAACTTGAAACGATCGTGATGTCGGTAGCTCGATCATTGCTTGATCCCGTATATTTCACTGAGATTCGCAAACCGTGAAACGGCCGCCAATATCAGGAAGACCGTGGCCAGAAGCATGGTTGCAAGCGCGGCCGCGTTTCCCCAATTCAAAACGGTCAGAATTTGAATGCTGATATACTCTGCGATCATCACGGTCTTTCCGCCGCCAAGCAGGGCCGGCGTGATAAAAAACCCAAGAGAGAATATGAAAACTAACAGCGCCGCAGCGATGATGCCTGGCACCGTCAGCGGCACGAAAACGCGAAGAAACGCCACGCTGGAGGTCGCTCCGAGGCCGCGCGCGGCCGGCACCAACCGACGATCGATCCCTTGCATGTTCGCGTAGATCGGCAACACGGCGTAAGGAATAAGGTAGTGCACCATACCAACAATAACGCCGAACTCGTTTCGCGTCAGCGGCAGCGGATCCTTTATAAATCCGACCCCCATAAGGGCCGTATTCAAGATTCCATGGCTTTGTAACAACGTCAGCCAGGCAAAGGCCCTGATCAGGACCGACAGCCAAAAGGAAAGCAGCACGATGAATAGCATCCACGTCCTGTACTGGGCCGATACGTGCATCATGACGTAGGCAATGAGATAGCCCACGATCAGCGCCAAGGCGGTGGTTATAATGCAGATTCGTCCCGTGGTTGCCAGGATGTGCCAGATCGCGGGGCTGGTTAGCAATCGGCCAAAGTTATCGAAGCCGAACCTTGGCACCGTCAGACTAAGCGATAAAAATTTCCCAAGCGGATAGAAGTAGCACAAGGCCATCACGGCTAGAGGTGGCACAATAAGCGCCCAATAGGAGCGCGTTCCTTGCCGATCGGCGCTCACGATTTTACGCCTCTGAAGGCTTTGCGTTTGCAGACTTGCATGGGCAGCGTTTTAGGAAACAGTCTCAATGTATCGAGTTAGCGCAGCTGCGGAGTTGTCGGCGTACCACTGTGCATCGACTTGTACTTGTAGGGGGAAATTTGCCGGCGAACCAGGGTCGACGATGCGCAGATCCTCCGGAATAAGGGCAGCGGCGGCCGGATTGATAGGACCATTCCCGACGAGCTTGAACAGCTCCACCTGACGGGCCGGATCTTGCGTGGAGGCAATAAAGCGAAACACCTCTTTTCCGGCTTTGTTGCCCTTCGGCACGATCCACGCAGCGACCCATGCGATGCCCTGGTTGAAGTGGAAGTCGACCCGCTTGTTTGTATCCCGGCGGGTAATCGCGGCCCGGTGATTCCAGATGTTTTCCATGACGACCTCGCGGTCGCGTAACAGTTGCTGAGCCTCGGATCCGGTTTCCCAAAATATGCAATGAGGCTTGATCTCTCGAATCTTGTCCAATGCGCGCTTAAGGTCGATTGGATAGAGATCCTTCGGCTCAACACCATCCGCAAGGAGCGCCGCCTCGAGTTGTCCGTCGATATGCTTTCGCAGCGCCCGCTTGCCTGGAAAGTCCTTAACGTTCCAAAAATCTTTCCAGGTCATCGGCATTCGGCCGTCGAACAGATCGGCCTGGTAGGCAATGACGTTGGCGTATAGGTATTCCCCACATCCCCATCGCCCCGTATGCCCCGCCCGCAACTTGGATTTATCGACAATGTTGTAATCGATCTCTTCGAGCAAGCCTTGTTGTCCGAGTTCAATGGAGGCCGGCAAGTTCCGGTCGCAAACGTCCCAGGAAACATCTCCGGCTTGAACCATCGCTTTGATCTTTGCTGAGTTAGGCTGCGTCCCGTCGACAACGACCTTGATACCCGGGTTGTCCTTCATAAACGGCATTGTCAACGCCTGCTCAAAGCCGCGCACGGAGTCGCCGCCGGCGTTCGCCAGCACGATTTCCTTGCTCTGCGCCAGAGCCGCTTCGCTGTACGATGCGCTGGCAGCTAGACCGAGCAACGCAGACATGCGTATAAAATCGCGCCGATCGATCTTCCCTTGCGCAACTTCTTCACGAAGTAGCTCGGCTTTGTCTTCGCTGATGGTCTGTATGCGTGTCATTGATTCCCCCTTTACTACGATCTCTTTGCGTGACCGATCCCACGGTCCAGACGCGACGACGGCTCTATTAACCGGGTACATCGACGCTGCGAACGTAGTTACGGACCGCTTCCCTCACTGACAAAACCGACGGCGGAAAATCACGAATTCCCGGAGCTTTGGCCGCCACCAACTCACGGAGCAGCTCCGCCGGTTCACGATTGAGCCAGCGGCCGTCCTCAATCATGACGCGTCCGCCGATGATCACCGTTTTCACATGAGCGCCACGTGCACGTTTTAGAATCTGCTCTCCAAGCGGCCGTTCATTCTGCACGCCTTCCATCTCCGATCGAGCCAGCAGCACCACATCGGCACAGCCGCCCTCGGTTAAAGAACCAACGCTATCTATTCCTGCGATTTTAGCGCCAGCCGCGGTCGCCATTTCGAGCATCGCGTCCGGCGAAACAGCTTCACCATCAATGCCCCAGCTTCCCTGGATCAACTGGCCGAAACGTAAATCCTGAAAAACGTCTTCGTCGTCGTTCATGCTCAAGCTATCGAGCCCGAACCCCATTTTGACGCCGCCGCGCAGAAGGCGGCATACGGGCGCAAGTCCGCTTTGAAGCCGCAAATTCGAGCTCGGATTATAGACAATTTGCGCGCCGGATTGGCTTATGGTTTCAACATCTCCTTCCTCAAGCCATACACCGTGAGCGCCGCTAAATCGCTCAGTCAGCATGCCTATATCTTTCAGGCGCTGGACCCACGATTTCCCGTGCTCTCTCAGGCCGTAGGAAGCCTGAGGACGTGTCTCATTGAGGTGAGTTTGAATGCGCCTTCCGTCACAGCGAGAGATTTTCGCTAGGGCCTCGAGTAGACTATCCGAGCAAAAGACGGGATTCCAGGGCCCCATCTGAAAACTGATCGTCGGATACGACCGGTCAAAATCACGCAGCAAGTCCAGATACTCGTCGACCGGGATGTAATTCCGTGAACACCACAGATCGGGAGAGCTGCGAGCAGTTGACGGCAACGTCGCAACAAACTTCTCGTCGTTCATGAAAGTAAAACTGTTACGATCCCTGATACCCAAGGTGAACGCGCACCGCATTCCGCTGTCACGATAAGCTTCGATAACTGGACGAGTGGCTTCCGCCAGCGCCTCGATGGGACCATCGATATAGATGTGACTATGAACGGTCGTCGTAATACCGGATGCGACCTGCTTGGCGCAGGAATAAAGCGTATCCAGATATGCAAATTCGCGAGACGTTTGCTTGGTGGTATCGTCCGGCTTGCTGTTCCCCCTGCTACGATAAAGAATCTCGATGAGCCGCAATTCGAATGGCTCGTCTGGCTGCCCTGCCTGATAGGTGGTTAGGCCACGGCCATGGGAATGGGAATTAACAAACCCGGGCATTACAATATAGTCCAGACCGCCTATAAGTCGCGCTTGCGGATACCGACGTTGAAGATCGTCAAAACGTCCGATCGCGACCACCCGCCCCTCTTCTTCATACAGAGCGCCGCGCTCCATAACCGCCGTGCCTGACGCGCTCCAACGGCATACCAGCTGGCCGCCATAGATGAGTTTTCCCTGCGCCACGCAGACTTCTCCCCAAAGTCATTGATTTCACCAGGAGCTTATCGGCCCCGCATGCCTGCAAGCTAAGGTACTTGACTAGATGCTGCAATCATCGATCGTGGACTACCTCTCTGAGGCGCCAATATGGATCAGATCATCAGACGAGCTCAACTTCCAGATCGCCCGGCAGGTCAGCTTGTTGACATCGGGATTGAGGCGGGCTCCATCGTTGTTATCGCCCCCTATCTTTCTGCCGATGCGGCGCCTTACGACGCGGCTGGACGGGTTGCTTGCGGTGGCCTAATCGAATCGCACATCCATCTTGACAAGGCCCATCTTCCGGACGTCGTCCTGGCTCCGATTGACCGCCAGGTTAATCCGGTGCGCTACAGTGCCGGCTTCAAAGCCGACATTTCGACTGCAGACATCTACGGACGCGCAAAACGCACGCTTCGCGAGAGCTTGCTGCACGACCCGCATCCGCACTCACGTGGAAGTCGATCCAGTGATTGGAATGCGGAACGACTGCTCAAGATCTTGATGTTCACCTGGTCGCCGATCTGACCGAGGAACACCGCCTCGGAGGCCGTGTCACGGTCGGTGATATGGCCAAGCTCTCGCTAATGCCGCCTGCCGAAAGTCGCGCAGCGGATGGCAGATGTTGGGTAGCAGTGACTGTACTTCCCGCGACAGATCTTTTCCTGATGGGGAAGGCAGCAGATCGCAAAATAGCTGTTACGGAATAATTCGGCCTGTGGCCTATCAGCACACGCTTAATGCGCGAAAGCCGACTTTCCAAATCAACGGAGTCTAGTCTGCTAAGAGCAAATTGTCGGCAAAAGGCAGCAGAGCGAACTGCGTTAGTCCCAATCATTACCATCTGCGCGGATCGGCCATAAACTCGTTCATGTAGTCCTCGGTGGCTTGCCACGTTTTGT
>Ga0210393_10001027_pt1 | contig 23973 bp, 17 predicted proteins | sample IncBWC27OmetaG_FD_160068 | JGI IMG/M metagenome (GOLD analysis project Ga0210393, IMG submission 160068) | Forest soil microbial communities from Barre Woods Harvard Forest LTER site, Petersham, Massachusetts, United States - Inc-BW-C-27-O ... | reverse complement strand
TCAGTTTTCTGACGGCGATTGCCAAAAAACGTGCGGAATTCGCAAGATCAATGCCTTGCTCGTATTCGGTTTTGGAGTACCAGTCCCCACAGAAGTCGCGGACAATTCGGGCACTCTCCTCACAGTGGGTTGTGAGTGCCTCATTGAACTCACCAATGTATCCCAAATTCTGCAAGCGAGGAGCGCCCAGCCCAGCAGCGGTAGCACGGCTCAGGTGGAAGTTCAGAAATCTCACGACGAAGCGGGCGAAAAACTTCTGCCCCAATTGCCCAAAGCCCTTTTTCGTCGACAAACTATGTAATGCGTTTTTTAAGACTTGCGACTCGGAATCTCCAAATATGCTGGGTGTCTGCGCGGCGAGCAGGCTTGTCAGCGCTTCCCCGGCAGCCTGCTGTGCCATTTCGCTCAGGTCTGTCGCTCCAAGAGGAGTGCCACCGATATACCGGTCAATTGCGCCCTGCACCTCCGCCGTAAGGTCGAAGACGCTGCTCTGGTCTGACAGGGAGATTCCGTGCTGATCGAGTTCGCTTCGCCAATCTGGGTTACGGGACGCCAGAACTAGTTGGGTAAGCAGGTAAAACGTATAGCGAACACCTGGATCGTAGCTCGCCCTTGCCAGTGTGCCTCTGGCTGCTTTGAGGGTCTCCGCGGCGATTATGTTGACGCGAGAGGCGGAACTGGAAACGGCGTACTGACGCAAGCCTCTCCCAGTGAGCAACTCAACTACTTGGTTCCAGCTTCTCGACTTCGGAAGTGGACCGAGGCGGGTGTGTCCCAAGGTAGCTTCTCCAATCCTTGTGGAATTTGTCGCCGTCTTCGAGTTAGCCATGCTACACCCGACTCGCGCTAACAGGAAGACGCACTTGTTGCAATTCGACGTAGCCTGGTACTCGCGCAACTCGCGCAACGCGAGCAAAAAACTCTCCAGCCTCGAACTCGCCGAAACATTGGTCCGTGGACTCCTTTTTACTCGCGCAGACGCTGGACTTCATTGAGGTCGCCTTCGTCCTAGGGGCAACCTTGCAATATGACACCTGTTCGTGACGAACAGAAATGGACCGACGGTCAAGAAGATGGCCTCCAATGCCAACTTGTAACTCGTCCCCTGCATGAACTCCGTCCGCACCCCAGCTATACGCAGCATCAGCTATCGGTTTCAGCCTCACAATTATCGTCGCTGGCAGATCTAGGACGTTTGGCGTTCAGAGAACCCATCGTCATTACCCGAAACGGAATCGTGGTTCACGGCTATGCTCGATGGGAATTGGCCCGCCGCCAGGGCCACCAGACGATTCTCTGTCTTGAATATGACCTAACGGATGAGGAGGCACTACGCTGGGTGATTCAGTGTCATCGTCCTTCTCGCGGATTGAACTCCTATAGCCGGGTGCTGCTAGCTCTTGACCTTGAGCCTTGCCTCCAAGAACGGGCGCGGGCGAACCAGCAAGCTGGAGGTCAAAGTAAGGGTTCGTCACATTTGACGGAAGCTCATCGGATGGATGTGAGGTCGGAAATTGCCTCGATCGCAGGTGTATCGACGGGAAATGTTACGAAGGCGAAGCAACTGAGGGAGACGGCTCATCCCAGCGTCGAGCTGGCGGCACGGACTGGAGAAATTAGCATCCACAAGGGGTGGCAGTGGAGTCGCTTATCACCCCAGCAGCAATCACGCCATTTAGAGGAATATCAAAGCCGCAAAGGCACGAATCAGACAAGTCGGCGGCTCATCAAGAAACATGTCGCGAGGCTATCGCCAACCCAACTAATTCCGGCCACTCTGGGTAGTCTTCTCAAGCCTATCGTTCCCGATCGATCGGCAGCGCTCGACTCCATCGTCGTAGCTGAGGTTGATGCGCCTGGAAACATCGCGTATCTCACCAAAGACGCTCTATCCACCCTGAGATCAATAGAGGAATCAAAATGCCAGACTTGAACCTGCTAAAGCAAATCCTGGTAGCAACACGCACTGAATGGGATCGGCCTAGCACTCGCCCGGCGGTCCGAAAGAATTTCGCCGCGGTGCTCGATTGCGGTACGCCGGCGCTCGGCTGGGAAGTGTATGCCTCCGATTCGGAAGAGAAGCGCTGTTATCACAGGTGCAAATCGAGGTTTTGCCCGAGTTGTGGGTATCGTGCCACCCTTCTGTGGCTGGAGAAGCAGGAGGCAGCCCTTCCCGACATTCCCTATGCGGGCGTCGTCTTTACGATGCCGCGTGAACTATGGAGCATTTTCAAAAGAAACCGTCATCTTCTCCACGACTTATCGGATCTGGGTGCCAGCGTGATTCAGCAATGGATAAGAATCCAGTATGGCGTCAGCGTGCTCGTGATGGTCGTTCCGCACACGTTCGGAGGAGACCTGAAATTCAATAGTCACCTTCACATTCTGGTCTCGGCTGGAGGACTCCAGGAGTCGTTAGCCCAATGGATTCCCCACCTGCGACTGAAAAAGGAGCCACTGATGCGAATGTGGCGTTATGCAGTGATCGCTCATCTCAGGAACGCGCTCAGAGCTGGCGTACTACGATCAGACCTCAGTACTCAAGCCCTTCAGAGACTTCTGTCCACAGCGTATCAAAACGAGCGTCATCCTCGATGGATCATCTTTCTCCATAAAATCGCATCGAAGTCCCACTTCCTACGATACGCAGCTCGGTATGTGCGCCGCCCACCGATAGCTAGCTGGCGCCTGTTGGAGGTTACGAACCGTGAGGTTGTCTTCGTGGCGAAGGACACCAAGGCGGGGCGGCTGGTCCCAACAAGGTGCCCACTCTCGGAGTTTGTCCGCCTGCTGGCACCACACGTGGCCGACCTGTACCGACACGCGATTCGCTATTTCGGACTACTAGCCCCTAATGCGAAAGGCAACAAATGGGCAGGTTTGTTTGTAGCGCTGAGTCAAGAAATGAAAACTCCCCCTCCGCGGTTGAGTTGGCGGGATTCACTCGTGAGATATTTCGGGTTCGATCCACTCCTAGACAGCCGAGGGCAGGAGATGCGTTGGGTTCGAAGGGAAAGACCCGTCCAAATAATGTGAGTTCCCACCGGAACTGCAAGTTTCATTCGTCGCGCGGTCGCAAATGCTGCGGGTTCAGCCTCGTCGTTGACAGATTTCCATGCCGACGCTGACCGGATAGGCTCACGGCAAGAACGCCTGGGTGGTCCGGTCTTCCATAGTAACGCCAGGGCAGTCGATGAACACGACTGCTGCAAGTTGTGATTCATCCGAAATCGATTTTTGATTTTCCTATAGGTCCAGACCTCGTACCATCCTTCGTGGTCTCGCATCGGGTTATCGAATTTGCGTTTCTCCCGCCGAGCAGCTTGGTTTACTTTGGCAGAATGCGCGCGTAATAGTTCGTGCTCCCAATCTGCTTCCAGCCCGAATCCATCCCGCTCTCCGGTGGACTCCAAACCACAACCAACTTAGCTCCAGCTTGACTCATGCACTGGTAGGCCAATTTCCTGCGTTCCCAGGATTCGCTCCAGAACGATCGGTTTCCAGCATCCGGAGAAAAAACCTCAGACACAATCTTGAATCTCCCCAACCTCGCCCAGAAGTCGGTCATTCCATCCCCGATCACTGCCACGCTGTCGCCGGCGTGCAGCCCCATGTTTTGGAGCCCCGCCGCCGTCGCCATCTGTTCTCTCTGCGATGGAGAACCGCCCACACTCAAAGTTGTGTAAGCCGTTCCCGCCAGATGCACGGCTACCGAAAACAGGATCGTTATAATCACCGCCGCAGTGACAAATCTTGCCACTTGGGAGGGCTCCTCATTCTTCCGCAAACGAATCCCCGCGAGAACCGGGATGAATAACAGCACCAGGAACGCGCCAACGTACCGCGGCCTCACCAGTACTAGCGAGTAAGCGGCAATGCCGAGGCCCGCTGCCGCTATCAGCGGCCAGTTGGAGACGATCCCTCTCCGAGTCGGCCTCCCACCCCACAAAACAAAAATGAGCATCCCTCCCAGCAATCCCAACTCACCATTGAACATCTTTGTATAATTCAGGACACTTTGCACTAACACTCGAATCTGCGACCGCACCCGAAAACTCCCTCGTACGCCTTCATTCCAGAACGAAGGATCGTACCAAGGAGGGTAAGTGCCCCCGACAGGGCCCGCGAACTCAAACACGGGGGGATGATCGAGCAATTGTCTGGTCGTGTGTCGCGGAATTCCGCTGCCCGCGGGCTCACCCTGCCAATGCACCTGCGGGCTGCCCGGACTTACCATGCTGGCATAGGCCAGCCTTCCACTGTCGCTGAAGGTGAATCGACCCTTGGATTTCGAGAGCGCCGCAAGAAAGGGCAGACTCACAATCAAGAACAACAACGCAGACAACAGAACCCCACGGACTCTGCGCTTTGATAGCCTGCCGGAGAATAACAAAATCGCAAGCAATCCGAACCCGAGTGGAAACATGATCGCTTTGCTCAAATAGGCCGCCCCGTTCAGCAGCCCAAACATCGCAAACTTCCCATATGTATCGCAGTGGCGTAATTCCGCCAAGTACCCGCCGATCAGAAATACAATGCACGCAACCAGAAGATCCGGTGTAACATTGCCGGCATCGATCAGCACCAGCGCTGCCCAGAGAAAAATACTGTATCCCAGCCCCAACAGCGCCCACTCGGGCAAGGGGGCTGAATCATCCGCGAAGGCCAGATCGTGCTCACGCATCGCGTGCAATACAGCATGAAGAAAAAAACGAAAAGAAAAAAGTGTTCCGAAGTAAATAATCAGATTGACCAGGTGGACGGTGATCAATTCCCACGTCGACGAAGGTTTAAACACATACAGCGCGAGTCCCAAACACCACGAGTACATCGGGCTCCAATAGCCATTAATCGCCGCAGCCCAATCACGCCGGAAATATGCGTCTCCAATATCCAGGTAGGAAATTCCATCCGGATTCATCGCGTAACGGTTGATCCCGACCTGTACAATACCCAGCACAGTGCAAACCACGAGGAACGACCTCTCCGTCAGCACTGCCTTTTCCATGGCACGATTCTTTCGTGACGCGGGTTCTGCCGAAAAACCGCTGCTCCGCCCTAAAATGCCGGAGCTCGATTCTGTGCGCGGCGTCGCCATCTTGATGGTGTTGTTTTATCACGGGTTCGCCAGTCGCCAAAATATCGACGCCTTTTCCGGCTTCCCCAAACTCTTCGTATGGCTGGTTTCGCCCGGCTGGACCGGAGTCAACCTCTTCTTTGCTCTGTCCGGTTTTCTGATCACCGGGATTCTGCTCGACAGTAAGCACCGTCCTGAATACTATCGCCGATTCTATCTTCGCCGCGCGCTTCGCATTTTGCCTGCCTACTACGCGCTCTTGATGCTGTTAGCCTTGCTTGGCAGCTACGGTTTGCAAGGCGATCGTGTTTCCTTCGCTTTCCTCGGCCTAAGTGCAATCTATCTGGCAAATGTCACCGTGCTGTTTGGTGTTCCCATGAAGTTTGGTATTCTCTGGTCGCTGGCGGTTGAGGAACATTTTTATCTGATCTGGCCCGCGGTCGTCCGAAATGTTAGCCGGAGAATGGTCGGGATCGCCGCGATTGTCATCGCCGTAGCCTCCACACTTGCCCGCGTGATGGCGGCGCTCAGGGGACAGGACGTTTTCGCACACTACACTTGGCTGGTTGCCGACGGCCTCGCCTTGGGATCTCTTTTGGCTGTTCTGATGCGCGGACCCAGGGGAACTCGCAAGGGCCTTCAGATAGTTTCGCTGGCGGCGGTGCTAATGAGCGTTGGCCTGATTCTGATCGATGCAGCGATCCGTCGTCCTATGGCTGGAGGCGCGCTCCATATCACTTCCGTGAATCTTCTGTGTATGGCTGCGGTTGGCGGCGCTTTGTTGCTAGGCACGAGCGCTTGGAATTTCTTGGTGCGGCACCGGACCCTGACATTTTTCGGAGAAATCAGCTACGGACTGTACCTCCTGCATATGCTGGTGTTCAATTTGTTCGACAACCTCCAGCACCAATTCTTCCCTCTCGCTCCCTCGTTCAAGGGCGACTTCGGAGTGATGACAGTTCGTTTTGTGTTCTGCGGCAGCACGGCTATTTTTCTGGCCTTCATGTCTCGCCGCTACTTCGAGGAACCATTCCTGCGCTTGAAAGATCGAAGCCTTTCACCGAAATCAGATGCCGTTGGTGAAGCGACTGCCGCATAGGCACTTCTGGAATTGGGTGCGCGGCGCGCCAGACAATTAAGTCACAGTCTGACTAACGTCGTCGTGATTCCGTAGTGCCGCTTCAACCGTGGAGGCTGCACATACCGCCATGGATAAATAAAAAACTCCAAACCAGCGCTCCTGCCAGTTGGGCAGTACCACAAAATGTATACACACGTAAGCCAAAGTCACTGCGAACAACCCTCGCATGCGCCTCCAAGCGAGGCCAACCGCTCCCAGCAAAAGGAACGGAAGGAAAAAACTCTCTGTCATCAAGGTGATGCCCGACCGCAACACGGAAAAATAGTTTCTCGCCGAAAACTGGACTGTCATCTCTCCCGGAGCAACCGGCACACCTGAAAAATTGCGGTAATAGAGCATCCCCATCCCGTAGTCTCCGGCAAAGTGGTTGATGCTGAGAACCGAAGCAATCGCCAGCAGCCCCAACACCCCCGCTTTCCACAAATCAATCCGCCGCTCCCACCAACACAAGAGAATCACCGGGCACGCGAGGACGACGAAGTCGGTCCGGAAATAGACGGACGCCAGAAGCAAGATCATGCCGGGGAAAAGGCGATTATTTTCAAAAATAAGGTATAAAGATGCAAACGCGACCAGCGTTGCCAGAGGGTCGGCCGTCGTGTCCCGCCCCAAACTCATCAGCGGAGGGTTAATCATTAGCAGAATCGAAAATGCCAGGGTGGGCCACGGGCTCAAATACTTTCCAATCCACACAAACGCCAGAACCCCGAGAAAAAAATACGAGGCGACCGAAATAGAAATCCCCCCGCGCACCAATCCCAGGCCGGTCTTGCTGACCAGCCAAAGGGTCTGATTGTACAGTGGACGGATCGCAAACAAGGGAAGAAACTCCGCGAATCGCTCCGGATTCGCCGCACGCTCCTGTCGCGATTTATTCAGGTCTTCCGGTGCGCCAACTTCGTGTCCCAGCAGTCCGTCGCGCCATGCCTTCGGAATGAATCGCCGCACCTCGCCATACACCCGCTCGTGAATGCGCACCGGATCGCGCTCCTCCATCAGCAGCGCGTTGCCCATGTATTGAATCGAATCCATGCTGTAGGTTGGCATGCGATAAATTCGAATCGCAACCCCGCTCAGCAGGACGAGGTATAACAAGAAAATTCCAACCTTCGATGCGCCCTTCGGCCCACCTTCCAGCAACAGTGGGGGCCCCTGCGCTGGAGCTGAAATCGTCACATTTTGGGTTGCCTGCATCATTCCCTCATTTCTCGGGTGCAGGGGCTAGTCTCTCACAAAAAAGATCGGTGCACGACCGAAGGCAACCCAACCTTTCGAAGCGACGGCCTCCGCCGTCGTACTGCGAACTGCTGTCCACCACGAACCGGACAGCGAGCGGCAGAAACTTGCCGTATTCTTACGTGAACGAAAGCAGGCGCAGGTCACTAAGCAGGGCGCAGGTCAGTAACTTGCGGTTGCTGATCAGTAACCGGCGTGGCGAGATTTTTTCCTTAGCCGCTCAGTTTTCAACAAGTTCGCGCACGCTAACCGCAGGTTACGCGCAGCCCCCCATCCGGGGGTGACGTGTCAGCCAGCCGGAGAGTGACGCGAGTGTTGGATGCGATCGTGGCGGATCGTGGGCAACCGCAAGCGATTCGTTGCGACAACGGGCCCGAGCTGACGAGCCGGCATTTTCTGGCGTGGTGCGTGGAACGAAAGATCGATCCCGCGCTCCGTACACTCTCCAGCGAAAAAATGGGAGATCACCGCTTCCCGTCGCCGCTGCTTTTTCCCGGCTGCGGTTTCTTCCGGGCCGCCTGCTGCTGCAACTTGGCGGCGAGTTCGTGCTTCACTTCGCTGATTTGGTCCAGCATTTTGTCGAACGCTTCCGGGGCCAGCTTCTCGCCTGCCGCCAGAGGCCGCAACACGTTTACCAGCAGCAAGCGGACGCCTACGATCTCGGCCAGCGCCGGATCATCGCTGGCCGCCCCTCCCCGCAGGATCACCTCGCGGCACCACTCCCCGAGCGTCCGTCCGCTCGCCTGCGCCGCCGTTTCGAGCAGGGCGTATTCTTCCTCGCTGACTTTGAAACCGATGGATTTCGTGCGCAGCGGCGGCTTCACCATGAAGGGTCTACTCCGAACCCTTCGACGAAAGAGCAGGATCGCGAAGTGCCGCCTCCAGGAACTCAGGCAAAGACTTGGGATGTGGTTTCTTGCGGACATGAGCGTGGTAGCGCCCGGACTCTGGTCCCCAGTCGAAGTAGACCCCGTACTCGCTATCCTGGATTTGCTTTGCAATCGGCTCCGACATCGATAACCCAGTAACAGAAAGCAGGAGAGGTTGCTTCCGCCCAACCAGCGATGCGTAAACTTCGACTCTGTACTCACCCGGAAGAAACTCAAACTGTGTGCCATCTGCGGGCAGCAGAAAGTGGTGGTCGCAGGTCACGCCATTCTCACCAACGTATAACCCACTCCCACGGGCCAGGGACGCCTCGCCGTAGACCCAGATATTGAAGGTCTGGATCGACTCGCCACGCCGGAGTTTTACGAACATGCTCTCGACGATCTGGCCGCGTTTTGCGGTGCTGTAGAGCAGCGTTCGAAGATAGACTTTCGGAGAAGAATCAACCGAACCATCGGCCCCGAAGTAGATCGCTGTGGGCCGGGTCATTCGGACCGTCCCACGTCGGAACAAGGTCAGCCATGCGGTGACCATTGAGATAGTCAACGCCAGGGTCGAGACGACGACGCTAATCGCCGGGGGCATGCCTAAGTCCGTCGATCCAAAAAGTAACGACCCTCACAGCCTATCAGGGCAGCCTTAAAAATCAACAAGTTCGCCTGCGCTAACTTCAGGTTGCTCTACAGCACCCTGACGACGGGCTTTTTTCCTTAGCTGCTCTCGTTTCAACAAGTTCGCGCACGGTAACCGAAAGTTACCGTGCAGCACCCTTTCAGGGGTGACGTATCTCCCCTCCACCCCGTGCGAAGCACGGCAAAAAACCTCTACCCCGCCACGGCACTCCGGGAGCACCAAAAACTCACCCCTCACCGTGCCGGAATCGCCACACTACACGGTCCAGATCGGCGGCAGAATCGGGATCGGAAAGCGCCCCTAATCGGACCTGGATCACGGCACGGATCGGCGGCTCCTTACCCCCTGCTTCGGGAACGCATCGGCTACTGGAAACAGCAAGGCCGCGCCACACCCCGGCGCGGCCAACACCACAGCTAAAGCTCGGGCAACCTAACCCTCACCCGCTTGTTGTCCCTCTTAAACGTGCCTCTCTAGCTTGGTTGCGGTCGATACTTCTAAGCCCTTCGACAAAGGAGTCGATTGCGGCAGCCTCGGTCGGCATGATCAACACCACTGACTGTCGCGGAGCTGCCGAATCTGAGTCCGCCTCGATTCTCGATTCCACTACTACTTGAGCAGCACCACCACAGGTGCGGAACCGCAGGCTAACACCACCCCCAGCGAACTCGCCACCGAACGCGCCGAGAGTGAACTCCCGGTCGTCGGTAACGGACGATGGGAAGCCCTGAAGCAAAGTCGCAACCTCGCCTAGGCGTCCGATTCCCACGTAGACATTAGCGACTCCTCCAAAGGCCCCATTCCACCCTATGACACGGACTTCCAGCACATCACCGTCTCTGTATATCTCCTCGAACTTGAATCCTGCTTCCATCTTCCTCACTATTTGAACTTGAAGTCGTCGACTTGGCCGGTCGTGGTGTTCTCCACATAATGGACCTCAACTCCATTTACATTCTGACTCATCTTGACCCATCCGTCGCTTGCGGGCCAGCGGGGATCGTTCATTTGGAGAGGCAGTTTCTTGCCGGCGCCTGGATTTGCTTGGACCTGCTCCATTGCAAGCTGCTCTTTAAGGTCTCTGGGGGCGGTACGGCCCGTCGATCCTCGGCTGGGGCTAAGCGGCACCAGCCCCATCATGATGTTGTTTATGTATTGAAGTGCGTCAAGGTTGCTTGGTTTTTGGGGCGGTGGCCGGTTGGCATCGATTCTCAGCTGCCAGTCGGTTTTGAAGTTCTGCCACGAATCCGAAGCCTGCTGCAACAGGCCACTGCCGGGTGGCGTAATGGCGCCTACAACAGCTGTTCCAGCATCCCCAGTCGCGCCGTATCCAGTAACCTGGTCTTGGCTGTTTTCATTGATCACATCGACCGTTCCGTTGACGTAGACTCCCGAATTTGCAAGAGCCTCGGTCGAGTTGTCGCAGTCTCCCCTGCTAAACCCTGTCATCTTTCCACTGTCGTTGTCGATGTAAATGCAATCGTGGCCATCGGGATCTACACGGTTTAGTGGGTTGTTGCCAACGTACCCGTACAGGTTCAAGCTCTGCGGATTGCTCTCGTTCCAGTTAAAGGGATCGTCGGGCTTCATGAAGCGCCCCATCGTCGAGGCGTAGTACCTAAACCCGAAGTTATCTAAGCCAGATTCGGAATCGCGTTCTTTGCCGGTGAATTGATAATGATCTATCGGTGCGGCACCGACCGTTATGCCGTAAGGCGTGTAATCGATATCCTGCTGAACGGCGATTGTGCTGGATGATGAGCCGGTCCAACTTATCCGGGAAGAGTTCAGATGATCTTGCGTGAAGTTATGCACCAGTCCGCTGGGTTTATCGACGCGGGCAACTCGTCGCCCGAGGAAGAAGATGTATTGCGCCGTGGCATTCCCGCCGAGGTCGCTTTCGACCAGCGTGTCGCTGCCAGCACCTCGCCAGTATAGGGTGCCGGTTGACTTCTCGACCCGCTGGCCGTCCCCATCGTAACTGTATCCAACGCCGCTCCCAATAATTATTCGGTTCTCTGCGTCGTAGGTGAAATTGTCTCCCGCATTGTCGCTGAGCAAATTACCCGCGGCGTCGTAGGAATAACCAGTGAACTGGTTCGTCGCGGTTGCAGATACGTTCAGTCCTCCGTAGAGCGTCTTCCCGGTAACCGCACCAACGGTGGTCAGATTCCCCCAAGAATCAATTGTGAAGTTTTGTCCCCAGTTCGGACCATTCGTGTAGGCTTGACTAATGCGGTTTAGCGGATCGTAAAAGAAGTTTTGAGTCCGGGTGTCATCCAATTTATTAGAAATCTGATAGACATTCCCATTGTCACCGGGCGATGTAACAGACGAGGAACAGGTAAGCCCTCCGTATGTCACGTTCAAGCCCCCCATCTGATGGAAGTCGTAGCAGCGCTGGTAGAGATAAACGTTGCCGCTAGTCCCCGGATAAATAGCATATTCGAGAACCGGCTGAAACCGCGGATTGTATACAATAGCTGTTGCTACACTGAAGCTGTATAACACGTCCTGCGCCATATAAGACAACGCCCCGTTCGGAGCATATCCATTGTTTATGAACACATAGTTGTTCACCTCGTCTTCGGCCCCCAAAGGGCGACCCGCCGCCGTGATTGAATACTCCAACGGATTGTTGGGTGCGGGGAGGGGATAATACAGCTTGTTCAGTTCACCATCAAGGAAGTAAATATATCCCAGATTCTTCGTGGAACCATTGATCGTTCGCTCCTCGATAGTCGGACGGCCCATTGAGTCGTAGACCCAAGCAGTGGCTCCAGAACCATCACACATCGAACTTCGTCGCCCGATGAGGTTGGTAGGGCTAATCGCTATGCCGCTTCCGCTTGGTGAGACCACGGTTGGTGGCGTGCACCCAGTTGGCGCAGTTCCGTCGTATCCATACGAACTAGTTGGAGTTGCAGGATTGCTGCTATAGCTGTCTCTATAGCTCTTGACGGTGAGCCGATTCAGAGCGTCGTATGTGTAATTTGTCGCTACTGTTTTTGCCGTTGAGATCTGGTTTGGCGATGGCGCAGTCTTGGTAATGAGGTTGCCGTTCGCGTCATAGGTATAGAGAACAGCACCGGCGGGAAATGTTCCAGTGGCCAAGGTCGGGCAGGTTACGGCTTGGATTTCTGGATTAGCGGCGCAGAGAAGCTGTGACAGCGAGTTGTAAGTAAATGTTCGTGTTCGCGCCGATGCGCTGTTGCTGCCGTTTTGGGTGACGCTGAGCATGTTGTTCAGCGTGTCATATGTGTAAGCCGTCCAATAGTTGTACGTCGAAGTCAGATTGGGGGCTTCCCAAACTCCTGTCAGCCGACCTAAGGCATCCGAACAGGACTTTCGCTGGTTCCCAGCTTCATCGGTCACCGTGCTGCAGTTGCCGGTATAGCTCGTCGAAACCGCGGAACCGTCCGGTTCGAGGACTGATGTCACCCGATTCAGAGGATCGTAGCTGTATGTCGCATAGCCCCAACTAGTCTCTCCGCAGCTTGTTGTGATCGGATTGCAACGGGTCGGATTGTAAACCTGATATTTCCTGCCGAGCGCATCGTAAGTCGTTAGTGTGTAGGTCGTACCGCTCGGGTCTGAGTTGAGCTGCGTTTGGGAAACTCGTCCAAGCCCATCGTAGGTAGTTGTCGAAACTTTGTTTATCGAAGGAAAGAGCGCCTTCGTCGTTACGGCTTGGTAAGGGGGACCAGATGGGGTGCAGCCAGAGCCACCCACATCTGAGTAGCAATAGCTGGCTGAACCGCCGTCGGGATAACTAACCCCTGTCACCCGACCCATCAGATCATAGCTGTTGCTGGTCTTCTGCAGGTTAGGATCGGTAGTGGAAGTAAGGACTCCCGTGCAGGAATCATAAGCGTTGCTCGTGGTCTGATTGAGTGCGGTTGTAATCGTCGTCACATATGCTTTGCCCTGGCCGCTCGGAGCGCAGGTGGAATTCGACCACGAGTCCGTAAAACCAAAAGAAGTCTTGTTGCTCAAAGGGTCGATGCTGGACAGAACGTTCCCGGCATCGTCATATTGGTTCGTCGTCGTTAGGAGTGCCCCGTCTGTGTTTCTCCACTGGCTGACTGCGGTGAGATTGCCTCGCGTCGTGAAGCTTGTATTGAAGTTTGGGTCATGCTGCACTGCGCCGCTTGCTACCATTGGTTGGTTGGCATGGCTATAGTTGTCGTACTCGTTCACGGTTTGGGCAACCTGGTTGTTGTTCGCGTCGTAAACGGTTTTCTGCGTCACACGATCCACAATGTTTAGGTTGGTGTACGCTGAGTTGCTGTTAAGCCCATAGATATATTTTGTTTGGCGCACAGGGGTCGTGCTGGAAGGATAATCATATTCCCGGAACGCGGTTATATTACGGCGAGTTGCAGTTTCCCCCGCCGGATCGGTGAAGGTTTCGTAGTCAGTTTGAGTCTCGCTAGTTAAGCCGTTGTCTAGTGTAGTTGTTGTAGCAGTGGGGCGTATATTCGCTATTCCGCCAAGTGCAGTAAGAGTCGAGTCATACGCATAGGATGTCGCGACGGTTCTCAAAACGGTGCCTGGCTTTGTGCAATTTGGATTTGCCGGGGCACAGCCTGAGTATTTTTGGACCTGCGTTTCCGCATCTGTGGAAACGTAGCCTTGAAGCTGAACAAGGGCTTGAAATGTATGGGTTTCGTCATTTCCGGCAGGATCTGTAATGACCGCCGTACCTCCGTATCCTCCCGGCGCAATATTCGAATAGGTCCAGGTATTTGCTACGCCGTTCTGCGTCACCGTCCGCGACTGGACTAAAGCTCTGCAGGTAAGGGACGGATGCGGGTCGGTGTCCACGAATGGTGGCTGCCAGCAAGATACGTTGCCGGAACCTGGAGCGAGGTTTGATCCATACGAGATGGAACCGCCTGAAGGCAGCGTGATTTGTTGCAGTTGGCCCATACTCTGTTGAACATAAGAAAATTGATATGACGCGCCAGTCGGCAGAGTCAGCTTCGCGACCGAAAGGTAAGCGTTGTTGTGATAAGTTGGTGGCGTTGCGTCTGGATTCAGCACGTAGTACAAATCTACCGCCTCATAGTCAAATCTGAACTGCTGCTGGATGCCATTCGAATCGGTGTATTCCCACAATGTGTATTGCGGACCGTTAACCGTTTTTCCGCTCGGGCTCGTATAGGTCGTGCCAGGGCCGTTTGACACAGTCCAAGGATTTCGGCTTAACATGTCCGAAGAGGAGGACGCCATGTTGCCGTTAGGGTCTTCCAAGGTCTGCCCTCCGGAGGATAGGGCTATTGTAGTGCCGTCTTTGAATTTGACCGTGGGAGGGTTCACATTCATATTTACCCACATCCCCGAGCCATCCTTCGTTGGCCCACCCAGGGAACTCCCGCAACTACTTCCGGGAGGATAAGCCGAAAAATCCAACTGGTGGTAAGAATTCTCCGGGTCCACAACGGCCCACCAATAGGTGATTCCGCAGACGTTCTGTTTTGCAATCGAAGTCTCTGCCAATACGTAATTGAATGGGCCGCTGGGGCCGGCCGCGGCTTCAACAGAGGTCAACCCACCAACCACGCCTAGCGATGAGTAAACATAATGGCTCAAGAGGGGTCTTCGAAGGACGATCCACGTGGCATACGCCGTTGGAGTATCAAAGGCAAACTTGTAGGTGAAGTCCCTGCCACGCTCTTTGATAGTCAGAACGGGAATGCTTATATGAAGATTTCCGTTCTGCAGAGAAACAGTGTCGAAGTCACCTCCAGAGAAGCTTCCAAATGGCGGTAGGTTTTCAGTGGCGTCGCTAATTTGAGCTTTCAACGGATGCAGACATAGCAGGATCATGAAGGTTAACAAGCCAAGCGCCTTAGTGCCTCTCATTTGTATACATCGGGATTTGCGTGGAGCATTTGCTTGAGAATTCGCAGATCGATGGAAGAACAGGGACAATACCAGATCGAAGCGAGCCATTTGAAAGCTTCCTCCTGACGAAATGAATAGATCGATCCTCACCGGCTTGCGCCGGGTCAGCCATGCGATTACTTGTCCGCACTAATGCGCCGCCAACAACTCGCTGGCGCAGTCCATTCACACTTCAAGGGAAGTAGCGGGAGAAATTGCCTGAACAGAGGAACCGTCACCCGCCCAGGGACCATCCATCTCGCTAAGTTGGAAGAGACATTAATTGTATCGTCCTGTGGATGTCAATAGCGGTTTTGGCTCTCTGTGCTCGGTCACCAGCGGCTGGTGATGTATGTCACGCGAGCGAGCGCCTTTACTCGATTTCAGAATTTCCCTTCTTGTACGATAATCCCCTTTCTTCCCCGGTGATCTTCGAGGTGTCTCCTTGGCAAATGGTTCTCCTCTGAGTTTTGAGTCGAAGCTGTGGGCTCGGTACGCAGGTGACAATTACCGGCTCGGGCTTTGGCGCCACGCAGGGCAGCGGCTTAGTGTGGCTTGGAAACGGCGTCGGCATGGTAACAAGTTGGAGTGACGGACAGGTATCGGCCACTGTTGTCGCGGGGTCAACCTCGGGAAACGCACAGATCCTGCAAAATGGAGTCTGGAGTAATGCGTGGTAATTATCCCTTGACATCACGTTCGGTTTTTGCTAAATTTGTTCAATCATGAACCGCAGACAGACAATTCCCGCTCATCTTCGATACACAATCGAGGATTTTAACCGCCAGTTTCCGAACGACGAAGCTTGCTTTGAGCATCTCAGGGAGCAACGGTTTCCTGATGGAGTTGCGTACTGCGCTCAGTGCAAGACGAATCGCCAGCATCACAGAATCAAGGGGCGTCCCGTCTACGCTTGCGATGAGTGCTTGACTCAAATCTCCCCGATGGCTGGAACAATCTTTGAGCACAGCAGTACTTCGCTTCGACTCTGGTACTACGCCATGTATCTGATGGCTTCGACTCGTTGCGGGATCAGCGCAAAGCAGATTCAGCGCGAAACCGGAGTCACCTACAAAACCGCTTGGCGGATGTTTCGCCAGATTCGCTCGTTGCTGTCCGAAACAGACATGCAACTGGAGGGATCGGCGGTGGAGATGGATGAGATGTACTGCGGCGGAAAGCGGAAGGGTGGAACGGGAAGGCCAATGCGTGGCGATAAAAAGAAAACGCCAGTGTTTGGAATTGTAGAGCGAGGCGGCAAAGGTCGCGTCATCGCAAAGGCCACGCCTGACGTGAGCGGAGCCACATTGTTGGGTATGGCTCGGGAGTTCGTTCTTCCTAAGTCCACAATTTTACCGATGAACTGAATGCCTATGACGGCATCAAGCACATTCGGGACAGGGGCTATCAGCATCGCCGCATCAAGCACAGTGCCAAGGTGTACGTCGTGGGAGACGTTCACACCAACACAATTGAGGGTTTCTGGAGTTTAGTGAAGCGCGGGATCGGCGGCGTCTACCACTCGGTTAGCCAAAAATATTTGCAGAGCTATTTGGATGAATATTCGTTCAGGTACAACCGAAGGGATCAGGGGAATCTGATTTTTAACGCTTTCTTGAAGAGCGTTGCTGAGAGGGCGGATTCGCCGCTCGTTTTAGCAGATCGTGGAATGAAGCCCGCGACACAGGTTCCATTTCAGCCGCGACCTCTTTGGATGGATTTAAATCTCGACTCGCCACGAGTCGTTCGCTTCTACCTTGCCGGGATGAACGTATGCCCGCCATGCGTTTTCAGTTTAACACTGGAAACGAAATGGTGGAAGTGTGTCAGGTCTGCAATTCGGAGAACCTTTGCAAGTCATCTTTGACCGTGTCCAAGAGATGCGTGAGCGCTTGAATAACAGGCCCGCCTTTCCACCGTCCGATCTGACCAAACGCTATGTTAGGGCAGAACTCCACCTTAGGCTTCGCTGCCAATGCGGGGTTGGGCCGTTCTACCTGTCCATAGAACGGCGAGATCGTAAAGGTGCTCAACAAGGAAAGCGGAACACTGAATGTCATATCCCAAGCAACTACGACGAGAACCAGGGTGTGATGTTTATCTTCACGGTCAAGCTCATTAAGGACGGCGAGTGGATCTTCAGGCGGATTCCCAGTGTTATACGGTTGGAGCCGTTCAATAAGGCTACGGGCGTCCTTGGAGAGGATTCCCTTTACCTTTCTACGGTAACTGGCGCGTTCGTCTTTATTCCTCGGCTTCTCGGTAACAATCGGAAAGCTGATCGATCTCTCATGATCCCGTCGATACCCTTCGGTGGAGAGCAACCAAGCAATGTAGTCCAAACAGGATCGCAAGTGGTGGGCAATCTCTCCGGCGATCACAGCGAAACGAGGAGGGATTCCGCGTTCGACATGGAACTTAGTAAGTTCTATAGCCGCCTGTTGCTTGTTCTCGCTGAAAACACCTTCGGGGCGTTCCTTCAGGAAAGCGACGATCTCGGAGTTGAGATTTTGGATACTCTCATTGGCCCGTTCTAGCTTTGCCAGCACGTCGCGAAAGCCTGCTTTGGGGATGAGCGGAGAGTGTGCCATTAGCCGCGCGGAGTAACGTATGCGCGAAGGTCCGCATACATTTGAGTATTGTTCGGCCAGTCACCGAGTACGACGTTACAGTGCTTACAATAAAGCGAAAAACTAGTGAGACTTAGTTCAAGATCGGGTTCTCGGTGCTCTGGTTCACGATGGCAGCGGGCGCAGAGGATTATCGGATTGCCGTCTCTCGTCTTTTCGCGTTCAACCCAATCTCTATGCAGTGGCATGTTGGTTTACCCCCGATTCCGGTTTTGCCTATGAGGCCGTTTGCGTTGTGGCTCCGCCCACTCGCGGACCATTTCGGCGGCTGCATACTTCGCGAATTCCGTGAATGCTGTTTGCATGAACGCCGCGACAAACGTCTGCCCTAGGCTGGGTAGGGGCGGAAAAGGGCACTGATTATCTTGCATTCGATCCTCCGATGTGGACCGAACGCCGTAACGCCTATGTTAGGATGGGAAGGTCTCAACCCATCGATACCGGGCATACGGTGTCGATCCGAAGCTCACGGTTCGCGCCGTGGGCTTCTTTGCATAATAGCACTGTTTCTAGGTCACTTCGATAATGGCATCATGCCGCACGTGATGTCAAGGGATACCTACCTTATACGTTTCCCTTCACCATAGATTCGCTCAAGATAGCCGGCGTCGCGCCGAACACAGGTTCCGCTGGTACCGTAGTTACGATTACCGGCGGGGGCTTCGGAAACAATCAGGGAAGTGAGGTCTGCACGAGCGGAGATTTCGGTTCGGTGAGTGGGTGGGTACCTATAGAAGAGTGGAAGAAGTGACGCACACCCCCCTCGAGAGCGGTGGGCGAGTCGATAGGACGATTCGTATATGTATCCTCCTCCTAAGAATTAGGTAGGCTATGGTACGGGTGCTTTGCAGATATCCACCTTTGTGACTTCCCGCAAGGCCAACTTTGTGGTCTGCAACATCACCAGCGGCTCGATCACTCCCGGCGCAATCAGCGTGAATGTCCGGGAAGAGCAATGAAAAAATGAAAGTGGGCATCAGCTCGGAACAGCTAGCGTGTGGAACCAAGCTCGTTCTATGGGCGGGTGCGGGTGGGTTTGGGCACCGTAGAGCTTGTATTTCGCTGCGTGCAATAGGGTCGTGACCTCTTCGGCATTCTGAGCCGAGACCTCGCACCAGATCGTCGGTCTGACTTCTCCCAGCAGTCTTTCGGCTCCCTTCAAAACGCCCCCTTCGTGAGTTTCTGCGTCAATCTTTACTACGGAAGGAGACGGAAAATTATCCAGAAGAAAATCTAAAGTTAGCGAAACAGTGGGCTGAATACATCTAAAACCGTTCGCCTCAACCGATCCCTTGGCCTCGATCAAGTAGTTCGAAGCTCTTGCCCTCTTAGCTATCGCCAATCTGGAAATCCGATTAGAATCTGATATTGAAGCGCATAAGACTTCCACATGCGCGCAATTGTACTGACCCGCATCAAGTAGCTGAGAAGAACGATTAACCAGGTGTGCAAGCCAGAAATCCGGCTCGATCGCCAATACCATCCCAGATTGTCCAGAAAGGGCGGCTGCAGAGAGACTGAATAGTCCAACGTTAGCGCCCACATCCCATACCACCGAGCCAGGCTTTACCATCTCTTCCACCATGCGGTATAAAATGGAATCGACTCGCGACATTGCAAACCAGTAGCGCAGGCCTGCCTCGGGCGTGACATATATCGGGAGATGCCCGAATTTCGCTGGGAGACGGCGGCGTAATACGACCCCTCTGCTCAGGTTTTCCGCTAATGTTCGAATATCCATCAGCCCCTGCGTGGGAATAATTAATTTATCAGGTCACAGGCCGAATCTTCATTCCGCTTGACGCAAAACGCGAAAAAAGATTCAACCAAGTGAATTGGCGTCGACCGTGTGCGCGGCTTACCTGACCTGCTGAAGCCTCACGTTACCACTATGGTGGAGAACTCCTAGATCGGCGTTTCCCGAAGTGAGGTCTATAAGCAAGAAACCCAACACCCAGAAAAACAAGCAGAGATAAGAGCCCGCCGCAAACAGCCAGTCTTCGAAGGCCGCATGAATCAGAGCTGCCAGAGTAACCATGGCAAACGGCACCGCGTAGTGATAAGCACTGCGCGTTCTTCGCATCCACATGTACACACGAGTCACGGCCCGCATCAACAGAAATAACAGGAGCAGGAAAGGCATAATGCCCAACAATCCCATGTATTCGACGAGCGCCAGATAGCTGCTGCCGTGTTCACGATTCGTACCTTCCGTAGTGTAAATGGATGACTGCCCAAGGTCGGATTGCCCAAGTCCCAAGTCGCTGGTTCCGAATCCAGTGCCAAGCCACGGGTGATGCGCGACGGCGGAAAGAGTCTCATCCCAGGGAGTCGACCGTGAGCTCAAGACGCCTTGTCGAGGCCTGTTCCCCTCGATTTTGAAAACGAATCGTTCGCTCAGCGAATCCGTTAACTCACTCATATGCTCCGGGTTGGCCACCGCCATGGTCTCCAGGAGTAGGGCCACGATAAAGGCAGCTTTCAATAACAGCCGCGGCCGGCGCAGACCCATCGTGAGCACAATTGTGACAACTGCATCCGCAACAATAGCTGCGCGGCAGACGGTAACATAAAGCAAAACGACACATAGGGCCAGGGCCGTGTAATGACGTTGACGTTCCCCCCGGTTCTCAGCAACCATGGCTGCCCAGAGCAGAATGGGGGTTGCTATCACTCCAACGAACGCCCCCATGTTGTTTGGATTGCCGAACAGGTCATAACCGACAAAGTCGGAGATCGCCGTAACGAAAACCAGAATCTCAGTCGCCAAAACCAGACCGTGGACAAAAGACCCTTCTCGTCCCGCCAGGGCGACCCTTCCGCCGGTTGAAGCATACAAAAACAGCAAGAACAAGCTTCCCGCTTTCAGCAAGGCTGTCATAGGAGTGTGTGAAGCGCTCGCCGAGGCGAGCGCCGCCAGCACAGAAAATAAGGCAACCAAGTGGAACACTCCAAAGTGTTTATTTCGGATGCTTCTTATCCAGATGATCGAGCCAGCGAATGCACCTACCCCAAGGAAAAGCCAGCGAATCGTAAAGCTTTCCCCCGCGAACGGAAGCACCGTGCCTGCCAAGAGAAAACTTCCCATCGTGACCGGAAAGAAAACCGTCTTAAATCGCCATAGACAAGCAAGGACGATTTCGATAGCGATAATCGACCCGAGGTAGGTGCTGTTTGTGAAGTAGCCGGGACGTCGCAACAGTTCGTAAAGCAGGGCGGCCCCTAGACCAGAAATCCCCAGCGCGATAAAAACAAGTCGAAGTTGAACTTTCATCACAGGCCCGAGTTTCCCATGCCAGCGTCCATCACGCTGCACGGCACCAACGCTCCAACTCCACCATAAACTAATCAGCTAGCAAGCAGACTTCACCATTCCACCCGGACCGAACGAATCTGACAATTCTGCCGCACAACTCCGCCACACAGTGGATCAAAGAGGACACCATTGTACCGCGCAAGGACAGTCCCTCGTCGGTAAAGCGCTCGCCGAGAATCGTTACACTGCATGAATGAAGAAGGCGTACAGCTCGACGCCTTCGTGTTCCGAGAATGGGACAGTCGTGAGAGGGGATAGTAGGGAAAAGGCACATTTCATCGCACGGAAGTTGCTCTGTGCCTCGGCGATGACTTATTTTCCGTGGTACAACCAACCAACTTGGGGCCATCCTCTCAGCTCTGCGTTGCCACATTCGTTGCCAGTTCAACACCAATCAAGCGCGTTCGATCCCATTTCAGATCACTTGATCCGACTGTAAGTGATTGAATCCGTGTGGCGGCCCTTCGGAAAGCACATCTCATAATCCGTAGGTCCGTGGTTCGAGTCCACGCGCCGCCACCAATTTCCTCAACAACTTGCAAGAGGTCGGGGGGGATCCCCTCTCGCCGGGTTGAGCATGCGCTCAATTCCCCCTGGTGTGTCGGACCATGTACGGAGCGGCGACTCATTGTACGGTCCGTGGGCGGTTCGACGGAGCCGGTCGATCGATGAGGTCGCGTTGGCCGACCCTGCATGAGTTGTCCTGTCCGAGTCCTTCATCGGATGTCAGATCGACGCCGCGGGATCGCCGCCCAAACAGGCAAAAACGGAAGTGCTATGAAAACACTTCAGCCATTTCCTCCGAAGGTGATCGATTCTCGGTACTCTTCCAGCGTTACCGAAGTGTCCCATCAGGCGCTCAAATCCCTGTTACTAACTGCGCTGGCTGCTTATCCTTGAGAAGGCCGCCGCGCGCGCGCGGGCGGCAGCAATGGCGCGGTGATTCCTGCATATGTCTGCCAGCACAAACTCGTGGAGAACCCTGCCGCCCGGGGCACAAGTGTTGGTCGGGTTGGTGATTGCGGCGGGCACTGCGTGTCTCCTTCAGGCGGCCATCCACCAGAGCAGCAAGAACATCGCGGAATTCATCTGCTATTTAGGCATCGCGATTCTAGCCTCGCGTTTGCGCGTCACCCTGCCTGGCATTACAGGAACGCTCTCCGTGAACTTCCTATTCATCCTGGTGGGGATCGCGGAACTGGGCTACTCGGAGGCAATGACTCTAGGTGCGGTCGCGATGGTAGCTCAAAGTTTATATCCCAGCCGGCCAACCGCCATCCAGTTAACGTTCAACGTCTGCGCGGGCTCGCTCTCCACGGCTCTGGGCTATTTCGTTTATCACAACCCGTTGTGCAACGCACTCATCGTCAACCGTCCGCTGCTTTTGTGCGTTACGTCATCGGTCTACTTCATCGTTAATGCGGGAAGCATTGCCACTGTAATATCGCTCAGCGAAGGCCGGCCGCTGCGCAGCATCCTGGTGGATTGCTACTTCTGGTCCTTCCCGTACTACCTGGTGGGAGCGGGAATTGCTGGCGTGATTTCCTGGTTCAATCACGCCTTCAATTGGGAAACTTCGCTCCTCTTTGTCCCCGCCATTTATCTCATCTACCGGTCCTACAGGCTATATCTGGGCAAATTGGAAGATGAAAAGCGCCATGTGGAAGAGATGGCGAATCTGCATCTTCGAACCATTGAGGCCCTAGCCTTGGCCATTGAAGCCAAGGATCAGACAACGCACGATCATCTTCAGAGAGTTCGCATTTATGCGATTGAGGTCGCCAAGGAACTAGGGATGAAGGGGACTGAACTGGAAGCCCTGCATGCCGCAGCGCTGCTGCATGACATTGGCAAGCTGGCCGTGCCCGAACACATCATTTCGAAACCCGGGCGGCTGACTCCGGAAGAGTTCGAGAAAATGAAGATTCACACCGTGGTAGGCGCGGAAATTCTGGAACGCGTGCGTTTTCCTTACCCGGTTGTGCCAATCGTCAGGGCACATCACGAAAAATGGGACGGCTCCGGTTATCCCTTTGGATTGAAAAACACCGAAATCCCCATCGGCGCACGAATCCTCTCCGCAGTCGACTATCTCGATGCCCTTGCCTCTGATCGGCAATACCGGCGCGCGATGCCATTGGATGAGGTCATGCAACGGCTGGCGGCGGAGTCCGGGAAGTCGTTTGACCCGAAAGTGGTGGAGGTCCTCAAGAGGCGTTACAAGTCGCTGGAGAATTTGGCGAAGAAGAAATCGGCGGAAGACGGAAACCCGATACGCTCCGGCGAGATGAAGATTACGCATGGGCCAGCACCCGCTGCGGGATTCGAAAGCGCCGGCGTGCCGGATGCTCCGGGGCGGGAAGCTAATTTTCTTTCGTCGATTGCAGCCGCGCGCCAGGAAGCGCAATCCCTGTTTGAGTTGAGTCAGGACCTGGGAGCGTCGCTAAGCCTGGGTGAAACTCTTTCGGTTTTCTCGGTAAAACTCAAGCCGATGGTTCCCTACGACGCCATCGCCATCTATGTCCGGCGCGGTGACGAGTTGGTCCCGGAATACGTGAACGGCGACAACTACCGCCTGTTTGCCTCTTTGCGGATTCCCATGGGCGACGGTCTCTCGGGTTGGGTGGCGCAGAATAAGAAGCCGATCGTGAATGGAAATCCGTCGGTGGAGCCGGGATATTTAAATGATCCCGCAAAGTTCAGCACGCTGCGTTCAGCTCTGGCCTTGCCGCTTGAGGGAGTGACTGGCGTCATCGGCGTCCTGGCTCTCTACCGCGCCGAGCGCGATTCTTTCACCTCTGATCATTTGCGAATCCTGCTGGCGGTCAGCGGCAAAATGGCTCTTGCCATTGAAAACGCTCTCAAATATCAGCAGGCTGAAAGTTCTGCTACAACCGACTACCTTACCGGCCTTCCCAATGCGCGGTCACTATTCTTACAGCTCGACCGCGAATTAGCCCGCTGCAAGCGCGACAAAGCATCGCTCACGCTGATGGTCTGCGACATGAACGGCTTCAAGAAAATCAATGACCGCTTTGGTCACTTGGAAGGAAACCGCGTGCTGCGTCTATTCGCGCAGGCGCTGAAAGACAGTTGCCGCGAATACGACTACGTGGCTCGCATGGGCGGGGACGAATTCGTGGTGATCGCTCCAGGTCTCGCT
>Ga0210393_10001025_pt1 | contig 23983 bp, 15 predicted proteins | sample IncBWC27OmetaG_FD_160068 | JGI IMG/M metagenome (GOLD analysis project Ga0210393, IMG submission 160068) | Forest soil microbial communities from Barre Woods Harvard Forest LTER site, Petersham, Massachusetts, United States - Inc-BW-C-27-O ... | reverse complement strand
ATGAGCACCTTCTCCTGCCCACATTGCAACAAGCCGATCGACATCTTCGGCCACGGCGAGGGCGCGAAAACCGCGGAAGCCTACGGCGTTCCCGTGCTCGGTGAAATTGAAATCGACCCGCGCATTCGAATCGGCGGCGACACGGGTAAGCCCGTTGCCGCGCTCGGAGAAAATGGCGCCGGCGCAAAGAGTCTCTACGCTGTCGCGCACGCCGTGGCCAATCGCCTCGTCGAAGTCGGAGCAGCTGCCGGTGGCCCCTCCATCCAGATCGATTGAAGCTTTACGTTCCTTTTCCTTCGCCCGCCTTCTGAACTGCCGCAAGCTTTGCACGCAGGCAATCCGGACAAAGGCATCCCTCGGCATCGCTGGGAAGCGGAATACGCGGCAACTCCGCGCACCAGCAACCGCCCTCCGGCTTGCACATCATCGTCGCGCCGCACTTTGCGCACTTGGTCTCCACGAGACGATGATGGCCCACCTGCCGCGCGTAATCCAGCGATGTGGTTGTCTACTGTCCCCGTCCCGCGGGCGCCTTCGAGTTTTCTTGGGCGCTGGGAGGTTCGGCGTACCGCATCAAATACGGAACCAGCGGCGTCACTTCGAACGGCATTTTGTCTCGCACCGACAGCCTCGTGAAGGGCTTGGTTTTCATCAAGCTGACCTCTGCATTCCACGGATCGATCTTTACTCGGGATCCCAGCGGCAACGCCGCGATCTGGTCCTTATTGTTCGGCTCCAACGCGGGCGCGGACTGCGCAAGTTGCGACGCAAAGAACGCTTGGTTCCCAAGCTGCGGGCTGATCAGTCGCTTCAATTGCTTAGATTGCGACTGCAACTGCCTTAGGAAGAGTCCGGCAGTGTCTAAGTTTGCGGCGTAAGGCGATTTCTTGATAAGCTCCATCGCTTTCTCGCCATTCGCGGCGGTATCCGTTTTCTCTTCCCGGAAGGAGAGCCGCCGCAGCACTTCCGTTGGCGGCAATCGCACCAGATCATTGAAACCATATTGATCCTGATAGGGCTTGGGCAGCATGGCATCGGCCATTTCATGCGCCAGCATGGCCGCCAGCGTGGCTTCGTCCGGCACCACGTCGAGCAACCCGCGGCTCAGCACGATGGTGCTGCCAATCGAAAACATCTCTAGATTGCTGGTGAGCAGCACGCGGCAGTGGAGATCAATCTGCCCGTCCAGATTGTTGGTGACCTCCAAATTGTTGACGATGGTGTTCAGAACTTTGTCTACTTCCCCTTGCGGGGCGAGAAGCCCATCGCGCTCAAGAAGGTCGAGCACATTATTCTCCGCTTCATGCCTCCATTCGCGTTCCGCTTCGAGAGGGGAGCGGTCGTGCTGCGCTGCTTCTTCCTTGACCGGATTCGCGGATTCGACCAGCAGCCGGTTCAATTCCTCTTCGCGCGAACTGGTCTTGGGGTTGTATCCCCAGAGATGCGTCGCCGATTTGAAGCTGGGATTGCCAAGAAAACTCGGTCGAGCAAGCTCCTGGCTGTAAACGTAGCTCGGCATCCAAAGACCGGATCTCACGTTGGTTCGCCACGAATCGAAGTGCAGGTAGTATTCATCCTCAATCGTTTTCAACGAGAAATGTGTGGCGGGAGAGTATCTTCCGTTGATGCGCACGATGGTGAAGTCCTGATCTTCCACCCAGACGGTCCCCATGAACCGGGCGCCACGAACTTTCGGTGCCGCGGACACATCAAAAACAAAGCACCTCACATCGCCCAAAAATTCCCGCCGCCGATATTCGAAGCGGTAGTGCGCTTTATCGAAGCCCCCTCGATCCACAAAAATCATTTGTAGAAACCCGGCCGGCACGAAAGACCAAACCAAAGAGCCACTCTTGCCGCTCTCCGTCATCGAGTGAACTCTGAGCCGCCCGTGAAAATCTGCTTGCCCGAGGAGATACACATCAGTCTTGGGGACCAGTCCCAACTGCTTGTCGGGCTTCATTTCCTGGATGTACGTCTCAATGATCGGACTATAGAGGTCAAACGCAGCCATCAGCTCATGCTCTCGTTTGACGATACGATCGATGATCTCCGCCAGCTTGCCTCCAGTAGGCGCGGCCTGCGCATCAGCGTCTGTCGTATCTTTATTTGTAGATGCTGGCAAACTCGGCCCATCGAGTTCTGGCGCTCTAACGGCTGCCAGATCCTGCGCGGCCAGATGCGCTCCCCCCGCACACCACCAAAACAGTGTCATCAGAACAAGAAGTCTTTTGCGCATGTGCGTCTCCTCGCGAAGCTTGTCTTTCGTCCTCGCTTCGCTAGAAGGCACGCACCGTGCCACCAGCGGCGGCAGCACGCCTGATTTTATTTCTCCCGCAATCTTTGAAGAATCTAATATCTACAAGCGGAAGCTCCTCTGCGCCTCAATTCGTTTTCTTCGGCCGCACCCATTACCTTTTCCCAGATTTGAATTCTGCAATCCTAAAGGTTCCAATTTGAAACTGGCGCCAACATTTCAGTGCCGCCGGAGACTCCCAAAAAGGTTCAGGCCGAGTAGCACCGGGCGCGGCCATCTCCACGCGCAAGCCACGCTTTCTTGTCAGTTCTGCACGCGGATGTTATCTTGCAATGTCCGGGTATGAGGCTCTTCCCGCGGGCGCGCGGCGTGTTCACCTTGGGTTAGCGGAGTGCGCCGTGCCCGTCTTATCTCTGGGCAAATCAAAGGGATAGCATGATTCGACCCTATCGCGGGAAGCGGCCGCAGATTGCGGCTTCCGCCTATATTGACCCCGCCGCGGTCATTATCGGCGACGTGGTCATCGGCGAGGATTCGAGCGTGTGGCCGTGCACCGTGCTTCGCGGCGACGTGCACTACATTCGCGTCGGCGCGCGGACAAATATTCAGGACGGTTCGGTGTGCCACGTCATGCGCGGCGAGTGGCCACTGATTCTCGGCGATGACGTGACCGTCGGGCATTCCGTGACGCTGCACGGCTGCACCATCGAGTCGCGCTGCCTCATCGGCATGGGCGCGATCATTTTGAACGGCGTGACCGTTGGCGCCGGCAGCATCGTTGCGGCAGGGACGCTGCTTACCGAGCGCACCGCGATTCCTGCGGGCAGCTTGGTCATGGGTTCGCCGGGCAAAGTGAAGCGCGCGCTGACGGAGATCAATCAGGCGTCCATTGATGCTTACGCGCAGCGCTACGTCGAGTACAAGAACATTTATCGCGAGGAACCCGTCGAGTGAGCGAAGGCACAGCCAAAAAAGAAGAGAAGCCGCGCAAGTTTCAAGCGATTCGTGGCACGCGCGACCTTTTGCCGCCCGAGACCGCGCTCTGGAATCGCGTTGAGCAAACCGCACACGCAGTCTTTGGCACCTTCGGTTTCGGTGAAATCCGCCCACCCATTTTCGAGCCAACGGGTCTTTTCGCACGCGCCGTTGGTGGCGAGACGGACATCGTTTCGAAGGAGATGTACACGTTTGTCGACCGGTACGACAGACTTGACCCAAGTCCGACGGTCGGACAACTCGGTGACTACTTCGAAAAAGTCAAACGTTTGTACGAGGAAGAGAAAATCCCAAAGACGCCGTTCAATAAAATAGCCGTCGAGGAGGCTCAGGCGATCTGGAGCAAAATTGAGCCTTGGCTGGAGGACCGTCCAACCCCTGACGCCCAGATAGCCACTTTCGATCGACTGTTTGTATTTATGGATGCGATGCAACTAGGTTCCGAGATTTCCCTTCGTCCCGAAGCTACCGCCTCCGTTTGCCGGGCGTACATCGAGCACGGGATGCAATCCCTGCCCGCGCCAGTGAAGCTGTACTACATGGGACCGATGTTCCGGCGGGAGCGGCCGCAGAAGGGGCGCTACCGGCAGTTTTATCAGATCGGCGCGGAAGTGCTCGGCGGGAGCGACGCGCCTGCCATTGACGCCGAAGTGATCGAGATGGTCATGACGTTTTTCGACCGGCTCGAATTGCAAGGCGCGCAGTTGGACATTAATTCCATCGGCTGCCGAGAGTGCCGGCCAAAATACGTGGAGTTGCTGCGCGCGGAATTGCTGAAGGTGAAGGACCAGCTCGGCGCAGACAGCCAGCGGCGCATCGAGACGAATCCGCTGCGCGTCCTCGATTCGAAACTCGAAAGCGAGCAGGGCATCATCGCCAAATTGCCGCGTATCGCCGATCATCTCTGCGAAGACTGCGCCGCGCATTACGCCGCCGTAAAGCATCAGCTCGAAATGCGCGGCGTCATCTATCGCGAAAACTGGCGGCTTGTCCGCGGCCTCGACTACTACATGCGCACGACGTTCGAAATCACCGCGCAGGGCCTCGGCTCGCAAAACGCGGTCTGCGGCGGCGGCCGTTACGATGGCTTGGTTGAACTCCTTGGCGGTCCTCCAACCAAGGGCATCGGCTTCGCCATCGGCGAGGATCGCCTGATCTTGTCTTTGCAAGAGAGTGGCAAAGCGTCTGCTCCAAAGGGCCGCGACGTGTACATCGCCTGGATGGGCGAAAAAGCTCGCGCCACCGCCATCCGCGCCGCGAAAGACTTGCGCAAGGCCGGCTTCAGCGTCGAGCTGCCCCCCGTCGAGCAGAAATTCGGCAAAGCGCTCGGCCAGGCGGACAAATTGGGCGCACGCTTCGCCCTCATCCTCGGCGATAATGAAGTCTCCGAAGGCCTGTGGACGCTAAAGACCTTGGCCGACGGTTCGCAAACAAAGTTCACGGAACCGGATTTGCTCGAGCATTTGCGAAAGTCCCTGTAGTGGCGGGTCTTTAGACCCGTGCGGTTTTTGTGCGAACAATGTCGCAATCATTTCGAAAGGGAACATGACTGTGCTGGATTTTCTGGGCAATCTGAAGCGCACACACTACTGCGGCGAACTGCGCGCCAGCGACGAAAACCGCGACGCCCTGGTAATGGGCTGGGTGGCGCGGCGGCGTGACCTCGGCAATTTGCTGTTCCTCGACGTGCGCGACCGCACCGGCATCGTCCAGGTGGTGTTCAACAAAGAGACGCAGCCCGCCGCCCACGCCAAGGCCGAGCAAGCGCGCAGCGAATTCGTGGTCGCCGTCGAGGGCAAAGTCATCAAGCGCCAGAAAGCGAATCCGGACCTGGCCAGCGGCGAAGTCGAACTGGTCGCGTCCAAGCTGCACATTCTGAATAACGCCAAGACGCCGCCCTTCCCGATCGAAGACGAAATTAACGCCGCCGAAGAAACGCGACTGCGCTTCCGCTATCTCGACCTGCGCCGCCCGAAGCCCCATCGCAACCTCGCGCTGCGCCACCGAATTATTCTCGAAATTCGCAAGGTCATGGACGAGATGGGCTTCCTCGAAGTCGAAACGCCCATGCTGACGCGTTCTACTCCGGAGGGCGCGCGCGATTTTCTCGTCCCCAGCCGCATCCATCACGGCCAGTTCTACGCGCTGCCGCAATCGCCGCAAATCTTCAAGCAGATCCTGATGATTGCCGGGCTGGACAAATATTTTCAAATCGTGAAATGTTTTCGCGATGAAGATCAGCGCGCTGACCGCCAGCTCGAATTTACGCAGCTCGATCTCGAAATGTCTTTCCCGCGTCAGGAAGACATTTTTCACGTAATCGAACAGGTTATGGTGCGCGCCTGCGCCGTCGCCGGCATCAAGGTAACAGCGCCATTCCCGCACATGCTTTACAAGGACGTCATTCGAAAGTACGGAAGCGACAAACCCGATCTGCGCTTCGGCATGGAGCTGCACGAGATCACACACTGTTTCCCGGAGGAAGCCAGGCAGAAGCTTCAAATCGAAGGCAACGTCTTCGCCCTCACGGCGCCCGGGGCGGCATCCTATTCGCGCAAACAACTCGACGAACTCACCGAGAAAGCCAAATCGCTGCACGCGCGCGGCGCCTACTTCGTAAAAGTCGCGCCGGAGGGGCTGACGTCGACCGTCGAAAAACTGATTGGCCCGGAAAACGTAAAGAAACTCGTCGAAGCCTGCAGTGCCAAGCCTGGCGATCTCGTCGTCGCAGTCTCCGCCAAAGAACAAATCAAAGGCACCGAAGCCGCTGCATTGATCGCCGGACAGTTGCGCTTGCATCTTGGCGAAGCGCTCGGCGTCATCGACAAATCGCAATGGAAATTCCTGTGGCTCACCGGCTTCCCGCTGTTCGAATGGAGCGAGACCGACAAAACGTGGGTCAGCGCGCAGCATCCCTTCACCGGAATCGTTGATGAAGACCTCGAAAAACTCGAATCCGCGCCGTGGGAAGTGCGTTCGAAAGGCTACGACCTCGTCCTGAACGGTTACGAACTCGGCTCCGGCAGCATTCGAATCCACCGCCAGGACATTCAAGAGCGCCTCTTCAAAGCCCTCGGCCTCACCGAAGAACAGCTGCGCCGCCGCTTCGGCTTTTTCCTTGACGCGCTGACCTATGGCACGCCGCCCCACGGCGGCATCGCCCTCGGCATTGACCGCGTGGTTATGCTCCTCGCCGGCGAAAAATCCATCCGCGAAGTTATCGCCTTCGCTAAAACCACGGCCGCCCAGGATTTGATGGCCGATTCGCCGTCCGCCGTAGACCGCCCGCAGGAGGACGAACTGGAAATTATGGCGGCATATCCGAACCTGAGCAGCCACAATTTATCACTCGCCAATGTCTGCGATCGTCTCTGGCGAGTCATCGATAAAGAAACGCTCTCCCCCCTGCCAATCGATACGTGTTTTCAACAGGCTATGAGTTTGATTCTTGCCAAGTCAGAGGACGATGCGCGAGCTGTGATCAGGCTAAGCAAGTCCGGGTACGGAGTGCAGGCCGCTGCCCTGTCCAGGTCACTCATCGAAGCTGCAATAAACGCTGCTTACATTGAGCTGCAGCCTGATGAGCATGGTCGGGCATTCATCAAATCGCTGGTGGCAAGCAACCAGCGATTGGCAAAACGAATGAGACCTCACGCCACAACAGATGAACTCCGTGAGCTTGTCGCGGCAGCAGAAAACCTCCAAAAGGAGTCAGGCTGGCCTCGAACGCTGGCTGAGAGGACATCTTTTCTCCCCAAGCCGAATTACCTGTACGATGTGGCCTACTTCATGGTCTCCCAGCTAGTGCACTCTGATATTGCTGCAACTGCTGGCAGACTTTCGCAGGGGAACGCTGGTGAGTTTAAGCTTCAAGTCGGCCCAAGCAATGAATGGGTCCCCCAAGCCCTTGCAACCTGCTTTATTGCGCTTCATGAAGTAGCAAGGATTTCCTTCGTGGCATTCGGAATTGATCAACAACCTTTTGAGCCGCTGATCTCGCAATTCCGAAGCCTAACTAAGGAGTTCGAGGCCGCAGGCGCCTAGCGCATGAGCCGGATACGCATATTGCCGGAAGCGGTGGCGAATAAAATCGCGGCGGGCGAAGTTGTGGAGCGCCCGGCTTCCGTCGTGAAAGAGCTGCTCGAAAACGCGCTGGACGCTGGCGCAAACACCATTCGCATTGAAGTCGAGCAGGGCGGCAAGCGCATGATCCGCGTGATTGACGACGGCCACGGCATGACGCATGACGATGCGCTGCTGGCATTCGAACGCCACGCCACCAGCAAGCTGCGCTCGGCCGACGATTTGCTGTCCATCTCTACGCTGGGCTTTCGCGGGGAAGCGTTGCCGACCATCGCCGCCGTCTCGCGGCTACTGCTCGAAACGCGAGATGGAGCGGAAGCCGAAGGCACGCGCGTTGAATTCGCCGGCGGCAAACTCGTCAATGTCAAACCTGCAGGCCTGGCTCCGGGAACGACCATCAGCGTTGCCGACATTTTTTATTGCGTTCCCGCGCGCCGAAAGTTCCTCAAGTCCGACACCACGGAGCTTGGCCACATCGCTTCGCTGGTCACGCACTATGCGCTCGCCAATCCCGGCAAGCAATTCATCCTCACCACGCCAACGCAAGAGATCATCAACTGTCCGCCCGCGGAAAAACTGGCCGACCGCGTCTATCAACTCTTCGGCCGTCAATCCCTCGACGAACTCGTTGAGATTCCCGCTGTCTCCGCGCCCTTCCGCGCCGCTATCACCGAACCGGCTCTCGACCCCGAAGAAGAAAAATCCTCACTGACGGTGAGCGGCTTCACCTCGCGCCCTGACATCCAGCGCGCAAACCGCAACGGCATCTACATTTTCGTGAACCGCCGTCTGGTGCGCGACCGCCTGATCTTGCACGCCATTCACGAAGCCTATCGCAACATTCTGCCACCTGCCGTTTTTCCCGCGACGCTACTCTTCCTGGAAATGCCCTACGATGAAGTGGACGTAAACGTGCACCCCGCAAAAATCGAAGTGCGCTTTCGGCGCTCAAACTTCGTCCACGATTTCACGCGCGACGCCATTCGCCAGGCGCTGATGGGTGCGCGACCCATCGCCAGTTTTGCCGCTGCTGCGGCGACTGCTACGCCTCAGTCCGCCGGCGCCGGCAATGGAACATTTTCCGGAGGAATCACGCCTGCACCGCTGGAATCGGGAGTGCCGCGCGCGATCATTCCTCCAATGGAAGAAATAGGACTCGGCTCCGGCGTCGGCTCGGACGGCGGATTCGATCTCACGGTCGCGCCGCTACGCCCCGTCGAGCAGCGCATACCATTCGAATCAGGAACCGCCTTCGGCGCCGCCATGGCGCCTGCGCCAATTTCCGCGGCAGGGAATTGGGCCGCGAATCTCGCCGCTCCCAGCGCGGACCTTCCCGCAGGCCTCCCGCGGCCGGAACAAATCGCCGATCTCAAGCCGCTCGGTCAAGTCAGCGCAAGCTTTATCATTGCCGTAAACGGCGAAGGCCTTTGGATCGTGGACCAGCACGTGGCGCACGAACGCGTCCTGTTCGAACAGCACCTCGAAGCTCGCCGCGCCGGAAAAATCGAAGCGCAACGCATGTTGATGCCGCTGGTGATTGAACTTTCGCCGCGCCAGATCGTCACGTTCGAACGCATCGCCGAAGAACTTGCCGCCAACGGCTTCGAAGTCGAACCGATGGGCCCCAAAAGTGTGGCAATTCAAGCGGTGCCCGCGGGCGTCGGAGCGCCCGATGCCGAAAAATTGCTCACCGAAATTCTCGATGGCATCGAACGCGAAAACGCCGCGATTTCAATCGAAACGCTGCAGGCGAAAATCGCCGCATCGACCGCGTGCCACGCCGCGATCAAAGTGAACATGCCGCTGGAACACTCGAAAATGGAATGGCTATTGGACGCCCTGGCAAAAACCGATTGCCCAATGAGCTGTCCCCATGGCCGGCCAGTAGTGCTGCGCTATTCCCTGAAAGAAATAGAGAAAGCGTTTCATAGAATCTGACGTATGTAGGCGCCGGGCTTTAGCCCGGCCATCGGGAGACTCACCGAATGAGCGATTCGCAAAAAACAGCAGTGATCTTCGGCCTCGCCAACAAACGCAGCATCGCTTGGGCCATCGCGAAAAAACTGCACGAAGCCGGCTGGCGCCTGGCCATCACCTACCAAAACGAGCGCCTCGAACTCGAAGCGAAAGACCTAATCGCGGAGATGCCCGGCGCCGCGGGCTTCATGTGCGACGTCACCAAGGACGACGAGATCGCGCGTTTGTTCGAAGATTTGAAAACGCGCTACGGTGTGCTGCACGGCCTGGTGCACAGCGTCGGGTTTGCTCCGCCGGACGAGCTAAAGAATCCTTTTCTGAACACGACCCGCGAAGGATTTCGCATCGCTCATGACATCAGCGTCTATTCGCTGATCGCCGTTGCCCGTGGCGCTGCGCCACTCATGACCGCCGGCGGCGCAATCGTCACGCTCACCTACTACGGCTCCGAGAAAGTGGTCCCGAATTACAACGTGATGGGAGTGGCCAAAGCCGCTCTGGAAGCCACCGTGCGCTACCTCGCTTTCGATCTCGGCGCCCGGGCCGTCCGCGTCAACGCCATCTCCGCCGGCCCCATCAAAACTCTCGCCGCGCGCGGAATTTCGAACTTCGGCGACATGCTCAAAACGCAAATCGAGCGCGCCCCCCTGAAGCGCAACATCGACGCCGCCGAAGTCGGCGCAACCGCCGCATTCCTGCTTTCCGAAGCCGGCTCCGGCATCACCGGCGAAATAATCTTCGTCGATTGCGGCTACAACATCATGGGCTTTTGAGTAGCACAGGCACTCCTGCCTGTGCTCCGTCTGGGACCGTTCGAACGAACTACGCACTGCCAATAGCAACTGCGCCACCTAAATGCCCAAACTCACCATCGCCATCGACGGCCCAGCCGGATCCGGAAAGAGCAGCGTCGCCCGCCACGTCGCCGCCCTGCTCGGCTATTTGTATCTCGACAGCGGCGCCATGTATCGCGCCCTCGCCTTGAAAGCACTGCGACACGGTATTTCACCGGACGATGAAAATAAGTTGGGATCGCTCGCGAAAGAAACGCACATCGAGCTTCGCGCCCCAACTCCAGAGCACGAACAAGTCGGCGCAAAAAATTGTGTGTTCCTCGATGGAGTGGACGTAACGAAAGAAATCCGCACCCCTGAAGTAGCGCAAGCCGCCTCTCGCCTCGCAACCATCGCCAGAGTGCGCGAATTACTTGTTGCCGAGCAGCAGCGCGCCGGCGCTGGCGGCGGCGTGGTGATGGAAGGCCGCGACATCGGCACCGTGGTCTTTCCAGACGCCGAACTCAAGATTTTCCTGGACGCTTCGCCGGAAGAGCGCGCCGAACGCCGCTGGAAAGAACACCAGGAAAAGGGTGAAAGACTGACGCTCCCCGAAGTGTTCGACGAAGTCATCGAGCGCGACAAGCGCGACCGCGAACGTAAAGTTTCCCCGCTCGTGCGCGCCGCCGATGCCGTGCTTGTGGACAACACCGCCATGGGCATCGAAGAAACCGCGCGCCTGATCGTCATGCTGGCGAAAGAACGCGAAAGAGAACTGGCAAAAGCAGGGAGGGCCTGATGATGCGTTTTCTAGCGATGCTGGCTATTAGCGCTGGGAGCGCGTTCTTTGTAATGCCGATGCTGGCGCTGGGACAGGGCACTTCGAGTGCAAGCGACACTCACGCCGAAGCCGTACGAAAATTCCGCGCCTATCTCGACGAAGACTGGAAGCGCTGGCTGGTCGAATATCCCGGCCTAGCCACCGCCGTAGGATTTCCCGGACAGAACCGCCGCTGGACCGACGAATCGCCCGAGGGCATCGCAGCGCGAATTCGCCATCTCCACGAGAGCCTGGCGCAGCTGAAATCCATTTCACGCGATTCGCTTCCGGCCACGGAGCAACTCAACTACGACCTCTACCGCGAACTCCTCGAAACCGCGAATGAAGGATTGCAGTACGGCGACGATCCCATCCCGTTTCGCAACGTCGTGCCGCTCAGTCTTTGGACGCCGATGAATCAGCTGGATGGCATTCAACAAGGTGCCGCAGCAACCATCGCCTACATGCCGCATCAGACGGTCGCTGACTATGAAGACATTCTTGCGCGGCTTCAAGCATTGCCGAAGACCGTCGACCAGAATCTTGCGCTCCTTCAAGACGGCCTGAAAAAAGGCTACACGCCGCCGAAGCTGATGCTTCGCGACCTTCCAAAACAAATTGCAGATCTCATTCCCTCCGATCCGCTGGCAAGTCCACTGATCGAGCCCTTCATCAGATTTCCTGTAGGATTTCCGGAAGCAGAGCGAGCCCGATTGACGGCGCGCGCGAAGCAAATCTACACGGCCAATCTCGCGCCTTCCTTCCAGAAACTGCATGACTATATTGTTTCCACTTATTTGCCGGCGTGCCGCGAATCGATCGCCGCCACCTCGTTGCCGAACGGCGCAGCGTCTTACGCCTTCCACGTGCGCTGGCAGACAACCACGAACCTGACCCCGCAACAAATTCACGAACTCGGCCTTGCCGAAGTGAAGCGCATCCGCGCCGAAATGGACAAAGTGATCGCGTCCACAGGTTTAAAAGGCAGCTTCCACGACTTCACCGAATTCCTCCGCACCGCTCCGCAATTCTTTTATGACAAGCCCGACGATTTGGTGAACGGCTATCGCATCATTGTGAAAAAAATCGATCCAGAGCTCGCCCATGAGTTTGGAAAATTGCCGCGCCTCCCGTACGGCGTGTGCGTGATCCCCGAATTCAAAGCCCCTTCGCAGACCACCGCCTATTACGAACCCGGCGCCCCAAGCGCCGGCCGCCCCGGCTGCTATTTCGTCAACACCTACAATCTCCACGCGCGGCCAAAATGGGAGATGGAAGCGCTTTCGCTGCACGAATCCGTCCCGGGACATCATTTGCAAATTTCCCTGGCGCAAGAACTGGAAGGCGAACCGGAATTCCGCAAGCACGTCGGCTACTCCGCGTTCGTCGAAGGCTGGGCGCTTTATTCCGAAAGCCTCGGCGAAGAACTCGGCATGTACAAAGACCCTTATTCGAAATTCGGTCAACTCAGCTACGAAATGTGGCGCGCGGTGCGGCTCGTCGTGGACACTGGAATGCATTCCATGGGCTGGACGCGCGAGCAAGCCATTCAGTTTTTCAAGGACAACACCGGAAAAACCGATCAGGACATCACCGTCGAAGTGGACCGCTACATCGTCTGGCCCGGCCAGGCGCTGGCCTACAAAATCGGTCAACTCAAAATCCGCGAGCTGCGCACGCAAGCCGAGTCCCGCCTTGGCGCAAAATTCGACGTGCGAAAATTTCATGACGCCGTGCTCGAGAATGGCGCCGTACCCCTCGGCGTTCTCGAAGCGCACATGAAACAGTGGATCGAAGAGCAAGCCGCCCATTGAGAACGTACGAGATTTCACCGTGCATAACCTGCGGTCAACCACACGGACTTCCACTCCTCGCGTTTCAGGCCTTCTCCAAAGGGTGGGTACTTGAAAATTAACAACCTACGTTAAAAAACAGCCAAAAACACCGTTTCTTGAAAAAAGTGCTTGACAGTTTTTGGATCCCCGGTTACTTTCGCATTGCCTCAGTTTTTTCGTCCTGGTTTCGTCGGGACTCTCACTGAGCGTGAAGAGGCAAATGTGATACACGAAGACAAAAGCCAATGCGGATCGATGCCAGGGCGACTGCGTCTCGTGAACGTCTGCTTGTTCGCGCGACCGTAACGAAAACCGCCTAAGTCGTTTCGATCCAAAGCAATTCGCTGCGGGACTCATGTTTCTTGCCGCAGGCTGCCGATTTGTTCCCAGAATTTCCGTTGTGGGTGAAGTGTTCCCGGAAGGAGGCCAGTTGTCCGACGAATCGTTCCTCTGCAACGCGAAGCCGAAGGATGCGCAGCAGGCGGCCGTTTGCAAGAAACTCGTTGAGAACACGCTCGAACTTCCCGATTATGGGAAGTTGCCTGGTCCGCAGGGAAGGACCAGCGCGAGAATTTTAAACGGCTCCTGCCGCAACCTGCGGCAATAGATAAAGAGGCGCAGCGAAGTTGAAACAGTATTCTCTGCCTAGGTTGGCGCGGACATGGACCCGAGGAAATCCGCATTCGACTTGGTCTTGGTCAGCCTGCTGATCAACAACTCCATAGCTTCGACCGTCGAAAGGGGACTCAAAACCTTTCGCAGAACCCACACGCGGCTCAACTCATCCGGCGGAAGCAGCAGTTCATCCTTACGCGTGCCGGAGCGCTGAATATCAATGGCAGGGAAGACGCGCTTGTCCGAGAGCCGGCGATCCAGGTTGATTTCCATATTGCCCGTGCCCTTGAACTCTTCGAAAATGACGTCGTCCATGCGACTGCCGGTATCAATCAGGGCCGTCGCAATGATCGTCAGCGACCCGCCTTCTTCCACGTGTCGCGCGGCCGCAAAAAACCGCCGCGGGCGCTGCAACGCATTCGCATCAATACCGCCCGACAGCACTTTGCCCGAAGGTGGCGTAACCGCGTTATAAGCCCGCGCCAGACGCGTCACCGAGTCGAGCAGCACCACAACATCGCGCTTGTGTTCCACGAGCCGCTTGGCCTTTTCCAAAACCATTTCCGCCACCTGAATGTGCCGCTGCGGCGCTTCGTCAAACGTCGAGCTGATCACTTCGCCCTTCACCGTGCGCTGCATGTCTGTAACTTCTTCCGGCCGCTCATCAATCAGCAGCACGATCAATGCTACTTCCGGGTGATTCACCGTCACGGAATTCGCGATGGACTGCAACATCATGGTTTTACCGGTGCGCGGCGGCGCCACAATCAACCCTCGCTGTCCTTTGCCGACAGGGCAAAGTAGATCCAGCACCCGCCCAGTCATGTTCTCTTTCGTCGTTTCCATCTTCAACCGCCCCTGCGGATAGAGCGGCGTCAAGTTATCGAAGAAAATTTTGTTCCGAGCAACCTCCGGATCCTCAAAATTGACCGCTTCCACCTTGATCAGCGCGAAATACCGTTCGCCATCCTTCGGCGGACGCACTTGCCCAGAGACCGTGTCGCCCGTGCGCAGGTCGAACTTCCGTATTTGCGACGGCGAGACATAGATATCGTCCGGTCCAGGCAGGTAGTTGTACTCCGGCGCGCGGAGAAACCCGAATCCATCCGGCAGGCACTCCAGCACGCCCTCGGAAAAGATCAACCCGTTCTTCTCCGTCTGCGCGCGCAGGATCTGGAAGATCAACTCCTGCTTGCGCATCCCGCTGGCGCCGGGAATGTTCAGCTCTTTGGCGATCCGCGCGAGATCCGTGATGTTTTTTTCCTTCAGCTCCGCGAGGCTAATACTCATCTGATTGCTTCCTTCAACGTTTGTTTCTTTTGGCATATATCCTTAGCTTTGATTGTAAAAATTGACCCTGTCTTGCGCGGCCGCAAAGCGGCCAGCGAAAATCCGGATTGTTTTTGAGGTGGTGCACCGAACTGGCCGATGAATAAATACCTGCCAGGATGGGGCAAACCAGACATTCTCAAGCGTGACTCCGACACGGTCGGAGCCAACCTGCAACTGGCGGCAGCGCCAAGCAACAACGAGCCTAAAACCACGACAAGTGCAACTTCGGCTCTGTCGCGGCTACCTCGCGGGGCGAGGTCGGCCCAAAACAACGCTGCTCAGTTTGTCAAACTCTTGTCTTTCTCGGCGCCGGGCACAAATCCTTCAGCAACGGGCGCAACCGCGGGAGGCTCAAGCGGCACTGTCGGCCGCTCCAGCGCAATCTGTAGCACTTCATCCATCGTCTCTACAAAATGGATCGTGAGACCGGCGAGGATCTCCGGCGGGATTTCCGCCAAGTCCTTCTCATTGTCCTTCGGAAGCAGTACCGTACGCAAGCCCATTCGGTGGGCCGCCAGGAGCTTTTCCTTGACGCCGCCGATGGGCAGAACTTTTCCGCGCAGCGTGATTTCGCCCGTCATGGTCACGTCTCGGCGCACCGGATTCCGCGTCAGTGCGCTGACGATCGAAGTACAAATAGTGATGCCCGCCGAAGGCCCGTCCTTCGGAATCGCGCCCTCTGGCACATGCACGTGAATATCAATGTTGCGGTAAAAATCTTTCGGCAGCCCCAGCAGATTCGAACGCGACCGCACGTAACTCATCGCCGCCTGCGCCGATTCCTGCATCACGTCGCCGAGTTTTCCGGTCAGCGTGAGCCGGCCCTTGCCTTCCATCAACGTGGCTTCCGTGGAGAGCACCGAGCCTCCGACTTCCGTCCACGCAAGCCCGGTGGTCAGGCCAATTTCGTTGTGCTTCTCCAGCCAGAATTCGCGGTACTTCAGCACGCCCAGGAAATCGTTCGCATTCGCCGGCGTAATTTCCACCGTGGACGCCACGCCATCGGTAACCACTTTGCGCGCCATCTTCCGCGCGATGTTCTGGATTTCGCGCTCCAGGCTGCGAACTCCCGCCTCATGCGTGTAATGCCGAATGAGGTGAAGCAGCCCTTCATCCGTAAACGTCAGATTCTTTTCGGTGAGCCCGGTAGCTTCCCGCGCGCGCTTCACCAGGAAGCGCTTGGCAATCTCCAGCTTTTCCTGCTCCGTATAACCGGGCAACCGCAGGATTTCCATGCGGTCCTGCAGCGGCTGGGGAATCGTGTGCAGCACATTGGCGGTGCAAACGAACATCACTTTAGAAAGATCGTATTCCACGTCCAGATAGTGATCGGAGAACGAGTGATTGAGTTCCGGATCGAGCACTTCCATCAGCGCCGCTGACGGGTCGCCGCGAAAATCCGTCGACATCTTGTCCACTTCGTCCAGAACGAAGATCGGGTTCACCGTCCCGGCCTTCTTCATCATCTGGATGATCTGCCCGGGCAGCGCGCCGATATAGGTCCGCCGGTGTCCGCGAATCTCCGCCTCATCGCGCACCCCGCCAAGTGAAACTCGCACGAATTTGCGCCCCGTGGCATGCCCAATAGACATCGCCAACGAAGTCTTGCCAACGCCCGGAGGCCCAACAAAACAAAGTATCGAACCCTTCGGATTCTTGACCAGTTGCCGGACAGCCAGGAATTCCAGGATGCGTTCCTTGACCTTATCCAGGCCATAGTGCTCTTCGTTAAGGATTTTCTCCGCCGCCTTGATATCGCGGATTTCCTTCGATTTTTTCTTCCAAGGCACTGCCAGCAGCCAATCTAGATAGTTCCTGCTGACCGTAGACTCCGCCGACATCGGCGGCATCAGCTCCAGCCGCTTCAGCTCCTGAACCGCCTTTTCATGAACTTCCTTGGACATCCCCGCAGTATCAATCTTCTTCTTCAGCTCATCAATTTCGTTCTTCTCGCCGCGGCCCAGCTCTTTCTGAATGGCCTTCAGCTTTTCGTTCAGGTAGTACTCTTTTTGCGCCCGCTCCATCTGCCGCTTCACGCGCGTATTAATGTTGCGGTCGACGTTCAGCTTCTCGAGCTCGATCTCCAGGATGTCCCCGATGCGGTTCAGCCGCTCGACGGGATCCACGGTCTCCAGCAAATCTTGCTTCTCGTCCACCGGCAGTTGCAGATTCGCCGCAATCGTATCCGAAAGCCGCGCCGGATCATCCACGCGCGCAGCCGCGATCATCGTGTCGTAATTCAAGCTCTGCGAAAGTTTGATGAACTGCTCGTACAGCCCGGTGATCTTCTGTACCGTCTGCTCGACCTGCGGCGATGGCTCCACGCGCGCGGAAAGTAGCCGCACCGTGGCCCGGAAGAACCCTTCTTCCGCCGCAATCGAAATGGCCCGCGCACGCTCCACGCCTTCCACCAAAACCTTGATGTTTCCGTCGGGCAGCTTCACGCTCTGCACGATATTCGCAAGCGTCCCAACCGCGTAAATCTCTTCCGGTTTGGGATCATCTACCGAAGCATCATGCTGCGTGGACAAAAAAATCTTCTTGTCTCCCGCCAGCGCCTCTTCCAGCGCCCGAACGCTGGCTTCACGCCCGACGATGAAGGGAGTCATCTGCTGCGGAAAGATGACCATGTCGCGCACCGGCATCATCGGCACGCGCTTCAATTCCTGTTTTTCGCGAGTAAACATAAAGGCCCCTGGGTTCCACCCGTGCGCCCCAAGTCAGACCGCACGGTCAAGTCCGAAGCTCGAGCGCCTTATCCAGCCTTCTCGAGCAAACTCCAATTGATTTCCCGCGTGCGGACCATGTCCGCCGTGACCACAAATTCCCGCACCTTCCGCTGCATGGGAAGGTGGTACATCAACTCCAGCATGAGGTCTTCCAGAATCATTCGCAAGCCGCGCGCGCCCACTTTGCGCTGAAGTGCCAACTCCGCGACCGTCTCCAGCGCCTCATCCGTAAACCGCAGCCGTACGTTTTCGAATTCGAACAGTCTTTGATATTGCTTCAGCAAGGCGTTCTTCGGCTCCGTCAGAATCTTCACCAGCGCGCCCTTGTCCAGGTCGTTCATCACACCGGCAACCGGCAAGCGCCCCACAAATTCCGGAATCAACCCGTAGCGGATCAAATCGCCGGGCTGCACCTGCTCGAGCAGTTCCGTGTTGCGCTTCTGCGGCGTCGTGGGCGCGGAATCCGTATGGAAACCGAGCGAGCGCCGCCCCGCGCGCTTCTCAATAATTTTCTCAAGCCCGACGAACGCTCCACCGCACAGAAACAAAATGTTCGTCGTATCCACCGGCGTAAATTCCTGGTGCGGATGCTTGCGTCCGCCCTGCGGCGGCACATTCGCAACCGTGCCTTCGAGTATCTTCAGCAGCGCCTGCTGCACGCCTTCGCCGGAAACATCTCGCGTGATCGATGGGTTCTCATCCTTCTTCGCAATCTTGTCAATCTCGTCTATATAGATGATGCCTTGCTGCGCCTTCTGCACATCCCCATCCGCGGCCTGCAGCAGCTTCAAAATAATATTTTCAACGTCCTCGCCCACGTAACCCGCTTCCGTAAGCGTCGTGGCATCCACAATCGCGAACGGTACATCCAGCATCCGCGAAAGCGTCTGCGCCAGAAGCGTCTTGCCCGTCCCGGTCGGCCCAATCAGCAAAATATTGGACTTGCTCAGCTCGATGTCGCCCGGCTGCTTGTTCAGGAAAATCCGTTTGTAGTGGTTGTAAACCGCGACCGCCAGCTTTTTCTTCGTGCGGTCCTGCCCAATAACGTACCCGTCCAAAAATTGCTTGATCTCCGGAGGACGTGGCAGCCTCTTCGTCGGCGCCGCCGCCTGCTCGCGCTTCTCATCTTCCAGAATCGTCTGGCAGACGCCCACGCACTCATTGCAGATGTAAGCGCGCGGATAGTCCGAGGGCGAACTGATCAGCTTCTCCACCTGCTCCTGGGTCTTATGGCAGAAGGAGCAGCGCAAGGGCTCGTCTGGGTTGAATTTTTTCACTGGTATGAAGGCCTCGTCTCCGCTGGGCTTCGACGGAGTCTCTAATCACTATTCTAGGCCGATTATTCCCCTGAGCAAAAGAGAATCTCCAACGGTTACTAACTTTTTGGAACTGGCTTGCTTCCTCTTGCTTCGATCAGTAAAGCACTCTGCGGCGCGGAAGACTAGCGATGTTTATAAATAATTTCGTCGATCATCCCGTATTCCTTGGCCTGCTCGGGATTCATGATGTAATCGCGCTCCACGTCTTTCTCGATTTTGTCCACCGGCTGCCCGCTGTGCTTGGACAGCAGGGAATTGATCGTCGTACGCATCCTCAAAATCTCTTTAGCATGCAGGTCAATATCAGTCGCCTGGCCGCCCAGTCCGGACATCCACGGCTGGTGAATCAAGATGCGCGCATTCGGCAAAGCAAATCGCTTTTTCGGAGATCCGCCCGCCAACAGAACCGCCGCAATCGAAGCCGCCTGCCCCACGCACGTAGTAACCACGTCCGGTTTCACGAACTGCATGGTGTCATAAATGGCGAATCCCGCCGTGATCGACCCGCCCGGCGAGTTGATATACAGCTGAATATCTTTCTCCGGATCTTCCGCCTGCAGAAAGAGCATCTGCGCCGTGGCCAGATTGGCGACGTGGTCATCAATCGGCGTCCCGATAAAAATAATGTGTTCCTTCAGCAGCCGCGAATAAATGTCGTACGCCCGTTCGCCGCGGCTGGTCTGTTCCACCACCATCGGTACGAGCGTTGTGCCGCGATACTCTGGTTCTTCGAAATTTTTCATTTGGGTGGTTGAGTTGCCGGAATGTTTCACTTTGAATCTGTTGCGGCAATCGCTGCTGCTACCGTCTTGACCTTTGCATTCTGCGCCAGCCAGTCCAGCGTTTTATCGCTGCGCAGCTTAGCTTTCATCCTATCGAGCGTGCCCTGCTTTGTCAAACGAGCCCGAATCGCTTCCGCCGATTCGCCACTATGACTGGCCATGTGTTCCAGCTCATGCGCGACCTCCTCGTCGGTCACGTCAATGCTTTCCGCTGTCGCGACGCGATCCACGATGAGTTCGGCCTTCACGTCGTCCTTGGCGCGATCCTCCTGCCTCTTCCGCAGCGTCACCCAATCCACGTTCACCGCCCGCGGATCAACTCCCTGCGCCGCCAGCGACCGCACCACCCGCTCCAGCCGCACATCCATTTGATGCTGCACCAGCGATTCCGGTACCGGGAAGTCGTGCAGCTTCACAATCTCCGCCAGAACTTTCTCGTGCAGCAATTCTTTGTGCTTGTGGTCGCGCTGATGCTCCAGCCCCTCGCGCACTTTCTTCTTTAGTTCTTCCAGCGTGGCAGCATCGCTGACGTCCTTCGCGAAATCATCATTGAGCTCTGCGAGTTTCTTGGTCTTAATCCCCAGCACTTCCACCGCGTAATGATATTTCTTGCCCGCCAGCTTGGGATCGGGATAGTCCGCCGGATACTCCACGTCAAAACTCTTGTGGTCGCCGATGCTCGCGCCCTTCAAGTTGGCGTTGAACGGCTCCATCGTCTCTTCCGCGCCAATGTGGCACAGCACGCTGTCCGCCTGAAGCGGTTCGCCGCCGCCTTCCGGCGTCCCCAGAAGTTTCACTTGCGCAAAGTCGCCATCCTGAATCGCGCGGCCTTCCACTGGCGCAAACGTCGCCGCCCGTTCGCGCATGTCTTCCAGCGTCTTCGTCACGTCCTCGTCGTTGATCTCCAGCGCGGGCATCTCCAGTTCCAGCCCCTTGTAATTCCCCAGTTCGAATTCCGGCAGCACTTCAAACACCGCCCGGAATTTCAGCGGCTGCCCCTCATTGAAATCCAGCTTGTCCACCTGCGGCTGCGAAACCGGAGTCAGCTTCTGCTCCGCCACCGCTTGCTCCACGCGTTCCGGCACCAGCGATTGCAATACTTCTGCCTTGATGTCATCCGCAAACTTCCGGCGGATCAGCGACACTGGCGCCTTCCCGCGCCGGAATCCCGGCACGTTCGCGATCCGCGCGAATTCCTTCGCCACGTTCTCGATCTTTTTCGTCACTTCTTCCGCGGGAATCTCCAACTCCAACTCGCGGCGGCAGCTTGCTTCGGCCATGCAGCATTCCTTTCCAGGGGCGATTAAACTCTTCGCGAAGTACTCTTCACTGCTTTCGGCGGCTTGTTCTCCAGTGCGGGGATACGGACAAACCAGACAGGTGTGAATTCACCCGGCAATTCGAACATTCAGTATAGGCGACCGTTCGAATACCGTCAATTTATCCGCCAGAATACCGCTCCTCGATCTTCCCTCTCCGCGTTAACCGCCCGCGCAATATTCCCCGTCACCCTGTAACCCCGCCGCCGCCCCGACGGTCTAATAACTGGTCCTCGCTTTTCCAGGATCGGACTTTCAAGCCAGTTTAGTTCTGGGTTTCTAAATAACCCTCTTCCCGCGAACGCGTAAGCGATTTCGCCTGGTAGAGAGCACGCTATCCGTGTGACCGCAGTCGCCGTCGAACCGAAAGCGAGGTTTGCATCGTGAACGCGCCCAAACATCAGCATCTCCCTACTAAGTGGAACCCAAGACTCGCGGCGTCTCTGGTGTTGGTCCCTCTCCTGGCACTGGGTGGTTGCACCGCCGTCAAAGTCAAGCTCGGCATGCGGGTCTACCTCGCCAAAACTCCCGTTTCCTCCATGCAGGCCAGTCTGCCGAAAGGCCCCGCAATCGCTCCGGGAGAGAAATTGGCGCTTGTCGCGCAATTCACCCAACCGGACGGCAAAATATTGCTGACGGAAGGACAAGGCAAAGGAAAAGTCCTGTGGAGCGATATCACGGTAACTCCAACGGTCGTCACCGCAGACAAAAAAGGCAACGTAATGCTTCCCCATGATCCACGCGTAAGCGACGGCAAAGTCGCGCATGTCACCATCACCGTGCCTTCCCATCCCGACCTGCGCGCCGAACTCGACATTCCCATCACCTACGATTACAGCTTCGTTTCGAATTTCTCCGGCAGCAAAGGCAGCGATGGCAACAACGGCCTTGATGGATTGAGCGGCGCGAGCGGCACCATGGGTTCCACCGATCCGAATAATCCCTCCCCCGGCGGAAACGGTTCGAACGGCACAAATGGTTCCGACGGTGGTGATGGCGGACCAGGCGGAAACGCCCCGCCAGTGGACGTACGCGTGACCCTGCGCTCCGGCGCCCACCCCCTCCTCCAAATCAGTGTCTCGGCCGCCGGAAAACGCAGGCTTTATCTCGTCGATCCCCAGGGAGGCGCGCTAACCGTCAAGGCCGATGGCGGCCCGGGAGGTTCCGGCGGTCGCGGCGGTCGCGGCGGCCAAGGAGGTTCTGGCGGCATCGGAACTCCCAGCGGAAGCAGCGGAAGTAACGGCTCCGATGGCCGAAACGGTTTTGACGGCTCACCCGGAAAGGGCGGTATCATCACCGTCACCTACGACCCGCAAGCCAAACTCTATTTGAAGTCCATCCACCTCTCCAATCGAGGCGACCCTCCCCCAATATTCAAGGAAGAACCAGTCACTCCCCTCTGGTGAGCCCCATCGGATGCGTCGATGCCGCGGATCCTCGGGAGCTCGATGTGTACGACCGCCCTTTATTCGGGCATAACCACCGTTTTTTCTCTCGGTAGCGCGTCCAGCGTTGCTCGATCCAGATGCAGGTGCGCCGCGACAAGTTCTGGTGGCGTGTGCGCCAGCCATTCCGAAAGCGCCAGATCCTGGTAGTAGCTGCTCTTGAACATCTCCAGGAACTTCAAGTCTGTGTTGCCAGTGTTTTCCACGTAGTGTGGCAGCGTCTTTTGGATGTAACCCACGTCCCCCGTTTCAAAATCCATGGTGCGCGCTCGACCTCCTGTCGCAAAAACGGTCATCCGTCCTTTCCCGGCGTAGAAGTATTGCCACTCGTCCGCGTTCGGGTGCCAATGCAGTTCGCGTACTCCGCCGGGCTTCACGGTTACAATTGCCGCGCTGGTCGTGGATATTTTGAAGTTGTTCGCGTCAATGATGCGAACCTCCCCGCTTTTCGTGCGTTTGGTCGGAGGATACTGCATGGTGCGAAACGCAAAATCAATCGGCGAGGGACCCAGCTTTCCCGCCGCGACGCGGCGATCCTCCTCCAGCGGGCCCGGAACGTCGGTCTGAAAAATGAACAGCTCTTTCTTTGGCATGTTTGCGAGAGCCTTTTGGCTGACGCCAAAATTCTTCGCCACCACGTCGGGAGGCGTGTGCGCCATCCAGTCAGACAGTAGCACCGTCTCGTATTCGGAGAAGTTCCCGTCATCAAACACCAGTATGAATTCGCAGCCGTCGGGCGCCAGTCCCTGGATCGAATGCGGAATGCCCGGCGGGAAAAACCACAGTTCGTTTTCTTTGACGTCCGTGACAAAGCTCTTCCCCTCCGCATCAATGCACGTGATCCGCGCCGTCCCGTACAGCATGAACGCCCACTCCGCAGCCGTGTGCCAATGCAGCTCGCGCACCCCTCCCGCCGTCAGCCGCATGTCCACGCCCGCCAGTGTCTTTGAGACCGCCAGCTCCCGCTGCGTCACTTCCCGCGACCAGCCGCCCTCCTGAAACCGCTTGTGCGCAAACGAAAATGGGTACTTGAACGTCTGTACGCCTCCGGCATCCGTCGGCAGCGGAGTGTTCGAATCGGGATTAGCCGCGTCGATCGCCGGATTCGTGGGACCCGGATCGCTCGCGCTCCTGTCGGACTTTTGCTTGTAATCGGATTGCTGCTGCGCCGCTAATTTATCGACGGAGAGGACGCCTGCGGCCGCTAGAGCTACCGAGCTGACTCCCAGGAATCCCCTTCTCGTCAATGTGTCTTTCTCATTTTCGTCATGCATGGCGATCACCTTTCCGGATCTAAATGGATTCCGTCTGCGAATTCGAACTCAGACCTGGCGTTAGTCTGTGCGCTGGACGTACGGCGAGCAAACACGCACAGTACGGGAGCGAGAAGGCATGCCCCTTGGTCAAATGAGTTTGCCTCATGAACCCCATTCGGACGCGGATTCTACACCCGCTCACCCCGCGAAGCATGAGGAAAGAAATATTGTCCGGGTCTTCACTTCTTAATTTTTCTAGCCGGGTGGAGCTATTGAAGAATTGCGGACGGAGCCGTCTGTATTTGCCAGTTTCAACAGTTGCTACCGGTTTGTCCGTCAGAACGAAGCCGCCCGGCGGCGGACGCTGCGCGTGAAGTGAACGGAGCAGTGTTGCTCGATGGTTGAGATAAATTTTGGGTCACAAGGAGGTCCCTGTGACCCATCT
>Ga0210393_10001024_pt1 | contig 23997 bp, 21 predicted proteins | sample IncBWC27OmetaG_FD_160068 | JGI IMG/M metagenome (GOLD analysis project Ga0210393, IMG submission 160068) | Forest soil microbial communities from Barre Woods Harvard Forest LTER site, Petersham, Massachusetts, United States - Inc-BW-C-27-O ... | reverse complement strand
TTCGGCGATGCTCTTTTTGAGCGCTTCCATCAGGTCGATGACGGGAGCGAGCTTGGGATGCTCGGCGGTAGCGATTTCCTGGCCTTGGCGCTTGGCCTCGATCATCTTCTCCATGCTTTCCATGTAGTTGTCTTTGTACTTTTGGGGCTCGAAGGGAGCGGCGAGGCTTTCGATGAGTTGCTCGGCGAGTTTTTTCTCGGCGGGCTTGGGTTCGGAGGCGGCGTCGATCTTGCCGTACTCTGCGACTTCGCGAATTTCGTTGGTGTAGAACATCGTGTGCAGCGTCATGCCCTTGGTGCGCGGGCGGACCACGACGATGTGTTCGCGCTGGTGCATGGTGAGCTTAGCGATGGCGGCGTAGTTAGATTCTTCCATGGCGTCGAGGAGGAGTTGGTACGCCTTGCGGCCTTCATCTTCCGGCGTGACGTAATACGAAGCGTCGAAGTAGAGCGGGTCGATCTCGTCTACTTTTACAAATTCCAGTATTTCCATCGCGCGGGCGGATTGAGGCTCGATCTTGTCGAGTTCGGCTTCGTCGAAGAGGACGTATTGATCCTTTTCGTACTCGTAGCCCTTGACGATTTCGTTGCGCGGAACCTGGCGCTCGCACTGCGGGCAGTACAAAGGCATGCGAATGCGCGTCTTGCAGACGTTGTGAAGCTGATTGAGGCCGATGCGCTCGGTGCGCGCGGCGGAAAACAGCCGAATCGGGATGGAGATCAACCCGAAGGTGAGATAGCCCTTCCAGACCGAAGTCGCCATTGCCGCTGCTCCTTAAAGGTGGCTTACGATTTCTGCGGGCGCGCAGGGGTACCAAGGGTATTCGGCAAAAACCAGTGTGACAAGGCGAAGCCCAGGCGAAGCACGAATGAGTACATGGGTGGTCCTGTGCCCTTATTAAACGACGGGGCGCAGACGAAATCGTTTCCTGGGAATCCAAGCGGACAAGAGGCGCGTGAGCCTAAGTTGCTATCGAGCTAACGAGATATAGGAACTTTTGCACACGCCGGCAGGTGGCGTGTCTTGCAGCGGCGAGCGGGGCTAACATAAAATTGAAGCTCGAACGTCTCGGGTAGGGACGTTCCCCGCCAAAAGCCTGCGGTACAGAAGTCGGATGACAAACTGAGGGATGCCGCGCAATTGCGCGTGGTCGCCTTTGGGCTGAACTCCGGCTGAGGTTTAGAAAACGAGGGATCGAGTGGCCACACCACTGGAAATGTGGGTCGAGGAGTCGGCGCGGCTCACCAAACCGGACCGCATTGTGTATTGCGACGGCTCCGAAGCCGAGAATCGGCGGATTCTCGACGAGATGCTGCGCGGGTCCGATTCGGTCGCGCTGAACGAGAAGACCTATCCCAACTGCTACCTGCACCGAAGCAGCCCGAACGATGTTGCCCGCACCGAACACCTGACATTTATCTGCGCTCCTGAAAAAGACGACGTCGGACCGACGAACAACTGGATGGATCCAGAGGCGGCGAAATTCAAGATTGGCGCGCTGCTGGATGGCGCGATGCGCGGGCGGACGATGTATGTGGTGCCGTACATCATGGGGCCGGTGAATTCGCCGATCAGCAAGGCGGGCGTGGAGATCACGGATAGTCCGTATGTTGTCGCCAATATGCGGATTATGGCGCGCATGGGGAAAGTGGCGACGGATCGAATTGGGAACACTAAGGATTTTGTGCCGGGGCTGCATTCACTAGGCGATCTGGATCCGACGCGGCGGTATATCGCGCACTTCACGGAAGAGAAATTGATCTGGAGCGTTGGTTCGGGCTACGGCGGGAACGCGCTGCTGGGGAAGAAGTGTTTTGCGCTGCGCATCGCGAGCGTGATGGCGCGCGAGCAGGGTTGGATGGCCGAGCATATGTTGATTCTCGGCTTGGAATCGCCGGACGGGAAAGTGACGTACATGGGCGCGGCGTTTCCGAGCGCTTGCGGGAAGACGAATCTCGCGATGATGGTGAGCGCGCTCGAGAGTCAGGGCTATCGCGTCTGGACCGTGGGCGACGACATCGCGTGGATGAAGATTGGTGATGACGGATATTTGCATGCGATTAATCCCGAGGCGGGATTTTTTGGCGTGGCGCCGGGCACCGGGATGAAGACGAACCGCAACGTGATGGGCGCCTTGCGGCAGAACACGATTTTTACGAACGTGGCGATCACGCCGGATCGCGAGCCGTGGTGGGAGGGGATTGGCGGGCCTCCTCCAAGCGGGCTGATCAATTGGAAGAATGAGCTATGGGATACGTCGAAGGGGCCGGCGGCGCATCCGAATGCGCGCTATACCGTGCCGGCGCATCAGTCGCCGAGCATTTCGCCGCAGTGGGAAGCTCCCGGCGGTGTGCCGATTTCGGCGTTTATTTTTGGCGGGCGGCGGGCGCGTGTGGCGCCGCTGGTCTATGAGTCGTTCGATTGGCAGCACGGCGTGTTTGTCGGCGCGACGATGGCGAGCGAGACGACGGCTGCGGCGACGGGGAACGTCGGCATTGTGCGGCGTGATCCGATGGCGATGCTGCCGTTCTGCGGATACAACATGGCGGATTATTTCGGGCATTGGCTGGAGATGGGGAAGAAGATTCCGAAGCCGCCGAAGATTTTTCATGTGAATTGGTTTCGCAAGGGCGCGGACGGGAAGTTTTTGTGGCCGGGCTTTGGCGAGAATGTGCGCGTGTTGAAGTGGATTTTGGAGCGCGTGGAAGGACGCGGCGGGGCGGAAGAGACGCCGATCGGATTTGTGCCTTCGCGGAATGCGCTGACGCTGGATGGGTTGAATCTGTCGAGCGAGACGATCGACGAGCTGCTGGAGGTTGATCCCGAGGATTGGGAGCAGGAGCTGGTGGACAGCAAGGAATTTTTCCAGAAGTTTGGGAGCAGGCTGCCGCGCGAGATTCGCGAGGAGCACGACAAGCTGTCGGGGCGGCTGGGCCACTCGGCGGGAGTTGCGCGGTAGTGGCACAGACACTCCCGTCTGTGCTCTTCATTTAAGCCAGCTTGTGACATGCACAGGCAGGAGTGCCTGTGCCACCACATTCAAATCGTCAGATCAAATCGATTAAAAATTAAGTTAGAGAATGTTGCGGATTTCCGCGTCGATGGCGAGATGCGTCGCGGGGACGCCGTCGATATGGTACTTCTCGCCGTCGGCTTCGGTGAAGTCGAAATAGCGGCTGATGTGGTAGTCCTCGTCGTAGTCGGTGAGGAGTTGCTCGGTCTCCGCCTTGCTGAGGCCGAATGCCGATAGCGGAACAGCGATGCCGAAGCCTCCCGCGACTGATTCGTATTTGGCAACCAACTGTTGCAAGGTCATGATCGGTGCGCGACGCGGTTCAGCGGCCATCTTCGAAGCTCCTTGCGATAAGTCTACTCCCGAACCGTTGCAGCGGCGTTTGAATCTCACTAAAGGTAACCTTTGGAAGGGCGATGGTTGATGGTGCGTTGGAACAGTGCGCAGTGGCGGGCGGAAAGGCCCGCGATCTGGAAAACGATCGCGGCTACAAAGTGCTGCGTTGCATTGTTTTGAGCGAATGAATAAATTCGCTACTATCAAGACGCGATCTAAATCGATGGAGGAACGAACGACATGAGCATTTCTGTGGGACAGAAAGCGCCGGACTTCACATTGCAAAATCAGGACAAGAAGGAAGTGAAGCTGTCGGACTATGCGGGTAAGAAGAATGTGGTGCTGATGTGGTATCCGCTGGATTTCAGCCCGGTTTGCACGAATGAGCATATGTGCATGGTCAACGACATGAAGTCGTTCGATACGCTCGACGCCGAGGTGCTGGGCATCAGCGTGGACAGCTTGTGGGCGCACAAAGCGTTTGCGGACAAGGTGGGGATCAAATATTCGCTGCTAGCGGATTTTCATCCGAAGGGCGCAGTGAGCGAGAAGTACGGAACGTATCTGGCAGACAAGGGAATCACGGGACGCGCGATCGCGATCGTGAACAAAGATGGCAATGTGGCGTGGTTCAAGAACTATGACATTCCGGTGGTGCCCGATATCAAGGAAGTTGCGGCGGCGTTGACGCAGGTGAAATCGGTGTCGGCGTAGTTTAAAGTTCGCTTGCGTGAATTGGGTAGGGGCACGGCATCGCCGTGCCCTTTCTTTTTATGTGCCGGCGAGCATCGCTGTTTGAAGCAGCGGTCCGACGAACCAGAGAAGGAGAATCAGCACTCCGCACGCGATCAGCGGAATTCTCAGCGGGCCGGGGCGCAGCGCTCCGAAGACGACGACTCCGACGGCGATGAGCGCCACGACTACGTGAATGACGATCGCGCTGGTGTGCGCATCGAGTCCGGGAATCGTGCCACCGATCCAGCCGAGCACCGTGCCGCTCGGAAATCCTGGAACTCGAAAAACAAAAGCGATTGTTAGACAGAACAGAAGCGGCGCGGCGACCAGGTGGTCTTTTTTGTGACTCGCCTCTTCCAGCGGTGGCGCTTCATGATCGACGGAAGGGAACGAGCCGGGCTCGATCGGGAATGGCGGTGCGTCTTCGGGCAAGAAGCGCGCCCACGCGAATGCGAGCGGCGTGCCCGCTCCTACCAGCAGAGCAACCAACATGGCAAACGCAAGACGATGATCCATCGCAAAGTATGATGCGGTCAGCCCCGAGAGTTACTTCCCGGCTAGCTCATTTTTCACGACGACTCCGCCCTTCATCACGAACTTCACGTTTTCGAGCAGTTTGACGTCGGAGGTCGGATCGCCCGAAACCGCGATCACGTCGGCGAAGTGTCCCGGCTCAATCACGCCGACTTTGTCGGACCAGCCGATCAAATCGGCGGCTTTGATCGTCGCGGCTTGAATCGCGTCTGTCGGCTTCATGCCCCATTCGACCATTTTCGAAAATTGTCGCGCGTTGTCGCCGTGGGGATAAACGCCGGCGTCGGTGCCGAAGGCGATTTTCGCGCCGGCCTGCCACGCTTTACGAAAATTTTCGCGCTGCGTGCGGCCGACTTTCTTTTCTTTCTCGATCGACTCCGGCAGCATTCCGGCCTTCGCGCCCTCTTGCAGGATGAAATCATCGTTGTAGATGTCGAAGACGAGATACGTGCCGTGCTGTTTGGCCAGCGCGATGCCCTCGTCATCAATGAAGCTGCTGTGCTCGACGGAATCGATGCCGGCGTTGATCGCATCTTTGATCGACTGCGTGCCGTGAGCGTGCGCGGCCACTTTGCGGCCAAGTTTGTGCGCCTCTTCGACGATCGCTTTCAGTTCTTCGAGCGTGTACTGCGGCGTGCCCGGCTGGTCGCCTTTGCTCAGGACGCCGCCGGATGCGCAAACTTTGATCACATCGGCGCCATATTTCACGGTTTCGCGCACTTTCGCTCGCGCGGCCCAGGGGCCGTCGGCGACGCCTTCGGCGCGATGATGAAACTCATAGGCGAGAAGATTGTCGTCGCAATGTCCGCCGGTGATTCCGAGCGGCGGGCCGGAGACGAGCATGCGCGGCCCTTCGATCAGGCCTTCGTTGACTCCGTCGCGTACGGCGACGTCGGTATAACCGCTGGCGCCGACGTTGCGAATAGTGGTGAATCCAGCGCGCAAAGTGACGCGCGCGTTTTTCACGCCGTGCACGGTTTCTTCGGGCACGGAAATGCCGAGGGACGCGTAGCCGCCGTCGCTTGGGTCGCCAGTGATGTGTGTGTGTACATCAATCAGGCCGGGCAAGCACGTCGCGTTCGAGAGGTCGACCGTAGTACCGGTGCCCGCCGAACTGGCGGGACCGACTCCCGTGACGGTGCCCGATGCGTCGAACGAGATCACTTGGTCGGTAAGCAGCTTGCCTGAACGCACGTCGAGCAGCTTGCCGCACTTCACGGCGCCGGGACCGGTCGGCTGCGTCGCGGTTTTGTCTTCACTGGAATGCGTTGCACCCGGCGCCCCTTGCGCTGACGAAGCGAGCGATATCGCCATCGCTATCGCTATGGTCACCGCCAAACTCACACCCGCAAAAAATTTCCGCATCGAACTCCCCTTAAATCTCAACGACCGCTTGTTAGTTTTGGACCGACCAACAAAACCACGGGAGCATACCTCGCGCGTTGCGCGTTGAAAAGGGAAGATGGCCGTCCGGGTCGTGAGCTAGGAAGGCGCTTGACACCGATTAGCCGAGGTGCTATTTATCTAGCACATGCTAGAAAAGTAGCAGCCGACAAATGAAAATAGCCAGCCAGCTCTCTCGCCGTGAACGCCAGATTATGGATGTTCTCTACAAGCTCGAACGCGCCACCGTCGCTGAGGTTCTGGAGCTCATGCCCGGAGATCCACATTACTCGACCGTACGCGCGCAACTTCGCGTCCTCGAAGAAAAAGGCCACGTGCGCCACGAAGAGGACCGGTTGCGTTACGTCTACATTCCGGCGGTTTCACGGGATGTAGCCCGACGCTCCGCTTTGCGGCACCTCATCGACACGTTTTTCGAGGGCTCGACCGAAAAGGCCGTAGCGGCGCTGCTTGGCGGAGAGGCGTCGAAGATTGCTCCCGACGAATTGGAACGCCTCGGCCGTTTGGTCGCGCGCAGCCGCAAGGAGAAATCGAAATGAACACTCCGCTGATGACGAATACTGGCCTCATTTTTGCCCTGGCAAGCATTGTGAAGGTGACGATCGTCTGGGCTGTCGCTGCGCTCGTCGCAGTTTGTCTGAAGAAATCGTCGGCCGCGTCGCGTCACTTCGTGTGGGCCACTGCGGTTCTCGCATCGCTGGTGCTGCCGTTTCTTACCTCGGTGCTTCCCGAGTGGAAATCGACTACGGTCGCGCGAGCCGCAGCGATCCTGGCTCCCGCTCCGTCGGCGACAACTGCGCAGTCTTTGGAATTCGCTTCGCCGATGAGCATCAATGCGGCGACGCCCGCGTTTCCCATAGCTACTTGGCTGATCGCCCTCTGGGCGCTTGGCGCGATCGCTCTCGTTGTTCGCCTTTTCGTCGGTTTGAGTCGTGCCGTGGCTTTGTCGCAAGCGGCGCGCGCGATGCGCGACGCGGATTGGCAGCGAGATCTCGCCGCAATCGCGAATTCACTGCAAATCCGTCGCCCGGTTCGTTTGCTCGAGTCAGCTAGCTCCGCCGCGATACCTTTCACTTTTGGCTTCTGGCGTCCGACGATTCTTCTTCCGTCCCGCGCATCCGATTGGTCACAAGAACGCCGCTGCATCGTCTTAAGCCACGAACTTGCCCACATCGCTCGCGGCGACTGGCTTCTCCAAATCTGCGCCGAACTTTCTCGCGCGATCTACTGGTTCCATCCACTTGCCTGGAACGCTGCCGCGGCAGTGCGCCACGAAAGTGAGCGCGCCTGTGACGACATCGTGCTGACTTCCGGCATTGCCGCCGAGGACTACGCCGCCGAGTTGCTCGACCTGGCGCGCAAGCTAACGAATGCACCGACAAGGATTTGTCCCGCGCTCGCAATCGCACGCACTACGAACCTCGAAAGGAGATTTGCCGCAATGCTGAATCCGTCGCTCGATCGTCGTTCCTCACGCCGAAGCAAGTTGTTTGTGAGCATCTTCGCGATTTGCCTCTTACTACCGCTCGCCGCCGTGCGTTTGCCCGCGCAAAACGTCGCGGGCAATTTCACAGGCACGATCTACGACGCGAGCGGAGCAGTCGTGCCGAACGCGACGGTGATCGTAACTGACGCTAAGAATAAATCGATCGAGATGAGCTCGTCTGTCGCCGACGGAAGTTTCAGCTTCAAGGCCCTACCGGCCGGTGAATACACAGTGAAGGTGATGAAGCCGGGCTTCGAGGCCTATCGTGATCCGGATCTGGCGCTGAAAGTCGGTGAGAGCCGCACACTCGACGTTCACCTTACGATCGGCACACTCTCCGACACAGTGGAAGTTCAGGCGACAGGTCGTGGTCAAAGTGGAGCGGCGGCGCCGGCCAAGCGCATCAAGCTCGGCGGCGAAGTCGAGGCGTCCAAGATCATCACCAAGGTTCAGCCCCTCTACCCGGAGGCTGCGAAGTCAGCCGGTGTCCAAGGCACGGTCAACCTTCACGCCGTCATCGGGATGAACGGCGTGCCTCTGTCGCTCCAGGTGGTCAACACCGACGTCAATCCGGATCTGGCGCGCGCGTCGATCGAAGCCGTCAGCAAATGGCGTTATTCGACGACATTGCTCAATGGCCAGCCGATCGAGGTCGACACGAACATCACGATTAATTTCACGCTGAATCCCTGATTTCAGCGAAGCTCGGTGATAAGGTTTGGCGGTGCTGGAAACCGAGCGTCTTCGTTTGAGAACTTGGCAGCCGAGCGATCGCGAGCCTTTCGCCCAAATGAACGCTGATCCCTGCGTGATGGAGTTCTTCCCGAATTGCCTGACCCGCGAGGAAAGCGACGCAATGGTTGATCGCATCGAGGCACACTTTCGTTCGAAGGGATCCGGACTTTATGCCGCCGAACTTCGTGATGACGGGCGCTTCATCGGCTACATCGGACTTCACGCGCCGACATTCGAGGCTCACTTCACGCCGTGCGTCGAGATTGGCTGGCGTCTCGCAAGCGACGTCTGGGGGCGAGGCCTTGCGACGGAAGGCGCGCTAGCCGTAGCTCGCCATGCATTCGAAAATCTCGGGCTCAACGAAATTGTGTCGTTCACCGTGCCGACGAATCAGCGATCGATTCGAGTGATGGAAAAAATCGGAATGACGCATGACGCCGCCGGCGATTTCGAACATCCAAGCCTGCCCGCCGGTCATTCGCTGCGGCATCACGTCCTGTACCGTTTGCGAAATCCCGTCAAAACGCAGTGAGTCGTCTGCCCCAAACAAAAATGGGCAAGCCCGAAGGCTTGCCTATTTCGAAACACTGAAACTGTTCCAGTCCGCTTACTTCTTCGCTGCAGCCGTCTTTGCCGCGGCGTCCGCGTACTTCTTCGTGAACCGCTCGACGCGCCCGGCCGTATCGATCAGCTTTTGCTTGCCCGTGAAAAACGGGTGGCAGTTCGAGCAAATTTCGACCTTCAGCATGTCGCCCTTGATGGTCGACCGCGTCGGGAACTGATTGCCGCACGCGCAGTGCACAGTGACGGCGTGATAGTCGGGATGAATATTGGCTTTCATGATGATGCTCCAGTCTGTCGCGTCCGGTCTGCGCGGCGTGATGAATCGTACAGCCGCGTCGCTAGGTCGCGAGACAAACTTAGATTATACGACAGGCGCTCAGGATTCCAAAACCTTGCATTTGCCGCAGGCTCATCGACTTATCAGGGCCAGACGGCTCGTCGGTGCTACGAAGTTGACCTCACGCCAAGCTCAAAATGTCCAACGGGTCGCCGCTTCTACGTAGTTCTCAGCATGCTCGTCCTGACCGAATGCCACTTTCGGCTCAATGCGAAACACGCTTCCGCCCGAGGATTCCAGCATCGGCAGCAACTTGCCGCCATATTTCTTGTCGTAAATCTCGCCCATCCGCTTCCACTCCGCGCGGTCGATGATCTCGGTCGTTGATCCCTCTACGATGACCGCTTCGTCGGCTTTATCCGTTCCAATGACGCAGTGCGGCTGGGCCGCAATATTTTTCGCCTTGCGCGTCTTCGGCCCGGTGCTGAACCAGAACGCGCCATTCCACCAGATGCCCCAAACCACCATCAGGTGCGGCCGCCCATCCGGTCGCGCCGTCGATAACCAGTAGTTGTGCGATTTTTCCAGCCGCTCGACCGCCCAAGCCCACGGCTTCAGCGAGGAGAGATCGTCCGACGGATTGGAGATCGCGTCAGGCCAGTGCGGACGGCCAACCTTCGGCTCGTTCATCGTGGATCTCCTCACGAGCCTAGGTAGCACAAACGCACGTAAATGTGCCAGCGATGATTCTTTTGAGTCGGAGTGTAGGTGGAAAAACTTGCAGCGACCTGCGCCACGCGGTGTTCAGCTACGAAATAAACGCGCAGCCGATGCGATACCCGCCCTGCTTCGTCAATTGCGACCAGATCGGCTTCAAGCTGACGCGCACCGGCGGCAGAATCGGCACATGCAGCACGGCGAGAATGCTCCCCGGCAAAGATTCCTGCTTGTCGAGCTCAATCGCAACGCCGCCAAATCCCAGGTCAACAACGCGGGCGCGCTTCGTGTTCTGCTCGCCCAGCATCGCGTACGCGTTGGTTCCGATCATCGAGACGCGCTCCGCTTTGCGCTGTGCCGTATAAAGTTGCTGCGAAGCTGGCTCGTTCGTCACCGGTTTCGGTGCCGGCGGCGTCATCTCCGGCGTACTCGCCGAAGCCGATGCAGCCATCGTCGCTTCCGGTTTTTCAACCGGTCGGTGAAATTCGATGGAAATCGGAGGAGCCGGACGAGTCACGCTCTCCGTCGGAGCCGGAGGAGTCGAAACCGTAGGCCGCGGTAGTGGCGCAGGCGCGGCAGTTGGCCCGGTGGCTGGCGCAGGCGCACTCGGCACCGCCGGTCCAAGCGCAGGCGCAGGAGCAGCCCCACCCAATTTGCGATGATTGGCGTGCTTCAGCCGATACAGCCGCTCGTCGGCAACACGAATCAGCTCATCCGCCTGTTCGCCGTCGAGTGGAAACGTCGCGACGCCGTGATCCATGCTCACCGTGACGCTGAGCGGGATCTGTTGCAGCGTTTCCGCGAATACCGTTTCGATACGTCGGCTGAGCGCAAGCGCCTGATCCGCATCCGTCTGCGGCAGCAACACCGCGAATTCATCTCCGCCAATACGAAACGCGGAGTCCGAAGTACGCAGCGCCTTCTTCAAAGTCGTCGCCGCGGCGCGCAACACCTCGTCGCCACCGAGATGCCCGTGTTTGTCATTCACTTCCTTGAAGCGGTGCAAATCGAGCATCACCAGGCCCAGCGGCAAACCATAGCGCCGCGCCCGGTTCAATTCTTTCTCAAACCCTTCGCCGAAAAGCCGGCGATTATAAAGCCCGGTCAGCGGATCGGTAACCGCGTTGACCTGCAAAATCTTCAGTTCGTCGTATTCCAGAACGATCGGCACGCGGAACAACCCTGCCGAAGTGAGCACGTCCATCAAAGCCGTCTTCAGCGCGACTTGCCGGCCCATATGGTCGGTCAGCTCGCGCCGCCGCGTCATCGTCTCGTCCCAGAGCTGAACGCACTGAGCCTCGCGAAGATCCAGATGGGTGATCGCGCGTATGTACCGCTGGAGAAATTGTCCCCGTGCAGAAGTGTCCAGGCCGTCCAGTGTTTCGGCTAGGAGTTCGAGGTATGAATCCTCGATTGGCAAACGGGTGGGGGCGCCGCCAAGGTTGGGCATCTAGGTATACACCTAACTTTGCCTGTCCCCGCGGGGGTTGGGGAGGTAAGCAACTCGCTTGTACAACGGGAGCAACTGAGAGTCCATCCGTATTTGGGCCTACGATATATCGTACTGGAAGGAATAGCCATCCTAAAACCCGCACCGCGCTGATACGAAAATACTTAGCGGAGGTAGATCCTGTGGGAAAGTCGTTGGATAAGTCTCGACCTGGCTTTCGCAACCTGCGATCCCGACCAAATCGTGGTCGGGAGTGGCATAAATTTACTCAAGCGGTCGGAGGAATTCCAGTCCAAACAAGCGCATATCGCCCATAACCTCTTGGCGCAGCACTTTGGCTGCGATAGGAGGCGTTTCGTTCGGCACCAGGCTAGAAGAGGTCGGCGAGGGTGCCGGCACCGTGAGCTGCACCAGCTGATTTTCGCGCAGGACGTGCGCGGACGTAATACAGGCCCCGAACGAGCTGATATTGAGCGTTTTAGTCAGCTCAATAAACTCGACCCCCGACAGATCGGCGGCCCGCAAGAACACAGGCACTTGCAACCGGATCCGTGGGGAACGGCGCTGTTGGCTATAGGCCAATTGCGGGCCTTCCTTGCTTATTTGGGTTCTCACGGGGACTTCCCTGTAGTACTAGCGAACTAGTACGATTTGGTTGAAAATGGAGCATATTCGCTGCCACAAAACCGATATTCCTGCACACTGTTAAGCCATTTAAAATCACAGACTTACTGCCAGTTCCAATCTTTTTCCACTCGATACCTTCCCTAGACGTGCAAAGGAAAGCACCTTGTTTTCCTCATTTGTGCAAATGGAACGCATTTACCATTGACACTCTGAGAAGCGCTCTGCGACGATGGCACCTCGCCGCAAGGGAAAATTTTTTCCCGTGGCCCGGTGAAGCTGACCTACGACCTTATGGGTGGACGTACCTTAACTTCGATCTTATCCGAGCCGCGCTCGCCGAACGCCGCCAACATTCCTCTGGCGCACGTCGTTCGGCTTCTCGACACGGTCGACCGCTCTCTTCTCGTTTCCGAGAGGAGCGGTAGAATCGTATTGGCTAATGCCCGCGCGAGAAAGTGCCTGGATTCCGTTGGGCTCGCCGACTACGCTCGATTGAGCCTATTTACTGATATTTTGCAGGTAGAAGCCAAGAGAATTTTTTCGGCAATTGAGGCCGGCGAACAAGAGGTCAAGCTCGACCTCCAACGTGGCGAGAAACGCACAAAAGCAAGCGTGCAATGGCTCGCCGATCCCGATTGGCTTCTGGTTGAGTTTGAGCTGCCGCCTCCCGGGACGCAAACGCCGCCCGATCCCGCCACGCAAATCACCGTGCAGGAATTGTTGCAGGAACGCGAGATCACTTATCGCAACTTGCTCGCGGCCTATTTAAAGTTGCAGGAAGTCAACCGCCAGAAAACAGTCTTCCTCGCCTCCGCCGCCCACGAGCTAAAAACTCCGCTCGCCGTCATCAAAGGCTACTACGATCTTTTGCTCACCGGCTCGCTCGGCCGCTTGTCCGAAAAGCAGCGCGATATTCTCGAAGAATCGAAAGAAAGCTGCGAGCGTCTCGTTCGCCTCGTTTCGATGTTCCTGAATTATTCCGCGCTCGAAAGCGGCAAGCTCGTTTTGCAGCTTCGCGAAAATGACCTGCGCGATTGTCTCGATGAACTCTCCAAGCGCTGGCTGGAAGCATTCCAGCGCAAGGGCGTCCGGCTCGATGCCGCATTCGATCCGTCGATTCCAAATTTTCGCTTCGACTATCAAAAAGTGCAGCAGGCCGCCGCGAATCTGCTCGACAACGCCTTAAAGCACACGCCCGCCGGCGGATGCGTCACCTTGCGTGCTACCCCACATTTCTGGGAGCGTCGTGTTTCCGAAGCTATTCCCTCGCAGGAGCGCCGCCGCTTCCGCCTGCCGCGCCCGAACAGCGTCGAAGTCTCGGTCAAAGATACCGGCCCAGGCATTTCGCCCGAGCATCACCAGGAAATTTTCGAAGATTTCGTCCGCGTCGACCGCAACACCACCGGCATGGGCCTTGGTCTCGCGATCGCCAAGCGCCTCGTCCAGGCCCACCGCGGCAAAATTTGGGTCGAGAGTGAAACAAAGGACGGAAGCAAGTTCACCTTTCTGTTGCCCATGGATCAGACCTAACACCAACGATTTTCGCTATCGCTTTGACTGTGCCCAGGCGTCAGCAGATTTGAGGGAGAGAGAAATGGCGGTAAAAGAAAAGATTCTCGTAGTCGACGACGAACCGAGCATTCGCAAGTATCTTCAAACCTTGCTCGAAGTCGACGGATTCGATGTCGAAACCGTCGGCTCCGGCAAAGAAGCTCTGGCCAAGATCAGCGACGGCGATCGCCCCGATTTCATCATTCTCGACGTGCTCATGCCCGAAATGAACGGCATCGACGTCCTCCGCGAACTGCTCCAACTCGATCGCACGCTCAACATCATCATGCTGAGCTGCTCCAACGAAGTCGGCACCGTCGTCGAAGCGATTCGCATCGGCGCTCACGATTACCTCACCAAGCCGTTCGAAAAGAGCGACCTCGACGCAGCGATGCTCAAGTCGCGCCAGAAAAAGCATCTCACCCAGGAAAATCAAGCTCTCCGCGACTACTGCGATCAGGTCACCGAGGATCTCAGCTTCCTCGCCGCCAGCCCGCAGATGGTCCGCATCCGCCAGCAAATCCTTCAGATCGCGCCTGTCGACGTTCCGGTGTTCATCTGCGGCGAGAGCGGCGTCGGCAAAGAAGTCGTCGCGCGCATGATTCACCTGCGCTCCAAGCGCCGCAACCAGGCTTTCATCAAAGTGAACTGCGCCGCTCTCCCCGGCGAACTTCTCGAATCCGAACTCTTCGGCTTCGAACAGGGCGCATTCACCGGAGCCCATCGTGCCAAGCCCGGCAAATTCGAACTCGCCAACAAGGGCACGATCTTCCTCGATGAAATCGCCGAGATGAGCACCCACCTTCAGGCGAAACTCCTCCACGTCTTGCAGGATCATCAGTATTCGCGCCTTGGCGGACGTCATATCATCGAGACCGACGTGCGCGTTCTCGCCGCCACCAACGTCGACGTGCAGGAAGCCATGAAGACCGGCCGCTTCCGCGAAGATCTCTACTACCGTCTCAACGTTCTTTCGATTCTCGTTCCGCCGTTGCGCGAACGAGCAACCGAAATCCCGCTCCTGTTCCGCCACTTCCTCGACAAGTACAGCGAGAAATTCGGCAAGGGACCGATGGCGCCGTCCAAGCACTTGCTCGACGCCGCCGCGAATTATCCGTGGCCCGGCAACCTCCGCGAACTCGAAAACTTCGTCAAGCGCTACGTCATTCTCGAGGACGACGAGGGCAGCCTCCGCGAACTGGTCGAAATGTCGTCCGCTCGTCAGCGCACCTCGCCGCGCCAGGAAGTTACCGTGCCGCGCGAACAAGGACTCAAGGCGCTCGTCCGCGGTCTCAAGGACGAAGCCGAAATGGAAGCCATTGCCGATGCGCTCGAAAAGACGCGTTGGTGCCGCAAAGACGCCGCCAAGATGCTTGGCATCAGCTACAAGGCGTTGCTCTACAAGATGCGGCAGTTTAATCTGGATACGCCTCGAACACGGCGCTCTGCTGCTCCGGCTGCGGCCGAAGAAGCGGCGCCGGTCGGTGTGGTCCCCGGCGAATAGCCGCGAGCTACTCGAAACGTCTCGAAGGCCATTCGAAGCATCGACTTGCAGCATTCGTTCCGCGGATTCCCCGCCCGCGCTAAACCCAGGCCCTTTAGGGTTTTGCCGCCGCCCCTGCCCCGTGCGGATTAAGACCCATGGCGCCAAATTTTCGATGGCGTGAAGCATCCGTTTCTTGTATTGTCACGCAAATCGGAAATGTGAATTGCCGGTGAAGGCCCGGACGCCGTTTCATGTGAAATGCGTCTTGGCGTACGAGTGAAGTTGTTCGTTCATCGGTTGTGCCCGGTCTTTCGCAGAGACCTTCGCAATATCGTTTCGGCAGCGGTTGAATCGATTCCAGAATTCACCGCGGCTAAAATCTGAGGGAAAGGGGCGCGGTCGCTTCCCAGTGTGACCGCGGGCGGAGTGGAGGATGAGTATAATGACGGAGCGTCGTACCGCTCGACGTTATGACCTGTCGCTGCCGGTAATCATTCGCGTCCCAGCCGAGCGCCTGCCCGACTCTCAAAAGGGCAAGACCCGAGATGTGTCCACGCGTGGTCTCTATTTTGTTCTCGATCAAGACCTCGAAGCCGGCTCGGAGCTCGATATCACCATGACGCTGCCTGCCGAAGTCACGCACGGCGGCGAGGTTTTCGTCCGTGCATTGGGCAAAGTCGTCCGCGTCGAGCGCCGCATGGAAGACGGCAGCGCCCGCCTCGGCGTAGCCGCCGTAATCGAACGCTACGACATCATCCGCGGCGAAAACGGCCGCGCCTAGCTCGCCGCAGGCGCGCTAGAACTCACATTTCTGCCTTTGGAAGCGCCGGCATCCTTGCCGGCGTTTTTTTACCCCGCCACCCGCCGCTCTGTAGGGGCGCGGCACGCTGCGCCCCAGGTCCGCACGATGAAATCCGTAAGTAGGCTCCTACCCTGCCGCCCGTCCCCAAGCTCTCCTCGACGGCCAACTCTTTGCCCTTAGCGGAAAACTTTGAGCCCTCGCCCCGAGTACCACCGGTCCTACCGAAAACTTGCCCTTTAGTTCTAGGACTGTCCTTCCGTCCAGTAACCCTAACCCCTTGAACCTCTTACGACTCCAAATTCCTTCCCACCCCCTCCATCCCATTCAAAACATTTGTGGTTATGCGTGTGCTCATACCCTGTCTCATCAGCGACTTAGGTACGCCTAGGGGACCCTCAGCATGCCCGTGACAGCAATGGCAAAAGCATCGCTCAAACTAGCCCCCTTGCCCGCAGAAGACGTCATCTTCGGCCATTCCGCGGCCATGCAGCCCATCCGTCAGATGGTCGCCAAGGTCTTGGCCACCGATCTCCCCGTCCTTATTCAGGGCGAAAACGGCACCGGTAAAGGTCTCCTCGCCCAATATATCCACGCACGCTCCCGCTTCTCCACCGGCGCTTGCGTCAAGGTAAACTGCGCCGCGATTCCCGGCCCGCTCCTCGAAAGCGAACTCTTCGGCCACGAAAAGGGCGCCTTCACCGACGCCAACTCCGCCAAGCCCGGCCTCGTCGAACTCGCCGAAAACGGCACGCTCTTCCTCGACGAAATCTCCGAACTCGACCTCGGCCTCCAGGCCAAAACGCTCCAGCTTCTGCAAGACGGCACTTACAGCCGCATCGGCGACACGCAAGAGCGCCGCTCCAACACGCGCATCATCTGCGCCACAAATCGCAATCTTACCGACGAAATCGCCGCCGGCCGCTTCCGCCAGGACCTCTTTTATCGCATCAACGTCGTCACTCTGAATCTGCCCCCGCTGCGCGAACGTCGCGAAGACATCCCGCTGCTCGCCACTTATTTCCTCGCACAGCTCAAAGCGAAGTACGAGCGCGAAGCTCCTCCGTTCTCCGAAGAAATGCTCCAGGCCTTCACGCATCAGGAATGGCGGGGAAATGTCAGGGAACTTGAAAATCTCGTCGCTCGTTATGCTATCTTAGGCGGACTTGATCCCGTTGCTGCCGACCGAACTTTTAAGCGGCCTTCATTTACTCCTTTAAAAGTTTCGGTGGACGGAACAGTTTCGTTGAAGCATATTGCGAAACAAGCTGTCCGCGAAATGGAAGGCAATGTGATCTTGCAGGTTTTGCGAGAGAACAAGTGGAATCGTCGCAAAGCTGCAACCGTTTTGAACATCAGCTACCGGGCCTTGATTTACAAAATCCAGGAGGCTGGTCTTTCCCAAAAGCATCACCGAAAAAGCATTGAGCCGCCTGTAGCATCGGCACACAACGCAGCCGCGTTGCCGGATTAGCCGAGTATGTCCCCCGCACGGCGGCTACTTTTTGCGTCCCGGAAGATGTGTTTTTTGCATCTAACCACTGGGGCGCGCACGAAAAAACTTGGCTTTTGGAGTGAACGATTTTCCGCACTCCGTGCGAAAAGTCGATTCTCGGTAGCATTGGTTTTCCGGGAGTTCGCACCGAAGCATCTGAGCGCAATGCACTTAATCTGCCCTCAGATGTTTGTTGTAGAATTAGCTGTCTGGTAATAAAAGTGCTCTTTTCGTACTTGAGTTAGTTTGTTCAGCGGTTCGTTTCGCAATTCGACGTAGCTGCTCGGGACCCTTGGGAGAACGATTTGTATACGGCCTTTTACCAACTCAAAGAAGAACCGTTCCGTCTCACTCCTGACCCCAGATTTCTTCATCTGGCCGACCCGCACCGCACTGCGCTCAAAGTTCTCCTTCAGGGCGTTCTGCAACGCAAGGGTTTCACCGTCGTCGCCGGGCCCGTCGGTACTGGCAAGACAACTCTTCTTCACACCGCTCTCCAAATTCTCACCGAAAAATCTGAAGGCCGCGGCCGCCTTGTCTCCGCGTTCCTCGTCAATCCCACGCTCGCTCCGTCCGAGCTGCTCGAGGCCGTCCTCGAGGAATACGAAATTAGCTGCACTGCCACGAGCAAGCCGCGTCGCCTCGCCGCACTCCACCAGATGCTTTTCCAGACGCAGCAACAAGGTGGCACCGCAATTCTCCTGATCGACGAAGCTCACCTGATGAGCGTCGAGCTGCTCGAAGAAATTCGCCTCCTCGGCAACACCGACACGTATCAGGAAAAATTGCTCCAGATCGTTCTCTGCGGCCAGCCCGAACTTTTCGCCGTTCTCCAGCGCCCCGAACTCCAGGCGCTCCAGCAGCGCATCGCCAGTACGTGCCTGCTCCGTCCTCTCAGCCTTCCCGAAGTGCGCGCCTACATGGCCGAGCGTCTTCACGCCGCCGGCTTGCGCGGCTCCAGTCCATTCACCGGCACTGCCGTCGAAGTCATTCATCGCCTCACTGGCGGTGTTCCGCGTCTCATCAACTTGCTCTCCGACGCCTGCTTGCTCGTCGGGTTCGAACTCAAGCGCAAACAGATCGATCAATTTCTCGTCGAACAGGCTTCCGAAGATGTTCTCGGCCTGCTCAAGGGCCCCTTCACGCCGGGCGGCGCCATGGGCACAATTCCGACCAATGCGGCGATCAATGCCCGCGATCATTCAGGCGCCGAAGAGCCAGCGCCCCGCAGCAGCCACTGGGAGCGCCCGCAAGCCCGTGCAGCCGCAGCCGCCTCGGACGGAGCCGCAGCCACCCTTTCGTCCACCGCGACCGCCACACTGGCCGCCGAAGAACGCCGCGCCGCCAAACCTTCTCAGCGCGACGCCAACTGGACCAAGTCCACCTTCGACAACCTGATCGACGCTCTAAAACACGGCCGCGCCACCGCCCGCGAATAACTCACAACCATTCGTTGATTCCGGTCTTTGGGTGCCGCACCCTCAGTTTTTAGAGGGTGCGGATTTAAATTAAACCTCACCGACACCACAACGATTGACCCAAATCGATCTGTTCAATAGCCTCAATTTGGGCTAAAACCGACTTTTTACGAGCCTTTTTTCGGTTCGTCCCTCTGAATCCGCCTGCGATCTCCACCCTGAAAAAGCGTCCCAAACGTTACGTAACAATACGACAACACCTGCCCGAAAGGCCCTTGCCCAGTACTGACCCTCTCCTCTACATTGACAGTACAGTGGCTACGAAACGCGCTACCGCAAAACTATCCGTATGCATCCTCTCGCCGCACCCTCTGGTGCTGAGCGAGTTCGAGCGTTTGCTCGCAAAGCCCCAATTCAAGGTCACTTCAAAGCATCTCGAGTCGACCTTGGCTCCCGACCTTCGCAATCTTGAACCGCCGCAGGCGCAGGTTTACGTCATTGATGCGCACGCTGCCCGTCCCGCGACCGGCGCGCTGCTGGCCAACATTTTGGAGCGGTATCCTGAGGCTCGCCTGATCGTCGTCGGCGAACAGCTCAGCGACGCCAACAGCTATTCGCTGCTGCGCCTTGGTGTAAAGGGTTTGCTGACCTACGTGGAAGCCCGTGAACAGTTGATCCGCGCGCTGCCTCTGGTCGCGGTCGGTGGTTTCTGGGTCCCGCGCTCCGTGCTGTCCGGATTCGTCGATTCGATCTTGACCGGCCAGGGACGCCGCCTCAAGACCGATACGGTCACCAATCTCAGCCGCCGCGAGCAGGAAGTTCTCGATTCCTTGCTCGAAAATCTCTCCAACAAAGAGATCGCCAGCAAACTCAACATTGCCGAGCGCACCGTGAAATTTCACGTCTCCAACTTGCTCAGCAAGTTCGGGGTCCGCCGCCGCGCCGACCTGATCCTGCTCACCTTCCAGCGCCGCATGGCCCCCGTCGCCTAATTTGGAGTGCGGCGGTTCACCGCCGCTTTCAACCCACAAACCCTTTTCGCCCGATTCCACCGAAGAGTCTGGGTTCTTGCGCAATAAAAGCCTGTCATCCTGAGGCGTCCGAAGGATCTCAGCGTTCAGAGCTACCGACCAAGCCAGCCACGATCGCCGCGCTGCGCATCAACTTCGTCCTCAGTCCGAAAACTTAAACTTAATGATGCACCACAGCGCCTGCACGCCGTCTTTCCACGTAATCTTCTTTCCTTCTTCGTACGTCCGGCCGGCGTAAGAAATCGGCACCTCGTATATGCGCCACTCCTTCTTCGCGATCTTTGCCGTAATCTCCGGCTCAAAACCGAACCGATCCGACCGCAGATTCACCCCCTGCAAAACTTCGCGCCGGAAAACCTTGTAGCAGGTCTCCATATCGGTGAGTTTCAAATTCGTAAAAATGTCCGACAGCAGCGTCAGCATCGTGTTCGCCACGTAGTGCCAGAAATAATGCACGCGCTGCGGCCCGCCCAAAAATCGCGAACCGTACACAACGTCTGCCCGCCCGTCCACGATCGGCTCGAGCAACGTCGGATAATCGCGCGGGTCGTATTCCAGATCGGCGTCCTGCACCAGCACGATGTCGCCGGTCACCTGCGCAAATCCTCTTCGCAGCGCCGCGCCCTTGCCTTGATTCTGCGCCTGAAAGAAAAATCGCAGATCGCGCAAAGGAATCGCCTCGCCGCCGTCGCTGGCCGGAGCCGTCGCGTCTCCCTTTGCCTGGAGCGAGGCCATCGTTTTCAACCGCTCGCGTGTGCCGTCGTTCGAGCAATCGTCCACTATGATGACTTCCTTGCGGGGTTCGGTCTCGGTGACGCGCCGCAGGATCTCTTCGATCGTGTTCTTCTCGTTGTAAACCGGAATTACAATCGACACTTTCGGATCGACCAGTGCCGACGGACTGTATTTTCTGCGCGCCATGACGTGGCCCGATTGTATCGGCCTGTCCGCCGCAGAGTAAAGTTCGCTCGTCTCCGCAGTGCTCATAGTGAAGTTTGGATGCTCATCCGATGAACTCCGACTTTAACTCCTCAAGAAACTTCTTCTCCGCGCTTTTTAGGCTTCTTAGTGCTTGGTCCCACGCTCGCGCCGCAGCGGCGACTCGACCTGCGCTTCGACTCAGCTTGAACCGTCTGCGAAACTTTGCGGGTTTCTGTATCCCCGCTATCATATTCACGCTATCTCATGCCGACGTTTCACATCGAACAATTCGGCTGCCGCGCCACGCAAGCCGACGCCGCCGCGATCGAGCGGCAACTCCGCGCCCAAGGCCACGACCTTGTCTCTGCTCCCGATCGAGCCGACGTCATCGTCGTAAACACCTGCACCGTAACGGCGGCTGCCGATTCACAAGCGCGAGACGCCATCCGCAAACTTCACGCCGCAAATCCCGCAGCCAAAATCATCGCCACCGGTTGCTACGCTCAGCGCGCCCCCGAAGAGCTCGCCGCACTCGCCGGCGTCCTCCACGTCGTCGGCAACTCGCACAAACCAGAAGTCCCCGCGCTCGTCGCAAAAATCTTACCGCCGCAATCGCCGACCTCGAACTTCGTCTCAATCAACGCGCTCGCTCAAGCAGAAGACTCTTCATGTAGGGGCGCAGCACTGCTGCGCCCCAGCTTGCCCGGGCCGCAAAAGCTTGGCGCAGATTCGTCTTTGTCTTCCTCTGCACCTGAATCCGTCGATCCCCCTAAAATTCTCACCGCCAACATCTTCGATCGACCCGAATTCCTCTCCGCTCCCGTCCTCGGCGGCGAAGCGAATCACACGCGCCCAACGCTAAAAATTCAGGACGGCTGCAATCTCCGCTGCTCCTATTGCGTGATTCCATTCGTGCGCGGCAAAAGCCGCAGCATGCCACCCGGCGAAGTCGTCGCAGAAATTCGCCGGCTCACGGAATCGGGCTATCGCGAAATCGTCCTCAGCGGCATCAACCTCGGTACTTGGGGCCGTGACCTGACGCCACGCGTCGAGTTTGAAGACCTGCTGCGCCGCATCCTCGACGAAACCGACGTCGCGCGCCTGCGCATAAGCTCGATCGAGCCGCTCGACGTCACCGCCGACCTGATCGCTCTCTTTGCCGCAACTCCGCGCATCGCGCGGCACTTCCACATGCCGCTGCAATCCGGCTCCGACAAAATTCTCGCCGCGATGCATCGCTGGTACCGCTCCGAACACTACGCGCGCCGCGTCGAGCTGATTCGCGACCAACTTCCGAACGCTGCCATCGGCGCCGACGTCATCGCCGGCTTCCCCGGCGAAACCTCCGAAGATCATGCCGCGACGATCGACTTCATCGGGCGCCGCCCGTTCACGTATCTCCACGTCTTCTCGTACTCCGTTCGCCCCGGCACCGCAGCTGAATCGATGCCCGATCACGTTCCCGCTGCCACCATCCGAGAGCGTGCTCGCGAGCTTCGCGCTCTATCCGACAGGAAATCCGCCGCATTCCGCGAATCGCAGCTCAATGCGACGCTTGAAATTCTCACTCTCCGCCACACGAATGAAACGAAGGCCGCTGTGTCCGCCGAAACTTGGACGCCGGCGATTTCCACGAACTATCTGCAACTCCGACTTGCCGGCGTTTTTCCGCCGAATCAAATGTTGCGCGCGAAAATTACGCGCCACGAAAACGGCGTTTTGCACGCCGTACCGGAAACCGAAAACAATTTTGCCGTGCACCACGCCGCGGCTCGCCTGTAAACTCCGTTCATGCTCGTACTCGGTGTCGCCAGCCTGGATCAGGATTCCGCCGTCGCGCTACTCGACGACAAAAACATCCTCGCGGCCATTGAGGAAGAGAAAGTCGATCGCGCTCCCGGCGTAAGCACCGTTCCATCCGCAGCGCTACAGCGCATTTTCGATCAGCACAACATCACAGCCGCCGATCTCGATGGCGCCGCATTAGCCGATTCGTCCCAAGAAGCGCGCTTGCGCGAATCGGGCCTCGGCTCGAAATTTTCCGCGAGTCGCAAACGCCGCTCCGCACGCGATCTGCGCAAATCCACTGCAATCCCGCAACTCCGCGAACTGCTCAACAGCGACAGCAAAGTGAAGTTGCAGGAGTACGAGCATCATCTTTGCCATGCAGCGAGCGCTTACTACACGTCGGAGTTTGATCGAGCTCTGCTTCTGACCCTCGACGGCGGCTGCGCCGGCCGTTGCGGGCAAGTTTCGCTCGGTGAAGGCGACGAGATTCGGCCGCTGCGCACGATGCAGTTTCCGGATTCGCTCGGCTGGTTTTATTCGCGGATCACCGCGCTGCTCGGGCTGCGTCCGCACTGGGACGAGCACAAAGTGCAATGGCTCGGCCGCCAGGGCCAGCCCGAGTATCTGCCGGTCTTTCGTAAGTTATTCCGCACCGATTCGCATGGTCTTCCTGTTCTCGACCGCCGTTACTTCGCGGCGGGATCCGATGAGCGCGGGACGTTTTCGCCGCAGTTTTTCCGCGAGATGAAGCTCAACAAAGAAAAGCTCCGCGGCGATTCTGCGGTGCAAGCTGCGATTGCCCGCAGCGCTCAGCTTTTTCTCGAGGAATCTGTGCTCGACATCGCGCATCGCTTCCAGGCGCAGACCGGAACGGATTCGCTGTGTCTTGCGGGCGGCGTTTTTCTGAATGTTCTCCTTGTGCGCGCTCTCGAGACGCGTAGCACGTTCGACAATGTTTACGTGCAGCCCGTCGCAGGAAACGCAGGCACGGCGCTGGGCGCAGGTTTTCTCGCTCGCAAGAAGCTGAGCGGCAAATCGGGGCGCGGACCGCTGAAAACGTTGGCGCTCGGTCCTGGTCTCGGCTCGCAGGAGATCAAGGCAGTGCTCGACAACTGCAAGATCATTTACAAATACACGTCGGGCGAAGAGCATCTGATTTCCGAATGCATCAAGGTTCTTGAGCGCGACAAGATTGTGGCCTGGTGCCAGGGCCGAACCGAATTCGGCCATCGCGCGCTCGGCAATCGTAGCATTCTGGCGTCGCCGTTTTCGGAATACGTCATCGATAACGTGAATCAATACATCAAGCACCGCGCCGACTTTCATCCATTCGCATTGTCGGTGCCCGCGGAACGCGCGCATGAATTTTTTGATGCTTCGCCGAACTGTCGCTTCATGGCCTCGCTCGCAAAATTGCGATCGAACATCGAGGGGCTGGAACAGTTCGCGTTCAACAATCGCGAAGTGCGCGTCCACACCGTCGAAAAGGACTCGAATCCGAGTTTCTGGCGGCTGCTGCAAAAATTCGGCGAATCGGCGCCAGCTCCGATTTTGGTCAACACCAGTTTCAATCTCTTCGGTGAACCGCTCGTTTCCGACCCGCGCGAAGCGGTTCGCAGTTTCTACTGCT